>ERZ857750.527-NODE-527-length-51213-cov-4.073869_pt1 | contig 51213 bp, 49 predicted proteins | sample MGYA00519915_ERZ857750 | MGnify/ENA primary metagenome ERZ857750 (study PRJEB31778, sample SAMEA3449358) | human gut metagenome | biome: human gut; feature: human-associated habitat; material: faeces | place: United Kingdom | collected 2010/2012 ...
ATTTCAGCGAAAAACTTTCCGCCCGGAAAGGGCGAACACGCCTGCGGCAGTTCGCGCACCCCGTTTTTCCGGTGCAGAAAAGGCGCCGCCCGTCAGGGCGAACACGCTGACGCAGTTCGTGTACCCCGCTCAGCCGGTGCAGGAAACAAGTCCCGTGTTTAAGTTAAACTGTTTTTCCGATAATGCGACGGCGAAACGCCATACACAAGCCGAAACCGCTTGATAAAGTAGCTGAAATTATCAAATCCGACGCGAAACCCGACCTCCATGACCGGCAGATCGGTCTCACGGAGCAGACGCGCCGCCTGCTCGATTCGCAGGGAATTGATATGCTGGGTGAATGTTCTTCCGAAATTATCCCGGAAAAAGGTGCTGAAATACTGCGGCGACAATCCAAACTCCGCTGCAACCGCCGACAGCGAGAGCGGTTCGGTGAAATGCTCACCGAGGTAGCCGACGATCTCCTTAAGCTGCTGCGCCTTATAGTCCGCGCCCGGGCGCATTTGATGTCCGACAAGTCTGCCGTACTGCGCGCACACCGCCACGATGCCGAGCAGCGCGGCCTTCACGGCCAGCTGACAGCCGGGCGCCTGCACCTGCCACGCGCGCACGATCTGTGCGAGCAGCGCGCGTATCTCGCTCTGCCCGGGTTCACCGGCGCGAATGCAGGTGCCGAATCGCAGCCGTCCCTCGGCGAGCGGCGACAGCAGCGCGAATTCGCTCTGGTCGGCGCGCGAAAACTGCAGGAAATCCGCCGCAAACACGAACGAGCGGAACTGATTTTCCCGTCCGGCGGCACGAATTTCGTGCAATTCCTCACCGGCGGCGAAGAACACATCGCCGTGCGTGCCCTCGTAGGTGTGGTCAGCGATGGTGAGCGAAATGTGGCCCGCGTCCACCGTGATGATTTCCAGCTCCGGGTGCCAGTGATAGGGGATAAAATCGCTGTCATCGGCCTCGCTGCCGTCCAGCGCGGGATAGATCTGGAACGGGAACGCCAGTGTGCCGTGCTCTTTTTTTTCTCGGCGGGCTGCATCCATGGCGAAAATCCTTTCTGATGCACACGCTGCGTGCATACCTTAAAATCGTGTTATTACTGCTGAAGAAATTGCAAGCAATCCTTTGAATATCTGCTATAATTATAGATGAAAAAGGAAAGGAAGGCAAGAGTGCGACACAAACCAATCGTATTTTTGTTGTATCATTTGCGAGAAAATCCGCTTGGATTTTTGTGCTGAATGCCAAAGCCTTTCCGCACCGCGCCGAATCCGTTCAATGAGTGGTTGAAACTGGCTGTTATGGCGTGGTATAATGATAACAGATAGGCTGTTTTGCACAGCTGAATCTGCGTGATCGGGTGGGATATACCGGTCACCGCACCAAAAAATTATTTTTTGGAGGGAATTCCTATGTACATGGATAAGCAGGTCAAGCGCGGATACAACGAGTACATCCGTCTTGACGAAGGCATCGGCAAGGATGCCATGATGGACGTTGCTCTCCTCGTGATGGAAGACGGCGACACCTGGAGCTGCGAGGAGCCTGAGAAGGAAGTTGCAGCACTGGTATTCGACGGCAAGTGTACCATCAAGTGGGAGAATGAGTCCTACGACGTAGACCGTCCGAATCCGTTCGACTATAACCCGTCCTGCCTGCACGTTTGCAAGGGCGTAAAGTTCGAGATCATCGCACACGGTCCGTGCAACATCTACATTCAGAAGACTTTGAACGAAAAGACCTTCCCGAGCAAGATGTACAAGCCGGAAGACACCGATACCTGGGCACGCGGCAACAAGGGCGAGCTGATGGGCTGCATCAAGCGTGATGTACGCACCTGCTTCGACCTTGACAACGCACCGTACTCCAACATGGTACTGGGCGAGGTTGTCAACCTGCCGGGCAAGTGGTCCTCTTACCCGCCGCATCATCATCCGCAGCCGGAGTGCTACTTCTACCGCTTCGACAAGCCGATGGGCTTCGGCGCAGGCTGGGGCAACGGCGAGATTTACGAGACCCATCACAACGGCCTCGCTATCATCACCGACAAGATGCACTCTCAGGTAACCGCACCGGGCTACTCCTGCTGCTACGCTTGGGGCATCCGTCATCTGCCGGGCAATCCGTGGGACAAGACCCGCATCGACGACGAGGAGCACCTGTGGCTGCTTGAGGACGATGCCAACGATCATATCTGGCACTGCCCCTCTGGCAACTAACGTTTCCAGAGTATAGGGGGGATTCTATCCCCCCTATATACGCCAAAAGTTCCGTAGAAACTTTTGGCGATACCCCTCTCACCTTTGCACAGCAAAGGTGGCTGCGCCGCCACAAGGTGAATTGCCCGTAGGGCAAGAGAAGGTGCCCTGGGGTACAGCGCAGGCAGTGGTATCAAAGTCCGGCGGAGCTGGACTTTGATAAGGAACTGCATCTGCCGCGTGCGCGCGGCAGGCACGAGACCTGTCTCGTGCGTTTGGGAACCTATGGTTCCCTTGCCCCTCCTTTTGGAGAGGGAGGGTGCTGAGTCAGGGCTTGTTGGAGACTGGCTTTGATTCATTATTATTTGTATTCTATTTAGGAGGATTTCCAACATGATTCATATGGAAACCGTTCGTCTGACTGCGTCTCAGGCACTCGTTCGCTTCCTCGAGAACCAGTATATCAGCTACATTGATATGGATGGCAACGAGCAGGAGCACAAGTTCGTTAAGGGCATCTTCATGCTGCCGGGCCACGGCAACGTTGTAGGCTTCGCTAACGGCGTTGAGCAGGAGCTCAAGGACATGATCGTATATCAGGGCAAGAACGAGCAGGGCATGGCTCTGGCTGCAGTTGGCTACGCTAAGCAGATGCGCCGCAAGTCCATCTTCGCCTGCACCTCTTCCGTAGGCCCCGGCGCCTGCAATATGGTTACCGCTGCTGCAACCGCAACCGCTAACAACATTCCGGTTCTGATCCTGCCGGGCGACATCTACGCTTCCCGTCAGCCGGACCCGGTTCTCCAGCAGATGGAGCAGCCGCAGAACCTGTCCATCTCCGCTCATGATGCTTTCCAGGCTGTTACCAAGTACTGGGGCCGCATCAACCGTCCGGAGCAGGTTATGACCGATATGATCTCCGCTATGCGTGTTCTGACCGATACCGCTAACACCGGTGCTGTTGCAATTTCTCTGCCGCAGGACGTTCAGGCTGAAGCATACGATTACCCGGTTGACTTCTTCAAGAAGCGCGTATGGCGCGTTGACCGCCGTCCGGTTACCAAGTACGCTCTGGACAAGGCTGTTGAGGTCATCAAGAACGCAAAGAAGCCGCTCCTGATCTGCGGCGGCGGCGTTCGTTACGCTGAGGCACACAAGGTATTCAAGAAGTTCGCAGAGGACTTCGGCATCGCATTCGGCGAGACCCAGGCCGGCAAGTCCGCTGTTGTTTGGGATCACGAGCTGAACCTCGGCGGTCTGGGCACCACCGGCGGCATCGCTGCAAACAAGCTGGCGCACGAGGCTGACGTTGTAATCGGCGTTGGTACCCGTTATACCGACTTCACCACCGCTTCCAAGTGGCTGTACCGCACCGATGCGAAGTTCGTCAACATCAACCCGTCTGAGTTCCAGGCTTACAAGATGGATGCTACTCCGGTCGTTGCTGATGCAAACGAGGCGCTGACTGCTATCGGCGAGGAGCTGGCTAAGATCGGCTACCACACCGACAAGGCTTACGCTGAGGAAGTTGCTGCTCTGCGTAAGGAGTGGTGGACCGAGGTTGAGCGTCTGGACGCTGTTGAGTACACCGACAAGGAGCACTTCACCCCGGAGATTAACGACGCTAACCGCGAGTGCGTTGAGAAGTACATCGAGGATACCGGCTGCAAGCTGTGCCAGACCACCGTTCTGGGCACCATCAACCATCTCATCGATGACAACGCTATCGTATGTGCAGCAGCAGGCTCTCTGCCGGGCGACATGCAGGGTCTGTGGCGTGCACGCAAGGAGAACACCTACCACATGGAGTACGGTTACTCCTGCATGGGTTACGAGGTTGCTTCTGCTCTGGGCGCTAAGATCGCTTGCCCGGATCAGGAAGTTTACGCTATGTGCGGCGACGGTTCCTTCGACATGCTGCACTCCGAGCTGATCACTTCGGTTCAGACGGGCCACAAGATCAACGTAATGCTGTTCGATAACGCTTCCTTCGGCTGCATCAACAACCTTGAGGTAGGTCAGGGCAATGCGTCCATCTGCACCGAGAAGAATATGCTCGAGCCGGGCGTTACCAACGGTATCCACAAGGGCAAGGTAATCCAGGTGGATTACGCTGCAATCGGCGCTGCTTACGGCTGCAAGACCTACACCGTTAAGACTCTTGACGAGCTGAAGGCTGCGATCGAGGATGCTAAGAAGCAGACCGTTTCCACCCTGATCGACATGAAGGTTCTGCCGAAGACCATGTCCGCAGGTTACGAGAACTGGTGGCGTGTAGGCGTAGCTGAAGTTTCCACCAAGCCGGAAGTTCAGGCTGCACGCAAGGCAATCGAGGATCACCTGTTCGAGGCTCGCCACTATTAATCCCGCGCGATAAACTCGCTTTAGGTTTACGAAAGCTCCCAACCGTGAGGTTGGGAGCTTTTTTGTCGCTTGAGGGCTGAATAATGGAGAATTGAGGATGGAGAATGGAGAATGGAGAATGAGTCAGGCGGTTTACCTTTTTATACGGCGAGGTGAGGGCACCTTGCCCTACGGTACTGCATAAAAAACACCTCCCATCGATACAGACGGGAGGTGTTCGTTTTTTACAGCATCTGCAGCAGCTCAATCTGCTCACCGGACGGGCCGGTGAAGAACCAGTTCTGCAGGCCGCCGAAGGTATTCGGCAGCACCTTCTTCTCCGGTGCGGTGAAGCTGATGACACCGGCCGCCTTGAGGTCAGCCGCGGTCTTGTCGAGGTCGTCAACGTAAACGGCAAAGTGCGGGATGCTGCCCTCGCCGGACGGCACGAGCGTGCCTGCGGGCGGCTCGATCAGCTCGAGCAGGAAGCCGCCGAATTCAACGAGCGCCAGCTTCTTCAGGCCTTCCGGCGTATCTACGCCGTCGCGCTTGAATACACTGCCGCCGATCATCTCGTAAAATGCAATGCTCTGGTCCATATCTACGGTGTAGATCGCAATATGGCCGATACCCTTATAGTGTTCCTTCATGGTGATTCCTCCTTGTACGGGCATTCTCGCCTTAGTATTAGCATAGCACGTTTTGCACGATTTGCATAGGGGACAGGCATAAAAAAACGACCGTCTTTTGACGGTCGTTTTGAGTTGCATTACTGAACAGAATCGGAAACCGAAGCAGTGGTCTGATTCTCGAGGTAGTTCTGGTAGGTGGTCTTCTCGCTCTTGCCGAAGCCAAGGGGAGAGAAGATAATATAAGCCAGAACCATGATCAGCAGGGTAACGGTAGCCCAGATCTTGCCGTTCTTCCACGGGGTCAGATCTACAGCGCCTACGTCCTTCAGCTCGAAATCGGTTGCACGCGGATGCTTCTTAACGATTACCCACATCAGCAGCATGTCGAATACGAACAGGATCGCGGTGAAGTACAGGTAGTGGATGTTGTTCAGTGCCGGGATTACGTTGCGCAGACCGAACTGGAGAATGAAGTACAGTACAACGTGAACCGGGATGACGATCTTAGCAGCGATAGCCGGAACCTTCTTCCAGAAGAAGCCGCACAGCAGGCAAACAAAGATCGGGGTGTTGAATGCAGCGAAAGCAGAGTTTACGAAGCTCGTGATGCCGCCCATGTACAGCATGAACGGGGACATGATGGTGGAAACAACTGCTACTACAGTACCGAAGTTCTGACCGATCTTAACCATGCGTGCATCGGAAGCGGTCGGGTTGAACAGCGGACGGTGAATATCAAGTGCGTAGATGGTGGATGCGGAGTTCAGTACCGAGTTGAAGGAGGACAGGATCGCGCCGAACATTACAGCAGCGAAGAAGCCAAGGATCGGCTTCGGCATAACCTGTGCTACCAGCATCGGGTAAGCGGAGTCGCCGGAACCCCAGTCCATGCCCGGGTAAGCCAGTGCGCAGATAACGCCCGGAACAACGATGATCAGCGGAGTCATGATCTTGAGGAAGCCTGCAAATACGGCGCCCTTCTGTGCTTCCTTCAGGTTCTTAGCACCGAAGGTACGCTGGATGATGGACTGGTTGGTTGCCCAGTAGTACATGTTGTTGACCAGCAGACCGGTGAACAGCAACGGCCACGGGAGCCACGGCTCCGGGGTGTTAACCTCGTTGATGGCGTTCAGGTAGGACGGATTGGTGTGCAGGAACTTGTCGAAGCCGTCCATAAAGGAGCCGTCACCGCCGAGCTGGCCGGACAGGAACATGAAGCCGAATACCGGAACCAGCAGGCCGCCGACGATCAGGCCGAGGCCGTTGATGGAGTCGGACAGTGCGATTGCCTTCAGGCCGCCGAAGATGGCGTAGATAGAACCGATGATTGCGGTTGCAACACATACGATTGCGATTGCTGCGAAACGGGAAATACCGAACATCTTGTCAATGCCGAAGATGTTTACGAATACCTGTGCGCCTGCGTACAGGATGTTCGGCAGCATGATTACAACGTAGCTGAGCAGTACGATGATGGAAACCAGGCGGCGGGTGCCTTCGTCGTAGCGCTGCTCAAAGAACTGCGGAACGGTGGTCAGACCGGTCTTCAGGTACTTCGGCATCAGTACGAATGCGAGGATTACCAGAGCGATTGCAGAGGTTACCTCCCAGCCCATGGTGGACATGCCGACGCGAACTGCCTGACCGTTGTTGCCAACGAGCTGTTCTGCGGAAAGGTTGGTCATCAGCAGAGAACCGGCGATGACCGGGCCGGTCAGGCTGCGGCCGCCGAGATAGTAGCCGTCCTGCGTGTCGAGGTTGTCACCACGGGTTTTCCACCACGAGATGAGTGCAACGAGTGCCGTGAACGCCACGAAGGTGATCGCGGTAAACGCCATGGAGTTTACGAAGTTCATCTTTTTCTCCCCTTGTAAAAATTTCGTGTCCCGGCGGAGATCCCTCAAAATCCACCGGAACTTCGTGAATGTACAGCACCGATTTGTGCTTGCGTGCGCGTGCCCGCAAGATCCCAAAAAACAAGACCGTCAATCAAAGGACTGAAGATCTGTTAAATGGGCAAACCGCGTTGCCGCTTGTCCGAAAGTTATTTTAACACTATATAAGAGCTATAGCAAAGCATTTTTTTTGCTTTTTTCGCACTTTGGATACTTGCACATAAACAAGAAGGTGTATTTGTGCATTTCGACGTTAACTGAAAGCGGATTTACAAAGTAAACGTTAAAAAATTATCAATAACAACAAAAAAATTCGTAAAACTGTATCTTTTTTACAAGAAAAAATCCCCACATAAAGTGGGGATTTTGCACGGAATTACGGTGTATACCATTCATCGCTGCGATTTTTTGCGTCAAAAATCTGCGCATATTCCGCATGGTGATAATCGTTCAGCAGGTCGTTTTCCGGCTGTTCGCCCTGCGGATACCAGGTGCCGTCCGGCAGGCGGTAGCCGTTGACGTTCATCACCGGAATCTGCTGCTGCAGGGCAAGGCGCATCTGGTCAAAGCCCGAGGTCGAGCAGCCGAGCGCGTTCAGCGCATACGCGGACAGATAGTTCGCGCTGATCTGCATGTTTGTCTGCTCCTCGATGTCGTAGTTCGCCCAGATGAAGAACGGCGTTACCATCTTTTTCTGGCGCAGCTCGGCATCCGAGAGATCGCCGCGCTGACTCTCGAGCAGGGTGTTGTAAAAGTCCTCCGGCAGATTGGGCTGGTGGTCGCCGAAGAACACGATTGCCGTCGGCTCATCCACCTTGGAGAAGTAGCTGATCAGCTCCTGCACGGCATCGTCGCTGTACCGCACGAGCGACAGGTACTGGTCAACCGTCGGGTACTTGTCCTGCTCCTCGCCGGTGAGGTAGATGCGCTTGTCGAAGTAACCGTCGCCGTCCCAGTCGTAGCCGCCGTGGTTCTGCATCGTTACGTTGAACACGAACAGCGGCGTGTTTTCCCTCTTGTTCTCGTACAGCTCGAAAATCTTCTTGTAGCTTGCGCTGTCGCTGATGTAATCACGCACACGACTGGCGTCAGCGGCAAAATCGTCCTGATAATACTGCGCTTCAAAGCCGAAGAAGCGGTAGACGTTCGTGCGGTTCCACGAGGTGGACAGATAGGGGTGAATCGCCGCCGTCTGGTAGCCGAGCGAATCCAGACCCGAGGTCAGATTGGGCATTTCGCTCTTGATGAACACCTGATACGCCGAGCAGTTGTACGGCAGGAACGCCATCGAATCGCCGGTGAGAAATTCCAGCTCGGTGTTGGCGGTGCCGCCGCCGAAGGTCGAAACGGTCAGCTGACCGCTGATGGTGTTCTCCTGACCCTGCATCAGCTTGTGCACATACGGCATGGGGTCCTCGTTGGTCTCAAGCGCACCGACCGAGCCGAGATCCGAGAAGGATTCGTTCATGATCACGATCAGATTGGGCGTTTTCGTGCCCTGTTTGCCGGTAAATTCGCTCTGTGCGGCAGAAAGCTCGTCCGCGCTGTAGCCCTCCGGCTGCTTGACAAACGAGCTGGTCGCGCAGCGCAGGAAGTAGAAAATCTCGCTGTACTGGCGGCTGGACTGCCAGAAAGCCAGTCCGGTGCCGACCGTCTGGATGCCGGTGCAGGCGATGAACGCCAGCACGAGCACGCACGGCAGCGAAAACAGTCTGCGGAAGTACCAGCGCTTGTGCACCTTGAAGCTGCGCTGCATCAGGCACACGCTCACGCAGAACAGCACAGCCGCCGCCGCGGCGCGGAGCACGGAAAGCTCCATCGGTGCGGAGTAGCCCTTGGAAACGTTGGCTGCCGTGCCGATGGCGGCAATGTCGCTCAGCATGACAGGCGTGCCGCGGAACAGCATAACGTAGTGGTCGATCATGCCGTGGATCATCGAAATTGCCATGCCGAGGCATACGCCGATACGCACGTTGCCGCAGATCAGATACGCCGCGGCGTAAACCGCCACATAGCAGATCCAGCCCTGAAAAAACGACTGCTTGAGCGTGATGACGCAGCCCTTGACCATGTATTCCACCAGGATCAGGCTGACAGCCGCCGCAGACAGGAACAGCAGCACGTCATGCACAAGCAGAACCGCCGCGTACAGCCGCGTGTGATTTTCCGCAAATGGGTGGTTGCGGTGCCACGGACGCAGCACCAGCGGCACGAATGCACCTGCGGTCAGCCAGTGCGAGATGGTCGGCTGATACATCAGCGAGCCCTTGCTCAGCAGGGGATGGAACAGCAGGAAAAACGCAACGAGCAGCAGTACATTTACACCGATTCGGTATGGATTTCGTCCGGTTTCGTTTTGAACCTTGTGTTCAATGCTCAAAAAAGTTGCTCCTTTCGCAGAGACGGAAAAGCCGCTGTGGTGTTTCCGCAGCTGCTTCTCAAGTCGTTAGAATTTATGCCTCAGGCGTTTCTTCTACGCGGGTAACTGCGATAGAGAGATCGTCCAGCTGCTTGTCATCTACGATATCCGGGCAGTTCATCATCAGGTCGGACGCGTTCTGAACCTTCGGGAAGGCGATCACATCGCGGATGGAATCCAGACCGGCGAGCAGCATGCACAGACGATCCAGACCGTAAGCCAGACCACCGTGCGGAGGTGCGCCGTAGGAGAATGCAGTAATCAGGTGACCGAACTGCTCCTTGGCCTTCTCCTCGGTGAAGCCGAGGGCCTCGAACATCTTGGTCTGCAGCTCGGGATCGTGGATACGAATGGAGCCGCCGCCCAGCTCACAGCCGTTGAGGATAATGTCATACGCCTTGGCACGAACCTTGGCCGGATCGGTGTCCAGCAGCGGGATATCCTCGTCCATCGGTGCGGTGAACGGATGGTGCATGGCAACGAGGCGGTTCTCCTCCTCGCTGTACTCGAACTGCGGGAACTCGGTGACCCACAGCAGCTTGAAGTCGTCCTTCTTGGCAAGGCCCAGACGCTTAGCCAGCTCGCAGCGCAGCGCGCCCAGAGCAACAGCGGCGGTCTGCCAGTTTGCATCGGCAACAACGAACAGCAGGTCGTTCTCCTTGGCGCCTGCACGCTCCTTGATGGCCGCAATCTCGTCCTCGGACAGGAACTTGGCAAACGAGGAGGTCATGCTGCCGTCTGCGGCGAGCTTCATCCATGCAAGGCCCTTTGCGCGGTAGGTCTTGACGAACTCGCCGAGCTTGTCAATCTCCTTGCGCGGGAACTTGTCCGCATAGCCGTTTACGTTGATGAGACGAACCGTACCGCCGTTCTCCACGGTGTCCTTGAACACCTTGAACGAGCAGTCCTTGGCGATGTCGGAAATATCCTTGATCTCAAAGCCGAAGCGAACGTCCGGCTTGTCTGAGCCGTACTTGTCCATGGCGTCCTGCCAGGTCATGCGCGGCAGCGGCAGCTGAATGTCAACATCGAGCACTTCCTTGAACACGCGCTGGAGGAAGCCCTCGTTGACGGCGATAACGTCATCCTGCTCAACGAACGACATCTCAAGGTCGATCTGGGTGAACTCCGGCTGACGGTCGGCACGCAGGTCCTCGTCGCGGAAGCAGCGGGTGATCTGAATGTAACGGTCCATGCCGGACAGCATGAGCAGCTGCTTGTACTGCTGCGGGGACTGCGGCAGGGCATAGAACTTGCCCGGATGCACACGGGACGGCACGAGGTAGTCGCGCGCGCCCTCCGGGGTGGACTTGGTCAGCATCGGGGTCTCGATCTCGAGGAAGCCGTGCTCGTCGAAGTAGTTGCGGGCAACCTGCGTTACGCGGTGGCGCAGCATCAGGTTCTTCTGCATGGACGGACGGCGCAGGTCCAGGTAGCGGTACTTCAGACGGATCTGGTCACCGACCTCCTTGGTGTCGTCAATCTCAAACGGGGTGGTCTCCGCCTTGGACAGAATGCGGATGTCCTCGGCAATAATTTCGACCTCGCCGGTCGGCATCTTCTTGTTGATGGCGGCCGCGTCGCGGGCCACCAGCTTGCCCTTTACCGCTACAACGAACTCGGTGCGGCAGGTGAAGGCAATGTCGAACAGGTCAGCATTGACCGACTTGTCAAAGGTGCACTGTACAATGCCCGCACGGTCGCGCAGCAGTAGGAACAGAACGCCGCCGTTGTCACGCACGCGGTCAACCCAGCCGTTTACGGTAACGGTCTGACCGGCGTGCTCCAGGCGAAGATCGCCGCACATATGCGTGCGCTTCATGCCTGCAATAGATGTGTTATTCATGTTTATCAATCCTTATTACTAAGTATTTTGAACAATTTCTTTATTTATCGCCGGTTTCCTTGATTGTGGAGATCACATCTTCCACAGCGTCGGAACCCACAAGATAAGCGGCGATAAAGCCGATAATGAGGGACGCAATCGGCAGGATCATAAATCCGTTTGCCAGAAAAATCGCAGCGCACAGAAATCCTGTGCAGCGAATGATGGTCTTACGCAGTTTATCCATAAGACGGCCTCCTTACTCGGAATCCTTATCCTTCATTGCCGGGCGAACATGCTCATAATAGCCGAGAAAGGCCATAATCGCAAATAAAATAATGCCGGCGAAGGCGATAAGGAACATAATGGAAGCGTTGTCGGCAATCGACGCGGAAAGCGCCAGAATAGCCGCAATGACACCGAGCATGCCGGTTATCATGAGAATACCGCCGTAAACAAGCTGTTTCATAAACAATCCCTCCATATTCAGTTGAAAATCTATCTCTACCAAGGGGAGGTCGCCCGCCCTGCAATTTAGCGATTTATTTGTCGCAGATTACCTTGCCTGCGTTTTTCTTCGCCAGACCGTCATGGATGAGCTTAGCCGCCTCGTCAAGCGAAACCTTGACCTGCTCGCCGCTCTCCATATCCTTGACAGCGACCACGCCCGCGTTAATTTCATCCTCGCCGAGGAAGATAACGAACGGAATGCCCAGCTTGTCGGCGTAGCCGATCTTGTGCTTGAACTTCTTCTGCTCGCTGTACAGCTGGGTGCGGATGCCCGACTCACGCAGAGCGGTAGCGGTCTTGATAGCCGCGCCCATGTCGTCGGTCATCGGCAGGATGAGTACGTCCGCCGGTGCCTTGTTCATCTGGTCGTTCAGGTAGCCCTGCTCACCGAGAACGTAGAACAGACGGGTCAGACCGATGGAGATGCCAACGCCCGGCAGCTGCTTGTCGGTGTAATACTCCGCGAGGTTATCGTAACGGCCGCCCGAGCAGATGGAACCGATTTCCGGATGGTCGAGCATAGCGGTCTCATAAACGGTGCCGGTGTAGTAGTCCAGACCGCGGGCAATCGTCAGGTCGATTTCAAAGTGGTCAGCCGGAACGCCGAACGCCTGCATATAGGTTGCAACCGTTTTCAGCTCCTCTGCGCCGAGGTCGAATACCTCGTTCTTGCCCTTGTAGCTCTCCAGCGCCGCGAGGATACCCTCGGTGCCGCCCGGCGTCTCGATGAACTTCAGCAGCTCGTCAGCCGTAGCAGCTTCCACGCCGAAATCTTCGACCAGAATGGTCTTTACCTTCTCCGCGCCGATCTTCTCCAGCTTGTCGATGGTGCGCATCACGTCGCCGGCCTTTTCGGTCAGACCGAGGATAGCAAAGAAGCCGTTAAGCACCTTGCGGTTGTTGATGCGGATCTTGAAGCGCTGAAGACCGAGCGAGGTGAACGTCTTGTAGATGATGCTCGGCACCTCGGCCTCGTTGATGATGTCCAGCTTGCCGTCACCGATGACGTCGATGTCCGCCTGATAGAACTCGCGGAAACGGCCGCGCTGTGCGCGCTCACCGCGGTAAACCTTGCCGATCTGGAAACGGCGGAACGGGAAGGTCAGCTCGCCGTAGTGCTGGGCAACATACTTTGCCAGCGGTACGGTCAGATCGAATCGCAGGGACAGGTCGCTGTCGCCCTTGGTGAAGCGGTAGATCTGCTTTTCGGTCTCGCCGCCGCCCTTGGCAAGCAGCACCTCGGAGGACTCGATCAGCGGGGTATCCAGCGGATAGAAGCCGTACAGCGCATAGGTTTCGCGCAGTACCTGCATGATGCGCTCCATCTGCACCTGCGGTGCCGGAAGCAGCTCCATAAAGCCGGATAAGGTTCTGGGTTTTACTTTTTCCATAACTATTTTGATTCTCCTCAAGACAGACGTATGCACCGAATTGGCGTACCCGATCCGGTGCAACGAATGCTATTGTTTATTTTTTGTTCTTCGGGTTGACAATATTACGCCAATCCAGATCACCGCGGTCCAGACCGAGGATGAGCATTTCAGCGGTTGCCGAGTTGGTTGCAATCGGGATATTGTGCATGTCACACAGGCGGGAAATCGCATGGACGTCCGGTTCGTACTGTGCGTTGGACATCGGATCACGGAAAAACAGCACGAGGTCGATCTCGTTGTAGGCTACGCGCGCGGAGATCTGCTCCTCGCCGCCCTGCATACCCGCAAGGCACTTGTCGATTTTCAGACCGGTAGCTTCTTCAACAAATTTGCCGGTGGTGCCGGTGGCACAGATGTTATGCTTTGCAAGAATACCGCAGTATGCCATGCAAAACTGTACCATCAGTTCTTTCTTGCGGTCATGTGCGATCAGTGCAATGTTCATCAGGAATAACCCCTTTCCTGTATATTTATTTCGAGATTTCTTACAATTTAAGTGGAATACGCTCGCCGTTGAGCCGCCGGGCGATATTCACAAAGGCGCGAGCCGCGCCCGTGTGCTTGACGGCATGAATGCTCCTGCCGCTGTTGCTGCACGAAATGAGGTCCACATCCTCGGGCACGAGACCGAGCAGGGGAAGTCCCGCTTCGTCCATCGCGTCGTCGATGTTGCCGGATTTGCCGTGGCTGATGAGCTGCGGGCGCACGCGGTTGAGCACCATGCGGATGCGCTGGATGCAGTATTCCTCCTCCAGCTTGCGGGCGCAGCGTTCCGCGCCGCGGACACACACGCGGTCGGTCGAGGTGACGATGATCGCCTGCGTGGCAATATGCGCCAGAAAGGAAAGCTCAGCCGGCAGTCCGGCGGGACCGTCGATCAGCAGGTAGTCGAACCCGGCCTCCTCGGCCTGCACAGCCAGCTGCTCCATGCCGCGCTCGCTGAGAGCGGGAAGCGCCACCGGTGCAGTGAGTAAGTACAGCGTTTTCATATCCGGATGACACGCCATGGCATCCGCGAGGGGAACCGCGCCGCCTGCCACATCGGCAAACGAGTAGACCACCCGGTCGGACATGCCGAGCACGATATCCAGATTGCGCAGACCGCAGTCGCCGTCAATCAGCAGCACTTTGCTGCCAAGCTGCGCGAGAGCCGCGCCTACGCCCGCTGTAAGGGAGGTCTTTCCTGTGCCGCCCTTACCGGACGCAACAAGAATCACCTTCAACATACCGCCTCCGAAAGAAAACCTTATTTAAGGCAATACTGCACAATTAAAGCTGCGGCGCTTTGCGGAAATTTTGTGCCCTGACTTTGTTGCGATTTCACGGTAATACATCAAGTATTACCGCAAAACCGCGCCTTGTCAGAACGCAAAATTTGCTCGCAAATCGCTCTTGTTCAATTATGCAGTATTGCCTTAAGGCAATACCGCATAAATCTGCAGATTCGCCTACAAGTGTATTATAAACTAACAGCGGGCGGTTTACAAGCGTTCCACGCGAATTTTTTGACGAAAACTTCAAATGGCACCGGGTTTGGAAAGAAAAAACCCGGCAAAATCACATTTGCCGGGCTTAGGATGCCGCGAAACTGCAGTTTCGCTTACAATTGTTTTATCGAATCAGGGTGTTCTCCGCCTGACGGGAGGCTGCGCGGTCCGACTTGCCGACAGAGAAATACTCATCGAGCATATCACGCACGATCGGCGCAACGTAAGCGCCGTGGCCTGCGCCTTCACCGACCACGCAGATAACGATCTGCGGGTTGTCAAAGGGCGCAAACGCGATGAACAGACCGTTGTCGAACGACTCGCCGTTCTCGAACATCTCGGCCGTACCGGTCTTGCCGCCAACCTTGATGGGGTAGTCCGCGAAAACGCTGCCTGCGGTACCGCCCTCGTCGGTAACCTCGCTCATGCCCTGCATGACAAGCTCGCGCGTGGCATCCGAAATGTCGATCTTGCCGAGCACCTCGGATTCATCGGTTTTCATAAAGCTGCTGTAATCGTAGCTTTTGATGCTTTTGACGAGCGTCGGCTTGTACAGCGTGCCGCCGTTTACGATAGCGGAAACATAGTTTGCCAGCTGCAGCGGCGTAAAGCCGTTATCCGACTGACCGATCGCTGCGTTCAGATCATCGCCGCCCTGCCACTCGCGGATCGCCGGGTCGGCCTTGCGCTGCTGCTCACGATAGGTCGGGCCTGCTGCCTGACCGGTGGCTTCGCCGACCTCGATGCCGGTCGCCGTGCCAAGACCGAACTTCTTAGTCCACTGCTCGAGGTGCTCACCGGTCAGCTTCTGACCGACCGTGTAGAAGAACGTATTGCACGAGTATTTGAGCGCATCCGTGACGTTGAGCGTCATGGGCGTGTCGTGGTTGTTGCAGCGGAAGGTCTGTCCGCCGTATTCGTAGGTGCCGGTGCAGGTAACGTAGGTGTCACCGGAGATGATGCCTTCCTCCAAACCCGCGATGGCGGTCACCATCTTAAAGGTGGAGCCCGGCGGGTACACACCCGAGGTTGCACGGTTTACCTCCGGATGGCGGCTGTCCGCCTGGATAGAGGCGTAGTTTTTGTTGTAGTTTGCCAGGTCGTAGGTCGGGTAGGACGCCATTGCGAGCACCTCGCCCGTGTTCGGGTCGAGTGCAACAGCCGCGCCGCCCTTGCCGTAAGCGGAGAGATTGCCTGCCAGCGATTTCTCAGCGACTTCCTGCAGGTCAAGGTCAATCGTGGTGATAACATTGTCGCCCGGCTTGGGAGCCGTAGCGGTGGTCTGCTCGGCAATAGCCGAACCGCCAAGGTCGGTCTCCACCGTGCGGGAGCCTGCCGTGCTGTGCAGGTAGGACTCGAGCGCGCTCTCCAGACCGGACTTGCCGATGAGATCGCTCATCTGGTAGCCTGCCTTGTCCTTGTAAGGGCCGCCGTTTTTGTCGGAACTCCACTCGTCGGAGGTCAGGGAGCCGATCGTGCCGAGCAGGTGCGCGGCGGTGGCGGTGTCGTATTGGCGGACGGCTTCGCTCTGGATTTCAATGCCCTGAAAATCCGCGCTGTGCTCCTTGATATAGGCGATCAGGTCCATCGGCACATTGTCCGCGAGCGTGTAGGTCGCCTGATTGCTGAATCCGACCGTGCGCATGCTGTAATAGATGCCGACCATCGTGCGGGCATCCGCAAGCGAGAGATCGGTCGGCATGCCGAGGTTTTTCTCCATATAGGCGCGCATGGCGTTGATAAACTCGGTCGGGGAGACCAGCTTGGTCGCATCCACCTGTGCCGCCTGATCAATGGTGTTGCCGTTCTCGTCGGTCTTGGGGTCGGTCTCGTTCGCCTGCTTGGCAGCGTCTACGGCCGCCGTAACCGCATCCAGACCGAGCGACTTGGCGCTGTCCTTCATATAACCCGACAATTCGGTCAGCGATGCGCTGTTGTAGGTGAACGGCGCGGACTGCGTGATCGGCAGCCGGTCGTTGATGGACGGAATCGCCGCCGTGTCCGCAGAAACCGCCTGCGCGGTGTCGGTCGGGGTGTCCGAGGACGTATCCGTGCTGTCTGCGGCATCCGCAGAGGTGTCACTCGAGGTATCGGTGGCAGCAGCCGTCTTTGCGGCATTCTGCTTTGCGGTCGCGTCCACGGCTGCGGTCTGGATACGGTGCGTCAGATCGAGCAGGGTATCAAACCGCTTGTCGTTGCCGTCCCAGAAGGACGAGTAGATGAGCACGAGCGAAAAGCCGGTGTTGTTGGTGACGAGCGGTCTGCCGTAGCGGTCGAGGATCTCACCGCGGGCTGCGGAAACCGTAGACGTGGTGGTGAGAAACTCCGCCGAGCGGCGGACATACTTTTCGCCGTTCAGAATCTGCAGCTGGAATAACTGCGAGAGCGCCACACCGCTGCACAGCAGCAGCAGTCCGCACAGCGCGAGCAGACGGCGAAACAGTTGAGGTTTATTTAACATGGGGAAGTGCTCCTTTCCGCAAAGGGTCAGCGACTGCGCCTGCGGGATTTGCCGCTGAGCCTGCGCAGCGGCAGGTAAACGATAAAGCAGAACAGGCAGGTCAGCACCGTACCGACGGCAAGCTGCCGCAGGACGATCAGGAAGGACGCGCCTGCATGCATCAGCGAGAAGAGATACCGCAGCAGACCGAGCAGCACACACTCAAACGCCGTAAGGATGAGCATGGAAATATAATTGCGGGTGAGCAGTCTCTGACAGAGCTTTCCGGCGGCATAGCCGAACAGCAGGAAAAACAGGGGATAGAGACCGTCCACGCCGGTGAAGCTGAGGTCATAGCAGATGCCGACCGTCAAGCCGACAACAGCCGCCTCCGCCGGGCCGCCGAGCAGCGCTGCTGCCGTGACGAGTGCGGGCAGCAGATCGACCGCAGAGCCGAAAATGCGCATGCCGCCGAACGTGCCGGTCTGCAGCGCGAAGATAATCACCGAAAACAGCACATACGCGATCAGCTTCGGGATGGAAATATGTTCTCTCTGCATGGCTTACTCCGCTGTGTCCGTGTATTCGGTGATGATGGAAACCGAGGAAACGCTGTCCACGCTGACAAACGGCTTGATGACCGCGTAGTACGACAGGCCGCTTTCCTCCGGCTGCACGCTTTCCACCGTGCCGATGAGGATGCCCTTGGGGAATACACCGCCGCGTCCCGAGGTCTCGACCGTATCGCCGACGACCACCATGGAGTCCTCGCGCAGATAGGACAGGCGAAGCGCACCGCGTGTCATCAGGTTATAGTCGCCCTCCGCAATGGCGGTCTCGCGCGTGCGGGTGACAAGCGCGCCGCACTGCATTTTCGGGTCGGTGATGGAAGTCACCTCGCAGGTGTTGTCGGTCACCTCGCTGACAAAGCCGAGCATGCCGTCCACGGTCGTTACAAGATCGTCCTTGTTGACGCCGCTCGAGCTGCCCTTGTCCAGCGTCAGCGTATCCGCCCAGTCGCCCGGACTGCGGGCGATGACCTCGGCGCTGACCGTGGTGGTGGTGCGGGTGTTCTCCGGCTGCCCAAGCTGAGAGCGCAGCTGGTTGTTTTCCTCGAGCGCGATCTGTGCGTCGCGCACAAGCTGTGCATTGTCGCTGATCTGCTGCTTGAGCTGCTCATTCTCGGCCTTGAGTGCATCAAACTCGGTGAAATAATCCAGTCCTTTGTTGAAAAAGTGTCCGACACCGGTGCCGAACCGCTGAAACGGCCGGACAACCGCACCGGCGGCTCTCGTGATCGGCGAGGAATTGCCGCTGATGCCGCTGTACACCGCGGAGAGAATGCACAGCAGAATGACGACTGCCGCACCGATCAGGAGCGGAGAGCCGACTTTATGACGTCGTCGCAAAACGAATCTTCCTTTCATAATGTTGCACTGAAATGTGGAATTCCAGCAGGTAAATGCGGCTTACACCGCATGAATATCGCGCAGAATGGTATAAAGCGGAGCCACAGGCAGACCCATGACGCTGTAATAGTCGCCCTCGATGCCCTTGATGAGCAGTGCGCCGTGGCCCTGGATGCCGTAGGCGCCGGCCTTGTCGAGCGGCTCTCCGGTGGCGAGGTAGGCGGCAAGCTCGTCCTCCGCAAAGTCGCGGAAGGTGACGCGCGTGCAGGTGTGCAGCGTGTGCGCCCCGCCGTCCGGCGTGAGCACGGCAAGTCCGGTCAGCACCTCGTGGGTGCGTCCGCGCAGACGGCGGAGCATGGAAGCGGCTTCGTCCGCGTCCTTCGGCTTGCCGAGGCGCAGTCCGTCGATCGTGACCATGGTATCCGAGCCGATGCACACGGCGTTCGGGTGCTGCGCCTGCACAGCCTCGGCCTTGAGGCGGGAAAGACGGGTGACTTCCTCACCGAGCGGCGCATCCCGCAGGGTTTCGTCCGCATCGGCAGGGCAGACCGTAAAGTGTTCGGTGATAAGGCTCAGAAGCTCCCTGCGCCGCGGCGAAGCGGACGCTAAAACGATCTCCATTATTCGACTCCTCTTTTATATAATCCGTTGGTAAATTCGCCGTCCAGCGGTGCGCCGGACAGGAACGCGCGGGCAATCCGCACACATTCCTCGGGCGATTCGATGGTGAACTGCAGACGCGCGGTCTGTACGCCCAGGCGGGCAAAATCCTCACGCAGACAGAGCGGACGGCTGTTCAGCAGCGTGTTGCGGCAGCCGAATTCGTTCAGCAGCGGGAAACGTTCCCGGCGCCGGTCGGTGAGGTACGTCACGCCGTTCTGGCACGAGCACTTGCCGCCGTGCTGACGGCGGATCGCGCAGTTTTCAAAGATCATCAGCGGCAGACGGCCGTAGACGATCAGGTCGGTCTCGAGCGGACCGCGCATATCTCGAATCTGCGCCAGACGAGCCTCGAACGAAAGCGTCTGGCGGGAAACGCCCATTTCAGCCAGTGCGCTCAGCGTTTTGCTGTTGTAGGCGTTCAGACCGAAATCGCCGTGCACGGTAAAGCCCAATCTCTTTGCAAGCGGGATGTGACCGATGTTTCCGGCGAGAACCGTGTCGGTTCCGCGGCTCATGGCTTCACCGAGCAGCATCTCGATCTGCGGCTGCTCGTTGTCCGAGAACACGCGCGGCAGGATGGCGGGCAGTCCGGTCTGTGCCGCAACTTCAAGCGGGACGTAAACGGTCTCCAGACCAAGCTCGCGCAGCGCATCCGCCTGCGCCTTGGTGCGCACCGTGGCGGTGTAGCCGCGGAAGCCCTCGCGGGCAGCGGCCTCATCGTCGCGCGGCAGCACGCTGCCGTGCAGCCAGTCGCGGGAGGGCGCAACGCCGCGTTTTGCCAGCAGAAGGTCGAGTGCATCGCGGCGCATGCCGTTCATCACGGACGCCGGGATCATCAGACCGTCCTGCACCTCGATACGCATATTCTCAATATAAAACGGCGTGCCGCCGGTCTTTCTGAGCGATTTTTCGATCATCTCCGGTGTGGTCGGGCGGTTCTGCGCCTGCTCCACCGGCATGACGACCGAAACGCCGTCCGCACTGAGCACCGCGCCGGTGTCCTTGCGGGCGGTAAAGCAGAGCGAAACCGGCACGAGCGGCGCCTCCTTGCCTTCGGCAAAGCGGTGCGCGGCCTCGTCATAGAGTTTCTTTACCTCGTTCATCGGCACATCGGTCTTGGTGCCGAACATGCTGTCGCCCAGCTTGCCGGTGTAGTAGCCGTCGGTGAAGCCGTCGCGCGAGAATACGCGGCGCAGAATGTCGCGCTCCTCGGCGGTCGGTATGCGGTGCTCGCGGAGCAGGTCAGAGTAGACCTTGGTTACAATAGCGGCGTACTCCGGACGCTTCATGCGGCCCTCGATCTTGAGCGAGGACACACCCCAGTCGGAAAGCTCGGCAACGTGCCCGGCCAGCATGAGATCCTTGAGCGACAGCGGATAGCCGCCGCTGTACGGCAGGCGGCACGGCTGTGCACACAGACCGCGGTTGCCCGAGCGCTGACCGATCACGGCGGACAGGTAGCACTGCCCCGAGTAGCACATGCACAGCGCACCGTGCACGAACACCTCGGTCTCGACACCGGCCTGCTCAGTGATGAGTTTGATCTCCTCGCGGGAGCATTCCCGGCTGAGCACTACGCGCGAAAAGCCGATGTCGCGCGCCTGCTTTGCTGCGTCGAGCGTGTGAATGGTCATCTGCGTGGAGGCGTGCAGCGCGAAATCCGGTGCGTGTGCGTGGATGAGCCGCGCCAGCCCCAGATCCTGCACGATAAGCGCGTCCGCGCCTGCTTCGTACAGGAATTTTGCGTCCTCGAGTGCATCCTCAAGCTCGCGATCGCCCGCAAGAATGTTGAGTGTGATATTGGTTTTTACGTCGCGTGCGCGGCAGTAGGCGATGGCGTCTGCCATCTCGTCATGCGAAAAGCCCTGTGCGTTGCGGCGTGCGTTGAACATGCCGAAACCCATATAGACCGCGCCTGCACCGGACTGCACAGCGGCACGAATGCCCTCCGGCGAACCGGCGGGAGCAAGAAGTTCTACTTTATTCCTCATTTGCGGTTGTGATTCGGGTGCTTGCCGTTATTCTGCGTCTGCCGGTCACGCAGTGCGGCAAGCTCGGCTTCGAGGGCACGGCATTTTGCCTCAGCAGCTTCGGCGGCAGACTTGGCCTTGATGTAATCATCCGCCAGCGTGACCGTTGCCAGTGCCAGCGCGCGTGTGGACGCAAACGACGGCGAGCCGCCGCAGTGCGCTACGGTCTGGCGTGCCAGCTCGGCTACCTCATGCATATAGTCCGCGCTCTCGTTGGAGACCAGGTTGTATTTTTGACCGGCAATATGAAGAACCATGCGGTTTGCCATAACGGGTCCCTTCCTTTCATTAAATATAGTGCAGGCAGAGCAGCCGAAAACAGGCGGCTCTGCTCGAATAGGCATAAGAAGATAAGATATAGTATAGCACAATATGACAGGTTTTGAAATAAAAATTCTGTGCAAACGATAAAAAACTCCGTATAGAATTTTCACAATGTGTATAAAGTGTAAAAGATTTGTGTTCGGCTTGTCTCGCGCGTTTTAGTGTGATAAAATGTGTATATTGGCGGAAGTCCGGGAAAAGGCTTCCACGTTATCTTTTGGAGGTCATTTTTATGCTGAACATGAACGAGGTCCGGCGCATTGTCGTCAAGGTCGGCTCCTCGACGCTGACTTATGACAACGGCAAGCCGAATATCCGCCGTATCGAGCGTCTGGTACGCACGATCAGCGACCTGCAGAACCGCGGCTTCGAGATGGTGCTCGTATCCTCGGGTGCGGTGGCGGTCGGCACAGCAAAGCTCGGCCTGGCGGAGAGACCGAAGGAGCTGTCGGTCAAGCAGGCGGCGGCTGCTGTCGGGCAGTGCGAGCTGATGCACATTTACGACAAAATGTTTCTGGAATATGGCATCAACGTGGCGCAGATCCTGCTGACGCGCGAGAATATCGTCGATGACGACCAGCGCATCAACATCCATAACACGTTTACCGCGCTGACCAAGATCGGCGTTGTGCCCATCATCAACGAAAACGACACGGTTGCAACCGCCGAGCTGAAGCACATCGAGAACTTCGGTGATAACGATACGCTGTCCGCAGTCGTGGCACGCATGTGCGATGCCGATCTGCTGGTTATCTTCTCGGATATCGACGGCCTGTACGACTCCAACCCGCGCACCAACCCGCAGGCCAAGCTGATTAACCACGTCGGCAGGATCGACGCAAAAATCCGCCATATGGCGGGCGGCGCCGGTTCCGCGCACGGCACGGGCGGCATGGCGACCAAAATCACCGCCGCAGAGCTTTGCATGGACGCAGGCATTCCCATGATGGTCGCCAACGGCGATAAGCAGGGACTTTTGTATGATATTGTGGACGGTAAGGAAGTTGGAACGCTGTTCCAACGCGAACGCTGACGTATACCGTAGGGCGCGACGACTCGGCGCGCCGTTTCTAACGAATTGCAGATGGTTTACAGCGGCGTGCCGAGGTCGTCACGCCCTACGAGATAAATTGTGCAGATTATGAGGTGAATATATAATGAGAACGCTCATGCAGATTGCCGAGGACGCCCGCCGCTCCAAGTATGCGGTGGCGAAGCTCGGCACGAACGACAAAAACCGCGGCATTCTCGCCATTGCGGACACGCTGATGGCACATGCGGACGAGATCATCGCGGCAAACAGGATTGACATTGAAAACGGCAGAGCGGCAGGTTTGAACGACGGCCTGATCGACCGTTTGATGCTGGACGAAAAGCGCATTGCGGGCATTGCAGAAGGCTGTCGTCAGGTGGCGGCGCTGCCCGACCCGGTCGGTGAGGTGCTTTGGATGCATAAGCGTCCGAATGGCCTGAACATCGGTCAGAAGCGCGTGCCGATGGGTGTGATCGGCATCATCTATGAGGCTCGCCCGAATGTCACCGTGGATGCGGCTGTGCTGTGCTTCAAGGCCGGCTCGGCGTGCATTCTGCGCGGCGGCAAGGAGGCGTTCCAGTCCTCCATGTGTCTGACCAGGCTGATGCGCGAGGCACTGGCGGCCGAGGGTCTGCCGGAGAACGCCATCAATCTGGTGGAGGACACCAGCCGCGACACCGCAACCCAGATGATGAAGCTGAACGGCTATCTCGATGTGCTGATTCCGCGCGGCGGCGCAGGACTGATCCGCTCGGTTGTCATGAACGCGACCGTGCCCGTCATCGAGACCGGCACGGGCAACTGCCACGTTTACGTTGATGCGACTGCCGACCTTGAGATGGCGAAGAATATTCTCGTCAACGCCAAGTGCCAGCGCCCGAGCGTGTGCAATGCGGCGGAAAGCCTGCTCGTCCACAAGGACGTTGCGGAGAAATTTCTGCCGATGGCAGCAGAGGGCCTTGCACCCGATCATGTGGCAATTCACGGCTGCCCGCGCACGATGGACATCCTCGGTGACAGCATTGCGCCCGCGACCGATGAGGATTACGGCAGAGAATACCTCGGCTACGAAATTTCGTGCAAGGTGGTCGATTCGCTGGACGAGGCCATCGAGCACATCAACCGCTTTAACACCGGTCACTCGGAGTGTATCGTCACCCGCGATTATGATGCGTCGCAGCGATTCCTTGAGGAAGTGGACGCGGCGGCTGTCTATGTCAATGCGTCTACGCGCTTTACCGACGGCTTTGAGTTCGGCTTCGGCGCTGAAATCGGCATTTCTACCCAGAAGCTGCACGCACGCGGTCCGATGGGTCTGACCGCGCTCACCACCACCAAGTATATCATTTACGGAAACGGACAGGTGCGATAATGGATAAAACGATGGAGAAGGAATACAAGTGGCGTGCCGACGAGAAGCTGCTCGGTCAGGCTCTGCTGTGGGCTTCCTCGCGGATTGGCAGCCAGAGCCGAACCATCAACATGGAATCCAGCTATTTTGACACGGCGGACGGACTGCTGAAGGAACATCAGGCGGCACTGCGTCTGCGCCGCGAGAACGACCGCAGCGTGTGCTGCATGAAGCTGCGCAACACGGATACGCCGGACGGTATGCGTGCTCACGAGGAGTACCAGTGCGAGGCGGTCTCTCTGCTTGACGGTCTGCGCCGTTTGCCCGAGCTTGGTGCACCGAACGACCTGTGCGAGCGGGCGCTGGCAGCCGACCTGCAGGAAATCTGCACGGTTTCATTCCGCCGGTGTGCGGTTCTGCTGCAGGAGGGCGATACCGTGTGCGAAATGGCGCTTGACGAAGGCGAACTGCGTCATAACGGTAAATCGGCGCCGCTGTGCGAGATCGAACTGGAGTATGTCGCAGGCAGCGAGGATACCTTCCATGCGCTTGCCGCAGAGCTGGCGCAGCAGCTTGACCTCGTGGTTGAGCCGACCAGCAAGCTGGCGAGAGCGATGGCGCTGTAAATTTCGCTTTACAAGACGGCTCTTATACAGTATAATGGGAACTGCAACAGGGGAATGAGGTTCTCCCTTGGACAAACGTCCTAAACCGCTTATAAAAGCACTTCAGACAAATATTGCGACAAGTGCGCGCATACAGCGCGCCAATAGCATCGTCAATTTCACTTGCCATGCGACAGCATGCCTGCGTAAAATTTCCTTGCTCTTTGCGCACTGTATACGCTACTTTTGCCGCACTATTTATCTGAACTGCTTTCGAAGCTGATGACTTCTGCGTACTAATTCTGCGCAGATGCCATCGGCTTTTTTGCGTTTCTGGGAGGAAAAACTATGTTAACTTCACTCGCGCTCGTATTTCTGCTCGGTCTGGCTGCGGCGGCACTATGCAGCCGGATCGGTCTGCCGCGCATCATCGGTATGCTGTTCACGGGCATTCTGATAGGGCCGTATGTGCTGAACTGGCTGGACGATTCCATTTTGTCCATCTCGTCCGAGCTGCGGCAGATGGCGCTTATCATCATCTTGATCAAGGCCGGTCTGTCGCTCGACCTGTCTGACCTGAAAAAAGTCGGCCGACCGGCTGTCATGATGGCCTGCGTGCCCGCAAGCTGTGAGATCCTGGCGTTTTTCCTGCTCGCGCCGCACATTCTGTGCATCAACCGGATAGAAGCGGCCGTCATGGGTGCCGTGCTCGGTGCGGTATCTCCGGCGGTGGTTGTGCCGAGAATGGTACAGCTGATAGAAGAAAAGCGGGGAACAGGGCAGGGCATTCCGCAGATGATACTGGCGGGCGCGTCCTGTGACGATATTTATGTGATCGTGCTGTTCTCGACCTTTGTCGGCATGGCACAGGGCGGCAGTGCCAACATGATGGATTTCGTGAACATCCCGGTTTCCATTGCGCTCGGCGTGGCGCTCGGTGCGGCTGTCGGTCTGCTGCTGCACCTGTTCCTTGAGACCGCTTATCGGCACGGCTGTTACGTCCGCAACAGCACGAAGGTTATTCTGATTCTCGGCCTGTCGTTCCTGCTGATGGCGGTGGAGACCTGGCTCAAAGGCATCGTGTCCGTGTCCGGACTGCTGGCCGTTATGAGCATGGCGTGCGTGCTCAAGATAAAAAGTCCGGAGAAAGTCACCAAACGTCTGTCCGCTAAATTCGGTAAGCTGTGGATCGCTGCCGAAGCGATTCTTTTCGTGCTGGTCGGCGCGGCTGTGGATATCCGCTGCGCAGTACAGGCCGGTGCCGCCGCTGTGCTCATGATCGCACTTGCGCTCGTGTTCCGCGCGGTCGGCGTGAGCATCTGTATGCTCGGTACCGGGCTGAACCGAAAGGAGCGCCTGTTCTGTGTTATTGCCTATCTGCCGAAGGCAACCGTGCAGGCGGCCATCGGCTCGGTACCGCTGTCGATGGGGCTGCCGTGCGGACAGCTGGTGCTTTCGGTGGCGGTGCTCGCCATCCTGATTACCGCGCCGCTCGGCGCCATTGGCATCGACCGTACCGCCGGACGCCTTCTCGTGCAGGAGAACCCGTCCGATATTGCAGAATGAGGATATGTTGGGTGCGTTTGTGATAACTGCTGTCATTTTCCTCGGTGGAAAATTGTGCAAAGTGTATATTTTTCGCTAAAGATGCAATTTCCTTCGTGAAATCTTGCAAAATTGCACGTTTCCGTGTATAATTAAAATGAAATTTTAGGAGGGTAAAACATATGACTTTCGACAGCATAATCACAATAGCGGCCTTCTGCTGTTACCTGATCTTTATGCTCTGCATAGGCATGTATTTCGTCGGCAAAAACCGCACGACAAATGAGTATTTTCTGGGCGGCCGACAGCTTGGCTCGTGGGTAACCTCCATGAGCGCACAGGCGTCCGACATGTCCGGCTGGCTGCTGATGGGCCTGCCGGGTGCGGCGTACCTGTCCGGTATTTCCGCAGGCTGGATTGCCATTGGTCTGGCTATTGGCACTTACCTTAACTGGCTGCTCGTTGCAAAGCGTCTGCGCCAGTACACCAAAACCGCAGGTGATGCGATTACGCTGCCGCAGTTCTTCAAAAACCGTTTCCACGATGAAAGCGGCTGGATTTCGGTTATTGCAGCGGTGTTTATTCTGGTGTTTTTCCTGTTTTACACTGCGTCCGGCTTTGTATCCTGCGCGAAGCTGTTCTCGTCCGTATTCGGCATTCCGTACATGGTGTCGCTGCTGGTCGGTGCAGTAGTCGTTATTTCGTACACGTTTGCAGGCGGCTTTTTCGCTGTTTGCTGGACCGACTTCTTCCAGGGCATCCTGATGTTCTTCTGCGTGCTCGCGGTTCCGACCATCGCTATCTTCTCGATGGGCGGCCCGACCGAGTTCTTCTCGCAGGTGGAAGCGTTCAATCCGAATTTCCTGAATATGCTCGTTGACGGTGCGACCGGCGTGCCGTATACTGCAATGGGCATTATCTCTCTGCTTGCATGGGGTCTCGGCTACTTCGGTCAGCCGCATATCCTCGTGCGCTTCATGGGCATTTCGTCTCCGCAGGCGATCAAGAAATCCCGCCGCATTGCTACGGTATGGGTGCTTATCTCGCTGACCGCAGCTATCATGATTGGCGTTTCCGGCCGTATGTTCCTCGGCGACGGACTGCTGCTCAATGACGGCAATCAGGAAACCATCTACATCAGCATGGTAGCGAAGATCTTCCCGGTATTCATCGCCGGTATCTTCCTGTCGGCTATTCTGGCAGCCATCATGTCCACTGCGGACAGCCAGCTGCTGGTTACCGCATCCGCTATCACGGAGGACTTTTACCACAACAAGATCCGCAAGAACGCAAGCGAGAAGGAGCTGATGTGGGTCTCCCGCATCTGCGTTATGGCGGTAGCAATTATCGCTGTTCTGATCGCAACCAACCAGAACAGCACCATCCTTGGTCTGGTATCCTACGCATGGGGCGGCTTCGGCTCTGCCTTCGGTCCGCTGGTTCTGTGTTCGCTGTTCTGGAGACGCACGAACAAGCAGGGCGCGTATGCCGGCATTATCGTCGGCGGCGTGGTCGATCTGGTATGGGCGCAGCTGTCCGGCGGCATCTTCGATCTGTATGAGATCGTGCCGGGCTTTGTGTTCGGTCTGCTTGCCATCGTTGTTGTCAGCTTGCTGACACCGGCACCGACCAAGGCAGTGACCGATGAGTTCGATTCCTACCGTCACTGCGTAGAGTAATCTGCAGAATTTAAGAGTAAGTAATGTAAGTAAAAGGGAATACCCAATGTGGTACCGCCCAGAATCAATGAGGCGAGGAGGAGACTGCTATGACAAAGCAGACCGGAATTGTAGACCGTTTTGAAGGCGATTCCGTAGTCGTTGAAGTAAACGGCGAAATGGTGAATTTCGACCGTGCCGATGCACCTGCAATGCTGTGCGAGGGCATGGTGGTCATCATCAAGGACGGCCGTATCGTTGATATCGATGAAATCGAGACCCAGCGCATGGAAAACGATATGCGCCGTCGATTTGAGCGAATTCTCGGTAAGAATACCGATTGAATACCCCAGTAAAGGAAAGGCGAACACACCAATGGAAAAGAAACCCTTTTTGACGCTCCAGCAAGTGCAGGAGATCACTAAAACCTATCCGACTCCGTTCCATATTTACGATGAGAAGGCGATCCGTGAGAACGCCCGCAAGGTAAAGGAAGCATTTGCGTGGAATCCGGGCTACAAGGAATACTTCGCTGTTAAGGCGACGCCGAACCCGCGTCTCATCCAGATTCTGCATGAGGAAGGCTTTGGCTGTGACTGCTCCAGTCTGCCCGAGCTGCAGCTCAGCGATGTTTGCGGCGTAAAGGAGCATGACATCATGTTCTCCTCCAACGTTACTCCGGCAGAGGACTACAAGCTCGCGTCCGACCTGAACGCCATCATCAACTTCGATGATATTACCCACCTCGATTTCTACGACAAGGTAGTAGGCGACTGGAAGGAGACCATGTCCTGCCGCTTCAATCCGGGCGGCGACTTTGTGCTGAACAACTCCATCATGGATACCCCGCAGGAGGCCAAGTACGGCATGACCCGCGAGCAGCTGGTCGAAGCGTTCAAGTACATGAAGCAAAAGGGTGTTAAGCATTTCGGCATTCACGCATTCCTCGCCTCCAACACGGTTGCCAATGAGTACTATCCGGCACTGGCACGCATCCTGTTCCAGCTGGCGGTTGACGTGCAGAAGGAGACCGGCGTGCATATCGCATTCATCAACCTGTCCGGCGGCGTAGGCATTCCGTACCGTCCGTCGCAGGAGCCGAACGACATCATGGCCATCGGTGAAGGCGTGCATCAGGCATACGACGAGGTTCTTGTTCCGGCCGGCATGGATGATGTTGCCATCTATACCGAGATGGGCCGCTTTATCCTTGGCCCTTACGGCGCTCTGGTTGCCCAGTGCATCCACCAGAAGCATACCTATAAGGAGTATGCCGGTCTGGACGCCTGTGCGGCAAACCTCATGCGTCCGGCGATGTACGGCGCATACCACCATATCACCGTGCTCGGCAAGGAAAACGCGCTGTGCGATCATACCTACGACGTGACCGGCGGTCTGTGCGAAAATAACGACAAGTTTGCCGTTGACCGCAATCTGCCGCAGATTGACATCGGCGATTACGTTTATATCCACGATACCGGCGCGCACGGCTTCTCGATGGGCTATAACTATAATGCAAAGCTGCGTTCCGCAGAGCTGCTGCTTTGCGAGGACGGCTCGGTAGAGATGATCCGCCGCGCAGAGACCCCGAAGGACTACTTTGCAACGTTCGATTTTACCGGACTGTTTGATAATATTAAGTAAGAGTTTTATGTACACAGAAAAGGACCCCTTTGGGGTCCTTTTTTGCGTTCTGTGGAGTAATTGAGGATTGAAAATGGAGAATGGAAAATTGACGCAATGATTTATCATGTTTCTCCGTTTCTATATTATGATGAAGGTATACCGCATCTAACGAGTGGCACACGTTGGCTCCCACACAACGTAAAATCAAACACTTTCTGGGCGCACACTGTGCGCCCCTGCGGTAAAGTTTGTTGGTAAAGTGGGATCCGCAGGTGTTGTCCATAACAACGCGTAAACGAGTTGCGCAACACTGTTATGTTGCGCCTGCGTAGAGTAAACCATATGTGTAGCAGTAATGTATCTGGCATTGCATAGAGGTAGGGGAATGGGCGGACACATTGGTCCGCCCCTACGGAAGAAAAAATCCTCTGCCGTTCCTTTATAGTCTCAGTTCTGCAAATTTCGCCGTGCTATCCCAAAGGGAAAGGGGTGATTCACAAGAGGGTGGAAACCGCAGGTGTCTACCCTCTTGTGCCCCTGCCGGGTAGGCAAACCAATGTTAAATGTGTGTAAAGCCTGCGTATTAACGCAATTTTTATTGACAGTACCATGTAAAAACCATATAATTAAAATGTATGCGAATCGTCAAGAAATAATGAAAATGATTGTGTAACAAAACGGGAGGAAGCATATGGGTTTTGATGTGCTGTCAATCGTGCAGATGATCGGCGGTCTTGCGCTGTTCATCTACGGTATGACGACAATGGGAAAGGGTTTGGAGCGCGCAGCAGGCTCTAAACTGGAGAAAACACTCGAAAAAATGACGGGCAATGTCGTTACGGCTCTGCTGATGGGTATGGTCGTTACCATGGTCATTCAATCTTCGTCCGCAACGACCGTTATGGTTGTCGGCTTTGTAAACGCCGGTATCATGACACTCAAGCAGTCGGTCGGCGTTATCCTCGGTGCCAACATCGGTACCACGATTACCGCGCAGATCCTGCGTCTGTCCGGCGGCGAGGGCAGCGGCAACCTGTTCATGGATCTGCTCAAGCCGAAGAATCTGGCGTATATCATCGTGCTGGTCGGCGTAATCATTATGATGATTGCAAAAAAACGCCGTACCCGCGATATCGCGGATATCTTCACCGGTTTCGGTATTCTGTTCATCGGCATGTCGGTCATGGAGGGCGCGGTTGCACCGCTGGCTGATCTGCCGCAGTTCGCGGATCTGTTCGCTGCTATCTCCAATCCGGTGCTCGGCGTGCTGGTCGGCGCGGGCGTTACCGCGATCATCCAGTCGTCCTCCGCGTCGGTTGGTATTCTGCAGGCGCTGTCTACCACGGGTGCGATCACCTATTCGGCTGCTATCCCGATCATCCTCGGTCAGAACATCGGTACCTGTATCACCGCATTCCTGTCCTCGGTGGGTGGCTCCAAGAATGCCCGCCGTACCGCGATGGTACACTTCTACTTCAACCTGATCGGCTCCATCCTGTTCCTGGTCGGCATTTATGCGATTCAGTACACGGTTGGTTTCTCTTTCTGGGATAACGCAATCGACAAGGGCGGCATCGCAAACTTCCATACGCTGTTCAATCTCACCTGTACGGTGCTGTTCCTGCCGTTCACCGGTCTGCTGGTCAAGCTGGCAACGGCAAGCGTGCCTGCCGAGGAGACGCAGGAAGACCCGCTGGCAAAGCTGGAGCCTCGCTTCCTGACCACGCCGTCCCTGGCACTCGATCAGGCGCAGCGCTGCATTGCCGACATGGGCGACACTGCCAAGCAGAATTTCCATCTGGCAACCGACCCGCTGTTCGGCGGCGCGGCTGTAAACGAGGAGATCTTCCACGAGCACGAGGCCTTCCTCGACCGTGCAGAGGTTGAGATTGGCCGTTACCTGACCACCATCCACAACATCCGTTCGGTCGATCAGCGCCGCCAGATGGCCGAGATGATGCACTCGCTGTCCGATTTTGAGAAGATCGGTGACTATGCGCAGAACATCTTCGAGCGTGCCGACGAGTTCCGTGAGGCCGGTCTGTCCTTCTCGCCGAGTGCGATGCAGGAACTGCGCACCATGTGCGAAGCGGTTGCCGAGGTGCTCGACATGACCGTTGACGGCTATGACAATCAGGCTGTTTCGACTGCCCGTATGGTCGAGCCGCTGGAAGAAGTCGTGGATACGATGAAGGAGCGTCTCAAGAGCCGCCACATCGAGCGTCTGGGCCGGAACGAGTGCACCATGCAGACCGGTATCCACTTCCTGGATATTGTGCATGACCTTGAGAAGATCAGCGACCACTGCTCGAATATCGCCATTTATACCATCCAGCTGGCGGAGGGTGCAGCAGAGTTTGATACGCACGCCTACGTCAAGCAGGCATATAAGGAGACCCCGCAGTTCGCGGAGAAGCTCAAATTCTATCAGGATAAGTACCTCACCAAGATTGATGAAGTCGAGGCGATGGAGTAACACAAAAAGAGATTGGCTTTGCCAATCTCTTTTTTTATTGAGAATGGATAATGGAGAATTGAGAATTGTGGTATCGCGCCGTGCGCGATATAATAACGCGCGTAGCGCGTACTTCCACGCGGCGAGGATGGAACTCGCGCAGGGATAGCGTCATTTTCCATTCTCCATTCTCAATTATCCATTACTTCACCGGTTAACTCAACTGCACATACTGGGTGGGATCTACTTTTTCATCATTGACCTGCACCTCAAAATGCAGATGCGGGCCGGTGGAGTTGCCGGTATTGCCGGAAAGCGCGATCTTCTCTCCCTTGCCGACTACATCGCCGACCGACACGAGCAACTGTGAGTTATGCCCGTACAGCGTCTTGAAGCCATTCTGGTGGTCGAGGATGATATAGCTGCCGTAGCCGTTGCCGGAGTCCTCCGCGACGATGACCTTGCCGTTATCCGCGGCATAGACCGGCGTGCCTTCGTCCACGGCGAGGTCCACGCCGCCATGCAGGCGTCCCCAGCGGTACTTGAATGCCGAGGTGAACGTGTAGCTGTTCAGCGGCACGGCAAATTCTCCGGTGCCGATGCCGACATTGCGCGTGCCGACCTCGACAATTTCGTCGGTGGCCTGCCGGAGCACGGTGCGCGCAAGGATGGTGCGCGTGCGCTCCTCACCGTCCACGGTTTCAATCTCGGCGGTGACCTGCGCTGTACCCGCACAGCCCTGCTGGACGGTCTCGCAATAGGTCTGGTCCTGATTTTCGTTCTCCTGCGTCACGGTGTCGAACGGAATCTGCTCGGTGTAGGTGACGGCGCGGGTCGCGGTCACGTCAAGGCACTGCGACAGGGTATCATACAGCGCGGAATCGGTCTCTGCAAGCGCGGCTGGCGCAACGGCCTTGTCCACGCGGACGGTCTGCAGGAAGTGTACGTTTTCGTCTGCCGCTGTCGTATACGCGGCCTTGATTCGGTCAAGCGCAGCCTGAGCGCCGTCCGTGTCGGCGGCAATGGCGGTCTGTTTGCCGTCCACCGAAATAATGGCAAGCGTGTCCAGCTCGCCGCTGGCGGTAATGAGATTGCGCTCGAGTTCCTCCTGCGTCAGCAGGGGAGCGGCTGTCCGCACCGGTCTGGCCTGCAGGCGCAGCGGCAGATAATAGTCCGTGCCGGAAACAGCGGATGCGCTGGATTCAACCGCGTTTACTGCGTTCAGCAGCGTTGCGCTGTCCTCGATAACACCGAGCGGCTGACCGTCCGCAAGCAGCAGCGTGCCCGGCCTGGTCAGCAGCAGAGCGGGCAGCAGGAACAGCAGCCCGAATACGCTCAGCGCACAGACCGAACGGCGGCGGCCTGCCTGCCGCAGAACACCGGCGAACCGGCTCCAGACCGGCAGGTCGTATATGCGGCAGATCGTGCGGTCGAGCAGCAGGATGAGCCGCAGAAGCAGGTAGAGCAGGCGTGAAATCACGCCCAAAACAAAAGATAACAGGTTTCGCATGATAGTAGTATGGCGGAATGATGTGCGCCATATTCACTCCTTTCAATGGTTACAGTTTGGTAACAAAACCAAGAATACCCATTTCAGGGAGCGAAGTCATACGAAACCTGTCGCTAAGTTCTTAAATTTTTACTTTTTGATGGGTGTGCCCGTAAAATCCGTGGGGAAAAAGCGCGGATCGAGCGGCTTCTGCTGATAATAACGGTCGAGAGCGGCACGCTGCAGCGAGACTGCCAGCGGCACGGCGGAATCAAACAGATCGGAGAATGAATCCGTTCGCTCGCCGGTGCGGGATGTCCACGGACGGTGCTCCTGATTGGTGCAGTCCGCCGCGAGCGGCTCTGTCGGACGGATGAGCGAGGACGCAAAACCGGATTTGCCGATCAGGTGTTCGAACCGCTGCAGACGGGTGAGCGCAGAGGCGCCCTGATGCGCAAGATGGTGCATGCGGCGCATATCGTTCATCGAGTGGTAGACGGCGGCAGGCGTGATGTGCACGCCATACGTCTCCCGCAGGGCCTGCGCCAGAATTTTCGCCGCGAGAGGGGACTCGGGCGCATCCGGCTCCAGCTGACGGTACGCCTCATACTCGGCGGGCGTGTCCGAGACAAAATCCGCGATCATCACACCGTCGATGTCGCTCTCGACTAAATGGCGGCGTGCCTCGGCAGAGTAGCCCGGCATGAACTGCGACAGCCTGTCCGCCTGTGCGGAAACAAACGAATAGGTTACGCGGCTGAGCGCATAGTGCGTGCAGAATCCAAATACATACGCGAGTGCAGCCGTGTTGTGCGACGCAACGGCGGCTTTGCACAGTGACTCGAACAGCGGCGCGGGCGGTTCGGTGCAGACGCGGTTCGCCAGTCTGCGCAGCGCGGACGGGAACGGCGCGTGATAGAGCGCCAGCGGGTCCGGTCCCTGCGAGCCCCATCGGTAGGCTGCCGGGTAGGAGGACGCGATATGGGCGACCGAATCACTGGTTACGCGCTGTACGGTAGCCGCAAAAATATGGTAAGTGACATAAGAAGGCATGGCTTTTCACCTCTTGCAGACAAATTGGTATCTTTAGTATAGCGCAAAACATTGCAAAATTCCAGCGAAAGCGGTATACTATTTTTATGCAGAAAACGGGGAGCAGAAAATCCCCTTATAAAGTTGGAGGAATTATATTATGAAACTCGGCATCGTCGGACTGCCAAACGTCGGCAAGTCTACCTTGTTCAACGCAATTACGCAGGCGGGCGCGGAAAGCGCAAACTATCCGTTCTGCACCATCGACCCGAACGTCGGCATGGTCGCTGTACCGGATGAGCGCCTGCAGCCGCTGACCGATCTCTATCACGCAAAGAAGACCACGCCTGCGGTGGTCGAGTTCGTGGACATCGCCGGTCTGGTGCGCGGCGCAAGCAAGGGCGAGGGTCTGGGCAACAAGTTCCTGTCCCACATCCGCGAGGTTGACGCCATCGTTCACGTTGTCCGCTGCTTCGACAACGAGAACATCGTGCATGTTGAAGGCTCGGTCGATCCGGCCCGTGACATCGAGACCATCAACCTCGAGCTGATCCTTGCGGACATCGAGCACCTCGAGCGCCGTCTCGACCGCACCCGCAAGGCTGCGAAGGCAGACAAGAAGCTGCTCCGTGACGTGGAGATCCTCGAGAGCCTGAAGGCGCATCTGGAGGAGGGCAAGACCGCCCGCACCTTCGAGGGCTTTGGCGAGGACGAGGACATTGACCGCGTCCTCGGTGAGAGCGACCTGTTGTCCGCGAAGAAGGTCATCTACGCAGCAAACATGGACGAGGAAGGCTTTACCGGCAATGATACCGAGAACGAGCGCCTCAAGGCGGTACAGGCCATTGCAGACGCAGAAGGCGCGATGGTTCTGCCGATCTGCGCAAAGCTGGAGGAGGATATCGCCGGCATGGACGCAGAGGAGAAGGAGATGTTCCTGTCCGAACTCGGCCTGCACGAGTCCGGTCTGGACCGTCTGATCAAGGTCTGCTACGACCTGCTTGGCCTGATGAGCTACCTCACCGCCGGTGAGCAGGAGGTCCGCGCGTGGACCATCGAGAAGGGCACAAAGGCGCCGCAGGCTGCCGGCAAGATTCACACCGACTTCGAGCGCGGCTTCATTCGCGCTGAGGTTATCAACTATAAGGACCTCATCGAGCTTGGCTCGCTGGCTGCTGCCCGCGAAAAGGGTCTGGTTCGCTCCGAGGGCAAGGAGTATGTGATGCAGGACGGCGATGTTGTTCTGTTCCGTTTCAACGTCTGATTCAAACATTTTACGCAGACCACAGTCGTTTTGACTGTGGTTTTGCTTTGTAAAAGGAGAAATTTTGCTCCCTGCAAGATAGTGTTTATCAGCAGCTTTATTCGCAGCTGACAGGCGTAACAACGTATAAACGAGTTGCACAGCACTGTTATCCCACAGAGGACCCTCTCTTGCCCTTTGGGCAACTCGCCTTGTGTTGCGCCCGTGCGGCGTCAGCGCAAATTCCGTTCGCTTCGCAAGCGATCGACCCCGTTTGGCGACCACACCAAAATAATCCCTTGTTTTTTGTGCAGCTTTGCTGTATAATGAAGATGTGTTTTATAATACGGAACGAAGGGAAGCGTTTTCATGGCGGAGCAATCGACCGTTCAATCGCTCGACCGCGCATTCGATTTGCTGGAAACTCTGTGCCGCAGCCGCAACGGCATGAGCATCGGCGGCCTGTCTGCGGAAACCGGCCTGCACAAAAGCACGGTTCACCGTCTGCTGACCAGCATGTGTGCGCGCGGCTATGTGCAGCGCGACGCGGAAACTAGCGTCTATCGCGCTGGTATGCGCCTGTGCGAGATGAGCAGCTATATTGTGGATAATCTGGATATTGTTGAGAGAGCACGCGCGTCGCTTGAACGGCTCGAGCAGTGCACGGATGAGACCGTTCACCTTGTCATGCGCGACGACAAGGACATTGTGTACATCCATAAAGTGGATAACGGCTCGTCGGCCATCCGCATGTTCTCGCGCATCGGCATGCGCCTGCCGCTGTACTGTACGGGCGTTGGAAAGGCAATTCTTGCCACATGGGACACCGCAGAGGTGCGCGACGTGTGGCAGCATAGCGATGTGCATGCGTGGACCGAGCACACCATCGTCGATGAGGACGCGTTTTTCCGTGAGATCGACAAGGTGCGTCAGCTTGGTTACGCGCTCGACAATGAGGAGAACGAGCTTGGCGTGCGCTGCATTGCGGCCGCTATTCCGGACTACCGCGGACGCGCGTCCTACGCGATTTCGCTGTCTGCGCCGGTCAGCCGCATGACCGACCAGCGCGTGGCAGAGCTGCGTGCGCCGCTCATGGCTGCGCGGGACGAAATCGCGCGCGCGCTCGGCGGCAGCCGCTTTTGAGGAGGGCAGAGCGTGAACACACTTTCGGTTGTGCATGATGTGCTCCGGCGGCAGGTTCGGGAAGGCGATTTTTGTATTGATGCGACTGCGGGCAAGGGCAGAGACACAGCGCTGCTGTGCCGTCTGACAGGCGAAAACGGCCGTGTGCTGGCCTTTGATGTGCAGGAGGATGCCGTCCGGCAGACCCGCGAGCTGCTGGCGAAAGAGCGCCTCAGCGCCGAGGTTTACCTCGACAGCCACGCTAACATGGCGCACTACGCCGAACCGGAGACGGTGGACTGCATCGTGTTCAATTTCGGCCGTCTGCCCGGCGGAGACCCGACAAAATTCACCACCGCAGAGACTTCACTGCCTGCTGTTGATGCGGGACTGAAGCTGCTCAAAAAAGGCGGATTGATGGCGCTTGCGCTCTATTACGGCAAGGAAAACGGCTATGAGGAGCGCGACGCGATTCTGGCTCACTTGCGGGAACTCGACGACCGAACCTATACCGTGCTCGGCTGTGAGTGGATGAACCGCAAAAATGATCCGCCGCTGCCGATTTTCATCTGGAAGGAGTAACGAATTATGCCTTGGTGCCCGAAATGCGGCGCGGAATACGTCGAGAATGTTCGTAAATGCAAGGATTGCGGCGTAGGGCTGCTCGATCATAAGCCGACACCGGACGAAATGCTTCCTCCGGACCCGAAGCCGACAGGCTGGCGGCGGTTTGTTACAAGAGAACGATTTCTGCGCGTGCTGAAAACGCTGATCGCCATTCTGCTGGCGCTGGCGGCAGTTTATTCACTGCAGGGACTTTTGTAAGATCAGTAGTTAGTAATTATTGTATAGGATGATATTCTGCAGGGGCGGCCGGTGGCTGCCCTTCTTTGTTTTTGTAAAATAAAATGGAGAACGGATGACATAAGTTCATGTCATTTTCCATTCTCCATACATACAAAAAAGCCGGATAAGGAACAGGTATCTCAACCTGTCACCTTATCCGGCTTGTCATTTCTGATGAATGACTTGCCCTCCGAGTGAGCGGGATTATTTTAACAATAGGGAACGGCTGTCAAGCCTTGTTGCGCAGGGCGCGGTGCATGATTTTGCCGGTCGCGGTGTGCGGCAGGGAATCAACGATGTTGTAGATGCGCGGCCACTTGTACGAGGACAGCATGGGACTGTTCGTGCAGTACTCCTTCAGCTCCTCAACGGTGAGGGAGGGATCGCTCGGTACAACATATGCCGCAACAACTTCGCCGCGCAGCTTGTCCGGTGCACCGATAACAGCGCTCTCTGCGACCTTGGGATGGTCGTTCAGCACGGCCTCGATTTGCGGCGGGTAGATGTTCTCGCCTGCGGAAACGATCATATCGTCCTTGCGGCCGCGCACGGTGACGAACTCGTTCTCGTCCCATGTGCCGACGTCGCCGGTGTACAGAAAGCCCTTGTAGAACTTCTGTTCGGTCATTTCCGGGTTATTATAGTAACAAAATGCGCTCTTTGCCGGAGAGGAGATGATGATCTCGCCCTCGGCCACGTTGTCGTGCGGGACCATGTCGTCCGGCTCGGAATGGGAGCCGTCCTCGCGCAGCTTTACGATGCGGACCTCGTCGTCCGTACACGAGCGGCCGGCCGAGCCTGCGTTATCCGGCAGGTCAAACGGGCGCAGAAATGTGTTCCAGAAGGATTCCGTCGTGCCGTAGCCGTTGAAAATGTTCGGCGTGAGCAGCTTCATGTACTTCTCGCATGCGCTCTTTTCAAACGGCGCGCCCATGGTGACAATGCCGCGCAGCGCGGACAGGTCGTGCGGGGTGCGCTCCTGCGTGCGGGCGAGCATGGCAATGATGGTCGGTACACCGATCAGGAACGAGATGTTGTACTTCGCGGCATATTCCAGGCAGCGCTTCGGTGCAAAATCGCGCAGAATGACAACTTCGCCGCCCGCATAGAGGGTCGGGCACGGGCCGCCGGAGTGGATGCCGCCGCGGTGGAACCACGGGGTCATGTTCATCGTGCGGTCGGTCGGACCGAGAGGAAAGTGCATCATAACGTCATGCGCGGAAAGCACCTCGTTGATATTGTTGATCGGCACGCCCTTCGGACGATTGGTTGTGCCGGAAGTGTACAGACGGGTGGTCTCGTCGTAGATGTGCGGGTCGAAGTCGATCGGCGGGTCGTTCTCCGGCTGATCGGCAACGTAATCCGCATAGCGCACCTGACCGGCAGGTACGGCATCGTCCGCGCCGACAACGATCTTGATGGCAGGCTTGCTCTCGCACAGGTCGAGCGCACCGCCGGACAGCTCACCGAACTCGGCGTCGTAGATGAAAGCCTTGGGCGTGCTGTCATCAATGACAAGTGCAATCTCGCCTGCGCCCTGCCGGTAGTTGACCGGACACGCGACCGCACCAATCTTGTGCGCCGCCAGATAGCAGAAAACAAACTCCGGCGAATTGAGCAGGGTGAACATGACAACATCGTTCTTGCCGACACCGTCTGCGCGCAGCGCATGCGCCAGACGGTTGGCTTCGGCGTTCAGTTCGCGGTAGGTCCAGCGGCGGCCGGAATGCGGGTCAAAGAGTGCCGGTCGGCTGCCGAAACGCGAAACATTGCGCAGAAAACCGTTCAGATAGGTGAAACGGGTTTCAAATGTGTCGCGGAACATGGAAATATCATAGGTATATTCGTGACTCAAGGGATCACCTCTTAATAATTTGTATGGGGAATTAGCAATTCATAATTACCTCAGGGGATGGCTGTATGTAGAGTTAAAAACTACTTAACGAATATTATAATACCATACAATCACGAAATTGCAAGAAGAAAAATCTTACAGGGACACAGGCTACATGCCGATGTCCCTGTTATTTTTATTTGCAATAGGATAAAGATTCGCAATTTTAAGGATACATAATCACTAACTGCGTATTCTTGATGGGAATTATTTCTCGTATTTGGCAACAATCAGGCTAGAATTCTGTCCGCCGAAGCCGAGCGAATTGCTCATTGCAGCGTTGATTTCCGCCTTGCGCGCGGTATTCGGCACATAATCCAGATCGCATTCCGGATCGGGCTTTGCCAGGTGCAGGGTAGGCGGAAGAACGCCTTCCTCGATGGCCTTGATGCAGGCGATGGCTTCGGTCAGGCCGCCGGCGCCCATGAGATGGCCGGTCGCGGACTTGGTGGAGCTCATCGGCGGTGCGCTTTCGCGGCCGCCGAACACGGCCTTGACCGCCAGCGTTTCGGCCTTGTCGCCGAGCGGCGTGGACGTGCCGTGCGCGTTGATATAGCCAATGTCGGACGGCTGCATGCCGGCCCTCTTGAGCGCCAGCTTCATGCAGCGGGAAGCGCCTTCGCCGTCCGGGCAGGGCGCGGTAACGTGGTGTGCATCCGAGGTATTCGCGTAACCGGCGAGTACGGCGTGGATTTTTGCGCCGCGGGCGAGTGCATGCTCCTCGGTCTCGATCAGGAGAGCGCCGCCGCCTTCACCGATAACGAAGCCGTCGCGGTCAAGGTCGAACGGGCGGCACGCCTGCTCGGGGTCGTCGTTTCGGCGGGAAAGCGCCTTGGCCTGCGACAGACCGGAAACCACGATCGGGCACAGAATGCTTTCGCCGCCGACTGCCAGAACCGCGTCTGCCTCGCCGGAGCGGAGCAGCATCGCTGCGGTCATGATGGCGTCGCCGCCTGCTGAGCATGCCGTATTGAGTGTCAGACTCGGGCCGTGAATGCCGTGAGCAATCGAGATCTGGGCGGCAGCGATGTTGCCGATGGTCATCGGCACAAAGCGAGGGCCGACGCGCTTGCCTGTGTCGAACGCAGCCTGCGTCTGTGCAACGGTGGTAACGCCGTCCATTGCAGTGCCCATGACGATGCCGATACGGTCGCTTTCGCTCTCGATGGACAGCTCACTGTTCTTGAGAGCCTCCTCGGCCGCAACAAAGGCAAACTGCATGAACGGGTCCATCGTGCGGGCCAGCGTTTTCGGCATGTAGGCAGCGGGATCGAAGTCCTTCAGCTCTGCCGCGATCTGCACGGGCAGTTCGGATGCATCAAAGCGGGTAATTTTTCCTACACCGCATTGTCCCTCCACCAGTGCGGACCAGTATGCGTCCACACCAATACCGATCGGCGTAACAGCGCCCATACCGGTGATGACCAATTTCTGTTCTTTCATGCTTGTTCCCCTACTTACTGAAATTTATGCGAAGGCCTGTCCGATAGTGATCAGGCAAATATATAATATGCGCTACTTAATAGCATTATAGCAGAAATGCACGGAAAAGAAAAGACACTTTACACAGTAAAGTGTTCAAATTTGTTTTGCACAGTGCCCTGCATTGATGCAGTATTTGCACAAAAAAGGAGACGGTCAGGGACCATCTCCTTGCAAATGCGTTATTTCTCTTTGGGCCGGATGTCGATGGACGGGTTGTAGGCATAGTAGTTCTTTGCATCCAGATTATCCTGCACAACGCGCAGCGCGTCTCCGAACCGCTAGAAATGCACGACTTCTCGTTCTCGCAGGAATTTGAGCGGCTCGCGAACATCCGGGTCGTCGATCAGGCGGAGAAGGTTGTCGTAGGTTGTTCTGGCTTTTTGCTCCGCTGCCATATCCTCAAACAAATCAGTGATCGGGTCGCCTTTGGACTGGAACGTTGCGGCGCTCCACGGCACACCGGAGGCCGACTGCGGGTAAATGCCGGTCGTGTGATCGACAAAGTAGGCGTCAAAGCCGCCCTCCTTGATCTGCTCGGGCGTGAGATTGCGCGTCAGCTGGTACACGATAGCGGAGATCATCTCCATGTGCGCAAGCTCTTCCGTGCCGATGTCCGTCAAAATGCCCTTGCATTCCTTATACGGCATGGCGTACCGCTGGTTGAGATAGCGCATGGACGCACCCAGCTCGCCGTCCGGGCCGCCAAGCTGAGAGATAACAATTTTGGCGGTCTGCGGATTCGGATTCTTGATCTTCACCGGAAACTGCAATCGTTTATCGTATGACCACATCAGTCCTCAGCTCCTTCCCACGGCCACGGATCGTCGATCCACGTCCAGTGTCCGCTGCGGGTATCCACCTCGCGGGCGGTCAGCGGACCGAATGCGTCCTCGTACTCGGCGGCGGCTTTGTCAAACGCCGTGCGCATTTCGTTGTAGTATTTGAGCGCGGCAGCGTTGTCCGGATGGCCGTCGAGGTACTCGATCACCTCAACGAGCGCGAAATCGTACATGCGCACGCGCCCGAGCAGTTTGGCCTTGTCGGTCATTGCGGTACTGCCTCCTCTCCGAGAAACGGCTTGTCGAGTGCCGGAAAGATCGTGCCGCGCGAGAACGCCAGCACCGGATCATACGGCGTATCAAATTCCTGCGTCGGCACAAAGGCCATCGCAAGCGAAAGCAGACCGGCAGGGATACTCTCCTTGGTCTGTGGATTTTTGTTCATAACATCACCCTGTAAATTGAAAATTGAGAATTGAGAATGGAAAATTGCGGTGACGCGCAATGCGCATTTATTCAATACCGCCGTATGGCGGCTCATTCATTTTCTATTATCAATTTTCCATTCTCCATTTTCAGAATATTCCGAACGCTCTTAACAAGTTCCGACATTTATGTTATACTAATAGTACTCTTATAAGGGGAGGCATGAAAAATGGAGCTTTCTGAAATCAGAGAACAAAGTGCGAAGGCGGCAGAGCAGGTTTGCGAGGCAGCCAAGCTGAAGATCGGTGACCTGTTTGTGGTCGGCTGCTCGTCAAGTGAGATTCTGGGCGAGAAGATCGGCACGCATTCCAGTGTAGAGGTAGCCGAAGCGGTATTCGAGGGCATTCACAGCGTACTGCATGAGCACGGCGTGGAACTGGCGGCACAGTGCTGCGAGCACCTTAACCGTGCGCTGATCGTGGAGCGTGCTGTGGCAGAGCAGTTCGGTCTGGAGGAGGTCAACGTCGTTCCGCAGCCCAAGGCAGGCGGTTCGTTCGGCACGACCGCGTACAAGCGCTTTGATGATCCGGTGGCGGTTGAGTCGCTCAAGCAGAGCGCCTCTGCGGGCATGGACATCGGCGGAACGCTGATCGGCATGCACATCAGGCCGGTGGTCGTACCGCTGCGCATTGAGACCAAGAAGATCGGCGAAGCCGTTCTGCTGTGCGCACGCCGCCGTCCGAAGTTTGTAGGCGGCAGCCGCGCAGTCTATAACGAAAAACTTTTGTGAGGATTTTATGGGATTAAAAGCAGTTTTTTTCGATCTGGATGACACGTTATACACCAGCTTTCAGGCCGGGGACGCCTACGCCTACGAAAAGCTGGAGGAGTGGGCCATCAGCACGTTTGGAGACAAAGGCAAGGGGTTTGCGGACGCATTCCGCGTCAACCGCAAGCGTCTGGCACGGCAGCAGCCTGCCATGCCGCCTACGCATGACCGTGTGCTGTTTGCACAGGGTGCACTCGAGCGCATGGGCCTGAACGCCGTTCGCTATTCGCGCGAGGCATTCCGCGTGTACTGGAATGCGGTGTTCGCTAAGATGACCTTGCGCCCGGGTGTGGCTGAGTTTTTGGACGAGCTGCGTGCGGCGGGCGTTAAGGTGGCTATCTGCACCAATATGCTGGCGGATATCCAGATGGAAAAGCTGGAGTACCTCGGCATTGCCGACAAGGTGGACTGCCTTGTTACGAGTGAGGAAGCCGGTGTGGATAAGCCGGGTTCGGCGATTTTCTGGCTGGCGATGCACAAATGCCGCTGTCTGCCGGAGGAGACCGTCATGGTTGGCGACAACTTCACGCACGATATTCAGGGCGCGCTCGACGTCGGTATTGACGGCGTGTGGCTCAACTGGACGGACAAGCCGAAACCGGTCGGTGAGCTGTCCTACACCGAGGTAAGCACATTCGAGCAGGCAGCGGCGCATATCCGCACTTTGCTCTGATAAGTAGGGAGGACAAGGAAAGACATGCAGCATTTTGACTACAAGCCGCACGGCGTATGTCCGATGAATATCTCGTTCGATCTGGACGGCGATACCGTGCACAACGTATCCTTCAAGGGCGGCTGCAACGGCAATCTGCAGGCAATCAGCCGCGTGGTCGAGGGCATGACCGTGGAGCAGATTGAAGGCTACTTCAAGGGTATTTCATGCAACGGACGCGGCACAAGCTGCTCGGATCAGCTGGCGACAGCGGTTCGCAAGGCGAAAGAGTCTGAATAAACAGAAAGAACCGATACCTTATGGTATCGGTTCTTTTTGCGTTTTATGGGGTGAAAAGCTGCGGTAAAACGGTTAGAGTGGGCGATTTCTCGTTTTTTTTCTGCACACATACGCCGAGCTTGTAGGCGGGATCGGGGAAATCCGGCACAAACAGGGAGCCGGGTGTGCCGACGGTGATTGCCGGCGGCTGACAGGCGATATCTACGCAGAACTGCCGCAGCAGCCGCAGACCGCGGCCGTCGGCCTTGACGTAGCTTTCCTTGAGCGCCCACAGCGTGTAGAACGCGTTTTCGCGCTCGGCAGGCGAGAGTGAGGACAGGTACTGCACCTCATCGGGGTGGAAGAAGCGGTCGGCAATATTGGGTTTGAAGGAGCGGCACTGCTGAATGTCTACGCCGACCGGGTGGTCGCTCACCGCACAGACTGCCCATGCGGCGGAATGCGACAGGCTGAAATGAACATCCGGCGCGGCGGTCAGATACGGCTTGCCGTTCTCGTTCGCGGCAATGTCGAGCGGGCGCGGCACGGACGGACAGCAAAGGCGGATTGCCTCATCCAGCAGCAGGGAAGCGGTGAAGCTCTGCTGACGGGAGGTGCCGTGCAGGCTGTCGATATACGTCAGCCGCGCGGCGGACAGGCGGGAACGAAGTGAAATATTCATAATATCGGCGGCCGCTGTGGACAGGGCGAAAAGATGGGTCAAAGTAATGCTCCTCTTGCAACATTCATGTGATTTGCTGTCTGATTAACGAATAAATGCATCAGTTCGGAAAGGCTTCGCAGATGATGGCTGCACCGCCTTGCATTACAGTTCAAGATGGCAGCAAAGCGAGCGCTTTCTCAATCTTTTCAATCAGCCCTGAATCAGCCGGCAGCCAATCCACGCTTTTCAGTGTTTCCTTGGTCAGCCATCGCGCTTCGGCGGCCTCTAACAGTTCAAGATTACCGCGAATCAGCTGACACCAGAAGCAATCCATTGAAAGGTGAAAGGTCGGATAATCAAATTCAACGGTATCAATCAACTCGCCAACCGAAATCTCGGAGGCCAGTTCTTCCCGGATTTCTCTTTTTAAGGCCTCCTGCGGTGTTTCGCCGGGCTCAATTTTTCCGCCGGGAAACTCCCATAGTCCCCTAAAGTCACCGTAGCCGCGCATGGTGGCGAAGATTTTTTCGCCATCACGAATGACTGCGGCGACCACTCGAATTGTTTTCATAAAATACCTTCCTTATCCGACTACCAGCTTGTTTGTCTTGCGAAGATACTTCGCCGGAATCGGCTGGTCCAGATGCCATGTAATATTCATTGGCTTGCTGCCGGTGTGCTTCACATAGACTGCCGTTCCAAGACAGGTATACGGTGCAGCGCCAATGCTGTCCTGCTTGAACTCCCGCACAAAGAGAACGACCTTGCTGCCGCGCTGCCGGTGGTTGATATAACGCTGACCGGTGCTTGCCGTATCGGAGGTCGTGCTTTGACTTTGCCAATGGAACAGGCTTTCGTTGATCGAATAGTCGTTGTACATGGTAGTCGGGGAGTAGTCCTTGTTCGATTTTATTGTACGCTAAACCGCAAGGAAAATCAAACCATTTATCAGCGTCCACCCCTCAATCTTTACGTATTTCACAAATTCGCAAGCAATGTTTTCTTGGCCAAAGCCTACGAAAACCTCGTTATCCGGCAACCGGACAACCTGCTTGTTGGGATACTCCCAAACCCTTATCGATCATCACTTCGTGATGGCTGCGCGTTTCTTCGAAACACTAAAAAAGAACGGCCTGGGCAGCAGTGCAATGACTGCTGCCCGGGCCGTTCCGTTATTTGTGGTCAATGCGTTTGTTCTTCTTTGCGATGTACCTGTTCCTCCTCTTTCTGCTCTGCCTCATAAAGGGAAGTGATGTTCCTTTGCGCAATCAGCATTTCCTGTGCCTCGCTTTTTGCTTGACGGTATTCCGCGTATGCCTGCTTCTTCGCGGCAAGCACTTCTGCATATTCGGCGCTCAGAGTTTTTACCTTTGGAATTTGCTTTACGCCTAACTCATCGAAAGCAGCCTTAGCAGACTTATGGATAATAATTTCATCGCGGTGAGCCTCAAGAAACTTCTTGCTGTAACCGGCTCTGCGGTATTCCTCATAAACCGAGCGGGTCTTGGAATAGTTGATGATATGTTTTTTCAGTGCCGCGATTTCCGACAGCCGATTATCAGCCTTCTGAACAGAGGCAAGCAGGGCATCTCGCTGAGCGGTTATCTGCGCGACGGCCTGGCTCAGCTGCTCCATGCTTTCAATTTTATGATCCCGTAAAAACAGCAGCGTTTTAGACATCTGTTTAAGGTTGTAAACCGAGGCCCAGCGACGATACTCGGGTCCTTTGGATTGCAGCTTGCTCTGAATATCAATGAGAAGATTAACCGCACGGTTTTGAGCAGGGAAGAGGTGCTTTACGTTGGCTTTAGGTACTTGCTGCGATAGAAAATACGCACGCAGATCGGTCTCTGCATATCCGTTTTCCAGAGAGGACAGGCGGATAAAGCGCGACTGATTTTTACCCTTAACAGAAATGTGCTTCCCATATTTTATTTCATAACCCAGCGTTTGCAGCTCCTGCAGCAAGGCATCAAAGGACTCTGGACTTTTCTGCAGAACGGCATCAATGTCCTGCTGCAGAACATCTCGATTTTTCATGCGGCGCGGATACTCCGTCCGTTTCGTGCGCTCCCGGTAAGGCCTGGGGGTGATGACGGACAGCCCGTTCTCCAGACAGATCAAATCGCTGATTTTCTGAAGTGCAAAACTGGACAGCCAGAAATTTTTAAACTTTCTGCTGCCGTCGATTGAGGTGGAATTATATATGATATGGTTATGAATATGCGCCCGGTCGGTATGCGTTGCAACAATAAATGCGTACCTGCCTTTGGTAAATCGAAGCGCAAGCTCTCGCCCTAATTTGTCGCCCAGGCTGCGCGCAATGGTTTTGCCTTTGCTGATGTGCATGGGAATCAGTCGTGTAGCGGCCAAGGGCAGTCACTCCTTTCTGCATTTTCAATAAAAATAAAGACCGGAGACATTTTCATGCCTCCGATCTTACAGCGTATGCGGTATTACGAAAAAATGAATTTAGACAGCAGTCCGGTCAGCGTTTCCAGTCCAAGTGAAATGATTTCGGCGAACAGGATTGCCAGAAATACCAGAACTGCAAACCCGAAAACGATCGCAGCGAGGGCCCATGCGTGCTGAAAAAGCAGCGTAACAAGGCAGAGCCCCAGCAACAGATATAACAGTCCCGCTGCCAGCGTGGAGATGTGCAAAGCTATCGAATAAAAAATAGAAAGTACGCTGACAACTGCCATAATCAGCAGCGCGATAATGCGAAAGGGAAGTTTAATCAGCCACATATCAAGACCTCCTTGCGTGTTCTGATTACAGTCTATGATATGGATTTTCGCTTGTCAAGGATGTCGTTTTATAGGTGTTTACTTTAGCGTGGATAGAGGCGAAAGCAAGCTTATATTGTTGAGGTAAACAAGGGGAAACATACTGACAGAGGATATGCAGCGCGTTATCTTTGGCAGTGTCTGAATTGCAAAACCGCTTGTATCTCTACAAGCGGTTCAATGGTTTGTCAGCTATTCATCTGTTGTACTGTCTCCGAACAAAATCCGCATATAATCACGGCGGGCATAGAGAATACGGTCAATAAAAACTTCGCTGTCGTAAGCACGGTAGAAGCTAATGTAATTGCCGCTTACAATAAAGCGATAATCGCTCTCTAAAATTCAACCGCAGTTTTTACAACGCATGAATTTTATTGATTTCCAATTTGCCAAGCCCTTTTGCTAAGCCCTATCATCCGCCCAAAAGGCGGCCTCGGACTATACCGCTGCCGCCTTGCAAATAATTTAATGCCTAATATGGTGTTTGGAGACGGAGTCAGCCGCAGTCAGGTTATTACCAGAGGGCCTGTTTTACATTAACATCACGACCCAGCAATTGGATGATGCAGCCAAATGCTCCTGCGCGCCAGATACGAATTTTGTTTGCTTTCGCCGCAAACATACTCTCGCCAAGAACGTCATCGAAAATACGGATTTCGAACGTCAACTCGCCAACCAGACGATAATGTGCGCCAATCGCTGTATCTTCGTTGCAAATGTATGCGTAATAACTGGAGCTGCTGCCAAAATCCAGCGAAACAATTTTCCAGTCCATCAAGTCATCAGTCAAACCGACTGCAAAAAGCGAACGGCGATCCGACTCTCCGATAGATGCCCGGGGAGCATCCTTGTAGCGGAGCACATTGCGCATCAAATGCTCCTTTTCGTTCCATTTACGGTTTGCTTCTTTGTAAAGCGCTAACATTTCGTTATCCATTACAGTTGTCCTTTCGTTTTATTGATAATTGTGTAATATGAGAATACAAAATTGTCTAAGTGACTCTTCAAAATCCTCATATATACTATATATATCTCGTCACATAAAATGTAGCGCTTCTTTCAGAGCGTTTACAGTTTGTTCATAATTTAATTTGCATTCAGCAGATAGAAGCGGCGCTTCAAGCACTTTTCACAACAGTAACACTACTGAATCACCGCCAGTCTTGCCAGAATTTCTTTCGCAGACAGCCAGATTTCCTCCAGCCGGTTCTGCAAATCCTGAATATCATCTGCATAAATGGAGTTGGTCGCGTTGGCGCGTTTTGCGTACTGATTGAGATTGTTGCTGCAATAGCGCAGCAGCGAGACCATTTTCTTGACGTCCTCCAGTTCCAGATTCACACAGTAGCCGTCCAGTGCCATTTTGCGGAGATAGGCGCTCTTGTTTTCTATTCCGACCTCCTGCATTTTCTGCTGCATTCGGTCCAGTTCATCCTGCGACATGACAAAGTGAACCCATTTGTTTCTCGGCTGCATGGAGCACCTCCTGTTGATTGTATGGTGGTAAACAGCAGGGAAGGAGCGCAGATGTTACCGAGCTTCCTCCTGCATCTTCTGTTTGTTCCGAGCATGTTTTGACGGCTTTTCCTTTTCGGTTGTGGTCTTTTTCGCCTGCAAATCAGCGAGGGCAGAGGGCGGCGCAAGCTCCGCTTCCTTCTGCTCGATAACAGTCCAGAACCGCTGACACTGTTCGCGCGACAGGCCAAGCGTTTCGTCCTCCATAAATCGGCAGGCAACGTCCTTGACAGCCTGTATCGTTTCGGCCTGCTCGACCTCAGAAGTCCAGTAATGCAGCTCTGCCGTCGAGGTCAGAACAGGCTTCAGTCGGCGCAGCTCACTCTCCGGCATAGCCTCCCAGATGTCCTTGCCCTCGGAATGAATGGTAAAGCCTTCACCGTCATCGTGCTGCGATAAATGGAGCTTCAGCGTCATTGCTTCACCGGCAATCTCACAGGAAAAGGTGTGCTCTGCCATACGGGATAAGGGCATGTATTCGGACCCGATACACTCGATATTCTTCACATCCGCCGCCGTCAGATGCGCCCAGACATAATCCCGGTGCAGGTTTGCAAGGTGAGAGTCGATTTCGGTAATCATCTCCGAAGCGGTCGTGCGGATTTTATCCAGTGATGCCCTGAGCTCGGGCAGCTCTTTGCCGTGTGACCAGCCGGCCACATAGGCAAAGCTGTAATCGCCGGTATCAATTCCGTAGTGCTGACAGACGGTAAAGGCAACAGACTCCGCTTCGACCTCCTTGTGGTTTCGTGTAAGCCGCGTTTCTGACGGATTTGCTTTTGCGGACGAGCCGATGGAATGGAGCCTCTGATGCGCCATCTCGTGAATTGCGGTCTTGACAGTCTGCACCTGACTCATGCCCTCCTGAATGGCGATGCGATTTTCGACGACGTGAAAGTATCCTCTGGCGCCGTTCTCAATCTGTTCAAATTCAATGGGCACAGGACAGGCGCGCGTTAATGCCTCGAAAAACAGGTCGTACTGCGCGACATCGCCGGTCAGTTCATTGACACCGATTGTCGGCAGCGGCTTTCCGTCTGTCTGGCTGACATCGAAAACATTGACCACCTTGAACGCAGGCATAAGAACCTCCTGCGTTTCCTTCGCATTGGTTCCGTCCGGATTTTTCACGATTCTGCCGGTAGCCGTATCGGTCTTGTCGACCTCTATTTTCTTCTTATAGGGCGCAGGAGCGAGAATACGGATGCCGTTTGCCCCTTTGCGTACCTGACGCCCGAACTGCCTTTTCCATGTGGTGTATCCGGCAACAAGCGTGGCATCCGGCTTCTGCATGGCAATCAGCAGGGTGTTATTCAGCGAATAATTATGGAACTTGGAAAGCGTTTTCAGATACTGCTTGAATTTTTCGCTCTCGAAAAGGGACTGAATACCTGCCTCCAGCTGGTCCGTAATGGCCTTTACCTTCTCAAGCTGCGAGGGATAGCTTTTCTGCTCTGCGCTCATAAACATTCCTCCCGTTTTTTCTTTTTAGGAGCGGAACGGGCATCGCTGTGCGGTCTGTTTGCGATTTCCTTTCGCTCCGCATGAATTCGTTCCAGCAGGGAATTCAGCTTTTCCTCTGCGACATCGGCAGCACGCTCCTCAACCATTTCGTAATCCATCGGAACGAAGCTCCTGTCCTGCCAACCGAGATCCTGCAGGAGCATATCTCTGCACTGCTGAATGGTGATGTGCTTCAAATCAATATCGCCGCCGTCAATTTCGCTGAACTGCCGGTCATAAACAGAGTAGTCCCAGCCGGTTTCAGTGGACTGAATGGAGAGGTGTTCGCGGTGCCCAATCTGCCAGGCGGCCTGATTTGCCGTAATTTCCGGTTCGGGAGAGACTGTGCCGCCGCCGCGCTCCATCATCTCAGCGAACTCGCAGATGTGATAGACCCGGCCGGCAATTCTGGTGTGGTAATCATCAATATACACGCAGGGAGAAACAAAGTGTCTGCCCGCATAGTCGATCTGCACCTTGCCGCCGTCCGGGATACGGAACAGCTCGTTGTAGTCGCTGGAGATAAAACGGATGCTGTGATCGTGAGCATCCTCCGGATGCTCTTTTCGATAGGCGCGTCTGGCTTCCTTGATCTGCTCCAGCGTGCGAAGTGCAACTTCGGAAACTACTTCACCTTTGAGCCCGATCTCCTCAAGCGCCATCACTCTGTCACAGGCGAGGGGATTGCGGATCGGATTATCCAGCATTTCCTCATAGGTGATCAGACCGGTGTGCTGGGCAGCACCGGTAGCTTTATCGAAGGTCTCTTACGCAAACCCTGTCTGCGT
>ERZ857750.528-NODE-528-length-51212-cov-4.771586_pt1 | contig 51212 bp, 52 predicted proteins | sample MGYA00519915_ERZ857750 | MGnify/ENA primary metagenome ERZ857750 (study PRJEB31778, sample SAMEA3449358) | human gut metagenome | biome: human gut; feature: human-associated habitat; material: faeces | place: United Kingdom | collected 2010/2012 ...
CATATGCCCTATTATAAAAATGCCGCGGGAGTTCGTCAACCCGTTTGTAACAATTTTGTAACATTTAGACAATAGGAGATTACTGGAAAACATTAGTGTTTAAAAACTTTGTATCTGTGTCTTTCTAACTGTTCCATAGCTTTCTCTGATGAAGCCTGGTCATAAAATGAAATCTTTAAAACGCCTTCTTCATATTCACGGTTATGAATAATACCGATGTTCTTAATACTAACACCATTTGTAGCAAGAATTGTAGCAATAGTGGCAATGGCACCTGATTCATCAATAATATCGCAGAATATGTTGTAACTTCTTTGAATTATACTGTTGTTATGCTCGTCAATATTATCTCTATAATCTCTACTTTCTGCAATCATGTGATTAATAGCTTGTCCGTTCTTTGTGTCTAACTCATTCTTAACTTTTTCCAAATCTTTTATGTATAAATCAAGGATTTCACTTATGTTATTATTGTTTGTCATGCATATCTGCTCCCACATTTCAGGAGAAGAAGAAGCAATTCTTGTAATATCCTTAAAACCGCCGGCTGCTAATGTTTTCATGTATTCTTTGTTACTGTCATTATGTTTTACCAAATTAACAAGGCTTGAAGCAATTAAATGTGGCAAATGACTAATGGCTGCAACAACTCTGTCATGTTCCTTGTATGAAATTTCTACAGGAATTGCACCAATGTCAGAAACAATTTCAGTGTATTCTTTAACATATTCCTGTTTAACTTTTTCGGTAGGAGTAATGGCATAGTAGGCGTTTTCAAGCAAACGGTCACTTGCATGTTCGTAACTTGTTTTTTCTGAACCTGCCATTGGATGGCCACCTATGAAATTATCTTCTAAAGAAAGAGCCTTAACTGCTTCGTGTATATTTGTTTTTACACTGCCAACATCTGTAATAATGCATGTTGGTTTAATTATATCTTTTAAAATAGTTAAGTATTCTACATTACGTTCAACGGGTGTACACAGAAAAATATAATCGCATTCAGAAAATCTTTCATCAACAGTATCTAATGCAATGTTTGCTGTGCCGTCATTTATTGCTAAAACACGAGGTTTCGCCCCTCTATTATAAACTATGATTTTGCAACTTGGATAGACACGTCTTAAAGCCTTTGCAACCGAGCCACCAATTAGTCCAATACCTACAAAACCAAATGTTAAATCATCTTTTCTTCTCATTATGTTCTCCTGTCATGTATAAATTGCTTAATTAAGTCTAATATAGATAATTATGTTAAGCAAGCTTAAACTTAAAAACTTTAAAGTGTAAAACTTCAACGCTTTAAAGTTTAACACTTTAAAGTAAATATAGCAACACTTTGTTAAAAATATAACCTTTCTTGTATTACGTTTATAAGTAAAGTAAAATAGTATTTAAGTAATAAAACCTTAATAAAATATTAAATAAGGAGGAAAGTTAAGAGGTTTTAGTTCGGTGAAAAGACAATTGAATAAGGAGGCTTGTTATGAAGATTTATGAAACACAGAATATTAGAAATGTTGTTTTTTTAGGACATGGCGGAGCCGGAAAAACAACATTTGCTGAGGCAGTAGCTTTTGCTACAAAGACTATTTCCAGAATGGGACGCATAGATGATGGAAATACAATTTCAGATTATGACAAGGAGGAAATCAAGCGTAAGTTTTCCATAAGTGCATCTGTTATACCAATAGAGTGGAACGGATTGAAAATTAATATATTAGATGCACCGGGATATTTTGATTTTGTCGGTCAGATGGAAGATGCCATGAGTGTTGCGGACGCTGCTGTAATTGTGGTTAATGGAAAGACAGGAGTAGAAGTAGGAACGGTTAAAGCCTGGGAAACATGTGAGCGTAGAAAAATCCCATGTATATTTTTAGTTACCAATATAGATGATTCCAATGCAAAATACATGGAAATTGTAGAACAGTTAAAGTCAAGATTCGGCAAGAAGATAGCACCATTTCATTTGCCAATTATGGAGAATGACAAATTAATTGGTTATGTAAACGTAGTGAAAATGGGTGGTAGAAAGTTCATTGATAATTTGGGTAATTATGATGAAATGGAAATTCCTGAATCAATTACAAGTAAATTAGTTCCGGTTAGAGAGCAGTTAATGGAGGCTGTTGCAGAATCTGATGAAGAATTAATGGATAAGTATTTTTCAGGCGTAGATTTTACATACGAGGAAATATCAAAAGCATTAAGAAAGAGTGTAATTAATTGTGATATTGTTCCCGTACAAATTGCATCAGGAGTAACCTGCCAGGGTGTAAATAGTTTCTTACAGACCTGTGAGAAATATTTTCCATCAGCAGATAAGGCAGAAGTTTTGAAAAAAGCAACAAACATAGAAAACGATGAAGAAGTGGTTGCAGATTTTGACAACTCAAAACCTGTTTCTGCTTATGTATTTAAAACAATAATGGATCCATTTGTTGGAAAATATTCTTTAGTAAAAGTAAGAACAGGCATATTAAAAACAGGTGATGTTGTTTACAATCCAACAAAAAATATAGAAGAAAAATTAAACAAACTGTATGTTATTTGCGGAAAGAATGTTACTGAAGTAAGTGAATTGCACTCAGGAGATATTGGGGCAATAGGTAAGCTTACAAGCACAAGAACAGGAGATACTTTATCAACGAAACAGTGGCCAATTGTATATCATCCAACAACAATGTCAAAGCCTTATGCGTATATGGCATATAGAGCTGAGAAAAAGGGGGATGAGGACAAATTAGCTCAGGCACTTACTAAATTATGTATTGAAGACTTGACTTTGAAGTCAGTTATTGATGCGGAAAATAAACAATCTCTTCTTTACGGAATCGGTCATCAGCAATTGGAAGTTGTTGCATCTAAACTGAAAGACAGATACAAAGTAGATGTTATTTTAGAACGACCAAAAGTTCCATTTAAAGAAACAATAAGGAGTAAGGCACAGGTTCAGGGTAAACACAAAAAACAGTCAGGCGGTCATGGACAATATGGTGATGTTGTAATTGAGTTTGAACCATCAGGTGACTTATCAAAACCTTATATTTTTGATGAAAAAATATTTGGTGGAGCTGTGCCAAAAAATTATTTCCCGGCAGTTGAAAAAGGAATTCAGGAATGTGTAAAAGAGGGGCCATTGGCAGGTTATCCTGTTGTCGGCATTAAGGCTACATTAACAGATGGTTCATACCATCCTGTTGATTCTTCTGAAATGGCATTTAAGATGGCAACAATAATAGCTTTTAAGAAAGGCTTTATGGAAGCTAATCCTGTACTGTTAGAACCAATTGCTATGGTTACAATTACAGCACCGGAAAAATATTCAGGTGATATTCTTGGAGATTTGAATAAAAGACGTGGTCGTGTATACAATATGAATTCTGATAATGGAAAACAGATTATAGAAGCTGAAATACCATTACTTGAAATGTATGAATATTCAACTTCACTTCGTTCAATGACAGGTGGAAGTGGTGAATTTGAATATGTTGTATCCAGATACGAACAGGCACCACCTGATGTACAGGAAAAAGAAATAGCAAAATCCAAACAGGGTTAAGATTTTAAATAGAAATTATATAATCACTCCTTAAGGGCAGGGGATTAGTTGTATTGATTATAGTTGCAAGGCAGCAATGATTAGTGCAATTAACCTCCTGTTTTTTTTGTAATAAAGTATATACTTGGTATCTGGAGTGTTGCAAGCAGTATTTTATAATTAAAACATTTAATTCATATAAAAAAAGTATGTTTTAGTTGACATTTATATAAAATAAAGGTAATATACTTTATATCCTACTAAATATATAGGATTAGTTAAAAAAAGGAAAAGAGATGTAATATGAAGTTATCAAAGAAAAGCAGATATGGAATAATAGCATTAATAGACTTATCTATTAATTCAAAAAACGGTCATGTGAAACTTAGCAGTATTGCAGAAAGAAATGATATATCTTTACAGTATCTTGAACAGGTTTTTGCAGGACTAAGAAGACATGGAATTATTAAAAGTATTAAAGGTGCCCAGGGTGGATATTTATTAAATCAGAGTGCTAAGGACATTACTGTGGCATCAATTATTGAAGCACTTGACGGAACTTATAAGATTGAAAAAGAGTATGAAGGCCAGGGCAATATAGCAGAACAGGTTATTGAAGAATCAGTAATTGATAAAGTAAATGAAAAACTTGATGAAGTATTACTTAATATTTCATTAGAAGACTTAGAAAAAGATTATTTACAAAGTAATGATTTTAGTCAGTACATGTATTACATTTAAGCTTATTTAAAAATCACAGTTGTTAAAAACGAACACATAATGCCAATGTGATTAAGTTGGAAGGTTCCACCCCCTAGTATATTTAACTAGAAAACAAAATCAGAAATAGGAGAAAGAACGATGAATTACAATATAGAAACAAAATGCATACATGGAGATAATGAAACCAATAAGGACGTATTTGGTTCAGTGAGTGTTCCAATATATCAGACTGCAACTTTTGCACATCCCGGAATTGGAGAATCAACAGGTCATAACTATACAAGAGAAAGCAACCCAACAAGAGATACATTAGAAAATATTGTGTCTTCTTTAGAAGGGGCAATTGATACTGTAGCATGTTCCAGCGGTATGGCAGCAATAAGACTTTGTATGGAATTATTTAGCAGAGGGGATCACATAATATGCACAGAGGATTTATATGGTGGCTCAGTTCGAATATTTGACACTATAGGGACTAATCAGGGATTGGAATTCTCATATATTGACACATCAGATATTGAAGTTTTGAAAGAAACAATAAAAGAAAATACAAAGGCAGTTTATATAGAAACTCCAAGCAATCCTACAATGAAAGTAACTGACTTGCACGAAGTTGTTAAGTTGGCAAATGAAAAGAATTTAATTGTAATAGTAGATAATACTTTTTTAACACCATATTTTCAAAAGCCACTGCAGCTAGGTGCTCATATAGAGATTCACAGTGGAACAAAATTTCTCGGTGGTCATAACGATACTTTGGCAGGTTTTTTGTCAACTAATAATAAAGAAATTGCAGAAAAAATACGTTTTGCATACAAGACTACAGGATTTTGTCTTTCACCATTTGACAGTTTTTTAATTATGCGTGGAATTAAAACTTTATCAGTAAGACTGGAAAGACAGCAGGAAAATGCAATCAAAATAGCTAACTGGTTAAAGAAGCAACCAAAGGTAAAAAAGGTTTATTATATTGGTTTAGAAGAGCATCCGGGATATGAAATCAACAAAAAACAGGCAACAGGTTTTGGCAGCATGATTTCATTTAAAGTTGATTCAGAAGAAACAGCAAGAAATATTTTGGAAAAAGTTAAGGTCATAGCCTTTGCTGAAAGTTTAGGTGGTGTTGAATCATTGATAACATACCCAATGTTTCAAACACATCCTGATGTTCCAAAAGAAAAAAGAGAACAGTTAGGAATTACGGAAGACTTTTTAAGAATATCAGTAGGAATTGAAAATGTTGATGACTTAATAAGAGATTTGGAACAGGCATTTCAATAGTTTGGAGGAAAAATGAAATACGATTTTAATAAAATAATAAATAGAAATAATACAAGAAGTTTAAAATATGATTTTGCAAAAGAGAGAAACATGCCAGAAGATTTGTTACCTTTATGGGTTGCAGACATGGATTTTCAAACTTCACCTGAAATTATTGAGGCATTAAATAAAGCAGTAAGTCACGGTATATATGGCTACAGTGAAGGTAAAGAAGAATATTTTGATGCAGTATACAATTGGTATAATGATAATTTTAATTGGCAGGTAAAAAAAGAATGGCTAATAAAAACACCGGGTGTAGTATTTGCCATAGTATTGGCAATTAATGCACTTACTAATGAAGGTGATAGTGTATTAATTCAAAATCCTGTATATTACCCATTTACTGAAGTAATTATTGATAATAATAGAAAATTAGTGAACAATTCTTTAGTTAGAAATGGCAAAAAATATGAAATTGATTTTGAAGATTTTGAAAAGAAAATAATAGAAAATAATGTTAAGTTATTTATTTTATGTAGTCCACATAATCCGGTTGGTAGAGTCTGGAAAAAGTGGGAGTTAGAAAAGATAGGAGATATTTGTCTGAAACACAATGTAAAAATTGTAAGTGATGAAATTCACAGTGACTTTGTTTATCCTGAAAATAAGCATATTGTATTTTCATCATTAGATGAAAAATATCAGAATATAACAATTACATGTACAGCACCAACCAAAACATTTAATCTTGCAGGACTTCAAATTTCAAATATTTTTATTCCTAATCTTGAAATTAGAAAAAAAGTATTAAAGCAACTGGATAAGGTTGGTTACAGTCAGGTTAATTTAATGGGACTTGTAGCATGCGAGGCAGCATATAAATATGGTAGACAATGGCTGAATGAATTGAAAGAATATTTATTAGATAACCTTAATTTCTTAAGAGATTATCTAGAAACAAATATACCACAGATAAAATTAATTGAACCTGAAGGAACATATCTGATTTGGCTTGATTGTAGTGCGTTAGGTTTTGAGGACAAAGAACTTGAAAAGTTTATCATTGAAAAAGCCAAACTGTGGCTTGACTCAGGATATATCTTTGGAAAAGAAGGAGAAGGCTTCCAGAGAATCAATATTGCATGTCCAAGAGAAACATTGAAAAAAGCATTAGAACAGCTAAAAGAGGCAGTTGATGAAATAAAAAAGCATAAAATAAATCAAGAATACATTAAATATGTGGGTTGACATTAACGCTTTAGTAGACTAAAATTTAAACACATTGTGAAACCGTTGATTAAGAGTAAGTAATCGTATGGGACGTTTTTCAGAGAGTTGTCGGTTGGTGTGAGGCAACAAACTAACAGCGATGAATGGACTTAAGAGGGCAGCTTGAAACCATATTATTAGGTAGTAGACGCTGACGGAGACTCACCGTTAAAAGAGTAAGCATATGATGGTATGCTGTTGAGAGAATGTGTTATACATTAATTTGGGTGGCACCGCAGAAGTTGAATTTATAAGGCTTTTGTCCCTTTACGTTATATACGTGAAGAGACAAGGGCCTTTTTTTTGTTACTGTTTAGAACAGCGTTTTCGTATAAGTGAATATTTTTTTGAAGCTTGCTTATAAAAAAATATTCACTTATACGAAAACATTGAGCGGTCAGCTCAAGTGAGATGAAGTACACAAAGTGTACGGAATCGAACTGTTCTAACAAGCGAAGACCAACTTTAACAGCCGGAAATCATAGGCGCTATTTAACTGAAATAATTAAACAGTCAGATATGCGAGAGGAGAACATATGAAAACACAAAGCTTTGAAGAAATCGAAGAATTAACAAAGGACTATAGCATGATTCCTATTTGCAAGGAAATATATGCTGATGTTATTACTCCAATTTCACTTTTAAGAAAAATGGAAGAATTTGGTAAAAACTTTTTCTTGCTTGAAAGTGTAGAAGGTGGAGAAAAATGGGCAAGATATTCTTTTTTAGGTTATGAACCTGTTTTGCACATAACATGCAAGAATGGAAAGGTAACCCAGAAAAGTGGCGAGATTGAAACTACTGTAACAATGGATCCAATGGATGCACTAAGAAAACAGTTAGAAAAATATAAGTCACCTAAAATTGAAGGAATGCCAACCTTTACCGGTGGTTTTGTTGGATATTTTGGATACGAAATGATTGGCTATGCTGAACCTAAATTAAATTTAAAAGAAAGCAATGTTGATGATTATCATTTAATGCTTTTTGACAAGGTAATTGCTTTTGATCATTTAAGACAAAAAATATTAATAATTGCAAACATGAAGTCAAAAGATGGTCATCAGGGATATAACGGGGCTTTACTTGAAATTGAAAAAATGATTTCACTTATAAATGAACAAAGTCCATTACCTGAGTATCATGCACAGGAAAATGTAGATTTTAAATGTAATGTTTCTAAAGAAGAATATTGCAACATGATTGAAAAAACAAAGGCATATATCAGAGAGGGAGATATTTTTCAGGGCGTTATTTCAAGAAGATTTGAAGCTGAATATAACAGCAGTTTAATGAACGCCTATAGAGTTTTAAGAACTACTAATCCTTCGCCTTATATGTATTTTATCCAGTTAGAAGATATGCAGATAGCAGGTGCCTCTCCTGAAACAATGGTTAAATTAGTAGATGGCAAATTAACAACATTTCCTGTTGCCGGAACAAGACCAAGAGGTGAAAATCAGGAAGAAGATAAAGCTTTAGAAGAAGGTCTTTTAAAAGATGAGAAAGAATTAGCAGAACATAATATGTTAGTTGATTTGGCACGTAACGACATTGGAAGAATTGCAAAATATGGAAGTGTTTATTTAGAAGATTATATGAAGATTCATAGATTTTCAAAAGTAATGCATATTGCTTCAACTGTATGTGGAGAGTTAAGAGAGGATAAAGACAGTTGTGATACAGTTTCAGCACTTTTACCGGCAGGCACATTATCAGGTGCACCAAAGTTTAGAGCCTGTGAAATTATTGATGAATTAGAAAAAGAACCAAGAGGTGTATACGGTGGAGCCATTGGTTATATTGATTTGTCAGGAAATTTAGATGTATGTATTGCAATTAGAACAGCAGTTAAAAAAGGAAATAAGGTATATGTTCAGGCAGGTGCAGGAATTGTTGCAGACAGCGTACCTGAAAGCGAATATATGGAATGTGCTCATAAAGCAGGGGCAGTAATAGATGCAATTAAACGAGGAAGTGAGGTAAACAAGTAATGGTTTTATTAATAGATAATTATGATAGTTTTTCTTATAACCTTGTTCAATTATTTGGAAAATTAACTGAAGGAAAAGTTAAGGTAGTAAGAAATGATGAATATAAAATTGATGACATTAGAAAATTAAATCCTACACATATTATTTTATCTCCGGGACCTGGAAAGCCGGAAAATGCAGGTATATGCGAAGAGGTGGTAGAAAAGCTAAAGGGCGAATATCCAATTTTAGGAGTTTGTTTGGGACATCAGAGTATTTGTGAGGTATTTGGTGCACAGGTTACTTACGCAAAACAATTGATGCATGGGAAACAAAGCAACATGACAATTACAAATGACAGTCCGATTTTTAAGGGGATGGATTCACCATTTAAAGGTGCAAGATACCATTCGTTGTCAGCTAATCCTGATACAATACCCGAGGAATTGGAAGTTATAGCTATTGATGAATGTGACAATGAAATAATGGCTGTCCAACACAAAAAATATAAAATTTACGGTTTACAGTTTCATCCGGAATCAGTTATGACACCTGAAGGAGAAAAAATCGTAGATAACTTTTTAAAGATTAAAAAATGAATTAAAAAGATTATTATTTACAGATAAGTATACGAAATTAAATTCAATAAACAAAAAAATTGGAGGTTTAAGTATGATTAAAGAAGCCATAGAGAAATTAGTGAATAAACAGGACTTAACTTTTGATGAAGCAAAAGAAGTTATGAATGAAATTATGAGCGGTGAAACACCTGATACATTAATTAGTGCTTATTTAGTAGCACTTAGAATGAAAGGGGAAACTATTGAAGAAATATCAGGTTCAGCAAAAGGTATGCGTGATAATGGAACAAAATTGTCACATGACATGGAGGTCCTTGAAATTGTAGGAACAGGTGGAGATAAGGCAAATACATTTAATGTTTCCACAACATCAGCATTTGTAGCGGCAGCGGCAGGTTGTAAAGTGGCAAAGCATGGTAACAGAGGTGTTTCAAGTAAGTCAGGTGCTGCAGATGTTTTGGAAGCCTTAGGGGCAAACATAACAGTAGAACCTGAAAAGAGCAAAGAGTTGTTAGACAAAGTTGGTTTTTGCTTCTTATTTGCACAGAAATACCATCCTGCAATGAGATTCGTTGGTCCTGTTAGAGGAGCCTTAGGACTTAGAACAATTTTCAATGTTTTAGGACCTTTAACTAACCCGGCAGGTGCATCAATGGATATTATTGGTGTGTATGAAGAAGAATTAGTAGAGCCGGTTGCACAGGTACTTATAAATCTTGGAGTTAAGAAAGGTATGGTTGTTTTTGGTCAGGACACAATGGATGAGATTACACCTAGTACAAAAACAACAGTTTGTGAAATTAGAAATGGTGAAACAAAATCTTATGAAATCAATCCTGAAGACTATGGAATCTCAATTTGTAAGAAGTCTGATTTGGAAGGTGGAGACGGAACAGAAAATGCTCAGATTACAAAAGACATTTTAAGTGAAAAACTTCAGGGACCAAAGAGAGACGCAGTTTTATTAAATGCAGGTGCTTGTATTTATGTTCAAAATGACCGTTTAACATACGAAGAAGCAATTAATATTGCAAGAGAAACAATTGACAGCGGAAAAGCATACGAAAAATTACAGGCTTACATAGAAGAAAGCAATAAGTAAAGGAGTTATATGATTTTAGATAAACTAGCACAATCAACAAGAAAAAGAGTTGAATTGGAAAAAGCAAACATTCCTTTAGAATTAGTAAAAGAGAAGGCTTTAAATATGCCAAAAGGAAATTTAGAATTTGAAAAAGCTTTAGCCAAAAAAGGCATTAATTTTATATGCGAAGTAAAAAAAGCCTCACCATCAAAAGGGATTATTGCCGAAGATTTTCCTTATATAGAAATAGCAAAGGAATATGAGAAGGCAGGAGCAAGCTGTATTTCAGTTTTAACAGAGCCTGAGTATTTTAAAGGTGATAAAAAGTACTTAAAAGAAATAAGCGAAAATGTATCAATACCATTAATTAGAAAAGATTTTGTTGTTGATGAGTATATGATATATGACGGAAAAATTCATGGTGCATCTGCTGTACTCTTGATTTGTTCATTGCTTGATGAAAACACAATAAGAAAGTACATAGAAATCTGCGACAGTCTTGGTACGTCAGCATTAGTTGAAGCCCATGATGAAGAAGAAATTGAAAAAGCAATAAAAAGCGGTGCAAGAATAATCGGTGTAAATAACAGAGATTTAAAAACTTTTACAGTGGATATTGGAAATAGCGAAAGATTAAGAAAGCTTGTGCCGGATAATATTTTATTTGTTGCTGAAAGTGGTATTAAAAGCAACATAGAAATTGAAAGATTAAAAAAAGCTAACGTAAATGGTGTGCTTATTGGAGAAACATTTATGAAAGCTGAAAATAAAAAACAAATGTTACAACAATTAAAAGGAGGAGACCATGAGTAAAGGAAGATTTGGTATACATGGTGGACAGTATGTTCCGGAAACATTAATGACAGCGGTAAATGAAGTTGAAGAAGCTTACAATCATTACAAAAATGATTCGGAGTTTAATAAGGAATTAACAGACCTTTTAAATAATTATGCAGGAAGACCTTCATTATTATATTATGCTGAAAAAATGACAAAGGATTTAGGTGGTGCAAAAATCTATTTAAAGAGAGAAGATTTAAACCATACAGGTTCTCATAAAATTAATAATGTTTTAGGTCAGGTTTTACTTGCAAAGAAAATGGGTAAAACAAGAGTTATTGCAGAAACAGGAGCAGGTCAGCATGGTGTGGCAACAGCAACAGCTGCAGCACTTATGGATATGGAATGTGAAATCTATATGGGAAAAGAAGACTGTGAACGTCAGGCTTTAAATGTGTTTAGAATGGAACTTTTAGGCGCTAAGGTTCATCCTGTTACAAGTGGTACAATGACATTAAAAGATGCAGTAAATGAGGCAATGAGAGAATGGACAAATAGAATGGATGATACATTATACGTATTAGGTTCTGTTATGGGGCCACATCCTTTCCCAACAATTGTTAGAGATTTCCAGAGTGTTATTAGTAAGGAAATTAAAGAACAGATTATGGAAGCAGAAGGTAGACTTCCTGATGGGGTTATTGCCTGTGTAGGTGGTGGCTCAAATGCCATGGGTGCATTTTATAATTTTATTGAAGACAAAGATGTAGCATTAATCGGATGTGAAGCAGCGGGCCTTGGCATAGATAATCCTAAAAATGCCGCAACTATCGCAAATGGTACAGAAGGAATTTTCCACGGAATGAAATCTTTATTCTGTCAGAATGATGATGGACAGATAGCACCTGTTTATTCAATTTCAGCAGGATTAGACTATCCGGGAATTGGACCAGAACATGCAAATTTACATGATACAGGAAGAGCAAAATATGTTCCAATTACTGATGTGGAAGCAGTTGAGGCTTTTGAATATTTATCAAGAACGGAAGGTATAATTCCAGCAATTGAAAGTTCACATGCCATTGCTTATGCAATGAAGTATGCAAAGACACTTGATAAGGACAAAATTATTGTAGTAAATGTTTCAGGTCGTGGTGACAAGGACGTAGCAGCAATAGCAAGATATAGAGGAGTACAGATTTATGAGTAAAGTAAGTGATGCATTTAAGAATGGAAAAGCTTTCATAGCTTTTGTAACAGGAGGAGATCCTGATTTAGAAACAACACAAAAATTAATTATAGAAATGGAAAAAAGCGGAGCAGATATCATTGAAGTTGGTATACCTTTTTCTGATCCAATAGCAGAAGGACCTGTAATTCAGAAAGCAGATTTAAGAGCCCTGCAGGGTGGATGTACAACAGACAAATTGTTTGATGCCATAAAGGAAATAAAAGAACAGGTAAATATACCTTTAGTATTTATGACATATGTAAATGTAATTTACCGTTATGGAACAGAAAAGTTCATGGCAAGATGTGTTGAATGTGGAATTTCAGGTGTTATCGTACCTGACTGCCCATACGAAGAAAGAGATGAGTTAGCACCTTTCTGTAAGGAAGCAGGCATTGACTTAATACCACTTATTGCTCCAACTTCAGAAGAAAGAATTACAAAAATCGCAAAAACAGCAGAAGGTTTTGTATATGTTGTATCATCTCTTGGGGTTACAGGTATCAGACAGAATATTACAACAGATTTAGGTGCTATGACTAAACTTGTAAAAGAAGCAACAGACGTCCCTTGTGCAATTGGATTTGGTATTGCCAAGCCTGAGCAGGCAAAAAATGTATGTCAGTATGCAGATGGTGCAATTGTAGGAAGCGCTATTGTAAAAATTGTTGCAGAACATGGAAAAGAAAGTGTTCCTTATGTTGGGGAATATGTTAAGAGCATGAAGGATGCAATAAGATAGAAACAATAAAAACAATATAATGAAAGTCACCTTGAAAAATGATTACAATGTTGTATAATAAATTAGTATGCATAGGCTCAAGGTGGCTTTTTGCGTATAAAAATAAAATGGAGTACGAAATTGGATATTAAAAAGATTGTCAAAGAAAAAAGATTTAAGAATACAGTTATTACTCTTCTTGAAATTTTAATTGTTGCAGGTATTATTTTTGGTGCTCTTATGTTTATTCAAAATAAGGTTACGTCAGAGGCTGACAAAGCAAGTAAACTTTCAGGAAAAGGTGTAGAAGAAGAAACAGAAAATAAAAAGACAGCTTTTTCAGATAGGTATTATATAGAAGTAAATAAGAAACTTAAGGCAGTAATTGTTTATCAGTATTCAAAGGATAAGAAAACAAAAGTGGCTGTTAAGTCTTTTAGATGCTCAGTTGGAAAGAGTCTTCCTAATGGAAATTTTAGAATTAAGTCCAAATATACATGGCTTAATAAATACAGTGGTTGGCACAAGTATAATTCATATTTAGATAAGAATGTATGGATTCAGTCACCATCATACTCAGGTAAGGAAGATTACAAACTGGTCAAATCATCTTATAGGAGCATTGGAAAAAAGAAATCTTCAGGAAAGAATATTGTTTTAACAGCAAATGACGCTAATTGGATATTTGAAAATTGTAAGAAAAACACATTGGTATCAGTAAAAAAAGGCAAGAAAAAAGATACATTGCCTATAGATTTTTCACCGGTTGTAAAAGTATCCGGAAAATGTGGCTGGGATCCTACAGATCCAAGTGAGGACAATCCTTACAGGAAGATAAAAAACGGTACTGTTGTTAAAGGTTCTCAGACAGTTACTGTTGAAAAAGGACATCAGTTTAATTATTACTGTAATTTAATAGTCTTTGGAACAAAGGGTAAAGATATTACCGGAAGATTGAAACATAATACAGTAGATACTTCAGCAGTTGGAAATTATACTGTGAAATATAAATACAAGTCACAAGACGGTAAGAAGTACAGCATTTCACAGAAAGTAAAGGTGGTAGATACTACACCACCGGTAGTAAGTTGTAGTAAACAGGTATTTACATTAGAAGTAAAAAGTAAAAGTCCAAATGATATTAATACAAAGAAGAATGTTCAAAAAATCATAGACATGGTTAAGGCTACAGTAACCTGTAATGAACCTACAAGTGAAATAAAAGTATATACACTTGAAAAGGAACAGCTTCGAGAAAGCGAAAAAACACCTGTTGTTGTTAAGGCAAAAGATCTTGCAGGAAATGTTGGCTCATGTCAGGTGCTTTGTGAAATAAAGGTAAAAGAAGATACAGTAAAGAAGAATTTCAAAGTCAATAAGAAATTAGAACAACAGAGAAAAAAGAAAGCAGGTATTGAGCCTGAAACAACCAAAAATAAAAAGAAGTCATCTAAGAAGAAATAATTAATATTTATGATTTTTAGGGACTGTTTATTGAAATTATAAAAGGTAATTATTTAAAGTGCTTATAAGCGCAATTAAGTTTAATTTACATATAAATCTAGGAGGAAAATAAGTTATGGCAACACCTTATAATCATAAGGAAATTGAGAAAAAATGGCGTCATAATTGGGATGTAAATCCTATTAACGCTGACAAAACAAAACCAAAGTATTATTGTCTTGACATGTTCCCATATCCATCAGGATCAGGACTTCATGTAGGACACTGGAGAGGATATGTTATTAGTGATGTTTGGAGTAGATATAAGATGCTTCATGGATATCATATTATTCATCCAATGGGCTGGGATGCATTCGGTTTACCAGCTGAAAACTATGCTATCAAAATGAAAACACACCCATCAATTTCAACAGCAGCAAATATTAAGAATATCAAAAGACAGATTAATGAAATCGCTGCACTTTATGATTGGGACATGGAAGTAAACACAACTGATCCTAACTTCTACAAGTGGACACAGTGGATTTTCGTTCAGATGTTCAAAAAAGGACTTGCTTATCAGAAGCAGATGCCAATTAACTGGTGTCCTTCATGTAAAACAGGTCTTGCAAACGAAGAAGTTGTAAACGGCTGCTGTGAAAGATGTGGAGCAGAAGTTACAAAGAAGAATTTAAATCAGTGGATGTTAAAGATTACAGCATATGCTGACAGATTATTAGCAGATTTAGATAAGCTTGACTGGCCTGAAAAAGTTAAAAAAATGCAGAGTGACTGGATTGGTAAGTCATATGGTGCAGAGGTTGACTTTAAGGTTGAAAATACAGAAGATGTTATTACAGTTTATACAACAAGACCAGATACTCTTCATGGGGCAACATTTATGGTTTTAGCACCTGAACATGAAAAAGCATTAGGACTTGCTACACCTGAACAGAAGGCTGCTGTGGAAGAATACATTCAGATGGCAGCAAACAAGTCATCAGTAGACAGACTTCAGGGAAAAGAGAAAACAGGTGTATTTACAGGTAGTTATGCAATTAACCCACTTAATGGAGCAAAGGTTCCAATCTGGCTTTCAGATTATGTATTAGCTGATTACGGAACAGGTGCCATTATGTGTGTACCTGCACATGATGACAGAGACTTTGAATTCGCAAAGAAATTTGATATACCAATTATTCAGGTTATTGCGAAAGATGGAAAAGAAATTGAAAACATGACAGAAGCTTACACAGAAGCTGTTGGTACTATGATTAATTCAGGCGAATGGAATGGCATGGAATCATCAGTTCTTAAGAAGGAAGCTCCTCACATTATTGAAGAAAAGGGCTTTGGTAGAGCAACTGTTAATTACAAATTACGTGACTGGGTATTCTCAAGACAGAGATATTGGGGGGAACCAATTCCAATTATTCATTGTCCTGACTGTGGTCCTGTACCGGTACCTGAAGATCAGTTACCATTATTATTACCTGATGTTGAATCTTATGAGCCAACAGGTACAGGTGAATCACCACTTGCAGCAATTGATGAATGGGTAAACACAACATGTCCATGTTGTGGTAAGCCTGCAAAACGTGAAACAAACACAATGCCTCAGTGGGCAGGTTCATCATGGTATTTCTTAAGATATGTAGATAACAAAAATGATAAAGAACTTGTTTCAAAGCAGAAGGCTCATGATAATTTACCTGTAGATATGTACATCGGTGGTGTTGAGCATGCAGTTCTTCATTTATTATATTCAAGATTCTACACAAAATTCTTATATGATATAGGTGTAGTTGATTTTGAAGAGCCATTTAAGAAGTTATTTAACCAGGGTATGATTACCGGTAAAAATGGTATCAAGATGAGTAAGTCAAAAGGTAACGTTGTTTCACCTGATGATTTAGTAAGAGATTACGGTTGTGATTCATTAAGACTTTATGAAATGTTCGTAGGACCACCTGAACTTGATTCTGAATGGGATGAAAGAGGTATTGATGGTGTTTATAGATTTATCACAAAATTCTGGAAATTAGCAACTGACAGCATCGAAAAAGATGTTAAGGCTACAAAGGAAATGATAAAGATTCGTCATCAGATGGTTCACACTATTACCAAACGTCTTGAAGACTTTAGTTTAAATACTGTTGTTTCAGGATTCATGGAATATAATAATAAGTTAAATGAAATTGCAAAGAGAGAAGGTGGAGTTGATAAAGAAACTATTCAGACATTTACAACTCTTATTGCTCCATTTGCACCTCACATAGCTGAAGAACTTTGGGAGAAACTTGGAAATACAGGTAGCGTATTTGAAAATAACTCATGGCCTGAAGCTGACGAGGAATTAATGAAAGATGATGAAATCAAGATTCCTGTTCAGATTAACGGTAAGACAAAAGAAGTTATTGAAGTACCTGCGGATATTTCAAAAGAAGATGCAATTGCTGCCGGAAAAGAAGCTATTGCAGACAAGATTAACGGAAACATTGTAAAAGAAATCTATGTTCCAGGAAGAATCATTAACTTAGTAGTAAAATAAAATAACAGTGGCAATTAAATCGGTTGTTATTTTGAAAACTATATATTATAAAAGAGAGAAAGCCTTTAGTGCTTTCTCTTTTTACTTAAAGAATTTACAATTTGTTTTACCATATCAACCCGTTTGATTTCTTCAGGAGACATATCTTCTTTTAATACATTAAGAATCAATTCGGTTTCGGCATTTGTGAAATTAATGCCTTGTTTTCCAGCCATGTTAGATTGTCTGATAAAATATGTAAACATATCCTTAGGCTCCATACCTTTTGCACCTTCGATAATATTAGTAAGAACTTCCAGACGTTCTTTTGATATGCCCTCTAACACAGGATCATCCATCCATTTGTTGTTGCTCATAATAACTCCTTAAATTTATTATTTATTTTTATTCTTTAAATAGTATTCAGTTTTATATTGAAAAATACCATTATAATATTATTAATCGTAAAATTACTAATTTAATTAAATTGAACTTGAAAAGTCATCCATAGTTTGGAAAATATCTGCCGTATCCATATCTTTAAACATATTCATCATTTCCATCATGGATTTAATATTTTCCATAGATTCTTTTGTATCCTCATCCATAAACTCCATAATATCACTTAGCATGTTTTCGGTAGATTTACTATGATTTTCATTCATTGTGGTTATTGCTATATTGGAATTAATAAAGGAGGCATTTTCCAATTCTTTAAATTTTATAATTATTCCAAGAAGATTACTTATAGGACCGTCAATGTAAGGAATTACAGCCTTCATAAGCTGCATGGTTTCGTTAGTGACCATACAATCAAATTTTGTTTGTTTATACCTGTTTTTGCACATAAGACTGTAACTCCTTTTGGTTTATTGAAACATAATTATATTGGTAAATTTTATGCCATATAATTAACAAAGATTAATCAATGGCAACAATTATTATAAACAAAGTAAAAAAATTGCCGTTATATAAATTTAGACTGTTTAATGATTTGTTTAACAGGCAAAATAAATCATATTCGTAATAATCACTATTATTAACTAACAGCCACAACCGCAACCATTACCGCCGTTTCCACCAAAGAAATTTCCGTTTCCACAACCACAACAGCTAAATAAAATAAATAACCAGATTATGCTTGAACAGCAGTCATTTCCGCCGAAGAAACCATTGTTTCCACAGCCATTACCGCATCCACCGCAGAATAAGAGAATAAGAATAAGGAAAAGGCAGTTGTTGTTTCCTCCATCATTACCGCATCCGCATCCACAGTTTGTTGCTGCTAAATCACTCATGTTAAATCTCCTAAAATTTTTACTTACACTAAATAATATGACCTAATGCCTGTCATGTTTACAAAAAAATCAAAAAAGTATTAATGTTCTATTTAATATGATTGTGATGTTATAGCTCCTAAATATTTATTACAGATATTGTTACAAAATGATTATTCATAATTGTGAGAGTATGGGCGTGATGAACTTTGGGAAAGGCAATATCCATAGACAATTAAAATGTATATGCATATATTAAATTAGAAATAATTAGAAAAAAATAATCTAGGATTTAATATGAATATTGTTAGGAATAAATTAAAAATAAATATAATACATGAAAAGAAAATTATGGGCGAAGATATTGTTGTAGCAGTTTTGGATAGTGGAATTGCCAATCATCCTGATTTTGAAAATAGAATTGTTCTATTTAAAGATTTTACAAAGGAAAGATGTTTTGATGAAATAGCAGAAAACAAAGTGTATGATGATGAAGGTCATGGAACTCATGTGGCAGGAATAATTGGTGGCAATGGCAATTTGTCAAAAGGTGTGTTCAAAGGTATTGCTCCAAAATCAAACTTAGTATCTTTAAAAGTATTGGACAAAACAGGTAGAGGAATAGAAGAAAATGTAATTGATGGTATACATTGGATTATTGACAATGGAAAAAGTTATGGCATAAAAATTGTTAACATTTCTTTTGGTACTTTGGGTAATGAAAAGGATGAAAACAAAAGACTGCTAAAAGAAGTGGAACTTTTATGGGATTTAGGTTATATAGTAGTGGCTGCCGCAGGTAATAACGGGCCGGGGCCAAGTTCAATTTCCACGCCTGGAGATTGTGGCAAAATTATAACTGTAGGTGCAGAAAATGATAATTTACAGATGAAAGTTAATGGAAAAATTATTTACAACTATTCAGGGCGCGGTCCTACAAAACAATGTATAGTAAAACCTGACATTATAGCACCGGCAAACAATATTATTAGTTGTTGTAATTTGTGGAGAAAAAAATATTTGTATGTGAAGAAAAGTGGCACATCAATGGCTACACCAATTATTACGGGCATTATAGCTTTAATGTTAAGTTGCAATAATAATCTTACAAATACGGAATGTAAAAAAATCCTAAAAAGCAGTGCAACGGATATGTTTATGGACAGAAACAGACAGGGGGCAGGTCTTGTTAATGTATGTGAAATTTTTAAAATAATATAGGGAAAAATAAGCCTAATTTATCATGCGATAGCGTAAAGGGCATGTATGGAGATTCTTTATTAGTTACTAAAACAAGTGTAACAATTAAAAAATTGAAGTCTAAAAAGAAATATTACTTTAGAGTAAAAGCTTATAAAAAGTATGGAAGTAGAAAAGTTCTTTCAAAAAAATGGAGTAATGTTAAGAGCGTAAAAATAAAATAAGATTCTTTGCGACAAATAATGTTTTGTTTAAAGAATTACTGTGAAGTCTCTTTGACTTTACATTCCTGTTGAATTTAGATATAATCTACAAGGATACTACAGTAGATTTAGGAGGACTTATGATGGAAAAAATTAAAATGACTACTCCATTAGTAGAAATGGATGGAGACGAAATGACAAGAATTCTTTGGAAAATGATTAAAGATGAGTTATTGTTACCATTCGTAGATTTAAAGACAGAGTATTATGATTTAGGTTTAAAGTACAGAAATGAAACTAATGATCAGGTTACTTTTGATTCAGCAGAAGCTACAAAGAAATACGGAGTAGCTGTTAAATGTGCAACTATTACACCAAACGCAGCAAGAATGCCTGAATACAATTTAAAGGAAATGTGGAAGAGCCCTAACGGAACTATCAGAGCTATTTTAGATGGTACAGTTTTCAGAGCACCAATTATTGTAAAAGGTATTGAACCTTATGTAAAGAATTGGACAAAGCCAATTACTATTGCACGTCATGCATACGGTGATGTTTATAAGGGTGTTGAAATGAAAATCCCTGCTGCCGGAAAAGCAGAACTTGTATACACAAATGAAGCAGGAGAAGAAACAAGAGAATTAATTCATAACTTTGAAACACCTGGTATTATTCAGGGTATGCACAATATTAATGAATCAATTGAAAGCTTTGCAAGAAGTTGTTTTAATTTTGCCCTTGATACAAAACAGGATTTATGGTTTGCTACAAAAGATACTATTTCAAAGAAGTATGACCATACATTCAAGGATATCTTTAATGATATTTTTGAAGCTGAATATAAAGAAAAATTTGATGCTGCAGGAATCGAATATTTCTATACACTTATCGATGATGCAGTAGCACGTGTTATGAGATCAGAAGGTGGATATATTTGGGCTTGTAAGAACTATGATGGTGACGTTATGTCAGACATGGTTGCTACAGCATTTGGTTCACTTTCAATGATGACATCTGTACTTGCTTCACCAAAGGGATATTACGAATATGAAGCTGCTCATGGTACTGTTCAGAGACATTATTATAAATATCTGAAGGGCGAAGAAACATCTACAAACTCTGTAGCAACCATTTTTGCATGGACCGGCGCTCTGAGAAAACGTGGTGAACTGGATAATATTCCTGAACTGATGGCTTTTGCCGACAAGTTGGAGAAAGCAACCATCGATACGATTGAGAATGGTACAATGACCAAAGACCTGGCACTGATCACAACCATGAAAGATGTGACAGTTGCCAACAGTGAAGAATTCATTAAAGCCATCAGAAAGACGCTGGAAGCAGCATTATAATAGACGCTTTATTGAAAATCGAACAAAAGGCAGCCTGCCATCTTTGATATTAATGAATGCGGCGGGGAAGTCTTAAATAAAGGAGAGACAAATGGGAATCGAAGAAAACGAAGAAATGGACGAATTTGATACAGTGACACTTGAGATGGAAGATGGCAGCGAAGTAGAATTTGCCATCTTGGATGAATTCGAGATGGAGACTGAAAAATTCGTTTTACTCGGTGAAATCGAAGGAGACAATATCAACACAGATCCGGATGGCATGCTGTTTATGAAAGCAATCATGGATGAATCCTGTGAAGAAGATGAAGTCATTCTGAACGTCATCGAGGATCCTGAAAAATACAGCGCAGTTGTTGACTTTTATGCTGAACTGGATTAATTAAATCAATAGTTGTATGAGCGAAATATCCTGGCAGGACAGGCTTTGAGCTTGAATGTCAGGATATTTTTGTTTGATTTCTTTTGGAATATTTTGTATAATTATAAACCGTACAATATTTTATATCCCAGTGGAATGATAAGGAATGATACGTCCACTGAGTTTTTGACTTGCATAATCTAACTAGGAGAAGCATTATGGCAGAGAATACAAAGAAACAGGATTTGGCAACGAGTGCTGAATTGACATTAGAAGAGAAGATTAATAAGATCAAGTCTCGTGAGATTACAGAGGCTGAGAAGAATATGCTGACTTTACCTGCTTTTGAGGCAGCTTGTGAGGCAGTGAAGAAAGTGACACAGGAAACAGGTCTGATTTACAGCAAATATTTCAGTGATCACACAGGCAATAAGATATATTTTAAACCAGAGAATATGCAGCTGACAGGTGCCTACAAGCTGAGAGGCGCTTATTACACAATCGGTACGCTTACAGAGGAAGAGAGACAGAGAGGTCTGATTACGGCATCTGCCGGCAATCATGCACAGGGGGTTGCCTATGCGGCGCAGTGTTATGGTGTAAAGGCTGTTATCGTCATGCCGACGACCACACCGCTGATCAAGGTAGAGCGTACAAAGGCTTATGGTGCAGAAGTGGTTCTTTACGGTGATGTTTACGATCAGGCATGTGAGAAAGCTTATGAACTGGCAGCAGAGCATGGTTATACATTTATTCATCCATTTGATGATCTGCGCGTAGCAACAGGACAGGGAACAATCGCTATGGAAGTGATTCAGGATTTGCCACTGGTAGATTATATTCTTGTTCCAATTGGCGGCGGTGGTCTGGCAACAGGCGTATCCACACTGGCCAAGATGCTGAAGAACAATATCAAAGTCATCGGTGTTGAGCCATCCGGTGCAGCTTGTATGAAAGCATCCCTTGAGAATGGCAAAGTGACAACGGTTTCACCGGTCAATACTATCGCAGATGGTACAGCGGTTCAGACACCGGGTACCAAGATTTTCCCATATATCCAGAAGAACCTGGATGGCATTATCACAGTGGATGATGAAGAACTGGTTGTTGCCTTTCTCGATATGGTTGAGAATCATAAGATGATTGTTGAGAACTCAGGCCTTTTGACTGTTGCAGCGCTGAAGCATTTAGATGTGAAGGGCAAGAAAGTCGTTTCTATTTTGAGCGGCGGCAACATGGATGTTATCACCATGTCATCTGTTGTCCAGAATGGTCTTATTGCAAGGGACAGAATCTTTACCATCTCTGTTCTTCTGCCGGATAAGCCGGGTGAACTGGTCCGCGTATCACAGGTTATCGCTGACAAGCGCGGTAATGTGATCAAGCTGGATCATAATCAGTTCTTTAGCACTAACAGAAGTGCAGCAGTGGAACTGAAGATCACACTGGAAGCCTTTGGTACAGAGCATAAGAAAGAGATTATACAGGCATTGGAAGAAGCCGGTTATAAGCCAAAACAGATTCGTCCGAACTTATAAAATACAGAATAGGATTTAAACATATGAAACGGGGAGCAAATGAAAAGTATCATTTGTTCCCCGTTTATCTATTGGACTGAAAATTTAAAGGGCCTGTTTTATTTCAGCAAAATTGATGTAAAGATGCAATGGCAAAGAAAGTATTGCGTATTCTATGAGAGATGACCTATAATAGATGAGTGATATTTGCAAAGCGCTTACTGAATTTGGGACTGACCGATAAGCGAGTGATGGATGAAGAAGAGATAAACAGAAAAGACATAATGGCTGAAAATGTATAAGTCATAGAATAGAAATGTAGAAATGAACTGAGGGATAGAGAATGAAGATTGTGTTGGCAGCGATCAATGCCAAGTATATTCATGCCAACCTGGCAGTGTGCAGTCTGCGGGCTTTTTCGGATGAATATAAAGAACAGATTCAGATCAAAGAATATACGATCAATCAGTACACAGAAGATATACTGGCAGATCTTTACAAGGAGAAAGCGGATATGGTCGCTTTTTCCTGTTATATATGGAATATGGGAATGGTGGAGGAACTGACGGAACTTTTGCATCAGATAAGGCCGGATATGCCGATCTGGTTCGGTGGTCCGGAGGTATCTTATGATGCTGCGGAATGTCTGGAGCGAAATCCGGGAGTGACCGGCGTTATTCGTGGTGAAGGAGAAGAGACATTTCATGAATTGATGCAGTACTATATTGACGGCAGTGGAAAGCTTGAGGATATTCGGGGGATTGTTTACCGTGAAAACGGACAATTGGTGGATAACGGCTGGCGTGAAGTCATGGATCTGAACAAGGTACCTTTTGTCTATGAAGATATGAATGATTTCAAGAATAAGATTATTTATTATGAAACAAGCAGAGGATGCCCATTTTCATGCAGTTATTGTCTGTCTTCCGTGGACAAGAAGGTGCGTTTAAGAGATATGGCCCTTGTGGAAAAGGAACTGCAGTTTTTCATTGATCATGAGGTGCCGCAGGTCAAATTTGTGGACAGAACTTTTAACTGCAATAAGAAACACGCTATGGCTATCTGGCGTTATATCAAAGCCCATGACAACGGTATAACGAATTTCCACTTTGAAATCGGTGCGGATCTGCTGGATGATGAGGAGCTGGCGATTCTGTCAGATATGCGTCCGGGATTGGTTCAGCTGGAAATCGGTGTCCAGTCCACCAATGACGCGACGATTCAGGAGGTTTCCAGGACCATGCGGCTGGATCGCCTGGCAAAGGCTGTGAATACCGTGAATGTCGGACATAATATTCATCAGCACCTGGATCTGATCGCCGGACTGCCATATGAAGATTATGACAGATTCAGACAGTCTTTTAATGATGTGTATCAGATGGAGCCGGAACAGCTGCAGTTGGGCTTTTTAAAGGTATTAAAAGGTTCCAGGATGTATGATATGGCTGAAACATATGGCATTGTTTATCGAAAAAAGGCACCGTATGAGGTGCTGAAAACAGACTGGATGAGTTATGATGATATTCTGAAGTTAAAAGGTGTGGAAGAAATGGTGGAGATTTATTACAACAGCCATCAGTTTGAGCAGTCTGTGACATATCTTATGCATTTTTATAAGGCACCTTTTGATTTCTTTGAAGATCTGGCAGCGTTTTACGAGCAGTGCGGATTTGGCAAAGTACAGCATGGCAGAATGCAGCGATATGATATTTTGCTGCAGTTTGCAGAGAAACGGCATCTGGGGAAAGTGGTCAATGATATGGCCGCAGCTGATAAAAAGAAGGATATTCAAGAGGTACACGGTGATGCCATAGAAATTCTGAAAGCCACCATGCTTTACGATCTCTATGCCAGAGAGAATCTTAAGTCGCGGCCGGAATGGGCACATGAGATTCTTTATCGTCCGCTGTGTGAAGATTTTTACAGGAATCGGGAAATGACAGAAAGGTATCTGCCATCCTATGAGGGATGCACGGCCCGCCAGATGAAGCGAATGACCCATATGGAAGGATTTGCCATGGATATCCGTGCAACGGCGGCATCCGGGCAATGGACAGGAAAACCGGAAGTACTGCTGTTTGATTATAAAGAGAGAAATCCATTAACGTATGCAGCAAAGATGACGGCAATTTCTGTGTCGGAATGCAATGCTGAAATGGAGGAAACAGCAAATGGTTAAAGATTATGTGGTATTTGACCTGGAGACGACAGGACTGTCTCCGGATAAAGACACGATCATAGAAATCGGCGCCCTGAAGGTCATTCAGGGGAAAGTGGCAGACCGTTTTTCGGAGTTTATTAATCCTTATCAGAAGCTGACGCAGCAGATTTCCGAATTGACCGGCATTACGGATGACATGCTGGCCGGGGCGAGAAATCTGCAGGTGGTTGTGGGAGATTTTGTCGATTTTTGCGAAGATTATGTGGTTGTCGGTCATAATCTGGGGTTTGATTATCGTTTTACCAAAATGGCTGCCGAAAAGTACCATCTGCCTTTTGAGCATGAGGGTATTGATACTTTAAAGATTGCTAAAACTGTACATAAGGATCTGCCGTCGAGAAGTCTGGGCGCATTGTGTGAACATTACGGTATTATCAACAGTTCCGCACATCGTGCTTACCATGATGCATTGGCGACGGCTAAATTGTATCAGACGCTGGCCCATTATTTTGAAACATCGGAGCCGAAGCTTTTTGTACCGGAGAAGATGGGCTTTAAGGCAAAAAAGCAGCAGCCCATGACAAAAAAACAAAAAGCCTACTTGAAGGATTTATGTAAATATCATAAAATAGAGTTTAACGATGCAATGGAGCAGATGACAATGAGTGAAGCGTCCCGTTGGATTGATAAAACGATTCTTCAGTATGGACGCATGAAGCGTTTTAATAGGAGTGATAGAAATGAATAAAAAGACAACAAAGATTATTTCAACGATTATTGTTGCATTGATTGTAATTTCCATGGTTCTGAGCATGGTTATCCAGTTCGTTTAGAATGTGCAGTTATTCAGACAGGGCGTTGAATAACATGAGATGTATTGAAACCGAAGACTGACAGGATAGAGAGAGCCTGTGGGGGACATATGATGAAAAAAGCTTGGAAAGGAATACTGGGACTGTTAATGGCAATGACGTTCACCGTGTCAGCCGGCAGAATGGTTTATGCTGAGACGGTTGATGAAAATCATGAAGTGCCGGATGGGGTCACTGTCAATGGTATGGAACTTGGCGGCCTGACGGTGAAGGCGGCAGAAGATAAGCTGCAGCAGTATATGGATGAAGTTTGCGGCGGTTCCGTGACATTAACTGTTTCAGGGGAAGATGTCACTTTTGCCTACAAGGATTTTGATATGCATGCGGCGGACAGTACAGTTGTGCAGGATATATGTCAGATCGGCACAAAGGGCAATTTGATCAGGCGCTACAAAGAGCTGTCAGATGTGAAGAATAATAAAGCTGAATTTACATTGAAGTTTGAATATGATCATAACAAACTGAAGGAAGTTATCAGTGAGAAGACAGAGCCGTATAATAAAGAGGCTGAGAATGCGTCACTGGTGCGCCATTCCGGTGAGTTTATCATTACAGATGATGTAACAGGGGTGAAAGTGGATACAGATGCTACAACAGCTGAAGTTGAAAAGGCGTTAGGCGATGGCTGGGACGGATCCAGTCAGAAACTGGATGCTGTGGTTGAAGAGACGAAAGCGGCTCATACAAGTGATGAGTTGAAACAGGTGACAGATCTTCTCGGCGGTTATTCAACAGATTATTCGTCATCCAGCAGCAATCGTATTGCCAATATTGCCAACGGTGCATCGCTGGTCGATGAGACGGTCGTCTATCCTGGGGATACATTTTCTTTTTTGAATCATGTAACACCTTTTACGGCGGCGAATGGCTATTATCAGGCCACCGGCTATTCAGGCGGTCGGGTGGTACCAAGTACCGGCGGCGGTATCTGCCAGGTTTCATCCACGATGTATAATGCCGTTTTGAGAGCGGAACTGGAAGTGGTTGAGCGTTCCAATCATGGTCTGACTGTTGGATATGTGCCCCTTGGCGCAGATGCCACGGTTGCGGAGGGCGGTGTGGATTTCAGATTCAGAAATAATCTGGATGCACCGGTTTATATTGAAGCCTATACGTACGGCGGACAAATCTATGTGAACATTTACGGGCATGAGACAAGAGCTTCCAATCGAAGCATTGAGTTTACCAGTGTGACAGATAAGACCATTAAGCCCGGGGATGATGTCATTACCAAGGATGATACACAGCCGGAGGGATGGCAGGAAGTGACACAGAGCGCCCATGACGGCTATGTGGCATCGTTTTATAAGAAGATTTACGTGGACGGAAGCCTTCAGGATACCGTCTGGATCAACACAAGTTATTACAGTGCGTCTCCTAGGTATATTACTGTCGGTACGAAGAAGGAAAGCAGTGATGACAATAGCGATCAGAAGGAAGAGGCAGATAATACAAGCGGCGACAAGAAGAATGAGTGATGTATGCGCAGCGTCGGTTTGAACTGCGGAGCATTCGATGGTCAATAGAGAATGAATATCAGGAGTTGGGATATGCTGGATTACGGCAAGGTGACAGACACAATTTACAAACGTTCTGTAAGGAAAGTAATAGAGAGAAATGTGCCGGGTGCGGGGGACAATCGCATCGGCGGAAGGGATATATTATATTTTGCGGCGGACAGTGATAAAGCGATGCTGACGGCTTTTGCGACATTGACAGGCAATCAGCTGGCAGCAGCAGGTGCGGTGCATCTGGCAGTCAATCGTCTGGCAGCAGCAGGCGCCTATGCGCTGGCTGTGAATATACAGTTGATCGTATCCGCGGAATTACCGGAGAAATCCATCAAAGCACTGATGGGATCGGTTTCTGAGAGCTGCGGGAAGCTTCATATAACATCCGTGCAGGCGGATGTAGCTGCGGTTCCGGGTTTGACGGAAACTGTCATTACAGCAACAGCTATTGGGGAAGCCGGAGGCCTTTTTGAACCGGAAAAGGCCGAGGCGGACCAGGATATTATCATGGCTGGTTATGCAGGCGATTATGGTGCGGCAAAGCTGGCTTTTGCCGGTCAGGCAGAGCTGGAGCGGCATTTTAATCCTGTATTTTTGAGTCCTGTGATGGAAGCGGATTATACAGGAGATACAATTTCGGCTGTATCAGCTGTTAAAGCGGCAGCGGCAGCCGGAGTGAGAAGTATGTATGCCTGCGGCGAAGGCGGTGTTTATACAGCTGTATGGGAACTGGCGGAGAATGCAGGGCTCGGAGCTCGTATTCAGCTGAAGGAAGTACCGCTCAGGCAGGAGACAGTGGAGATTTGTGATTATTTTAATATCAGCCCATATCAGCTGATGTCAGCAGGCGCAGTGCTTCTGACGGCCACGCATGGTCAGAAAGTATTGGCGGAGCTGGCTGCCGCGGGCATCCCGGCTGTTATCATCGGACATCTGACTGATGATAATGACCGGGTGGTTTTAAACGATGAAGAAGTGCGCTTTCTGGAGCCATTTCGATATGAGAGTCTGAATCAGGCAAAATCTGAATCATAGAAGCAGACAGCTGGATTTGATCATCTATAGCAATCATAGAAAAGGGGTATGAGAAAATGAATGAAATGAAAGAGAAGATTTTATCTGTCATAGAAAAAAACAGCAAGATCAGCATCAAGGATCTTGCAATTGTACTGGGTGAACCTGAAGAAGAAGTTGCAAAAGCCATTTATGAGATGGAATCAGACAAGACGATTTGCGGTTATCATACAATCATTAACTGGGATAAGACAAATCGTGAAAAAGTTGTAGCATTGATCGAAGTGCGCGTGACACCTCAGAGAGGTCATGGTTTTGACCATATTGCTGAGCGTATTTACAACTTCCCTGAAGTGGACACTGTCTATCTGATGTCCGGTGCTTATGATTTCTGTGTGATGCTGGAAGGCAAGACTTTGAAACAGGTGTCTGCATTTGTTTCCGAAAAACTTTCCACACTGGAATCCGTGACAAGCACAGCAACCCATTTTGTACTGAAGAAATACAAAGACCACGGTACAATCATGGTTTCTGAGACAAATAAGAAAGAAAGGCAGCTGATCACACCATGAGAAACCCATTATCCGATAAAGTCATAGACATTAAACCTTCCGGCATCCGTAAGTTTTTTGATCTTGTCGTAGAAATGAATGACCCGAATGTCATTTCTCTTGGTGTGGGTGAACCGGATTTTGATACACCGTGGCATATCCGTGAGGAAGGTATCTATTCTCTGGAAAAAGGCCGTACATTTTATACATCCAATGCCGGATTGAAGGAACTGAAGGAAGAAATCAGTGCTTATCTGGAACGTAAATGCCATGTTGAATATGACCCTGCGAACGAAATTATGGTGACAGTGGGCGGTTCTGAAGCCATTGATATTGCCATGCGTGCCATGCTCAATCCTGGTGAAGAGGTCATTATTCCGCAGCCAAGTTATGTTTCTTATCAGCCGTGCGTTGTGCTGGCGGATGGTGTGCCTGTGATTATTAATCTTCAGGAAAAAAATGAATTTAAACTGACAGCAGCAGAACTGGAAGCTGCTATCACACCAAAGACAAAGATTCTGGTGCTGCCTTTCCCGAACAATCCGACAGGTTCCATTATGACAGAGGAAGACCTGAAGCCGATTGCAGAACTCTGTGTCAAACATGATATTTTTGTTATCAGTGATGAAATTTACAGTGAACTGACTTATGAATATCCGCATACATCTATTGCATCCCTGCCGGGAATGAAGGAGAGAACGGTTCTTATCAACGGTTTTTCCAAGGCCTATGCCATGACAGGATGGCGTCTCGGTTATGCCTGCGCACCGGATGTGATTCTGCATCAGATGCTGAAAATTCATCAGTTCGCCATTATGTGTGCACCGACAACCAGCCAGTATGCGGCTGTGGAGGCTCTTCGCAATGGTGATGATGATGTAGCCATGATGCGTGAATCCTACAATCAGCGCCGACGTTTCCTTGTACATACATTCAGGGAGATGGGACTGGACTGCTTTGAACCATTCGGCGCTTTTTATATTTTCCCAAGCATCAAGAGCCTGGGCATGACCTCAGATGAATTTGCGGAAGAATTATTGAAGAAGGAAAAAGTAGCAGTTGTTCCGGGTACAGCATTCGGAGACAGCGGCGAGGGTTTCCTGAGAATTTCCTATGCCTATTCTCTTGAAGAATTAAAAGAAGCGACAGACCGTATGGCACGTTTTGTCAGCTGGGTGAGAAAAGAGAAAAATCTATGAGTATGAATATTGTTTTACTGGAACCGGAGATGCCTGCCAACACAGGCAACATCGGACGAACCTGTGTGGCCACCGGTACCAAACTGCATCTGATAAAGCCGCTGGGCTTTGAAATTACGGACAAGATGGTTAAGCGTGCGGGACTGGACTATTGGCCGCACCTGAACTATGAAGTGTATGAGAATTTTGAAGATTTTCTTGAGAAGAATCCGGATTGTATCGGCAAGCTTTATATGGCAACAACAAAGGCCAGACATATTTACACGGAAGTGGCCTATGAGCCGGACAGTTATCTGATGTTTGGCAAGGAAAGTGCCGGTATCCCGGAAGAAATTCTTGTGAAATACGAAGATTATTGTATGCGTATCCCGATGGAATACAACATACGTTCATTGAACTTGAGCAATTCAGTGGCCATTGTGCTGTATGAGGCCCTCAGACAGCATCAGTTTGCGCAGATGGAACTGCAGGGGCATCTGCACAGACTGCATTGGCACGAAGAGTGACGAAAATATCAAGTGCTTAAATTTGTTGGTAATATAAATAAGGGCTTTTCTATTTGACGTCTTTCGTATATAATAGTGAAGAATCTTGAGACGCTACAGAGAAGAGGAGAACTTTTATGGAAAACAAAAGAATTATACAGGTTGATGAGAAAGTCCCTGTAAAGCTGCTGATTCCGCTCAGTATTCAGCATATGTTCGCCATGTTCGGTGCATCTGTGCTTGTTCCGTTCGTGTTTGGTATTAATCCGGCAATCGTGTTGTTTATGAATGGTCTTGGTACGCTGCTGTTTATTTTAATCACAAAGGGACGTGCGCCGGCTTATCTGGGCTCCAGTTTTGCATTTCTGGCACCGGCAGGTATCGTTATCAGCAAATGGGGCTATGATTATGCCCTGGGTTGTTTCGTGGCCGTCGGCTTCTGCGGCTGTGTTCTGGCATTGATTATTTACAAGTTTGGTTCTGAGTGGATCAATGTGGTTCTGCCTCCGGCAGCAATGGGCCCTGTTGTTGCTCTTATTGGTCTGGAACTGGCAGGTACGGCAGCTTCTAATGCAGGCCTGAAGGATGAAGTGTTTCTTCCGGCCAATATCATTGTTTTTTTGGTGACACTTTTGACAGCCGTTATCGGTTCTGTCGTATTCCGTGGATTTTTGTCCGTTATTCCGATTCTGATCGCTATTATTGCCGGTTACGTGGCTTCTCTGGCATGCGGTATTGTTGACTTCTCAGAAGTGGCAGCGGCGCCGTTGTTTGCCCTTCCGAACTTCCAGACACCGAAGTTCAATATGCAGGCCATTGCTATTGTACTTCCTGTTCTGTTAGTTATTACCTCCGAGCATATCGGACATCAGATCGTTACAAGCAAGATCGTGGGAAGAGATTTGCTGAAGGATCCTGGTCTGCACCGTTCTTTATTTGCAGATAACTTTTCAACGATGCTCTCCGGTTTTATCGGTTCTGTTCCGACAACAACTTATGGTGAGAACATCGGCGTTATGGCTATGACAAAGGTTTACAGTGTTTACGTTATCGGCGGTGCAGCGGTACTATCTATCATCTGTTCCTTTATCGGCAAGATGACAACACTCATCAGTACGATTCCGGGACCGGTTATCGGAGGAATCTCATTCCTGCTCTATGGTATGATCGGTGCATCCGGTATCCGTATCCTTGTAGATGCACAGGTAGATTACGGCAAATCCCGTAATCAGGCTATGACAGCCGTTGTATTCGTTACAGGTCTTTCAGGCATTTCCGTACAGCTCGGAAGCATTCAATTGACAGGTATGGTACTGGCCTGTGTTGTTGGTATGATCATGGGTCTGGCATTCTATATTCTGGACAAACTGAAACTGACGAACGACAGAGACGAATAAAATGCGCGAATAAAACGTGCGAAACGCAAGTTGATTCTTAGAAGAACATAAAGAAATAGCAGTTCAGAACCGGCAGCGAGAGCGGCCTGTTTTGAACTGCTATTTTTTATGTTCTATCCTAGAAAATGAGCGTTTCGTCATCATATTTATCCCAACAGTCGAGGCCGACAGCGAGAGGCCAATCAAATTCTCCGTCCAAATTGCTCAAAGACTACGATATTGAAACCAAGAAACTATAAACTATTTCGTACCAAAAATTCTATCGCCTGCATCGCCAAGTCCAGGGCAGATATAGGCATGTTCGTTCAGGCAGCGATCCAGATGGCCGATGTAGATCTGAACGTCCGGATGTGCCTCGTGAAGAGCTGTGACACCTTCAGGAGCAGCGATAATACACATGAATTTGATGTTTCTGCCGCCATGTTTCTTGATCATGGTGATGGCATCAATAGCAGAACCGCCTGTTGCCAGCATTGGGTCGCAGACAACGATGGTACGTTCTTCTATCGGGCTAGGCAGTTTGCAGTAGTATTCATGAGGCTCGAAGGTTTCTTCGTCACGGTAGAGACCGATATGGCCGATTTTTGCAGATGGAACGAGAGCAAGGATACCTTCAACCATACCGAGACCTGCGCGCAGAATCGGAACGATAGCCAACTTACGGCCTGCGATCATTGGTGTCTTGCATTTTTCAATCGGTGTTTCGATTTCAACTTCTTCCAGAGGCAGGTCATTGAGGGCTTCAAAACCTTCCAGCATAGCAATCTCTTCTACCAGATGGCGAAACTCGTTTGTTCCGGTTTCTTTTTTTCTGAGGATAGAAATTTTGTGCTGGATCAGTGGATGGCTAAAATAAGTAACGTTTTCAAATTTTTCCATAATGCTCTCCTTTAATCAACATTTCTCTTATAGTTTTATGTTATTCATTTGCCATTCCTTCAGGCAAAATTATTCCAATGTTAGTGTACGTGAAAATGTACATTTTTTCAATGATAAATCATGACAATTTTTATTTTTTACAGCTGTTTTGAGTCGGCATGCACAATGGGCTGCCAATTACTTAAATTCGACGATGGTAACGCCGGTCTCACCCTCACCAAATGTTCCAAGACGATAACTCTTGACATATTTGCTCTTGCGCAGTTTTTCGTGGACAGCTTTTCGCAGAGCGCCTGTGCCGCGGCCGTGGATGATGGTGACATTCGGTATGTGGGCCAGATAAGCATCATCGAGATATTTGTCCAGATCGATCATGGCTTCATCAACGGTTTCACCGATCAGATTGATGGAAGTATTGACATGGGCCGCTTTATTCATCTTGATCTTGCCGGAGCCGGTCTTATTGATCATCGGTGTGTTGATGACTTCTTCGTCAATTGGCTCCAGATCACTGAAGTGAATACGGGATTTGAGAATGCCCATCTGGATCGACAGTTCACCTTTGCTGTTTGGCTGGGAGACAACGGTGCCTTTTAAGTCAAGGCTGCGAACATGGACGGAATCCCCCTGCTTGAAATCAGAAGCTGCATAGACCTTGGCCTTTTGGGCAGTCGGCGCAGCTTTCTTGCGGTTGTTGGATTGATTCAGCTTGTCACGGACACGGCTTCGCTCCTGTTCAAGGGCTTTCATATCCACACCGCCGGATTTCGACAGTTTATTCATAGTACGGATGGTATGATCGGCATAATCCTTAGCATCCTGAAGAATGTTCTGGGCTTTTTCATTGGCTTCGTTGAGAATCCGTTCTTTCTGTTTGGCAATGTTGTCATGCTTTTCTTCCAGACGTTTCTTCAGGGATTCCACCTGAGCCTTGTAAGCGGATAATTCTTCCTGCTCTTTCTCAATGGTGGCACGGCTTGTTTCCAGGTCAGCAATCAGTTCTTCAAAATTCTGTTCCTGAACATCAATATTCTTCTTGGCTTCCTCAATAATATGAGCCGGAAGGCCGAGTTTGCCGGAGATGGCAAAGGCATTGCTTTTGCCGGGAATGCCGATGAGTAAGCGGTATGTCGGACTCAGGGTTGCCACGTCAAATTCGCAGCAGGCATTGCAGACCTGATCCGTTGTCAGGGCAAATACCTTCAATTCGCTGTAATGGGTAGTGGCCATGGTGGTGACATGTCGGTTCAGTAACGTTTTCAAAATAGCAATGGCCAGAGCGGCACCCTCTGTCGGGTCTGTACCGGCGCAAAGCTCATCGAAAAGCACCAGTGTCTTGGCGTCGGCCGCATTCAGTATTCTGACAATATTCGTCATATGGGATGAGAAAGTACTGAGGCTCTGCTCAATGCTCTGTTCATCGCCGATATCTGCAAAAACGTCGTCAAAAATCGCCAGTTCTGAATGGTCAAAGGCAGGAATATGAAGACCTGCCTGCCCCATCAGTGTGAAAAGACCGACCGTTTTCAGAGAGACGGTCTTACCGCCGGTATTTGGGCCGGTGACAATAAGCATCCGGTAATCCTTGCCGAGAATCAGGTCGATTGGAACAACCTTCTTCTTGTCCAGAAGGGGATGACGGCCTTTCTTGATGTGAATATAGCCATTCTCATTGAAAACAGGTTCGCTGCCATTGTAAGTACGGGACAGGGAAGCCTTAGCGAAAATAAAGTCCAGACGTGTCAGAACCGCAATGTCCTGTTCCAGCATAACAGCGGATTCACCTGCCAGTTCACTTAAAGTATCCAGAATATGTTCAATCTCTTCCTTTTCCTTGCTGCCGAGTTCCCGCAGATCGTTGTTCAGCTTGACAACAGCCATGGGTTCAATGAACAGTGTGGAGCCGGTAGAGGACTGGTCGTGGATCATACCCTGCACCTGTGAACGGTATTCAGCCTTGACAGGCAGGCAGTAGCGGCCGTTTCGCATGGTGACCAGGTTGTCCTGCAGTTTGGAACCGATATTTTGGGAAGAAACCATAGATGCCAGCTGTGAGTGGATGCGTTCGTTGGTCAGTTTGATCTGGCGGCGAATGGATTTCAATGTTGGACTGGCATCATCCGCCATGGTTTCTTCATCTATAATGCATCGACGGATTTCGTGGTTCAGATTCGACAGTGGTTCAATCTGTGCAAAAAGGCCCTCCAGCGAATCCTGATCTTCATCATCGGCTTCACGGCGTCCGTAGGATTTCGCACGCAGTGCCACATCCAGAGTGGCAGCGATATTCAACAGTTCAGCCATACCGACGGTACTGCCAACCTTCAGACGGAGCAGGGAGCCGCGGATATCACGGATGCCGGAGAAGGAGAGACTGCCCTTTTTCATGACACGGGTCAGGGCGTCACTGGTCTCCATCTGTCCCTGAAGAATCTCAGAAATATCAGAGGAAGGCATCAGATTACGGCACAGCTCCTTGCCCATAGGGGAGCTGGCATAGCCGGTAAGCATATCTATAATTTTAGGGTATTCGAGAATACGCAATGCTTTTTCATTCATAAGTAAAAACCTCCAAAATAATAGTAAAGCATAACGGCCTTGTTGTCAAACTTTTCATCTTCTCGGAAGGGCAAAAGTCTGATATACTATAGTATTGAAAACATTGATGAATTAGAAAGGCAGAACCCCGCAAAGAGCGGGCAGAGGGAGAGTATGAGATATATTAACGAATTAAAATCAGGCGATATGATTTCAGATATTTATCTGTGCAAAACGAAACAGACATTGAAGACGAAGGCAGGAAAGAGCTATTATTCTATGATGCTTCAGGATAAGACCGGTACAGTGGATGCTAAGGTCTGGGAACTGACACCGGGCATTGAATATTTTGAGCCGATGGACTTTATCAAGGTAGAAGGACAGGTGACTTCTTTCCAGGGATCACTGCAGCTGAATCTGCGCCGTATCCGCCGTGCCAAAGAAGGTGAATATATTCCGGCAGATTATATGCCGTGCAGCCGCTATAGTATAGAAGATATGTACAAAGAGCTGATGGGATATGTAGATAGCGTCAAAGAACCGCATCTGCATGAATTACTGGAATTATTCTTTGTAAAGAATACAGCATTTATCAAGTCTTTTAAGGAGCATTCTGCAGCGAAGAGCATTCATCATGGTTTTGTGGGTGGATTGCTTGAGCATACACTTAGTGTAACAAAACTCTGCGATTTTTATACAACCCGTTATCCGCATCTGAACCATGATCTGTTGATCACAGCAGCTATCTGTCATGATATTGGCAAGACAAAGGAATTATCCTTATTCCCATCCAATGATTATACAGATGAGGGACAGCTTATCGGCCATATTGTGACAGGTGTGGAGATGATCCATGACGCCATCCGTGAGATTCCGGGATTCCCTGTTGTATTGGCCAACGAGTTGAAGCATTGTATCGTGGCCCATCACGGTGAGTTGGAATACGGTTCACCGAAGAAACCGGCACTGATGGAAGCCATGGCGCTGAATCTGGCGGACAATACAGATGCCCGTATGGAGACGATGACAGAGATCTTCGACCGTTCAGAAGATAATCTGGAATGGCTTGGATTTAACCGCATTTTTGAGTCGAATATCAGAAGAACGTCCAAATAATACGGAATGGAGTCAGGGATGGAGAAAAAAACAATCAAGAAGAATGATATATATACAATCGAGATTGAAGATCTGAGTACAGACGGTTCCGGTATTGGCAAGGTGGATGGCTATACACTTTTTGTGAAGGATGCACTGATCGGTGATACAGCGGAGGTCAAAGTCATCAAGACAAAGAAGCATTACGGTTACGGTCGTCTGATGCGCATCATCACACCGTCACCGGACCGTGTGGAGGCGCTGTGTCCGCATGCCCGCAGCTGCGGCGGATGTCAGATCCAGCATTTATCCTATGAACGGCAGCTGGCTTTCAAGGAGAATAAGGTCCGGAATCTGCTGAGCCGTGTGGGACATGTGGAAGATTATGTGATGCATCCGATTATTGGCATGGAGCATCCATATTATTATCGCAATAAGGCACAGTTTCCGGTGGGACTTGGCAAAGACGGACAAATCGTCACAGGATTTTATGCCGGTCACACGCATGTTATTGTAGACTCTGCCCATTGCTGTATTCAGGCACCGGTCAATGAGCAGCTGCTTGTTATTGTCAAAAAATGGATGACGGATCATGATATTGCACCTTATGATGAAACGACGCATAAAGGGCTTGTTCGACACATTCTGACAAGAGTTGGTTTTAAGACAAAGGAGATCATGGTCTGTCTCATTATCAACGGCAAAAAGCTGCCGCACAGTGAAAGTCTGGTAGAAGCCCTCCGTGAGATTCCGGGGATGACAAGTATTTCCTTTAATATCAATCAGGAGAAGACTAATGTGATCCTTGGCGGTAAAGTGGTGACACTCTGGGGGCAGGATTATATTACGGACTATATTGGTGATGTCCGTTATCAGATTTCACCGCTATCTTTCTATCAGGTGAATCCGGTGCAGACAGAGAAACTTTACGGAGCGGCCCTTAAGTTTGCCAATCCGGGACCAAATGATGTTATTTGGGACTTATACTGCGGTATCGGTACCATTTCACTCTTTATGGCCAAGAAAGCCAAACAGGTCTATGGGGTTGAAATTGTTCCCCAGGCTATTGATGATGCCAAGCGCAATGCTGCAATCAATGATATACATAATGCTGAATTTTATGTGGGAAAGGCAGAAGAAGTACTGCCGCAGACTTATGAACGTGAGCATATCCATGCAGACATCATCGTGGTGGACCCGCCGAGAAAGGGCTGTGACGAGAGCCTGCTGGCATGTATCACACAGATGCAGCCAAAGCGGGTGGTCTATGTCAGCTGTGATCCGGCCACACTGGCCAGAGATCTGAAGTATCTGGAAGAAAGGGATTATAAGGTCAAAGAGGTTCAGTGTGTTGATATGTTCGGGCACTCGGTTCATGTAGAAACTGTCGTTTTATTGGAGAGGAAATAGGCGGTTTTACAGGCTAAATTTTCTGAAGTTCAGTCGATTTGCCACCCATTTGCCACCGTAATTTGAAAAATCTGATATAAACCATAAAATAAGGGTGAACCATTGATGATAATTCAGTGATTCACCCTTGTCTATTGGGCATTTTCTATGAGGTTTTTGCATGTGTAATTTGTTCAAACAGTTCAACAGATTGTGTCCCCATTTTTTCAGTATCATGTACATAGGTTTGCAATGTAGTATGTATATTGGTGTGGCCTAATCGCACTTGAACATTTTTTACGTTGGCACCTGCTTCAATTAACATAGTGGCATGAGTATGTCGCAAGCTGTGATAATCAAAAGCAAGCTGCATCTCATGGTGTATGACCCTGCTGCAATATTTGAAAGAGTCCGGGGAAGTGTACTGTCCATTTTCTGCGATACATATAAGATGTATTCGCTGCAATGGGCTTTCTATGCATTTTTGTACGGGAACAACTCTAATCATCGGGTTCCCTTTCTCGTCAATCTCCCTTTTGGCAACATGAATTGTGTAGTATTCTCCATATTTGATTTCATTTTTTAATTGTGCAGTCTTTTCTTGCTTCAATGCCTGATAAAGGGTTTCACCAAAGGGAACGACTCTGGTTGATGCTGCTGTTTTCGGTGCACCAAAGTACCAAGAGGAATGCAGTTCTTTTTTACCTTTCTTTTCGGCTGCCTTTCTCACATCAGCTCCAAAGTTACGTTTGACAATTTGCTTATTGACTGAAATTGTTCTGTTCTCAAAATCAATATCATCCCATGTAAGGCCGAATGCTTCAGAAATACGTAAACCGGTATAAAAACCAATCATCAAAGGTGTATAATACCTGCTGCCCTCAAATCGTTTGATGATCTGCTGCCATTCATCCAATGATAAGATGATGCGTTCTCTGGGCTTTCGTTCTACCTTTGGGTATTTAATCAATTTCATGGGGTTTTGGGTTATGTAGTGCAACGGCTCAACAGCATAATCCATAGCAGATTGGAATACTGTCAGTATGCCGGTTATGTGATTTTTAGAATATCCATTTAGCTTTAAGCTGTTTGCATATTCCTGTAGAGAAGTGGCATTAAGAGCATTTAATTTATAGAGTCCGAATTTGGGCTTTAAGTGTACTTCTATAATTTTCAGGTAACCAAGTTGGGTATTATATCTTAGATTTGGTTTGCAATATAAATCATACCATTGGTCTAAATAGTCAGATACAGTTATTTCACTTGGTTCAAATACGGTGCCGGCATTGTTATATTCGTTCATGGCAGCAGTCAGCGCCTGTTCTGCTTCTTTCTTGGTACGGAAACCGCCTTTTTCTTTCTTTTTTCTTTTGCCGTCAATCTTTCCAAGGTCAAAATAATAGGACCATGTTTTTCCTCTTTTTCTTACTCCGCCTTGCATAAAAATAGTACTTCCTTTCAAAAATGGGTGCATTTAATAAAGGAATGTGCTATACTGATTTTGCTATTGGAAGTATCGCATATTCCCTTATAGGGTTTATGGGTTACATCTATTCAGAAACCGTCCTTGATTGCTGTCTGGGGCGGTTTTTGACCATTTGACAAATTATGAAAAGTGACCTATAATATATTTAACAGGAAAGCCGGAAGGTAACCACTACTTACCCGCCCCGGCGAAAATTAGATCATTTTATAAAAAATAGTCGTCAAAACTTTCTCAGGGTCAGGACGACTATTTTTTATGTGTATAATTAAGTATTGCAACTATGAGCATAGCAACAGAGACTATAAGTTGTAATTCTTCATATGTACTCATATAGCACCACCTCCGACAGGCTCGGAACGGGTGCAGCACGTCCCCCGGCTCCCCGGTTAAATATATTATATTGTCGATGATCAAGTATTTTTATTTGTCTTAATAGAGACTAACAATTTAATTGTATTGTCTATATTTGTTTTACTGTTATTTTCCAAAAGTTTCATATCTTCAATAGAGAAATCAATATAGATATTAGAATTCTTTATATGAATTTGATAATCACTATGTTCACTTTCTCCAATATCATATCCAAGGGAAGAAAGATAATCTAAAAAAGTTGTCGTTTTCTTGAGATTTACCTTACTTTCTTCAATAATTCCACCAAGTAAATCATTTACTGTAATCTGAAAATATTCAGCAATAGATTGTACTGCATCAATAGAAGGGGTTCGTTGCCCTTTTTCCCAGTAATTTACAGATGCTTGTGCAACCCCTAAATCATCAGCTAATTTCTTTTGAGATAAATGGTGTTTGGTTCTAAGTGAATATAGTATATCTTTGAATTCCAAATTGTGTCACCTCCTACTGTTTGTAATAAGAATAACACAACCTGTAAAAAATATAAACACTTTTGTTATTGATATTATAACACTATTGTGATACAATGGCAATAACAAAACAAAACACAATAGTGATTAAATGGGAGGGAGTGTGAAAATGGTAGTTAATAATTCTAAGTTACAGATTGCATTAGCATCAGCCTGTATGAATCCTTATGATCTATGTGCAAAGATAGATATTTCATATCAGACATATAGAAGAATATCAACCGGGAAAAATTGTAAAACGGCAACAGTAGGGAAAATTGCAAAGGCTTTGAATATGAGTGTTGAAGATTTAATTGAAATGGGGGAGTGATTAAATGCGATATCGTATTGAATATGCAAACGGTAAATGCTGTAACTTTGCCAACAGTAGCAGAGATTTAATTGGTCGGTTGAACCTTCTGAAGGATGAAACAATCAGTGATATCAGGAAAATTTATAAAAATGGTGTTACAGATTCAGTTATGGATACGTACCAGAAGTACATCAATGATTAGGAATGTTACAGTATGAGATATGAACCAGATGTAACAAAAACCAAAAGAATAAATTTTTATTGGAAGGTGGTGAGATAAAAGATGGATTTTGATGAAACGGGATTGTATAAGGGATTTGTGAAAAATGTGGAAGGTCAGAAATACCCGGGAAGAAACCCTGAAATGATGTCGTTGACAGAAGCAGATGAACAAGAAAGCTACAGCGGTGTATTAAATGATAATGTTGTTTTGCTGGATGCAGATGAGCAGCCATACAGCGACATTTTATTGAAAATCATAGAGGGTGAAAAACTCGGTGCCTATGTGACAGATAGACAGGGTGGCAGAGGTATACACGCTTTAATGATCAACGGTGCCATGAATTCAAAAAAAGCTGATAAGGTAATGCTTGCATGTGGTATTGTTGTAGACTTTCATCCGGCATATTCTGCGCATTATGAGTGCCTGAAATACCAAGGAGAAGAGCGAAAGGTGATATATGATGAGTCACCTTATCAGGCAATGCCAAAGTATTTTACACCTATTCCAAAATGTACGATTGATTTTACAAATCTTGGTGAAGGTGACGGGCGCAACAGTGCATTATTCGGTTACATATTGACTTTGCAGAATGCCGGACTTGAAAAGGAAGATATCAGGGAAACAATCAGGATATTGAACAAATATGTACTGAAAGAGCCGCTTTCTGATGATGAGCTTAAAGCGATAGTGAGGAATGAAGCATTTAAAACGCAAGTGTTTTTTATCAAAAATAAATTTCGGCATGATAAGTTTGCTGAATATATCAAATCTGAGCATCATGTGAAGAAAATCAACGGTGAGTTGCATGTATATGATAATGGTGTTTATGTTCCCGGTTGGGATTCTGTAAAAAGGGTGATGATTCACGAAATATCAAGTTTGAAGGATAGTCAACTGGTGGAGGTCATAAATCGTCTTAATTTAATTTGTCCAGAAGAAGGGCAGCGGGATAACTTAAATCTGATTGCATTCAGAAATGGTATTTATGATATCAATACGAACCGTTTAGGGGAGTTCAACCCTGATATTATCATAACTAATCAAATTCCTTGGGATTATAACCCTGCTGCAAAATCGGATTTGGTTGATAGGGTGTTAAATCAGTTGTCATGCAATGACAAAGAAATACGTTATTTACTTGAAGAGGTAGCGGGGGCCTGCCTATATAGGTCCGCCACTATTGGCGGTGGAAAGTGTGCAATCTTGAAAGGTGATAAACATAACGGAAAGAGCACATATTTACATATGATTGAATGTATGCTTGGAAAAGATAATTTTTGTTCAGTAGATGTAAAAGACTTCAAACAGCGGTTTGCACCTATCATGACATTTGGCAAGCTGGCAAATATCGGTGATGATATTTCAAGCGAGTATATCGAAGATACATCGTTGTTGAAAAAAATGATTACCGGTGAAGTTATCAGAGCAGAAGACAAGGGCAAACCGGCAATTAACTTTACGCCATATGCAACGCATATATTCAGTGCTAATGATATACCAAGAATGAAGGATAGGACAGGGGCAATGCTCAGAAGAATGCTTATAGTTCCTTTCAATGGAAACTTTACGGCAGATACACCGGGATATGATCCAGAAATAAGGTATAAGCTCGGCACGGCTGAATGCATGGAGTATTTTATACAGTGTGCACTCAATGGTCTGTATGATTTGCTGGACAATAAGAAGTTTACCACACCGGTGCAGGTCAAAAAAGAAGTGGCAGAATATGAGGTTGAAAATAATCCAGTATTGTTATTTATTGAAGATCAAGGGAAAGAAAGTATCATCAATGAGTTGACAGATGATGTATTCGGCAGATATCAAATATTCTGTGCTGATAATGGTCTACAGTCTGGAAGTAAAATAACATTTTCAAAACAACTTGTAAGAGCATTAAATTTAAAAATAGTAACTGCACATCCTTACATAAACGGAAAACGTACAACAAAAAAGATGTTTTCTGAATAATGGCACGGTAAAGGGTACGCTTTGGCACAGTAAAAGGTACGGTAAAAAATCAATATAATCAAGGGTGGCACGGTTTGGTACACTTATTCGTAATTTCTTATATAGCTAATAGCTGGTGTTACAGTAGAGTATGAAAATATAAAGAATATATATATATGTATTTTACTGTACCACATGTGCCAAACCGTACCATTGAAAAAATAGAGGTGAAAAATTATGGATTACAAGAAAATTATTATGGATATGTTAGATAAGTTGGATAGTAAGCAGTTGAAACTTGTATATTTCTTTATTCGTGGAATGCTGGGTGAAAAATAGAATGGAGTTTATGAAAGAACAATATGAAAAAGCCATGGATGAGATAAAGCAGCTGGGAGAAATAAAAGAAATCTGTTGGAGTGTGGTGGTAGATGATACTTTTAGAAATATACCAAAAGTGATCTTTATTGGTGAGAAAGGCAAAACATTAGAGAAAGTTTTACAGGATCCCGGCTATCATCCATTTGATACAATTACCAATTGGCAGATTATCACGGCATTACGGACGGCATTTCATCAGAAGAAAATTCCCATGGTTTATAATGACCCTGAAAATGTGCACGAATTAGCCGATATGGTCAATGAAGCAAGAAAAAAATTTCCATATACCGGGAATTATCACATAAATGAAGAACGGTCAAAAGAATTTTTTCATATTTGCCCAGAATACAGATTTTAATGCTATTTAACTGGTTGCATAAACTCATATAACTGCCATATAAAGTATTTATTAGCTAAGACAATAAAATGATAGGGGGCTTACAGAATCGTGCAAAATCGGACGGTCAGCCCCCTACTGAATGAAAGGGATGATTATTTGACAGCAAAACAAACGGCCTTTTTAAAAGCAATGCTTGAAGAGAGCACAATAACAAAGGCAGCAGAAAAAGCAGGTATTTCAAGAGATACAGCCTATAAATATTTAAAAAATGAAAATTTTCAAGCCGAATTAAATAAAAGAAGAACAGAGTGCATTAGTGATACAGTCCGGTTTTTACAGAGTAAATTATCATTATGCAGTGAAACATTGGTAAATATTGTTGAAAATCCGGGGACAGGGGCGCAGATAAAAATAAATGCGATTAATGCAATATTTGCGAACTGTAAGGCACTGTTAGAGACAACAGAGATTTTACAGAAAATGGCAGAACTTGAAGCTGAGCAGGAAATAATAAATGAACGATTGGAGAGTGTGAACGAATGAAAGTGAATTATGTAAAGCGAATTGAAAAAATGAAAAAAGAGCTGCAATCAAAGCAAATGACAATTGGTTTACCAACACTTATATTTATTGAGTATTCAGGAGATAAGAAAAAATACAGGATAGACTACCGTTATGATGGTAGAAAAGCAGAGGCGTTATATTGGGATAAATCTGAAGATTGTATCATACCGCCGGGGTATAATGGCATGGTTTTGATTGATTTCTTGGGAGAAGTACCACCGGATATTGAAGATGGAGGCATAACAAGTGTCAATATTGCTGATTTGAGAAAAGAGAACAGGATAGAAGAAGATCAGGGAATATCTTTTGGAAACTGGAAAAATGTTGAGAATAGCGAATTTCCGGAAGTGACAGTTGAGCTGTTTATTTGGGATAAAAATAAAGGTGATAAAAGATGACAGCAGCAGAGGATTATTTAAAATCATTGATTGACCAGAAAAATTACATAGTAGAAATGATGCGACATAGAGAGGAACTGATTGAACGTGCAAATTCAATTAAAAGCATTGATATATCCTCTGATAAGGTCCAGAGTGGACATCATAGCGACCATGTAGGAGATCAGGTATCAGAGATTGCAGCACTTGAACAGGAAATAGCAGAGGAAAATATGAAGCTTTTGGAGTCTGTACGGGAGTTTAAGATGTTGTTAAGGAATGTTCGGAATGCATCATGTTGGCAGGTCCTGAATTATATATACGGACGGTTTTATAGTGAAGGGCAGACGGCAAAGATGTTGAATCGGACAAAAACATGGGTTCAAACAAAACACAAAGAAGGTGTAAAAGCTTTTGCTCAAGCAAATGAAAAGTTCCTGAAAGTATGGGTTATAAAATATGACAATGAACATGCTTGATAGAGAGTGAACTATATTAGGAAGTGATAGTATCAGTAAAAATGAACAAGCTCTGAACAAATTGAAATCCTTGGTTGATTTAGACACTTATATAAAAATGTCGGTAATGCTTGCTGGGGAAACTATTTATTTTCCGGCAGCAGGCACATCAGAAGATAAAAAGGAAAGAAACAGGGCAATATGTCAGGCATATTATAACAATATCAGTGTTCCTGAATTGGTAGAAACATTTGGATTGTCAGAACGTCAGATTTGGCGGATTATAGGACATAGGGCGGTATGAAAGTACCGTTCTATTTTTTTTTCTGTCATGTTCTAAAAAAGTGACAGAAGATTTGTATAATCCAGATTGATATACTTATTTTATAACAAATATATCAAAGAAAGGTGGAACAACATGGAACTTGAAAAGTATATCAAAGCAGCAAAAGAGGTAATCAATGCAGCGTATTTTGATATTCAAGATGCACTAATGAAGCGTGATGAATCTCTGAAAAATCTGAAAAATAAAGGGTGGAATTATAAAGAGACTGCTTATCAGCAGGAGTATCAGAAAATTATTGACACTTTTAATCAAACAACAGCTGATACAATTACTAGTTGTAAAAGCAAGCTGCTTGAACAGAAAAAAGGTTATATGAAAGAGGTGAAAGCATTTTATATTTCAGATGGTAGTCGGATTGATTTAAATTTTATGAATTTGATCAAAGCAGAACTTCCACTGACAGTAGAAGAAATTACAGGTGAAATTATAAAAAATGCTGATAATCCGACAATGTTAAGAGTTATTCATAAATATGTATTGGACAGGAATGCACATTCATCGGAAGTAAATCGAATTACGTTAGATGCTGCATATATGAGCACGTTGCAGAGAAGTAGTAGGCGTGGAGAGTTTGAAGAAAAGATTTTTGATAGTTTTGTACATTTGGCCACTATGGGAATGAATCATCCTGATGAGTCATTTACTCTGTATCAGGCAAGACTTGACGATTATGAAGAAGATGCTTGTTTAAAAATTTTAAAAGCAAAGCTGTTTATTGATGATGAAACAAAGCAGTGCATTGATGAAATTGAGACTCAGAGAATTGAGAAAAGTAATGAGAACTTTAAACACAGTAACATAGATTATGGTCATCTGTAAAACAAATGGGATTGTATGAGTCAGAAAGTAGGTAAAAGAATATGTATACAGAGGAAAATTTAAAAGAAAAATATAATGAATTGTTACAGAAAATTACATCAACGACAATTACTGATGAAGCATTCAATGAGATTGAATCAGAACTTTTAGAGTTGGAGCATAAAAGGGGGGTAGTGAGAAATCAGGCATCAACTTTAGTTGAAGAAGCACAGGAGATGTGTAAATTAGATGCTAAGGTCAAAGGAATTGTAAATACTTTATACAGTGAACTAAATGCCAAAAAACTAAAAGATGCAGGTGTTGATATTACAAATGAACGTGAATTTTATAAGTATCAGCAAATATTGAGCAGACAGCTTAGTGTTGGAGATTTCTTAAAAGTTGAATTAAGAAAAACAATGGCTTTAATGATGCGATAAGAAGAAAGGATTTAGATAAACATGAAAAATATTAAATTTAAAGAATTAGTAACTGACAACGTTTTTGATTTTTGTGCGGTATTGAGTGCAATCGGTTCAGAAGAAATCATTGGACTGTTCGACAAAGAACAGATTGAAAAGATTCAGGAAAAATCTATTGAACTGAAAGATATCGGTGTTGTAATGGCAACAAAGATTTGTGGTGTTCTGATCAGAAATCTTGCCAAAGCGAGAAATGAAATCTATTCATTCTTTGCCGGATGTACGGAGCATGATGATGGTACAAAGGTAACAGTTGATGAACTGAAAGAAATGAAATTTACAGAATTTATTAAAATCGTTCGTGCATTCTTTGGTGCTGCTGAAATCATTACATTTGCAAATGATGTTGCTGACGCTATGGGTGTAAGTGTAGATCAGGAACAGACTGCTGCTGAAATTCCAACAGTTTAATGATTGCCATGATACATAGTAACAGATTAAGGAAAGGTGGTGATTAATCTTGGATTTATTTAAACTTGTTGGTAAAATTTCTGTTGAATATTCTGATGCAGTAAACAACATTGAAAAGGTTTCAAAGTCGGCAAAAGGTACAGCGGACGGCCTGAAAGATGTTGATAAAAAGGCGGATGAAGCCGGCCGGTCCATTCAGGATTCAGGTGAATCAGCAAAAAAGGCAGACGGCAATTTTACCGTCTGGAAGGCCACACTTGCAAATTTAGCGTCAAAAGCAATCACAAAAGTAATTTCAGGATGTACACAGTTAGCTGAAAAAATGACAGATGTGACAAAATCAGCGATTGGTCACTATGCTGAATATGAACAGTTGGTCGGCGGTGTTGAAACACTGTTCAAAGACAGTTCCGATAAATTGATTGGCTATGCCAAAAAGGCATATAAGACCGCAGGTATGAGTTCGAATCAGTACATGAACACAGCAACGTCTTTTGCCGCTTCATTGATTCAGGGTCTTGGTGGCGATACTGCTAAGGCTGTTGAGCTGACCAACCTTGCTATCACGGATATGTCAGATAACGCTAACAAGATGGGTACCAATATTGGAGACATCCAAAACGCATATCAGGGTTTTGCAAAGCAGAATTACACAATGTTGGATAACTTGAAGCTTGGCTATGGCGGCACTCAGTCTGAAATGATCAGGTTGATTAATGATTCAGGTGTACTTGGTGAAAAGATTGAAAGTTTGGATAACGTAACGTTTGACCAAATGATTGAAGCTATTCACAAGATTCAGGACAACTTAGGTATAACCGGAACAACCGCCCTTGAAGCAGGTACGACAATATCAGGTTCATGGAGTTCAGTGCAGGCGCTGTTTGAAAATATCCTGACAAAAGTAGGTTCAAAACTTGCACCTACAGTCATGAGTTTTTTACAACAGTTGTCAGACTGGATGGAGTCGGTAGACTGGGACGCATTTTCTGAAAAAGTGGGGAACGCTTTACAGAAAGTTTTTGATTGGGTGCAGAAGATAGACTTCACAACATTCTTTGAAGAGGGAATGGACGGTGTAACAGAGTTTATAGAGGGTCTTGGAGATTTTGCAACCAAAGTAATAAAAGTGATTGGTAATATACAGAGTTTTATAGATATTCTCATTACATTATCACCGATTATTTTAGGAGTTGTTACAACGCTTGGTTCACTTGCGGTTGCTTTTAAGATTGGAGAGATTATTGACAGTGTGAAAACTGCAATGACCGGCTTATTTGCCGCAATGTCAGCTAATCCAATCATTGCGGTGATTGCTATAATTGCAGGTCTTGTTGTGGCACTGGTAACACTTTGGAACACAAATGAAGATTTCCGTAATGCAGTGACAGCTATATGGGATTCAATCAAAGAAGCGTTTGCGAATTTTGTTGCAGCTATTGGTGAGAAAATCGAAGTCATTAAAGAGTTCTTTGGAAACTTGAAAGAAGTTGTTTCAGATAAGTTTTCACAGATCAAGGAAACAATGGGTACTACAATGCAGGCTGCAAAAGATACGGTGTCTGAAAAACTGCAAAACATGAAAAATGCATATTCTGAACATGGCGGTGGAATCAAGGAAATTGCAGCAGCTGCAATGGAAGGTGTAAAAGGGTATTATTCAGCCGGGTACACATTCATTGATAATCTGACAGGTGGGAAATTGTCGGCAGTAGCCAATAAATTCAAGTCGAAAATGTCAGAAGCAAAACAGGCAGTTTCAAACAAGATATCAGAAATCAAAAATTCATTTTCAAATGGTCTTGGCAATGCCTATTCGACAGTTACCAATATACTTGGAAATATTAAGAATAAGTTTTCTAATATCATGGATTCAGCAAAGAACATCGTAAGTAACGCGATAAACAGAATTAAAAGTTTCTTCAATTTTTCATGGTCATTACCACATTTGAAATTACCACATATTTCAATCAGTGGTTCTTTCAGTTTGACACCACCATCTGTACCACACTTCAGCATTGATTGGTACAAGAAAGCAATGGATGATGGTATGATCATGAGTCAGCCAACTATCTTTGGGTATAATGCCAAGTCAAATCAGTTTATGGCAGGTGGTGAAGCCGGAAGTGAAACGGTTGTCGGAACACAAAGCCTTATGGACATGATCAGGGTAGCAGTAGACAGAAATAACGCAGATCTGATAGATGAAGTTCATGAACTTCATGTCGGAATGAATAATCTGATGGAACTTTTGTATAATAAGTTATCAGGTTTGAAAGTTGTTATGGATACCGGGGAACTAGTCGGGGTATTGACAGATCCTATAGATGAGGCTCTTGGAAAAAAGTTTATACGAGAATCAGTAGGGGATAGAATATATTTGTAATGTAACTATATAACATCTGAAAAAGCAAAGGTATACAATTCTACACCTTTGCTTTTTTAATACTTATATGAGCCTTATATGAGTTGTCAGAGGTATATGGACATGGTAAAATACAAGTAGAAGAATTAAAAACAGAAATAGAATAGTTGAAGTCAAAAATAGAAAAATAGATTTCGGCGAATAATGACTACTGCATTAATCCCCATCAATTATGATGAGGAGCAACCGACAGTGTCAGCCAGAGCCTTACATACAGGATTAGGAATCCGTAAAAGATTTTCAACATGGTTTGATACGAATTCACAGGGCTTTGTTGAAAATGAAGATTTTACTGGGGTGTACCTGAAGGTACAGGGCAATCAGTACGGTGGAGAACAGACAATTCAGGACTATGCATTGACTGTTGACATGGCAAAGCATTTATGCCTCATGAGTCGAACCGAAAAAGGTAAAGAATGGCAGTACCTCATCGACCTTGAGAAAGCATGGAACACACCCGAACAGATTTTTGCAAGGGCTTTGAAAATGGCTGATAAGAAGATCGAGGCACTGAAGCAGGACAATTCAGTACACTGCTAATCTGATACAATGATCCGGACTCTGGAGATTGATGGCAAGTCATATTTCGTTGGCAAGGATGTGGCTCAAATATTAGGATATAAGGACACGTCGGATGCTTTAAAGAAACATGTTGATGAAGAAGATAAGCTGACTCGGCGTTTTGCCGACTCAGGTCAGAATCGAGAAATGTATATTGTAAACGAATCTGGTCTTTACAGCCTTATCTTATCTAGCAAACTTGAATCGGCCAAACGTTTCAAACGCTGGGTAACATCTGAAGTGCTGCCGTCCATCCGCAGGAGCGGCGGATACATTGCCGGACAAGAACAGATGTCAGACAGTGAGTTGATTTTCAAAACAAACGAATAGAAGTGAAAATCTTGCCAAAGGCAAAGAATAAATTAGTTGATGAAGCCTTTGCCTTGTATAGGCAAGGCTTGAAATTAAAGGATATTGCTGAAAAACTTGATGTTCCGTCAGGTACTATCAGAAGATGGAAAAGCACATATAAATGGGATGGTGAACGTTCGGAAAAAATAACGAACGTTCGGAATGGAAAAAGGGGCGGTCAACCAAATAACAAAAATGCAGTTGGCTTTGGCGCACCTGAAAAAAACACAAATGCAGTCAAGCATGGACTGTTTTCTAAATACCTACCAAAAGAATCTATGGACATTATTGATTCATTGACTGAAAAATCACCGCTTGATTTGATTTGGGATGCTATTCAAATTCAGTATGCTGCAATTATCCGGGCACAACAGATGTAAGAGGATAATATATGGATTTGCAGCAGGCTTTAAAAGCATATGAAAAGCATTTTGGAACGAATTATTTTCATTATATCGGATATGAAAAGACAGAGAAAGAAATAGAAGAGTGCATCAGGAATGGGAAGAAACAGAAAGAACCGGCGTATGATGACGAAAAAATATATTAGGCAGGCTGTCGGTGACATTGCCACCGACTTGCCACCGACACGGGTATACCGCACACAGTCGCACAAAGTTTTAAAGTCTGAACTGATGGAAGAAGTGTTATTTTATGTGCTTATTAAAGCTGTGAACAGCCGTAGCCGTTGAACTTTTTCAAGTTCGGGCACTCGGTTCATGTAGAAACTGTCGTTTTATTGGAGA
>ERZ857750.550-NODE-550-length-50103-cov-16.583320_pt1 | contig 50103 bp, 69 predicted proteins | sample MGYA00519915_ERZ857750 | MGnify/ENA primary metagenome ERZ857750 (study PRJEB31778, sample SAMEA3449358) | human gut metagenome | biome: human gut; feature: human-associated habitat; material: faeces | place: United Kingdom | collected 2010/2012 ...
ATAACACTCTGGTCGTCTTCTTACGCTCTGTGTGGAATAATTCCATACAGTTTGCGGTAATGGATTCCAGTACCGAGATGCAAGATGTTAACGCCGCAAATCCTGCCAGCACGAAGAACAGAATTCCGATGATTCTTCCTACCACTCCCATACAGTAGAATACTTTCGGCAATGAGACAAACATCAGTCCCGGGCCTGCTGACATACCATCCAGTCCGGAGAATACGAATACTGCCGGAATGATCATAACACCGGCAAGGAATGCAACTCCTGTATCCATAATTTCAATCTGCGATACTGCTTTGTTCAGATCTACATCTTTCTTTACATAAGATCCATATGTAATCATAATTCCCATAGATACACTCAATGAAAAGAACAACTGACTCATTGCATCCAATGTGATCTGAAGGAAACGTCCAATCGTGATTCCTGTCAGATCCGGTTTCATATACACCTTCAGTCCCTGTAATCCTGTACGGACCGTTCCGTCATCCAACGTAGTCTTTAATGTAAGTGAGAAAATTGCGATTCCAATTACCATGATCAACAGAACCGGCATGATAAATTTGGAAACTCGTTCAATTCCCTTTTCTACTCCGTTATATACGATCAGTGCAGTCAGGAACATAAAGATCAGTCCATACCATACGGAAGACGGAGAAGAGATAAATGAAGTAAAGCAGTTATCTGCTACTGCCTGCTTTCCTGAACTTGTAAGATAGATCACGATATATCTTAAGATCCATCCACCAATCACCGCGTAATAAGTCATGATCAATACCGGAACCAGGAATGTGATCACTCCAAGAAATTTCCATTTTTTTCTCATTGATTCATAGGCATAGATTGCGCTTTTTCCCGTCTTGCGGCCAATTGCTATATCTGTAGTCAGTAACACAAAACCAACCGTCAATACCAGCACAAGATAGATGATCAGGAAAAGTCCTCCCCCGTCTTTTGCTGCCAGATATGGAAAACGCCAGAGGTTTCCCACGCCGACTGCGCTTCCGGCTGCTGCAAATACGAAGCCAATCTGCCCGCTAAAGCTATTTTTTTGTTTCATACTCTTTTTTCCTCTCATTTTTTCGTTAATACTTCAATATTTTACCACTAATTCATAGAAAATAAAACAAAAAAGACCAGTGGAGACGTGAAAAAGTAGCTTTTTTTCTGTCCCCACTGGTCTTTCTGCTATCTACAGGCTACAGTCTGCTGCCATTAGCTGTGTCTTCGCATAATCCGGTGCAACACGAAGTACTTCTTTGATCAGTCTCCATATAAAGTAAAATGGAACAAGTGCGACGAATGCACTGATTGCCGCAAGTATCCACGAAGCAACTGCCAGATACTTGTAGTTTCCGGCAAACTCAAACAGCCGTTGAATGGATGACGGTTTTTTCTCTGTTTTTTCCGCCATAGAACTTCACTCCTTTATCTCATTTCATCATAGTTATAACGTAATATAACTGCTGTTACGTTCAGTAAGTCAGAAGTATCTTTTGTGAGTTTTATCTAACCACAGGTAAAAATAATTGACTGCCAGTTACCTGTGCCTTCTATCACCATTTTTCAGCAGATGCACAGTAACACTATAGCAGTCTGTTTATTTTCTTTTTTAAGACCAATGATACACCTATGATTCACAGCCTTCTTTGTATATAATGTCCCATCCGGCGCTGTGATATTTTTCCAGCATGACCACATATTCTTCAGCCTCTTCTTTGGACATATCGTGCCTTACCACTTCGAAAAAGCTTTCAAATAATGCCTTATTCATAATGTGCATGAAGTTTTTCGTAACCGGCTTTCCTCCTTTAAAATGAAGTCCGGTCGCTTCCATGAACTTATATGTATATTCTGTCTCGATATCCACCAGATGTTCTACAAAGTTCTGGAACTTCGTCCCATAGGAACCATTTACCAGAAGTTTGAACTCTTCGAAATGCTCATACATATATTCCACAAACATCTCCATACCCTGCTGTGCGAAATCATCTAACTGTTTTGCCTGCTTATCCGGGTCTGTCGCATGGAATCTCTCCTGCACACTTACAAACTTCTCTGTAAATTCTCTCGCTACCGGTTCTACGATAGCGGGAAATAACTCCTGTCTATTGATATATTTTCTCGATTTTCCATCACTGTTTTCTTCTTTCCGAATATACTATAAACCATAGAATATATTTCACCGGGAGGATCTTATGAAAAAGCGTATCACTGCACTTCTTTTACTCCTTACACTATCTGTCACTTCACTTTTTGCATGTACATCTGCTGACAAATCGGAATCCGCATCAGACAAAACAGCAAAAACTTCAAAATCCACAAGTACTAAAAAACAGGAACTGACTCCTGTTACATTAAATGAAGTAGCACACTCCATCTTCTATGCTCCGATGTATGTGGCAATCGAAAAGGGATATTTTGCCAACGAAGGAATCGACCTTTCTCTCGTGACTGGTTTCGGAGTTAGCTAGTTAGTACAAGACATATTATCTGAATTGAATAGCCTCGATCCTAAGTTCCTGTCCTACAGTTCCAAGAGTAGCTACTCCATCGGCTCTTGTCCAGTCTGTCCATCCGGAACTCTGGATATGAACACGGTATTCGAAGTCGCCTTCAAAGCATAAGCATTCGATACGTTTCTTTTCTCCAACAGTACCGATGATTGTATCTTTGGTGATCGTGCCGTAATCCACCCATCCTTTGCTCTGGATGTGAGCCTTTGCCTTAATAGTCTTTCCATACGGATTGATCCGGATCGCTTCCAGGCGTAATGCATGGCCGGTGATACCGATCACCTTCTCTGCGGCTTTTGGTGACAACCATCCTTTGCTCTGTACGTGCGGTTCGACGGAGAACATGGATTTTTTGATCTGCAGTGCTTCCATCTGCAGACCTTTTCCGATCGTACCAGCCCACTCTCCGTTGTTGGCCCATTCTGACCAGCCAATACTCTTCTGGTGGACTCTGTACAGATAGAACGATTCCTTTCCGGTGATCCGGATTGCTTCCAGTCTTCTGTTCTGTCCGGTGGTTCCGATCAGTGTGTCCTTCTTGATGTTCTTGTATTCTTTATTACCGATTTCTTTCATATGAACTACAACGTCAGTCTCTCCGTCTGGCTTAATATGAAGCGCTTCAATTCTACGATTCTGACCGGTAGAACCAACCATTAAGCCATCAGACTGCCAGTTACCCCATCCAAAGCCTCTCATGTGAGCCTGGTATGAGATTGTGCCGAACTTATCAGTCTTGTTCTGGAATACCCCACCAGCCTTGATTTCTCCGTCGATCGGTTCTGCTTTCTTCTTAACTGGTGCTACCGGTGCTGCAGACGTAATGCCGAAAGCTTTAAGGATTCCTCTTGCCAGGTCATCGATCTGGTTGTTGAATTTCGTAAGATCTGTTTTGTTGGAAATGAAACCATTCTCCAGTAACCGATAGCTGTAGCCTTTAGCAGCTGCACGATTAACATTGGCAAGATGCGCCCTGCCTACAACCTTGTTTGCTCTGCCAGGGAAGAATGTTACGATGAAGTTGGCGAGTGCTGTATCATATGCATCCGGATTATATCCTTCTTTAATAATTACATGACCACCTTTGGCTGTCGATACTCCGCTGTCCATATGAAGTTCCAGGATCTGCCAATCCTTTGAGATTTTGAGTGAGCTGATGCCTTTGTCGGCGTACCAGTTCCGACTCACGTCTCCCAGAGTAACATTACTTCCTCCGTATGCTACGATTCGTCTTGCGAGCGCCCGGACTCTCTCTGCCTCGGTGTAACCGTATCCAACAGCTCCACTGTCACCGGCTCCGTGTCCGGCTATTAAAAATAAATGTGCCATAATTGCTCCTTTCTGTGCGACGTCGCACACACTATATAATATGTTAGAGGACGATTATTCGCCCTCTACTTACACTGCTGTTTATATAACTGATTTACTCCAGTTGCCGCTAATCCGCTGGCCATTCCGACCGCAACTGCATTGATCACATCACCGGCTGGAAAGTCCGGCATTGTGTAGAGTCCGGCAACGCCCAGAACTCCACCACATACAGCCATGATGACCGGAATCCATTTGTCTGGAATTTTCTCATATGCCTTGCAGCCAAGTCCAATTACATAACAGATTGCTACGATCCCTACTACTGTTCCTAATGTACTAATATCCATGCTTAATCCTCCTGATCATGCGCTTGCTTATTTATATGCTTCTGGATCTTGTCTATTGCCTCTGTAACAGGTCCATTACATCCCTGTTCTTTTAATCCTTTCAAGCAAGCCAGAATTCCATATGTAAGCAAGCATTGTTCCGATTTCATTCTCTCTATCTCTTTATCCTGCTCATTCTGTCTTAAATACCACTTGTATACTGCGAAAACAGCGGAAAAGATAACCACTACGGCCGTTAATAAGCTTCCAGCAGTAATGATTGTGTTTACGTCTACATACACTCTATGTACCTCGATTCTTTAATTTTGCGTATAAAAATAAGACCTCTAAGGCCTTGCTCTAATCTCCATATTGTCATCCTTATTTTTCAATCTCTGCTTTAATTGCTTCTATATCATCAACAGTCAACGCCGGATAATCTGCCGCAATATCTTCAAAAGATTCTCCGTTTTTAAGACGGATTTTAAATGCTCTTACCATGATTTCCAATTTAAGTGTGTTCAATGTTTTCATTATGCTTCTCCTCCAATCAAATCAGCCATCATTAAAATGATATCGTCTGTAGTTGCTTCTAGTACGTCGATGTGCTCCGTATCAGTTCTTTTAGGTTCATTCCCATAATTAAGATATTTTTCTGGGTTTGCTTTTACATTGGCTAAGTCTAGCGTTCCAGTAGGTTCGGAAATTTCTTTGTAATCATATTCATGATAGGTCTGTTCCTCTTCTTGTCCCTCGGGAATCTCCTTCACGATGTTCTCATTCAGACAGATTTTGCTGGAATTGTACCGACACACGTATATGTGTTTCTAATCATTGCATCAGAAGAACTGTGTGCTACACCCTTTGGTGCAACATATTCTCCCCTTTGGTTAATTAATTCGCAAGCAACGCTCTAAATTCCGCATCCGCAATCTGCCAATATCCATTATTTGTAGGATGTACTCCATTAGTTCCAACACTTTCGGTTTCACCAGACCTCGTGTTTACGTTTTTGGTTGTAATCGGAAATGCATTGTCTGCATCAAATTGTGCATGGGTATTTATAATCTCAACGTACTGCATAAACTCCGTGTCAGTTTCAAGTGTGTAATATGCTTTATTCATGGCAAAAATAAGATGATTAATCGCATCCACATCATACTGACCAAAATAAGTTTGTGCATTATAATTAAAACCAAGACCGCCATTTTGTGACACAAGATTGTTTGTGGAAAGCAATATCTTTGTGTTCGGTAAATCAGCATGGATTTTTCTCAATAAATTTTTACAAGAATCTAAAACACTATCAACACTTGTGAAAGGTTTAGTGCCATACAAAGAGTTAATACCTAAAAGGATGAATATGTAATCGACCTTGTTTCCACAATAATCATTCACATACGTTTTAATATCAAACTGGTTTACAGTTGAGTTCCAAAACGGCTGATAAAATTCTTCGGTGAACGACAAGTAAGAGCCTACAACCGAGTTATTTGCGTTCGTCAGATTTCCACTTGCCGATATTTCGTTCAAAAAGTTTGATGAATAGGGTGTTGTATAGCTAAATACTGCTCTGATATTGCCAGTTCCGTTTGTAACATTTACTTCTGTAACCTCAAATTGATAATATCCATATGAATTAGTAGCACCAATTCTTATCAAGTCTTTAACTGTTATGCTCTGTGCATTTGCAACTTGGAATCTGACAGCCCTTGAACCTTGTGATGTATAATTTGTATAAGTCCAACCACCAGTACCTTCCCACCCGACAGTTTTATCTCCGTTTTTAATTCTACCAACCACATTAATGTTAGATAGTGCAAGTGCTGCCGGGGCTGTTGCTACACCACTCGTTCCCTTGATTCTTCGTGATAATTCGATTGGAATTTGACCGTGTGCCATAGTTGAATCACCAATGTTTAATACATTTTTAGATGTATTTGACGCATTCACTGTAATGAGTGATACTATTCTTTCATCTATTACAGAACCATCTACATTCAGTAATGAAAACTTTATTTCGCTGCTTCCTACATCATCAGCATTCGGTGTATACTCCCAATATCTCGAATATGTACGACCTTTAGCGGACTCAATTTTCATAATATATGGAATACCAAGTGAATCAACAATGCTTTTTTGAAAATCTGTAAAGTATCCCCAACAACAGCATAAACTTTAGAACCGATATTTAATGCAGCTAATCCATTCACATTTGCTGAAGATGGGAAAAATCTAGCTTTAGGATATCCTTTTTCTGTTAACCCGCCACTACTAGTATCGGAATTAACAACGACATATTTCGCGCCTTCTGGAATTTCTATATCAAATGTTCCGCTATCTCCATTTACAAAAAGACCAATTATATTATCGTTAGATAATACATTCTTTTTCAAAAAAGCAACCCTTGCGATGTATGGATTTACTTTCTTAAAAGTAACCCTCATTTTCTTATTCCCTGATTCGATGGAGATTAAGTCAGAGGTACTGAAAAGTTTATTCGTTGCAATTTCACCAAGAGAGTTAATATACTTACCAACATTATCGGAAAAAGAAAGTTTAATAGGAATGAAGTTTCTCTCGTCCGAAATTACATTTATCTGTTCGCTTAAAGTATTATTTAGTGAACCCACCTGCTGCCGCACTGCTTCACCTGCAGTGCCGTATATCGTGCCATCTGCTCCTACGCGAATGTCTTTTAATTCTGCATCCCCTGTTGTAGATCCGTCCGGTAATTTTGCGATATTGTCAATACGTTTTCTTTCTATATCGATGTCAGATGTATTCTTCGTATTCCTCTTATCCAGATCCGTAATGGCTCCGGTTACGGTTCCGTCTCCAATACTGGAAATATCTTTATTTCCGATTTTTATGATCAGCGCTCCCAGATCTGCAAACCACTTTTTAACTTTTCCCCACAATACAGGCACTTTATCCCCGTTTGTTACATTTTCCCGTGTTCTTGCTTCTGTGAATACCGGCTCATCAGATACATTTTTTAGCAGTGTCAGCATCTGTTCAATTATATCCGGATTTCTGGCCACCACATCGTCTGCAGCTTCCAGACCTTCCAGCACTGTACCTTCTGCAAGAGTAGTGTTCCATTCCGGAATTGCCCCATCGCCTTTTTTGGCGCACACAATGAACTTAACCTGCCCTTTGTACGCTACTACATCTGGACCGATCAGCCATGAAAACGTTATATAGCCACCGTCCGTCTGTACGTCCTCTACCAAGTACGGATATTTATCTCCGTTGGCATTTTGATAGTTAATGTACAAATGCATGGTAGACAGATCTATGTTATCCCCTACGACTTTCGGACACCGGAAATGTTTTCTTTCAGTGTTCCCGTCATTTGCTACACCGAACAGCTTTTCAGATGCCGGGACTGTAATTACACGGGTTTCCGGGTCGATTTCAAAAATGTCGTTGACCGGTTCGACCACCGATGCTGCTAATGCTTCTTCTACGGTCACGATTGATACACCTCCACTTCGTTCGTTGTGATTCTGTACCCTTTTCTTTCTCCTACCAGATATACTTTCCAACGTTTATATCCCGCAATTTCATCTGGTACGGCACATCTGCTGTTTATGATCGGTACGGGATATTCTTTGTCGTACCTGACGAAGACGGCTGCTTTCTTGCAACCGTCCCATTCACTGTCGAAGTTATATGCTGTGTACAGATAGCCTTTCGTGCCAGCGATTAATCCGGAAAAATCCCCATCCTTACTAAGGCTCTGGCCGGACACCTTAAACTGTAATGTTCTCATTTATGCCTCCTTCGGAAAAGCGCACCAATTAACCATAATCGACACGCTTGACCCATTTCCGTTAACAGTACGGATAACACAGCTACTGGTGTTAGTGCTTAAGACCGCTGTGCCAAATGATTTGGTGTTTTGTGATCCACCTGATAGCGATATCACCACGACAGGTGCTTTCGAAAAAGTTTTTCCAAATTTCACAGTTGTGTCTTTATAACTATTAGCTGGAGTTTCAATAAGAGCTGTGGTCCCGTAAATTGGTGTTTTATTAGTCAACTTCTTGTCAACGGACTCAATTAACAGCTTTAATTCTTCCGCCGTTGGTTTCAGTTTAAACATCTGCTCTACCGCTACTATACTCAGTCCCTCTATCTTTACCCTATACAGTGGAAGTTCCCTTGTCTTTCCGCCGGTATATATATCGTCTTGTGTAAGCTCTGGATCTGTAGCAGTCTCTCCGGCCGTTCCCTGAATCACTTCACAAGTCATGGTATCAATTCCACCAGTACCAGTGGTTTCGAATTTCGCTACAATAATGTCGTTTCTATTTTTTTCCGACTGTCCATTCATAATCTCGCAATCTTCATATTCTCCATACGGGATTCTTGCCATATGTCCACCCACGCAGATTACTCCGTCCGCCACTCTTACTTTATTATTGCTAAGTATAGTAGCTTTGCAGGCTTGTCCAATTGTAGACACGCCGTCACCGCCAAACATTGCCTGGTATATAGCCGCATCGTCTTCAGCATATATATGCGGCTCGGCTTCCGGTGCTGTGTTAACCGTAATTCCTTTCATTCCTGCCATTTATTCGTCTTCTCCTTTCACGCTGTAGTCAATAGTTATTTTCCCGTCCTGGATCTTCAGGATCTTTTGTATGACCGGTTTGATAACCTGCGTATTTGTAACTGCATCATAGCCGGCTACGATGTCACCTATCTCCAGATCTGCATTATCGATCGTCATTTCACATTTTTTATAATTCTGTAGTTCTTTAAGCCGTTTTGTTCCATCTTCTTCCAGTTTGTCTGCTTCCGCACTGGAATAGTTGTATACTGCAGATATCTCATTCAATCCGGTGTAGTACTGTTTTTTCCCAATAGTTCCGTTTTTCTGTACGTATAGGTGTAGCACGACTCGATCCTGTTTTTCTCCCTCTCCGACGCACACCAAATGGTTGACGCCATTCCTGCAGTCCCGGACCGTTACGTATATACCCTCTTCCTGGCTATATTCCAACTGTTCAGAATAATCTACTATCGGTACCGCCTGTACTGTTACATAGCCATATTTTAGTCCTTCCGGCTGTACGTACTGGATCTGTAGTCTGCAGCCGTAGTTACTCACCAACTTCTGTAGTGCATCGTATAATGTTACATAGCGGTCTACCTGCCAGCTTTTTATCGTTATGCCTGTATCCACTTCTGGAATAACCATGAGATCGCCGAAGCGATCTCCTATCAATGTTCGGATTGCTGTATTTAATTCACCTGACAAAACCAGATGGTCCTGTCCGGCCGGTGGCTCTACTACTTTATATTGCAGCATTCCTCTCCAAGTTCTTCCTCGTATCACAACTTTTTCTTCATTTGTATTGGACTCTATGTCTCCTATTATTCCTCCGTATTCTGTTCCTGGAATAAATATTTTGCAACCGTATCCTATGCGTTTAGCGTCATATTCTGACACCGCTGTATTAATTTCGAAATCATTCGTGTCCCCGACATCCAGATCTACCTCTGCGCTGTCAGATAGCTCCCCCTGTTCCTCTCCGGTCGGCTTTGCTGTTATGAATCTTAAAGGGAATATTCCAGAACCGTCTACTGTAAGGCTCTGGATTTTTTCCGCAGTTCCATCTAATGCGCTTGATGCACGTTCCATTTTGGTTCGCTCCTTTCTTCATAAACAGTCAAGTCGAAATTGAATTTTCCCGTCCACTGGATCATCTGCCGTCCCGGTTGGATCTTTTGAAAGAATTCTCTTCCCTTGCTCCTGCAGTGGTATTCGTTCATCTCTTCGCCATTCTTTAGTACTTTTACTATAGTTCTGGAACGGCTGTCAATTCGAAGATATTCTCCTGTTTCCAATGTAATATTGACCAGATATGTGTTGCTTCCTATCGTAACTTGAGGACTAACAACTGGTCCGTAAATAATCATTTGAAAATTTGATGATGTATAATTCGGATTAATAAGGTAGTTGCTCGCCATTCCGTTTGCGTATCGATACGGATATTTTCCCGGATACCGTTTATTATCACTAGACGTGATTCCATAGCTGTGAAATGTATATGTTTTTTTGCCGATCCAGTAAGATGTGAACGCTTCTACTGTAGCGTTCACATCTACTGTATAGAATATCTCATCGTACTCTTTCGGATTTAATTCTGTTATATAACATTCCAGATAATAATCTCCCACCCATAGTTTTCCAGGTTTTTTTTCAATGATGTCTATATCTGTTATTTCGTTCAGCTGGTCCATTACATCGCAATATTCTTCTTTTGTATCCGCGTATACTTGCAATGTTATTTTTTTGCTCATTCCGGTTCTATAGAATTTATCCAACTTTTTTCTATTTGCATTTACATTTTCCGTTGCGGAATATTTCCACTCTTTCCCATATAATTCCGTAATATCCTCGATTACCACTGGCCACTTGTCCAAATCCATCCTGGTTCCATTATTATTTTCATAATATATCATTCAGTAACCTCTCTTATTATTCGTCCAAATTCTCTGCCATTATAGTTCACAGTAGTATGTACTTTTGCCATAGCCATGGCAAGTCTGTCATAGTCTATTGGATCTCTTTCTGTTCTCTGTAATCGTTCCAGCCCTCTCTCAACAGCATCTGCTACATACGTCTGGAGTACTGTGATCGGTGTGACTGCTTCCGGCCCTGCTTCGCCTACCCCCTGCCATCCGAGACGGGTAGGGAATATGGTAGGTTGGTCGAATATCGCTCCTTTTGCGCGCCAGGCGATACTGAAATGTGGTACTGATGGAGGTGTCAAAGAAAATTTTCCTTCGATATTTATGTGCGGCAGCTTTAAGTCTGGAAGTTTCCAAGAAAAATGAAAAGCACTCTTAATAATCGATATCGCATTTTTCACCGCGTCTCGTGCGCCGTTAATTCTAGTGGTGATTCCACTCTTAATTCCTTCGAATATACTTATCGCCATGCTTTTTGCACTGTTAATCGGTCCCGTAATATTGCTTTTTACAGTTTCGAATCCTGCCTTTGCCGATGTTTTCACACCATTTATTCTTGTGGTGATTCCACTCTTAATTCCTTCGAATATACTTATCGCCATGCTTTTTGCACTGTTAATCGGTCCCGTAATATTGCTTTTTACAGTTTCGAATCCTGCCTTTGCCGATGTTTTCACACCATCTATTCTTGTGGTGATTCCACTCTTAATTCCTTCGAATACGCTTACAACCATCGTAAATGCGCCGCTGATTGGAGATATGATATATGTTTTCACAAGTGTAAATCCGTTTAACACTATTGTGGCGATCGTATCTATAACACCACTGATTCTCACACTTATTTCATTCCATACCTGTATAACTGTATCTTTGCAGTTCACCCATATGAATTGGAATGGTAATGTGATAATCTGGAATGCTGCCGATATTATTTCTCCAATCAACATAACGCCAACCGTTATTATATTACCGATTGTTTGGAATATTCCCGATACTTTTTCCAATATCGATGCAATTCCATCACCCACAATGCCGGTGATTATTTGTAATGTATTCGAAATTTTTTCTGCAATACCCGTAATTTTTTCTATGACACCGCTTATAAACGTATCTATGCCACAAATATGTATTAAAGTTCCGAAGAAACCTGCAAGTCCTGAAGCGAATCCATCCAGTGCACCTGTTATTTCTCCCCATAATCCACTAAATACTTCTACAATGCCTGTCCCAAACAATTTCAGGCCTGCTTTTGCCAGATCTATATCACCAGTGAACACTCCAACTATCATATCGCCCAGTCCAGACAGTATATCTATAATTCCTCCGACCGCGCCAATTAACGGTTCAATCATGTTTAAGACAGCGCCAAAACCTGCTGCCAGCAGTCCGATCGCCGGTACCAAAACTGCTGCCAAAATTGCGCCGATCGCCTTAAATAGATTTTCAAGCCCAGACAGCTTATCGCTCAGTCCGGATATTGCACTTTTTATTCCGCTTAGTTTTTCATCAATATTGATTCCGTCTAGGAACCCTGTGATAGAACTTTTTACAGTGTCAATAATTCCTGTTATGAAATCTCTGAATGATTCGCTTTTATTCCATAAGAGAACCATTCCAGCCACCACTCCGGCTATTGCAGCTGTTACTAATAGAATTGGTCCTAGAGCCACTCCTCCAGCCCCTGCCATCGCAACTCCAGCTCCTTCTGCGGCTATTCCAGCTTCCGCTGCCGCTACTGCAGTTCCGGCAAAAAGCCCGCTTATTTTTGATCCAAGTCCAATAACCGAAGATATTCCGATAGACACCTTCCCGATGCCGATCAGTAACGGAGACAATACCGCAACAATTCCCATAATGCCGAGTATCATTCTCTGCTGTCCGCCGTCCAGATCATCAATTTTCTGTGCTAATCCTGTGATTTTCTGTGTCCCTTCCGCAATCATCGGGAGAAAGATATTCCCAAGGGTGATTCCGGCATCATACAGATTGTTCTTCATAATAGCCAGCTTCGACGCCGTCGTTTCATAACGTTTATTCGCTTCATTGGTTAATGCTGTGTTTTCTTCCCAGGCATTCTTTCCGGTGCTGATTGCCGACGTAAACACATCACTTGCATTCGCAGATCTTAGTAATGCATCACGCATTCTCGTTTCTGTGATGCCCATATCATTTAAGACTTTGATAGCGGAGTCGCTTTCTCCTCCGCATTTTGAAAGACCTTCGATGAATGCTTCCAGTGCGCCTGTAGCGTCTTCCTTGAATCTCTTGGAGAATTCGCTGGTGCTCATTCCAGCTACGTCCGCCCAGTCCTTTAACGAATCACTGTTAGTTTCTACAGCAAGCTGCATTTCAATTAATGCTTTGCTGAATGCCGTACCGCCCGCCTGTGCTTCCATTCCAACTGAACTTAACGCCGTAGCCAGTGCAAGAATGTCAGATTCTGACATTCCTACCTGCGTACCTGCGGATGCAAGATTAGTTGCCATATTCATGATGTCTGCCTCAGTGGTGGCGTAGTTGTTACCCAGGTCTACAATGGTGCTTCCCATCTTCTTATATTTTTCATCCGCACTCATAGAGGTGTCTGCCGCTAAGCCGGTAATATTTGCGAATTTCGCAATAGATGTTGCTGCATCTTCTGCCGACAGGTTGGTAGAATTACCCATGTCGATCATAACGCGGGTAAATCCTAAGACGTCCTGAGTCTTAATGCCTAACTGTCCGGCAGCTTCTGCAACCTCAGAAATCTCCGTTGTAGATGCCGGAATCTCTTTTGCCATGCTCCGGATTCCATCTTCCAACTGTTGGTAACTGTATACGCACTTGCCGTTTGCATCAAATACTTCATCTGATGTTTTTTTGACACCAGCAAAAGCAGATTCAAACTGCACTGCTGCCGTCCCGGCTCCGGCCAATGCTCCGGCCGCCGCCGTGCTGGCTACTTTCAGGTTCTGGCCAACTTTTTCTGTCCCTTCGCCGAATTTTCCAAGTCCCTCGCCAAATGACTGAATGGCTGTCTTTTGATTTCTTAATTCCTCTGAAGTCTTCTTGATCTCATTCCGGATCTCTTCCTGTTTGATCTTGGATTCCATCAGTTCCGTTTTTAATTCTGCGTACTTTTCGGAATCCTCTCCAACTTCCCTGGCGCATTCATCCAGTGCATCCCGCAAGATCTTCGTCTTGTCTGCAGCTGCTTTTGATTCCTGTCCAAGAAGTTTCTGGCGTTCTTTCAAGAGGTCTGTTTTATTCTTTGCTCCATCCAGTTTTGTTTCGTTCAGCTGTAGTTCTTGATCCAGTTCCCGAATCTTACTATCTGCCTGTCCAACAGCTGTTCTTAGCTGTTCTTCTGCTTCCGCTTGTTTCTTTGCTTCTTCTGCTGCTTTCAGCTGCTCCGCAGACAGCTGTGTCTCTGCGTTTCTCTGTTCTTCCAGTTTTGCAGATGTCTGTGAGAGTTCTTGTGAGATAGCCTCCTGTGCTCTTTTTGCGTCCGCAAGTTTTGCACTCCAGTTATTCGCTTCAATCGAGTTTTCCCCGAATATGGCTTTTGCCGACTCCATTTTCCCTGTCAACAATTCTACTTTCTGGCTGCTTGCTTCCAGCTCTTTCTGTAAGAGTTTCTCTCTCTTTTCCAGAGTGTCTGTTGACTCTCCGGTGCCTTTCATTTGTGTTTCGTTCAGTTTTAGTTCCGCACGTAACGCTTTCAGTGACGATTCTGCCTGTTTTAAACCGCTCGTCAGTTCTTTCGTATCCGCCCGGAACTTCACGCTTGCTTCTCTGTTACTTAATCAATCACCTTCTCTCCAGCATCTGTTCTTCTGCATATGCCTTCCACGCTTCATATGCATATTTGTCTTCCAGGATCGTAAGCAGGGAATTATATTCCGAATACCAGAATACATCCTCACTGATTCCATTCATAATCACGTAATAGACGTACATATCTTCCACGGTTTCAATCTCGAACCGTGGAAGTCTTAAATAGCCTTTTGCTTTCTTACGTGTTACTCTTCGGAATCCGTCCCGGAATCCTGCTTTTTTGACGGCGAATACATCTCATTAATCACTTCCATGTTCTTTCTCCAGTCCTGGTCCATATTTTCGAAAAACTCCGTAAACGACATGCAATCTTCGTCCTGATTTGCATTTTTGTAGGCAGCATACAAAAATTCCGCTACTTCAAGTGCGTCTTTATCATTTACACCTTTTACTAAAACCTTGCTTAATGTCTCATATGATTTTTTATCACTTTTTCTTAATGTCAACATAAGAATAGGAGCGGTGGACATTGCCACACACTCCCCATTTGTAAGTTCGTATTCCTCATAATTAATCTTAGGATTCTTCATCTACATTTTCCTCCTCGCCAAGAATGCGTTTGATCAATTCTTCTTTTTTGCCCATGGAATCAACTCCCATTTCTTCTGCTTTCTTTCTCAACTCGTCTACCTTCATCTTTTCGAGTGTAGATTTGGTAAGCTCGTTCGGGGCTTCTACCTGGGTTTCTGATGATTCAGGATGCTCCGGAGCTTCTACCTCTACCGATCCAGCTTCTGGTTTGGTTGTTTCCGGTGTTTGTGTCTCTTCTACCTTTTCCACCAGTCCGTTCTTTTTGGCGTTGATTTCTTTGTATCTTTCTTCCGACATCTCCACAATTTCACCCGTGAACCGGATGTCGCCTGTGTATTTGTCTCTGAATTTCTGTTTTACTTTTACTTTCATAGTTTTCCTCCTTATACTGTGTCCGCTTCGACAAGTTTGCGTGAGAACTCTTCCATCCACTTCTGTTTTACAGTTTCATCCTTCAAATCGTCTTCAACAGCCTCATACAATCCTTCTCCGTATTCATCCGGCATGATTGCAAATTCCAGTTCCAACATACTAATGTCCTCAGAATCGTTATCAACGCTTCTTGATAACGCCGTCTGAATCGTGCAATTTGGATAAGCCTTGTGTTTCGGGTTGTTATCCTCATCTAAAACCTCTGCTGTAATGCAAGCTACTGCGTGCAACGAATTCATACCGTAAGCGATTACCCCGTCTTTTAATTCGGTACGGTTCATTCCATGCAAGTCAGCCAGCATATCCTGTGGAACATATGCAGATACTTTTGCAGTCCCATCACCAGTTCCTTTGGTTCGTGTCTTTAAGATTCTGGAACCGCATTTTTTTGTCATGGTTTTGCAGTTCATTTCTTCTTCCAGTTTTCCCACGCAATCCAGAACGTCTGCCTTTGTTGCAGCTCCGATCCGGATTCCAAGCTTTTTAATTTCGACTTCCGTGAAGTCTGTTTCTCTGATTCCAGCCATTTTATGTTTCCTCCAATCGTTTTACCAATTTATCAATTGCCCCGTTCACAATCTCATCCCCGGCTTTTTCAGCACCATGGAACATGAACTGCTGATTTCCTCGGTGATGTCTTGTATTTGATCCATCGTCCGGAAAGTACAGGTAATGATAGTTGCCTTTTGTGTATACCTTTACTGCAAGATTCTCTCCCTGTATCCGGAACGGATCGGTCTGTGAGGCTGCTGCTTTCTTTCCGTTCCATGTTCTGCCGGATACCGGCAAGATTGCCCGGATATACTCTTTTATCTTTTTCCCGCCCTCATTTGCCAAATAATCGTTTATAATTTGTTCCGCAACAGATCTGTCGGAAAATTTTTCAATCGTTTGTGCGACCTTATCAAATTCTTTTGCATCCAGGTAAAAATAACTCATCGGCTACACCTTTTTTCCGTTTTTCCAAATTCCATCGTGCAGATTTCTACAGTGCACTCTCCTGCTTTCTGCACATAATCGTATACCGTGTCGGTATCTGAGATTTTGAATCTAAGTGTTTTCATCTTTTCGATCACCTGTTTCTCCAAGTCTTCTGGGATATACTCTTCTTTCACAATCGCAACGAAATAACGCCTGGTTATTCCACCCTTGCTTTCTGACTTTCCCGTTCTCCTTTTTCCGAACACGATGCAGTCCCAGTTCTCGCGTCCTTGGAACCTTCCGGCACCATAATATACATCCGGTACGATCTCTTTTAAGGCTTCTTTAATTTTGTCTTTCAATTTTCCTTACCTCTTCCAGATAGAAATACAACTCACGGTTTTTCTTATCATGATCAACGTAGATAATCGCATAGATCACATTATTAATTACCACATTATAATCGCTATCTGGTGGTATAAGATCCGGGGTTGCTATCTTAGTTGTTAGATTTGCTCCGTGCTGTTCGGCAAATTCAATGTCTTGCTGTCTTTTTGACTTTTCTGTGAAACACAAAAAGCCTAGATACTCTAAATCATCTAGGCTTTTTACATTCTTTTCCACGTCTTTTTTGCGATAAATTTCGGCAACTCCATCCCCGTAATCATTCAAGATATTCCTCGCCATATTTCACCTCGTATTTATGTCTTGCTGTAATAATATCGCTTCTGTAATTCTTATCGAATTCACATGCTATCTTGTTCCACGCATACCAGCTATACTTTAGTAGCAGCATTCGGGCGAATCCCGGTTTCGTAAAATCCATCTGATCATCTTCATGCATTCCAAGTTTGTGCATCATTATTTCAATGGCATCTTCCGTTATATCCGTAATTTCCTTCTCTGTATCATCATTCGCCCAAGTTATCCGGCATTCTCTTTTTACTGCTGCTACAAGTTTTGCTTTTTCTTCTTCGCCCATAGCTTATGCCGTTACAACGGTATCCTCAGTTTTTACAGTTACATATGCCGGATCCAGTTTGCTAATGTCCAGGACAATCGCTACTGTGTTATCGTATGGGCGGCCATTTCCGTGAAGCTTAATCTTATATGTTCTCGCATCCTGAAGGAACTTGAATTCGTCCGAATATTCAATTTTTCCGTCTTTACTTTCACCAAGCCCGAAGAAATACTCTTCCGGCAGACACAGGATAGCCTGTCCGGTTTTCACTTCGTTTGATCTCACAACTTCTGTCGGGAACGGGAATAAATCTCTGGCGTATGTTCCGCCTGTTGTCAGTGCCGTAGTTGCTGGCATGATCTTGTTGAGGTAGTCTACCTGGTTGCAGATCATCAGTACTTCGTCAAAACTTCTCATACGTCCTTTTTCTGTGACTGCCAATTTTGCCACAAGTTGTCCGTAATTTGCTGGGAGGAAATTTGTTACCTGGATTGCTGTTTTTTCCGGATATCCGGTTGATGTCGAAAAGCTTACTCCTTCATGGATATCTCTGTTCAGTCCGACCGGTTCATCTTTTCCACTTCCTGATACGATTGCTTTTTCGAGTGCTACATATAACGCCTCTTTCAGGATGGTACGGATATAGTTATCCAGGAATGAAGGTCCGAGATCCAACATATCCTTTGGGATTACCGCATAAGCTGTCAGCTTCAGCAATGTAATCTCTACGCCCTTAAATGCAGATTCAATCTCCTGTGTAATCTCGCCATTAATCTGTCCCCAAGCTGCTTTCTGTCTTGTGTGATCATTTAACAGCCATTTTGTGAGATATTTTACATTTTGGAATGTAATCTTTTCTAACAATGGATGTTCTTCCAGCAGATTTCTGTACACATCCTCGATAATAGTTTCCGGCATTCCGCCATCCGTTGTAATCAGATCTGTGAACGCCTGTTTCGGATCACTTGCCTTTCCGGCTTTTGCAAGGTTCTGATAGAACTCTGTCTCTTCGCTCGTGAGCTGTCTGTAACCTCTCTGAGCAAGTACATTCGTATCAGTGCTGTACATCTCAAAGTCTGTCTTTACTTTTTCCCTAATGGCATCAATTACCTGCCCCCAGGCTTTTTTCCCTTCCTCTTCGTTTCCGCTCTGCAGTGCGCTCTGCAGAGCCGCCACTGCCTCTCTCTGTTTTGTGTCCGCAATGTTTCCTAACATTCTTTTTTCTCCCTTCTTTTTACATTGAAAACATGTTAAAAAATGTCTGCATAGAGACATCTTTTTCTTCTTTTTCCGGTTTTGTCAGCTCTTCGAATTCTTTCAACTGATTTGAGAAATTTGACTGTTTAATCTTATCTCTCATTTTTTCAATTTCTTTCGAAGACTGCATCGCCTCGTCAATCTCTACCGTAGTTTGGCCGGCAATCTCATCAATCACGCCGATCTCCAGAGCTCTGTCCGGATCAAGCAGTGTTTCCTTGTCCATGATGTCTTTTAACTCCTCTTCCGTGATCTTCCCGCCACACCGATTCATGAAAAGAGATCTGGAAGCTTTCATCCATGCATCCAGCTTGTCCGCCTGGTTCCTGAGTTCGTCCGCATTGCCTACGGCTACTGTCCACATATTGTGAAGGACCATTCCCGTTCCCTCCCCCATCACGCGGTGATCGCATGCCTGGAGAATCGTAGCAGCGATACTGTTCGCTACTCCGTCCACATAACCCGTCTTGTATGCTTTGCAACGTTTCAGGTTTGTGAAAATGGCAGTTCCTTCTTTCACAGATCCACCATCCGAATTGATATACAGCTCAATAGTGTCAGAATCTGACACGCCCTCTAGCAATTCTCGGAAATGGTTTGCCGAAGTCTCGGACTCGTCATATTCCAATGTCTTCCAGTTAAAGTCTCCTTTCGCTTTTACTTCGTCATACAGGTAGATTTTATGTACTGTTCCAACCTGCTGGTGTGCAAAGCAAATTCCACCGATCTTATTCATCCTCCTCACCTCCTTTCGCAGCTGTCCTTGTATCGTCTGCCTCCCTGAAGTTATTCGTAACGTAATACGTTTTGCTCCACGGTGTATCTAATGGTACCAAGCTTAATTCCTCCCTTGCTTCGTCTGTATTTATGATTGCTGATCCGATCAGCTTCTCTACATTGGCTGCAGTCTCAAACAGATCTCTGTGTTTGATTCCTCCGGTGTAACACTGATAATAATTCCCGTTCATGTATTCATAGACGGTCGCGCGCTTATTCAGCACTTCCGAAATGGTATTTGCTAACGGGTTCACGCCAAACGTCAGGAATACGTCACACACCTCTTTCAGGTTCGTGATATTTCCCATCATCATTGACATTGGAATTTTAAAAGCCTGTCCGACCATCTCAAAAATGTCTTTGCGGATATTCACGAAATCATCGGAGGTTTTCGGGGATTTTACTGATTCTTCTATCAGTTCCTCACCAGCATACTCCACATATGTGGCGTATTCATTCTCCATATAATCTTTGATGTTTTTTGCAATAACTTCTTTGAATTGTTTTTGGAATTCTTCATCTCCGGCCTTAATTGTATCTACCTTATACTTGAATTTTCTTCCATTCGTATCCTTGAAGGTTCTTGCCGCTGTCTCCAGGAGCTTCCCGTATTCCCTGTACACTCCATCAATCAGTGTTTGTGCACATTCGTCCTCCATCCGGAACAGATAGACTTCCTCTGCTCGGAACGTTCGATTGAGTTGTAATCCACCAGGCAATATGACACCACCGTAGATATTTCCCAGAACCGGCCTTTCCTGCACGATCGTGAAGTCCTCCGCACAATGTAGTTCCCCGTTTAGTTCGACCACCAGTGCGCCTTTTTTCGATCGTGTCATTTTTCGAATTACTCTGTGCCAGAAGTAATTGCTGTTTTCATTTTTGTTCGGTGCTACGTTCAGCAAGTAATAGTCCTGGTCTTTTACAGGTTTCCCTTTGTTGAACACTCTCATCTCTGCCATGCTGATTGCATTTGCCAGATAAGAGCTCGCTGTGTAGATCGCCAGTTCCTTATAGTAGATCGATGCGGGTATATTTACCACGACCGTTTCTGCATTCGTACCGGTAACCTTAAATACTTTTTCCAGGAAGTTTTTTACTCCCATGTTCCGCCTCCTAACATACTGTTCCTATCCTGTTTTTTATAATTCTTCTTTGTTTAATTCTTTCTTCATCTGTGACCGCTGCCACGAACGCTTTAAAACCGTCCGTTTTCCGTGAACGCGGCTCTATTTTTTCATATGTGACATTGCCTTTTTTGTCTGTCACTGCTTTTGAGTTCCATGTGTACCAGCGCATGATCTTGCTGGTTCCCCAGGCGATCAGTCCACGCGCGAACATATACCCAATTACCGGAGCAACTTTCATTTCGTCACTCGGTCTAATCAGTTTCAGATTCTTCTTTTCATCCGAAAAACCTATTTTGCCAAGTGCTTCTCTGAGCCATGTCTGCCGGAAGTTATCCATCACCACAGATTCGATTTTGTATAACTTCGATTTTTCCAGAAGCCAGTCTGTCACATACTCCGGATCTATCTCCACGTCGTCCACCATCGTCAATACTCCTTCTTCTTCAGCTTCTTTCAGTGGGTATTTGATCCTCGGAAGATCTCTCGATTTCTTACATACCCACGTATGATGCATCCAATATCGTTTATCTCCGACTTTGAACAGCAGCCCGGCGGCTACAAAATCATTCGTTTTGGAATAATCAATTCCGGCTACGCAAGAATGATTACGAAGATCCGGGAGACTTCTGGTTGCTTTTTCTAGGTTTTTCCAATCTGTCACACAATACTGCGTTTCCCCTGGCGGCCGGTTCATTCGTTTAGTCATGAATGACGTGTGATTTACCGGATCCAGCTTGTACTCTTCATATTCCATCCGCATTTCTGTCAGGAGGGTTGGGAAGTTTCTCAAGGATGGATTTGCTTTCTGCCATTTTTCCTCATCCTTTACTTCTTCCGGATCATCCAGCCAACAGATGAACGGCAGTTTCCCGTTATCCGGAATCTCTCCTTTTAAGATCTGTAGGCAAGTTTCCAGCAATTCATCTAGCGGGCCATCCCGGATATCCCCCTGCGTGGATATGACTGTTCGTCTCGGAAAGTCTTTCTTCCCAAGTCCTCCAGTCGCTACCTCGATCAGCTTATAGTCCTTGTATGCATGGTATTCGTCAAAATCTACTTTCCCCGGTCTACCTCCGTCTTTCGTGTCCGGTGCACGGGTGTGGTATTTGATCTTCGATCTTGTCCGAATATTGGTGATACATTCCAGATTCCATTTGAACGTATTCTTGAAGAATCTTTTGTTGTCCTCCAAAATGTTATATATATCTTCGAATGTCGTTTTTGCCTGATCCTCTGATGTAGCGAATATGTCGATGTGGTATTCTTTCACTCCGTTGACTGGTGTGACCAACGCAAAATCTTCAAACGCAAGATATCCGTTCTTTCCTGCCCCGCGTCCAACTAAAATTATCAGATACGGGAATCTCAACTGGCCGTCTTCTCTTTTATACACACAGTTGTGCAAAGCGAAGCAGAACTGTTCCCACGGTAACAGCTTGTACGGGAAGTACTTTTCCAGTCCCAGGTATCTTTCTAATTGCTCTTTATCTACATAGACATCTTCCTCTGTGAATACTTTTTCCACAAAATTGCAAAGAAGCAGCTGCTCTTCGCATACAACTGCTTCATCACTTCTTACGAATTCAATATACTGGTCAATCTGTTTACAGATCTTCATCGATTACTTCATTTCCTGTTGGTTCATCCGTCGTCAGTCCTAACTCCTTCAGAATGCTCAACATCTGCTTTTCTACAGCCACCATATCTTTCACAGACTGGTTCTGTTTTGTGATCTCGAATCCGTTTGCAGAAAGTGTCTTGTACGACACTCCACGTTCCTTTATGTCCTCTTGTAGAGCCTTTTTTGTGTCGTAAAACTCCATATAATCATCAATTATGTCCAAAAAATGTGCCGTTTCTGCGCCTTTTGCACGTAATTGTTTGATTAAACTGGATTTAATTTTTTCTTTGCTTTCGTCCATTTCGCGGGCTTTTTTCGACTTTCGCGCCATATATTTCACCACCAACTTTTTTCCATTTTTTATCACGCGCGAGTCAGCGCGGTTCAGGCGTGCCCCCTACCCGTTGTAAGCGTCCCCCGTGGATTTGGGGTATAGGGGGTACCGGGGGTACCTTTGTAAAAAATTTATCGGAATACATTCCGTCCACATCGTCCAATACAATGAATCTGTTACAGCAGGACGTTCGAACCTCCAGAACCTTGTGTTCCTTCTCTCCGAACAGCTTCGCATATCCATATGTTATTGCTCTCCTGTATCCATGTCCCGTGAACATAACGCGATCTCCAACCTTTATCTCTTCTTCTACCATCGTTCTTCATTCACCTGCTTCACCTTCCTGTACTTCATTCTTTCGTGTGCTCTGTCGTGACAGTCATGACAGAGTGGTATCAGATTCCTGTACTGCTTTCCTCTGTACTCATAGAACTCACACAGTGCAAGCTCCGGATGCGTCTTGACGTACTGTACGTGATGCACTGTCTCAGCTCTTGATACTTTTCCTTTCTCCTTGCACCACTGGCATTCATGATGGAACTTATCCAGTACATTGTTCTTTAATGCGATCCACTCTTTGCTCTTATAGAATCGGTACAGCTTATTCTCTTCTATCAGTTTCTTTATCTCTTGTTGTGTCCATTCCATAATTGCTGGAACAGGATTCGAACCTGTGTCCTCCGGCTATTAAGACCGGCGTGCTCCCTTTCCGCACCCTCCAGCTCCACTATAACCGGCAGTCACAACGTCTCTGATCTACCATTAATAACGTCTTGTGTCTGCCTTTGTAACAGCACTCCCAGTGATATTCTTTTCCCTGATCTGTGTAGATCCTTTTGCAAAACTCACAGTCTTTACACTTGGGAATCTGCTTCTCCCCTTCTCTTCTATTGCTCATATATCCTGGACAGCTTTCCTCTGCAGGACAATGTTCTTTCTTGCTAAGCTTCCAGTAATGTATACAGCCTTTGTTCTTACACGTAACTAACATAATTCCTCCACGAAAAAGAGCACTCGGATTTCTCCAAGTGCTCTCTGCTTTATTCCTCTGCATACAAAAAGGGTGGCCGCAATCTCTTGACTGCTGCCACCCTTCGGGTGAGTATGTTCTTTGTTCTTTTTCTTGATGCTACCATAATAACACACTTTCTTGTATCCTGAGTCCCCCTCTTTTTAAATTTTCTTTGACATCAGATAATAAAACTTCCTTCTTCGCTCATAATACATCTTTTTCCCGCATGGAATCTTTTTGGAATCTCTTAAGTATCTATATGTTGCATAGTCTGTCGTAACCCCTTCCAGGATCCACGGATAGATTACTGTGTCTGCTTCGATTGCTGTCTGTTCAATCCGTTTACATTTTTCCTCCAGCTCCATACGTTTAATAGCCAGGTGTTCCGTCTGTGACGCCTGGCTTGGACTTCCTTTTCCTTCCTGACCATATTGCATGGCTTTTATGGTATTTGTAAGTTCTGCGAGTTCTCTTCTCCATTCCGGATACTGCAAGCAATGGTATTTAATCTCCAAAAACCTATTCGTATCAATACCGTACTTATCTTTGTTGATTGGTCTCATTTTCAACTTTAAATTTCCTCCCTGTCCGTCTGTCTTTTATTATCAAGATATCAAATCCGAACAGACTTGCTATATCCTGTAGATCAGTCAGTGCTCTGCGCATGTGGTAGGGCATCTGGTTGTATCTGTGCAGTGCTTTGTCCGCTGTCGGATCTTTATAACCTTCATGGTTCATAGTTCTCCTTTCCGTGATTCACGCATTGTTTTATACATTTTTCAATTTTATCTTTGCACGCTTCACAATATTCTTTCGGTCCATACATATCTTGCATCGCCTGTCTCATGTTATGTGCGTACGCATTTACCGTTCCGCCTGGTCCGTCACATCCTGCGTATATTCTTATTGTGTAATACGTTGTGCCTATCGGCATCCCGCATCCGTCACATATATGTTGTCTCATTTCATTCACCTACCACAATGCTCTCTTTCTTTTGCGTCCTTTTACGTATACTGTGCAGTTTTCTACCGTGCACCCTCTGCTATGTCCTTCTGCTCCAATATAGTTACAACCACCCAAGCCGGTTCTGCATGCTCTGTAGATGCACGTCCTGCATTGGTGCCTATCTGCATTCGGTCCCGCTTCCTTGCTCCTAACTTTTTTTCTCACGGAGTTCTCCTTTCTCCTCCGACTGCTGCCGTCCGGCTTTCGCCGGAGGGAATCTATATCAACCGGTTGCTGTCGTGATACAATTACCGGCAAGTGCAAGCTATTCTATTTTCTCTGCCATCCAATCCAGTAATCTGATGATCGTCTTATATAGCCATGTCTTCTTTGATTCTGCTTTCAGTACATCACGAGCTCTTTCAAATTTGCGTTGGCTGTCCTCACGCTTTTTATATTCCTCGTATTTGCACATCTGCCACCATTCGCAGAATATGCAGCAGTGCGAACAGTTTTTCTTTCCGGCTTTCATGATCCAGTGTTTTAATCGTTTTCTGAATTCTTTTGGCATTATTCTTTCAGTTCCCCTCTTATGTATTTTAAGAAGTCCTCTATTCCCTGTGTATAGCCTTCCTGGTACTTCTGGACCTTTTCAAGTTCCCTGCTACATTTTGTGTTCACTTCATGCTGCAATCTATTGGCCGTTTCTTCCATCTGGTCGTCTGGTTCTTTTTCTTCTGTCTCTTTCTCTCTTGCAGAGGCTTTCATCGCTTCTATTTCTCTTTGTTTTTCTTCCAGTTCTTTCTTGAGCGTTCTTATTTCTTCGCAATCCGCATTGTCATTTTGTCGTTCAATTCCAAGCGTTGCCAGCATCGCATTATCTATATCCTGTATTTCCTTTTCTGTACATGTTCTGATATACTCTCCGAATCGGTCAAGATAGGCGAATGACAGTTTCTCACATATTGCTACTGATGGTGTCATGCACATAACTTTTACATGTGTCGAAGAAGAATTCTCTTCTTTATTCGTCAGCCATGCTACTTGCGCACAGCCGGTTTCTTCTATCACTTCTGTTGCTGATACTACGACCGCTGGTGATTTCTCTCCTGTCTTACCTTTTTCAATATAGAATATATCTCCTTTGTATACTTCCATGTTATTTACCCCCCCCCTGTGTTTATTATTGCTTTGAATGCCGTCGGATCATAATAGCCGGATCCGTTCTTCTTTATATCATTTTTCATCCTTGTCAGTACCTCCGCCCCGTTTTATAATTTCAATCGCATGATTTATTTCTACGTAATCCGAACACGTTCCAAACAGTTCAAATTCTACGGTGCTATCTTTCAATTCTTCTATCACTTTGTCCGGATCGTATGCTATAGTATAATTTTTCAGTATCCGAATTTCTATTTTGCAATCCGTTATGTTTCTCTCAAGCTTCCGGATATTTTTATCTATGTCATATAGATTTTTGCTTGGTATTTTTCTTGATCTCCATTGTTCAATTATTTTTTCTGTGTGTTGTATCTCTTCTTCAATTTTCTTTATTTCTGCATCGGCATCTATCAGTCTCATCTCATCACCTCTTGTAGTTCTCTGTTCCCATAGTACAGAGCGCATTCCTTACATTTGTCTATCGGCTCTCCTCCGCCATTGCACGTTCGCAAGCCAGCGCATCTATCTTCTTCGTATCCTGGATGCTCATATTGGTGTGCCAGATAGCAGTTATCAATTCCTTGTTTTACTGTTATGTTCATCTCTATTATTCCTTTCTTTGTGGTTCATCCTCTTTCATATATATTTCAATTTCTTCGCCACACGTTCGTATCACGTCTACCTCGCTTTCCAGTAATAATATGCTTAAATACTTTCTTGCATTTTCCGGTTCCATTCTGCCGATGCAGTCTTTCTCTTTGTTGTAGATGTTCAACATTTCTCTATCATCTATTTTTTTCAGTAATTCTTTCAGTTTCATTCCCGTTATCTCCATCTTCGTTTTTCTAAAAATCAAATACTATTTCCGGTGCTTTTATAAATTTCGCGCCGCATTCCTCTGTGTTCTTCCGTTCTATTTTTCTGATCATCTCTGTTATCTCTTTGTCCGAGTCTTTACAGTATGCGTATCCATCCGGTGCATAGATACCTTTTACCTTTCCGTTTATGCGATCCAGTATTGTTTGATAGCTCATGTAGTTCTGCCGTGCAGCTTCTCTCGCCGATTTATAGAATGCTACGATTTCGCCGTCTTGGTTGATCTTTGCTACCTTGGTTGCTCTTCCGTTCATCTGTCCAGTTTTTTTGGATAGTTCTTTTTTGGTGATTACTCCGATATTCCCAAGTATGTCGTCAGTTTTAATTCCATTCTTGTGATACGTTACATATCCTTTCGGAAGATCTCCGATGAACGTGATCCGCATCAGGCTCATGACTACTACCTCTTTCCTTTTCAGCTTAATTAGTCTTTTCCCCTGATTATTCTTCTTTACATACGGTTTTAGGTGCTTATACTTCCCATTCCCTATTTTCTTTCGTATGTCTGCCCAGTAATTAATCTGGTATATTCCATCATAACCTGGAATGTCATACCAACCTTTTGGGTCTACATTTTTGATCCTCATAGATATCACACATTCTTTTGTAACCATTTCAAAAATTCTACCAAATACGTTTCATTGTCCGGAGCATGCACGTACTGCTTATCATATGTTTTTTTATTTCCATACGCTTTTTTATTTTTTTCTAACAGATGGAAATAGCAGCTGTCTCTTTTCTCTTCGCCGTTCCATTCCATTATTCGGTCCGGATATTCAGTAACCACAAGCCTGCTGCCGTCAGCGAAATCGTATTTATAATAATTTACATTTATGTTTTTATCTGTGTACCATAATCCCCAAGCGTTATAATTTTTCAGCCATTCTTTTCGCTGATCGTTATTCTTTAATCTTGGAAGTTCTGGCTGTTCCGGTTCTTTTGGTGGATTCATTACCGTGTCCAGATCATTGATATATCCGGCCAGTGCCGCAATCATTACCTTGTACGTCCGCACCCGGATGTCATTGGTATCCATGTGTCCTTTCGCCATTTCCAGATAGTTCCTGTATTTTTGATTTTCTTCCCTGGCAATATCAAGATCTGTTTTCCCAGATTCCTTTTCATGTAGTTGTGTCTCTTCCGGAAGTCGTTCCTGCGTTTCTTCTTTGTCCTGGTATCTATATTCATTTTCTTTCTCTGCAGGTTCTTCTTCCAGGCCAGATACTGCATAGGTGTCAGGTGTTTTAATCTCTTCGGTTTCTTCACTTTTTTCTTCCTGTTCTTCATTTTTCTCCTTTTTTTCCGTTTCTTCTTTTACAGTTTCTTCCAACACTTTTTTGATGGCTCCTGTTAAGTCGAGCCAATGGAAATTTCCCCTATTTTCGTTGTCTACCCACAATTGGATATATCCGCAATACATCCTTATTTCCCCGGCATCTTTCCCGTCAGCTCCTTCAAATACCCAGGTTCTTCCCGATGCTCCCGGATGCAGATTTTGTTTTATCAATTCATTGCACATTCTTATATTCTGCCCTGTTATCTGTTCCGCATTTTCACGGAACCAGTATTTGTATGTGCTCACCATTTCTCTCGCTACTAATTCCAAATACTCTCTTTCCTCTTCTGTTGGAACGCGTACCATCACTACTTCATTCTGATCAGAATTTTCTTCCGGTGTCAGATTCTGACACGCACCGTCATTTATATCTTCGATGCTCATCTGTCCGTCAATTTGTTCTTCTTCTTCTGCTTTTTTCTGTTCTTCCGCATATTCTTTCACGTCTTTGTAGGTCAGTCCCTTTTCCCGGTGATGCTCCAGCATATCCTCCTGGATATCCTCGGACATCTTGCTAATCTCATACGCGGCCGAGAATGTTAATCGTCCCTCTTTTAATTCTTCTGTGAACTCCGGGATCAGCTTCTTGTTAATTGACTCGATCTGTCCGATCTTGGTAGATGATACCTGCATCATATTGGCTATGACATCCCGCAGGCGTCCGCTGTCCAATTTGTAACCATGAAGTGTCAGTCCATTCTCTTTCATGTATTTCAGTGTTTCTTCCAGCGTCTTCTGTTCTTCCAGGATATCTGCTACCGTTTTATTCCGGTACGTATTTGCTATGATTAACTGGATCATCTCTTCATGCTCTTCTGCAGGTGTCTTGATCTGGCAGGATGCTACAGAGAATTCTTCATAACCTTTTTCTGCCAGGAGTGTCAACGCTCTCCATCTTCGTTCTCCGGCTATGATACGGTATTCGCCACGATCGCATGGATCGTGGACCACCGTCAAGTTCTCTAATAAGCCTACGGCAAGGATATCCTGTGCCAACTGCTCGATGTCCTGGATAGAATAGAAATTCTTGTCATTGCTGTACATCTGCTTAATTGCAATATCCTTTGTCCGGAATCTTGCTTTTGTTTTATTGTCTTCTGCTGCCGCCTTCGTCTTATTGTTCAATGCGTCCATTACGTTCCATCCAGTAGCCATCTATCTATTCCTCCTTACTCTTTTCCAGGATGCTCCCTTGTTCTTCTTTCGGTTCTCTGATAATTTTCTGGTGGTGATCACTACCGGATCACCTTTCCCCTTTATTACTTCTATCAGCCCTTCTAGCTTGCTATTTAGCCGTTTCATGCTTTCTCTCCACTTCCCCATTATTTCGTAGTCATAAGGTGTGAGATTTTCATATGTTTTTCTTCTTCCTGTCGGTGGGAAAAAGCATGCCGGAGCTTCCAGTGCAACCTCCGGCATCCGTCTTATCCCTCCGCTTTTTTTCGCTTTACCAGGATTTTTTAAAAGTACTGCCGGGATTCTTCCTTCTGGCGGGTTGCACCCATGAATCTTTTTGTATAATTTCTTCACCTGTCTCTTATTCATCCTATTCACCCTCCAGATCTCTCAAAAGTTCATACGTGACCGCTCTGTAGTCCCGGGACGCTATGCATCCCTTAGAGAACTTCGGGAGCGGTACATGTGCGATCGTGGATTTTTCCGCTACTACAGATCTTCGGATCACTGTCTGGAAACAATCGTGTCCGGAATTTTCTTTTAACCACTCTTCTACCTGCAGTGTTGTTTTATTCTTCTGCCTCATTGTGATCAGGACTTTCATCCGGATCTTGTCGTTAAACTTCCGGATGCTTTCCAGCTGTTCATCCATATTATCAGCGGCTTCAATCTCAAACCCTCCGAGTTTTACCGGTACGACCACAAGATCTGCTGCCACCAATGCATTCATCACTGTCATGTCCATAATCAGACCGCAATCAATGACACAGTAGTCGTAAGCAGCTGCTACGTCTTCTAAGTCTTCTGCTAGTCTTAAGATCTGATTTCCTTCCTCCGTCTTCATCAGGTACATATTAGTGGCCATCAGGTAACCGTTGCACGGGATAATATCTATCCGGTCGTACGGTGTTGTCTGGATCAGTTCGGATGTAGTGTACGTACCACCTTCCCGTTCATGGTTCTCCAGCAGATCCGGAAGTCCTCTTCCTTCCGGATCATATACCCCGTAGAGCATAGATATATTCCCCTGCTGATCAGCATCGATCACCAGTACTTTCTTTTCTTGTTCCTGTCCCAGAATATAGGCAATGGATGCGGCTGTCATAGTCTTGCCGATCCCGCCTTTCTGGTTCATTACTGCGATTATTTTCACGATACTTTTGCCTCCTGTTCTTCCGTTCTCTCCCATTCCACCATGCTTTCTGTTGCCCTTCTATAGCACTCTATCCAGCTTTCATCACTTTCTACTTTCAGGATCTGTTTCTTATGGATGCCTATCCCTTCAAAGATCTGGATACTGCCTCCGTGGTTCAGTGTGAATCTTGTCTTCACCCGGAGCTCTCTTCCCTGTTTGATCATGTTATATACTTCATAGAACTCTCTTATGCTCTGTCGTTCTCTGTCGTCCATTCTTTCACCTCTTTCGGTGCTCTGCGTTTCGATTCTTTTATTTTGCCTTCGTTCCAGATACTGTCGTTTGGCTCCAACATTTCCATCATGTTATCTAACTGCAGATATTCTTCCAAGACTGTGATTGCGTCTCCGGCCGTATAGCAAGAAGCTACATAGTGCCCATTTTTTGCCATGTCGTGGAGGAATTCTATTTGGCTGTCCTGGTGTCTGCCGGTCCCATATTTCATTTCGATGTATAGGCCGATGTATACCCCTTTGGCATACGGAAGATGCAGATCGGATACCCCGGACTTTACTCCCATGCTCTTAAGCTTTACTGCTTCCGCTTTATTCCTGCTGCCGCCGTTCGGGATATGATGCAGCCATTTCAGTTCCGGATAACGATTCTCATTCCACGCCGCCCAGTTGCATACGTGAATCTGTTCTGTATCTTCACTTCTTCTCATGTTTTTAAGCTTCATCAAGGTCCCCCTCTTTCTTCCGACCGAATTCATCTATGCCTTCCCAGTTGAATCTCTGTCCGCAATTAGAACAATAGTTATCACATCTCTTTTGTGCAAAGTGTACCCTTGATTCCCTACGTATTTTCCCGCAGTTTTTGCATCTATAAGCAACCACATATGGATTCACGTCTAATATCTCCGGCTCTTCGCATTCGCGCACCACTGCTTTTTCAGCGGCATCCATATCGCACGCTTCTCCGACATCCAGTACCAGAACTGGGTACGAAAACATATCAATCCAGTTTCCGTCTTTTATCTGGTATTTCTTCCTGTTCTTTGTATCTACTACCATCGTGCCGATCCCGGCATCGTCCGGATATCCGAACAAATATTTCATCATCTGTTTTACCGTTATGCCCATTTATCAAATCCTCCTGTTTAATTTAATCATCGTGTATCTCCTGTATTTGTACCCTGTCTTCGGGTTAATACCTTCCCACATCCTTGCTATGTAGTAGCCTTTCTTCGGCTTTATTTCTTTTTTCCACCTGTAGAGCTTGTCCGGATGTGGTTTTGGAAGCGGCATATTCTGGGATCCGTGGAAGTCCGACTCTTTAATCCTTGGTTTGGACTGTGTGCCGTCTTTCTTCGTTTCTGTGGTATGCTCGTCTTTTGTGAGATATTCTGCAAGCTTTAACATGTCTTCACCGTAGTAATCGCTGTCTTTTATCTTTGTCAGCCACGTACCGCCTTTATCCCATGCGTTCTGTACAATGCTGGCGGTATCTCCTACCTCTTTGATTACAAAATGTATATGCCATGCTCCTTTTGTACCTCTTTCGATGTTCCGCATATAGAAGTTTTCATAACCTCTTTTGCGGATCTCTCTCCTTACTTTCCGCATTGCCTCCTTAAAATGTTTTTTCGCTTCCTTCATCGTTGCCGGTCTGTTCGCTACTTTGTATGTCCAGGTGACCAGTAAATCGTTCGGTTCGAAGTATTCCAGGAGACGCATCTGACACCGTTTCGTCTTATTCCATTTATTTACTCTTGCAATGTCTTCTTTAGTGGCTTTCTTCTTTTCCTTTCTTGGTAATCCCTTCGCCCCATACTTCCCGTCATGGTACTCCTGTACGATCAGGACATCTCCTTTTCTCAGCTTATATGTCACTCTTTTTATCATGCTGTCGGTCCTTATCTTAATATCTTTATCAAGTGCTTAACGGGGGTATTGCCCCCCCTGATTTGTTCCGGATATTTAGCGAAAAGACGGCAATATGATGCATTGACTTTCCCGAAAGTTCGTTCTATAATTTTTATAGATGCATTTGACTTTTACCCCGTGGTTGTGAGGTTTAGGAAAATCAATGCATTGTGTGCCTTCAGGAGCTTCACCCAGTTTCCTGAAGGCTTTTTCTTTTATGATGCTTTCGCCATCTTTTCTTTCATGCACCTGGCAATGAGATCCAAAAAATCACGAATGATACGCTGGATCTCATCCTGGCTTTTATCTTTATACGCTTCATCTGATATATGACACGTACATCCGTTTGTTACGATCGTCTCTACAATCATGCTATGTACCTCCTTTTTATCTATATATGCTCACTTGCTTGTATCTGTTGTTGCTTTCTTTACTTCCATACGATATCTAATGGTCCCGCTGCTCTGCAGTAAAACAGGAGCAAGAGCCATATTACTTCTGTAATCAGTAGCGTTGCTTCAATCTCAATAATCTTGATTGTTCTGATCACCTTATTTTTCCGGATATGTCTTTTCATATTTGTTATCCCTCAATTCTTTGTGTCATGCTTTTGTCCTGCATGGCCCCCATTGCAGTACCCATTCTGATTAGTTCTTCCCTCGTCATTTTTCTGTTTTTTCCTGCTTTTTCTTCATTGTCTTCTGTAAATATCCGGCGTTTTTGGATAAAGCATTCGAAGAAAAAGTCTTGTTCCTCCTTCCATAAGTCGCAGTAAAATTCGTGCTCTATACGAATTTGTAACGCTTCCGCTTTTGTGCATTCGATTATTCTGGTCGTTCTCTTTCCAGTGCCTTTTTTGTATTCGTACATTTTCTCTTTTATTTTCTTTCCGAGAATCTTGTACCCTACCTGCAGTAGCAGTCTTCTTTCAAATTCCCCGTGGAACGTGAATTCATACTTTTCTTCTGTCTCGTCTGACAGTTCTTCTTCTTCCACATCGTACTTTTGCATCAGCTGTTTCAGTTTCTTCTGAGCTGTTTCTTTTTCTCCGCCAACACCCTGTTCTGCCAAGGTTTTCAATTTCTTCAGGAGATCAATTTTCTTCTGGTCCATCATTCTCTCTTGTTTCCTTCTTTCGCCATTACGTTCTGGATTTTCTCGATTTCGTCGCGCAGCTCTCTGGTAGCACATCTCAGATTCTCTTCTGCATCGTCGATGTATCTTGAAGGATATTCCCATTCGTCCAGCATTCTCAATACGTCGTATAATGTCTGCTGCATCTGTGCTTTCTCTACCAGATCCGGAATAAGTTCATCTGGATCCTGTGTTCTTTTCTTCGAATACGGGTTTTCTTCTTCTGATTCTTCCTGGCTTTTTGCCATAATGCAGAGTCCGTTACGCTCGCTTAGTTTATATGCACCAACCTCTCTTTCGAGATATTTTGTTATCCATCTGCTACTAGCGCAAACATCTACTCTTTTTCCTGCAGACAGATCTATTATGGAAATCGGTGTATTTTTACATATCAGTCCGGTATCCAGATGCATCTTGACGATCTCTCTTACTCTTTTGTTCATGATGCGTCGCCTCCCATCTTTAAAGCGCACCGTGTGCATGCAGCTCCATCCAATCCGTTATAGAGAATAAGAGCTTCGTCTTCCGGTCTCTTCCAACACATATCGCCGCAGATCGGGCAGTGGATTTTTCTCCATCCTTTCTTGCCGTTTGGTATATTGTCTGCTAATGGCATACACAGCCACCCGCCTTTGTCGGTTGCTTTTCTCGGCTGTATGGTTGCGGTGATGTTTTTTTCTTGGTCTTTCCATCATTCTTCCTCGCTTTTTTTCTTTTGTATTCTTCTGTTCCACTCTTCAACAGCTTTGTCTCTTTCGTCTTTTGTTATTTTCAGCTCGCCATTTTCAAGTGTGGCTCTTAACTCATGTACCCACGGAAGGCTTGTTCCGCATTCCGAGCATTCGATTCCAAATGTAAAACTTACATCATGATGAGTGGATCCATTGGTTGTTGTTATCATGTTTGCCGTTCCACCGCAAAACGGGCATGGCATTAATCTTTCGTTATAATTCATCTGGTTCACCTTCTTTCTCCTTTTCTTCGTTACATACACCCCTGACGGCTCTTGCGAATTCCTGGGTGTTGATAACTACACCTGCGCTGTTCTGAAGTGTCTGGATTTTATGCAGCAGTTCTTTTAGTAATGCTGTCTGGTACATGAAAGAAAAGAGTAAGAGTTTTAACAGGATCATTAACACTTCGCCGATTACCGGTGTCAGCATTATAATGATTATGACTACTCTTGTTTCACGTCTGTACTCTTTTAATGCTCTGAGCAACTGCTTTTCGTCTTTTTCTTTCTCTTTCATAATCGCTTTCATGGCTGTATTTTCACGTTTGCATACCGCTATTTCGCCTTTTAAATCAAGCCATTCCTTTTCTGAGATTTCCATCTTGTTTTCACCTCCTGTTTATTTCTTCGCAAGCTTCGTTGACGAACCTTCTCGTCTCTTTGCACATTTCATCTACATAGCTGTCTACAATTTTGAAATAATAAGCGGCTAATATTTTTGTTGTTGCAATCGAAACCGCAATAGAAGTCGTGACGCAGGCTATTGCCATTGCTATTACCATTTTTCTTTGCCTCCTCTACTTATGCCGTCTTAGCTCCCAGCTGTCTGATTGTCTGGAATCCTGCAATCATGCCCTTAATGTAGATCTTTTCATCTGCTGTCAGCTCTTTGTACATTGGGATCAGTTCTTTTACATCTTCCAACTGGTTGTTCATGGTTGTTCATGTTTTTTCGTTCTGTACTGTTGTCATATGGTTTTCTCCTTTCTTAATGTGATTTTATGTTTACTTTTCTCGGTCCTCTTCTTTTCACGCTTGTCCTCCTTTCTACCGCTTACGCGGTTTTCTCAATGGTGTAGGTGATTTCCACCTTTTCCTGTTCCTCCAACAGAGATATCAACACCTCAATGATTTTTTCCATATCCGGTTTCATATTCGCCACCTGCTTTCTATCTCCTTGGTTTATGTTTATGTGTTACAGTTTGTACTTGTTGCATTCTCTATGCCGGTTCTTTTTCCTGTTTATCCATGTCCGCTCTGATTTTCAGGATCTCCATGTTGCTCTTCGCAATCATGAATGCCTGTGGATCATGTGTCGCCAGATGTTTGGCTGTTTCTACCATTTCAGCGATTTCTTTCTTTTCTTTTTCACTCATTGCTTTTCTCACCTCTTTCTGTGTTAATTTTCGTGTGTTCATCTTTCTTCTTCATTGCTTTTTCTTTTTCAATCACCTATACTGTATTTACAGATTATTTTTTGTTCTTTGTGAACCGGAGGTGATGCAAATGAAAAAGCAGTTTCAAAATTATTTTCGTGATTGGAGTAATCTTCTCTCTTTTGCGCTTGCGCTTATTCCTGCATGGCTTATGTATAAATATCCTCCTCGTGCAAAGGTGCCTTTCTATGCTATTGTTTTAATCATTTTGATTGCACTACTATTGGCTTGGCTTAATATTAAGCAATGGCTTGATACTGAGGATCGTCAATCTTCTGTCACTCTTATAAGATGTGTTAAAAATCACATTTTGTGCTGGCCTAATAACCTAATAGGTCATGATTCCGTGGTTTCCTTTTACGAAATCATCGATGGATTTGAGGAACCGATTGCATGCGGATATGTCCAAACTATAACCAAAGAAGGAATCGCTCAAATCGTTCTTTTCGAATCCTACAAAGATGCAATTGATATCATTTCTACTCATAAGAACATTATTGTTAAACCAACCGTAACCCGTGACAAATTGTCAGAAATATTAAATATGATTTAGGAGGTATATTATGGATTTTAAAATCGCTAAGGTACTCGATGATTGTAAAGTTGTTATGAATGCTGGCTCCAACCGGAAGATTTCCAACGGGCAGAAATATCTCATCTATCAACTAAGTGATGAAGAAATCATTGACCCAGACACAAACAAAAGTTTGGGCTTTTTGGAAATCGTTAAGGGAACTGGCACCGTTACCCATGTTCAGGATAATATGGCTACACTGGAATCTTGCGAACGGGAAAAATCTTCCAAGATAATTCGCCGTTCCGGTATCTGGGGCGGGTCTGCAGAAGAAGTTGAAACTTCCGTCAAACCTTTTGATGATCCTCAGGTCGGAGATCTTCTCAAGCGTGTTAATTGATGTACATCAAAATTGTTTTTATAACTATATAAACCGCTGAAATAATCAGCCCGGCAGTAAAACTAACAAAGTTCTGATGGACTCTTCCTCTATCACAGTACTCTGTTAGTTTTTTTATTAGCTCTTTCATATCTCTCACCTCACTTTTTTGTTGTTTGTAAGGCAAGTATATGCCATTCAATAGCATTTGTCAACACTTTATGTTGTTTTCATAGCTTTTTGTTGTTTCAAAGACTTTTCTATTGACTATTCGCTTCTTGCCATTTATAATCAAATCATGAAAGCGAGGTGAATCAAATGAACGAACGTATCAAGAAGTTAAGAAAGGTCTTGGATTTAACTCAGCAAAAGTTTGCGGATAAATTAGGTGTGAAAAGAAACACCGTCGGACAATGGGAATGCGGGATAAATCGTCTTACGGATCAAGTGATCTTTTCTATATGTCGAGAATTTGATGTAAACGAAACTTGGCTCAGAACTGGCGAGGGTGACATTTTTGTCCAACGCTCTCCTGAAGAAGAAGTCGGTTATTATGTTGAGGATCTGTTGGAATATGATGGAAGCGGGAATGCATTTTACGATGCGATCATCGAAATGATGAAGACCTATCATTCTCTTGACGATAAATCTAAGACTGTGATACGTGAGTATTTCAAGAACGTAGCAGATGGTATAAAAAATAAAGAGGAAAAGGCTTAGAGCCTTCCCCTCTTTTCCAGGTACCTATATAAAATAGCGTAGAGTTGCTGGATTATTTTGTGATCAGAATCATCCAGTTTTGATAATAAGATTTTTAACCCCTCCATATGTAACGCACCTCCGCTCTGTGAACATTTGTTTGTGCTTTAAGAATCTTATCCTTTCCTCTATTAAAGCACTTATTTTACAAAAGCTGGTGCATTTCTGGAATTTGTCCGAGTTCTCGGACACTTATTTGTACTCTGATTCATACAGGTCGGCAATTCGGACTTTTAATCCTTTTGCCAGCTGCTCCATGGTATCTAACCGCGGTATTCGCCCTCTGGACACTATGTCCGACACGGTTGACTTTGGGACGCCTGTAAGAATAGATACTTGGCGGATGGTTAAGTTTTTCTTGTTCATTAGTTCGTCGAGTAATATTTTCATACTTATAGTATGAATCTTTTCGTCTTATATTATATTGGTGTAATTTTGGAAAAAAATTATCAAAAAAACTAAAGAAAGTGGGGCTTTTATTATGGCTTTTGGAATGAAAGATGTTTTAAACGGTGCAAAATCAGTAGCAGGTAGTAACCTCGTACAAGGTGTATTGAATAATTATAGTGAAATGACTACTGAAGATATGCAGAAAGAATATGGTATGTATTTGATGGATGGAGAAGAAATCGCAGTCGGATTCAAACTTGTGCGTGATGCACTTATCTTCACCAACAAAAGAATTATCTTTACTGACAAACAGGGAGCAACAGGAGTAAAAATGCGTGTAACATCTATCAACCTTTTCTCTGTTGTAGATGTTACCATGGAGACTGCAGGTTTTGGATTCGACGACAGTGAACTTACTTTTACATACATTAAGACTGCCGACCTCAAAGCACACGAGGTTCAATACGTATCTCACAAGTTAGAATTCCCGAAAAAATATAATGTACAGCCATTATATAAATTGCTTCAGGAACTCGCTTACAATAACTGTTTAAGAATTAATGGTTTAGATTAAATAAAAAATCCCCGGTGTTACCAGCACCGGGGCATGAGAAAACTATACGGTACCGAAGCACGTACAATACCCCCACAACCAAGGATATTGTACCACAAATTTCCAGCACCGTATAGGTGTTATTTTTGTACCCATTTTTGCGTAACATTAAAGATGGAAAGGTGATATGATATGACGACTAAAATTGAACGCTGCGCCATCTATATCCGTGTGTCTACTACCGAACAAATGATGCACGGTAAATCATTGGAAGCACAAAAAGAGTATCTTACCAATTATGCCAAGGAACACAATATGGCCGTCGTTGGTGTATATGCTGATGAGGGAAAAACCGCCCGTAAAGAGCTCAAAAAGCGTAAGGCTATACATTCTCTGCTGCAAGATGTAGAAGCCGGGAAGATCGATGTTATTATCTTCTGGCGTATCGATAGATGGTTCCGTAATCTCTCCGATTTCTATAAAGTGCAGGATATTCTTGACAACCACAACGTCCGCTGGATCAGTACCAGTGAACCAGGCATTAATATGGAAACCAGAGACGGAAGACTGCAGCTTAATGTAGTTCTGTCCATTGGTCAGAACGAAGTCGATACGACCAGTGAACGTATCAAATTTGTGAATGAGGCATCTATCAGAAGCGGAAAATTAATTTTCGGAGACGTAAATATGGGATACGGCTATAAGTCAGGTATCGTTGATGGACAAAAGCGAATGATAAAGGATCCTGATCGAGAACATGTCGTGGATGCATTTTATAAATATTTCTTCAAGCATCAAAATAAGTGCGCTACACTCAGATACATACAAGAAACCTATGATCCTGATTTCAGTTTCGGAATCATGCGAACGCTTCTTTCCAGCGAATTCTACAAGGGCACCTATCGAGGATTCCCTTACTGCCCTGCCTATCTTAGTGAAGATGAGTGGAGCAGATTGCAGAAGATACAAAAACGAAATGTTAAAGCTACGCCTTCCGGCCGCATCTATCTGTTTGCAGGAATGATTCGATGTCCCGTGTGCGGTCAATTGCTATGCGGTACCGGGTGTTCGTCCATCATAAACAGGAAAACTGGTGCCAAAAGAACTTACTGCTATTACCGATGTAACAGAGCTATGATCGATCACATATGTTCCTATAGACACAGACTGAGTCAGAACCTTGTTGAAAATTATTTGCTTGATAACTTAGAGGATGAATATAAAAATTATAAAGTAAAGTGCGAGAAAATCGAAAAAGAGAAAGAGAAGCAAAAGAAAAAGCAGTCCCCAGAGAAGTTAAGAAAAGAATTGGACCGTCTTAATTTTCTATTCCAGAAGGGACGAATTGAATGGGATTATTACAACGAAGAGTACAGTCGTGTCGAAAGCGAATTAAATGATCTGCAGAACTCTCTTCCAGAACCAGCTCCAAACTACAGCTATCTTGAAGAACTATTGAATACAGATTTCCGGACCATGTATGATCAATTATCACAAGAAAATCGCAGAGCTTTCTGGCGTTCCATCATTCAGGAAATCCATATAAATGAAGACAGTACCATAACCTCCGTCGATTTTCTGTGATGTGTCTTGTACTAACTATACTGTTCCATTCGGAGCCGACAAAACTATGACGGCCGTCCTCTCCGGAACTGCCGACATCGGCTTTATGGGTTCGGAAGCTTCTATCTACACATATAACGAGGGGGCGAATGATTATGTTGTAAACTTTGCCCAGCTCACCCAGCGCGCCGGGAACTTCCTGGTTGCCAGGGAAGATATTAAGGATTTCAAATGGGAAGATCTGAAAGGCAAGAAGGTCATCGGCGGTAGAAAAGGCGGCATGCCTGAAATGGTATTTGAGTATATCTTAAACCAGAACCATATCGATCCGGCTACAGATCTCACCATCGACCAGAATATTGATTTCGGTTCTACTGCGGCTGCCTTCGCAGAAGACAAATCCGATTACGACTTCACCGTAGAATTCGAACCTGGTGCAACCAATCTTGAAAAACAGGGTAAGGGATACGTTGTCGCCTCTCTTGGAACGGACAGCGGCTATGTTCCGTACACTGCTTTCTCTGCAAAGAAGAGTTACATCAACAAACATCCGGAAGTCGTTCAGGGATTCACCAATGCACTGCAAAAAGGTATGGACTACGTGGCATCCCACACACCGGAAGACATTGCCCAGGCAATCGCTCCTCAGTTCAAAGAGACCACACTGGATACGATCACAACCATCATTTCCCGCTATTATGAGCAGGATACATGGAAAAAAGATCTGATCTTCCGGCAGGAAAGCTTTGATCTTCTTCAGGATATCTTAGAAGAAGCAGGCGAGCTTAAGAAACGCGCACCTTACAAGGATCTCGTAACTACTACTTATGCAGAAAAGGCAGCAAAAGCAAGCAACGATACCCAGAAAACCAATTAATTCTATACTCCGATATCTACAAAACCGGCAACTTCTCTTGCTTACTATGGTATAAAAAATAATGCTGCAAACTTTTCTTCGTTCTGCAGCATTATTTTTAAATTATCATATATTCGTAAGAACCTGCTATCAGCAGTTTTCTTTTTCTTCCTATATTCGCCTATGCCAGCTCCGCATCCAGGTGCTCTTTCACATAACCGCTGACTTTATCTCTCGGAATCTCCATCACCACTGCCAGTTCTCCATACAGGAACTTCTCGGCGCTGGACATATATCTCTCATCAACGTTGATCGTCTTTTTTCCCGCCAGTAATCTCTTCTTATTTCTTCCATATGAAGTCTTGATCAGTGAGATCCACTCCCGGCACTGATTGTGTAACAATGCGTTCTTGTACATTCCTTCCCGCTGTTTTTCATTTGTCACACCAATGATATCGATCTTTGGCATCTCTTTGATCAGATTCTCCGCCTCTTCTTTTGTGATCAGTTTTCTGATCTGATCCCGCTTATTATCGACTGGTGTGTATACCGTTCCACCTGCATCATATACCGGTTTTAACGTATAATACTCTTTGTCCGAACTGCCCATGTCAATCTTGCCAATATTTACTACTTCGCAGACGCCCTCCTTATAATGCGCCACATAATCTCCTATTTTGAACATTTCTGCCTCCTGTTCTAACACTTCTCTCATGGTAACCTGCAGATGTATGACAACGCTAAAAGAGCGCACAATCCGAAGTTATATCGAACTGCACGCCATCTTTTCTGGTATCGTATTATGAAATTTGTAAACGCGCTGACATAAACTCTTGATATACCTATTATATCACAACCACTTCACGGATGTAAGATTTTTTTAAGAATTTCTCTCAAAATCAACCCTGCACCGCACAAAGCCACCAATATTTTCCTTTCTATCAGTATCAGCCAACGTGGAATTTTTTATGCATTTCTTCTTTAAATTCTTTTCGTTTGAATAAAATTAATCCGATCAACAGCAGAAAACTGCACCCGATACAGATAACCGATGGAGTCCTGTAATGGATTACTCCTGTCACTAAAAGAATCAATGGAAGAATCATCGAATAGACAGCGGCCATCACATAATAGATCATATATTCTCTTGGTGACAGGGAACGTATTCTTGATATGATCAACATTACAACCTGGATCAGCAGGCAGATATCCGGAATTCCGATATTCACAGACCAGCCTCTCCATCCGGTTCCGAGATCCCACAATACACAGATCCCTGACATGATCAGAAGCTGCCATGCCGCATTCTTCAGCAGATTGAACCGTTTCACATAACCGACTGCCATCGTAAGCCACATCGTCGCACACCCGGCTGCCACGAACACCGACCAGTGCACACCGGGCGATATAATGATATCCGTCATCATACTGATCACGATCGCTGCAATACAGCAAAATGTAAAAATCTGTAATACTTTCTTTCCTTCATAATTTGGTCTTGCATCCTCCGGGAAATCCGGTTCTGCCACTTTGACCGAAGCCCCCAGTTCTTTCAATATCCGGTAGAAATTCCGCTGGATATTCGTGCTGTCGTATCTCGATGTAAAGCCAAGTGATAACGTATCTTGAAAAGAACAGATACATAATTCTGTCCGGTTCGTACTTGTATACACGCCAAACTTTTCAATATATTGCGCATAATCTTCCGGCATCTTTACCACACTCATGTTCGAAAGCACGGCGGTTACTTCCTGCTCCGCCATCTTGGCACCCGCACGGATACAGCGGTTTTTCAGTTCCAGCGGTGCCCATTTTAAGATCTTATGCTTTTCTATTGCAATCAGTTCATTCATCCGTCCTGCCATATGCTCTTTGGACAGATTCTCCTGAAAATATAACTTTACTGCCTCCAGTACATCTTCAAAAGAATCTTTTCCCCCTCCGAACTGATACCCCGGCTCTATATAACCGAAGAAATTCAGCATCGAATCCGATGGAAAAATCTTTCTTAAATTCACCGGAACCATCAGGATAACCGGCTTCTTCTCCTGCATCCGGCTCATTTCTTCATGGATTGCACAGATAAATGCAGCCGTCAGGAGCACCGACATGGAGACTTTCTTTTCTCTGGCAATCCCCAGCAGTTCTTTTACCGACATGGAAGCTTCATTGATCTGCAGCTCTTCATATCCTTTTCCACCCTTTTTGATCTGAACCGCCCTGATCTTTTTCTTTTTCTTTCTTGGAAAATCCGGATCATAATATCGGCTGAAACTGTCATCTTCCTGATCTTTTACCGTCAGATACTGGTTTGACAGCTCCACCGGTTCCAGATCTTCTTCGTGGATCAGATACAGATAATTCTTCACCAGTTCTCTTAGGAATTCTGTTGCACCGGTTCCATCTGTCAGCGCATGAAATACTTCAAAATTGATCCGTTTTTCATAATATGTCACTTCAAATAAAAGTGTCTTTTTATCCCGTACATACAGGCTGCTGCAAGGTTCTTTATATTCTTCCCTTACCACCGGTCTTAATTCACTTTTCTCCAGATAATGCCAGAAAAGCCCCTTTCTCATAACCGACAAAAATACGGGATACTTTTGTATCGTCTGATTCAGAGCTTCCTGTAATATCTCTTCTTTTACTTCTTCTTTCAGCTCACAATAGAACCGGAACACTCTGGTATCTTTCGGGCTGCTGGCTGCGGAAAATAACTTTGCCGCATTATCCAGACTTCTCCAGTAAGCACGTTTTTGCTCAAACACCGGCTTTCTCCTCCCCCTTATTTTCCCGCTTTATTCTTCGTTTGCATGACTAACCTTCCGGCTGTTTTCATCAGATGTATAGCCGCTCAGGAAACGGTTAATAATAGCAAAGCTCTCCTGTACATGGTAATATTTTACTCCCAGTGCAAAGAATCCGTGAAGTGCATCCTGTATTCTGTGCACCTCCACCTTATTGCCCGCTTCTTTTAACCTTCTTCCATACTCTTCCCCCTCATCTCTGAGAGGATCACATTCCGCCGTTAAGATCAGTGTATCCGGCTGGTTGCTGTAATCGGTCTCCATGAGAGGTGCAAGATATTTACTTTTCTTATCTTCTTCTGCCGATGCATAGAAATTAATATAATCCCGCATCTTTCCCGCAGTCAGAAGATATTCCGTCCCGTAACGTCTTACCGACAAATATGGGGACTCCTCACTGTAATCATTATTTACCGCAGGATAGATCAGTATCTGTCTCTTCGGCAGGAATTCTCCCTGATCTCTTGCCATCAGTGAAACAGCTGCTGCCAGATTCCCACCGGCACTGTCTCCGATCAGTGTAATCTTATCCGGATCTGTATTCAAGATAAACTGGTTCGTGTACATAGCCTTTGCCGCCATATAACAATCGTAAAAACCAATGGGAAATGGATACTCCGGCGCCAGCCGGTACTCTACCGATACAACGATATGATCTGTTGCCGAAGCAAGACGGGCACAGATTCTTTCATAATTATCAATACTTTCCGTTACCCATCCTCCCCCGTGAAAGAACAGAAATACCGGCAGATCATCCTCCATCTTTTCCCCTGGAAGGAATATCCTTACAGGGATCTGATGATTGCCGTTATAAATCTTATAGTCAATCGTCTTATGAAATATCTTCATCGGATCAATTGCTTTTAAATTCGCCAGGTGTCTTGAAGCCTCCACTTCAATGCCGTCGAAGGACAGCGCTTTTAATACCCGCCTCATGGATTTGTTGATCGCCATTATCTGATATATCCTTCCTCATATGCTTTTGCTTTATTAAATGCATATAACTCTGCAAAAGTTGCCTGCTTGTATGGAGAAGCGTAGAAAATCCCCACCATTCCACATGTGATAACCGTAAGAATATCCCATCCAAGGAATGACAGATCCAGAATAAACGTCTCCATCTTCTGTCCGTCCATCATACGCTTACTGATCTGGAACGCTTCTTTTCTGTCCATTCCCGGATTCTCTGCAAGAATGTAAGGAATCATCAGGTATTCATAATGCTTCACGATTCCTGGAATCACCAGCAGTAATGTCCATAAGGATGTAAAAAGTTCTCTTAAGAACATGGTCAGTACAATATTCACATAATGTCCGGAACGGAATGCATCAAACATCGTTCCAACCGTTGGATTCTCTGTCTTATTCAATACAAAGAAACGTTTTCCACCTACTTCCAGAAGATTTCCCACGAATATCTTCAGTGCCCATATTACAATCGTTAATATAATCGCAGCCATTGCAATTGCCAGCCCTGCAAATGGGAATCCCCATCCGTAATGATATGAGAATGAAAACCCGTCATTCCCATACAGACTGTTCTGTGAAGCACCACTTCCGGTTCTTCCTCCGCTTATGCTGCTAAGTCCCGTGATGATTCCCATGATCACTGCTACAGCCACACATGCCCAGTAATTCTTCTTAAATGCAATCTTACCATTTGTTTTCAGTCTTTCTCTTGTCCAGTTCATATACTTTTTCTCCTTGTTTATCCCTGTTGCTTTGCATCTTGAATCTTTTCATTTAAATCATTCAGATATACCCATCGGTCCATCTTCTCATCCAGTGCATTCTCAGTTTCTTCTTTTTTCTCTATAAGTTCCCGCAATTTCACCGAATTAGTCGCATTGGCTGCAATCTGTGCATCCAGTGTCTCAATCTTTTCTTCCAGTTTTGCAATGTCATCATCGATCGACTCGAACTCCCTCTGCTCTTTGAATGTGAATTTCAGCTTTGGTTCCCGCTGTTTCCAGGTGTCTTTCGAAGAGCTTTCTGCCTTCTTCGGCTGTTCCTCTGTCCCGGCAGCATGTCCTTTCAATGACATCTCTGTATCCAGACCTTCCAGTTCTTTGCGGATCAGATAATCCGAATAACCACCCTCGAACTGTCGTACTTTTCCGTCTCCTTCAAATGAGAAGATACGGTTCACAATACGATCCAGGAAATAACGGTCATGTGATACCGTGATGATAATTCCGTCAAAGTGATCCAGATAATCTTCCAGGATCGTCAGCGTCTGGATATCCAGATCGTTGGTCGGCTCATCCAGGATCAGTACATTCGGTGCACTCATCAAAACACGCATCAGGTACAGTCTTCTCTTTTCTCCCCCGGAAAGCTTCTCAATCTTTGACCACTGCATGGCTCCGTCAAATAAGAAGCGCTCCAGCATCTGGGATGCCGTGATCTTTCCGTCTGATGTCGTAACATATTCTCCCACTTCTTTGACATAATCAATCACTTTCATGGATGCATCCATATATTCATTCTCCTGAGAGAAATATCCGATCCGGATCGTCTGCCCAATCTCGATCGTGCCATTATCCGGTTTTACAATCCCATTAATAATCTTAAGAAGTGTCGTCTTTCCACAGCCATTCGGTCCGATGATTCCGATTCTGTCATTTTTTAGGAAAATGTAACTGTAGTCATCGATCAGCTTTCTTGCTCCATAAGATTTACTGATGTTCTGAAGCTCGATCGTCTTATTTCCCATACGGGACGCTACGGAATCCAGTACCACTTTCTTTTCTTCCTGAATGTCCTTGATCTCCTGCATTGCCTTGATGCGGTCAATGTGTGCTTTCTGCTTCGTACTTCTGGCTCTTGCACCTCTTCCCAGCCATTCGAGTTCTGTACGCAGAAGACTCTTTCTCTTTCTTTCTGTCGCCAGTGCCATATCCTGACGTTCTGCTTTTAACTTGACAAACTCCGAATAATTTCCAGGGTAGCTGTATAATTTCCCCTGATCTACTTCCACGATCCTGGTTGCCACACGATCCAGAAAATAACGGTCATGGGTAACCATCAGGATTGCCCCGCGAAATCCGATCAGATATTCCTCCAGCCACTCAGACATCGCATTATCCAGGTGGTTGGTCGGTTCATCCAGTACCAGGATATCTGCCGGTGTAAGCAATGCATTGACCAGTGCAATTCTCTTCTTCTGACCGCCGGACATATGCTCTACTTTCTCGTCATAGTCATAGAAGCCAAGCTTGTTCAGCATGGATCTGGCATCTGCTTCAATTGTCCACTGATTCAGCTCATTCACATTGTCTGCGATTGCCGCACGCAACACCGTTGTTCCCTCTTCAAATTCCGGTGTCTGCGGCAGATAACAGATCTTGACCTGATTTCCTATACTGATCTTACCTTCATCGTATGGTTCTATCCCGGCTGCCACTTTTAAAAGCGTAGATTTTCCCATTCCGTTAATTCCGATCACACCGATCTTTTCATTCTCATTGATGCTGAATGCAACATCATTCAGAAGGACACGGTCAGTATAAGCCTTCGTAATATGCTCCATCGTAAGTAAATTCATACTTTAGTTCTCCTTCATAAGCCTTTCGGATCTTCCCATCAGCAGTCCCTGTAAAATGCCTGACAGGCCAGAAAAGAGACCGGAAACTCCGATCTCTTTTCGTTCTCCTCTTTCTATTATATTTTACAGAAAGACATATTTCAATATGAATAATACCGTAAGTACATACATTAATGCGCTGATCTTCTTTTCTTTTGCTTTTCCAGTCATCAGATTCAGGATCACATAAGAGATAACTCCCATAGAGATACCTTCTGAAATGCTGTAGAAGAATGGCATAGCCAGAATACAGATGTAGCATGGCAATGCCTCTGAAAAATCATCAAAATCAATGTGTGTCACATTTGTCAGCATGTAGAATCCAACCACAATCAGGGCCGGTGCTGTTGCAAATGAAGGAATTGCAAGGAAGATTGGTGACAGGAACAGTGACAGGCCGAATAAAATAGCTGTCGTTGCAGAAGTCAGTCCCGTTCTTCCTCCTTCGGATACACCGGATGCACTCTCTACAAATGTCGTAGTCGTTGTTGTTCCAAGCACTGCTCCAACGGTTGTTGCAACCGCATCTGCCATCAGCGCACCTTTGATATTCGGAAGACGTCCCTCCTCATCTAACATACCTGCCTTTGTAGACACACCGATCAGTGTTCCGATCGTATCAAACATATCTACAAATAAGAATGCAAAGATGACAACGATAAAGTTCAAAGAGAATATTCCGCTGAAGTCAAGCTTTCCAAATACCGGCATGATGCTTGGAATTGTGAATCCCTTGCTGAAATCCGGAAGCAGGCTGTAGAATCCAATTTCTGGATTCGCTACATAGATACCCGCCATCTGACAGATGATTCCAAGAATCCATGTAATCAGGATTCCCCATAAGATATTTCCCTTTACATTCTTTATTACCAGAATTCCTGTAATTCCCACACCAATCAGTGCAAGAATGACCGTGATTCCTACGTTACTCATAGAAGCTTCCACACCTTTGGCACTGTTATATCCATCAATGGAGAATAACTGCAGAAGTGTAGAACCTCCTACTACGATATTCGCATTCTGAAGTCCGATAAATGCAATGAATAATCCGATACCGACACTTACTGCCGACTTCAGATTCTTCGGAATTGCATTGAAGATTGCCTCACGGATATTCGTAAGTGAAAGTACGATGAAAACAATACCTTCTACAAATACTGCCGTTAATGCAACTTCCCACTTATAACCCATTCCAAGAACAACAGTATAGGCAAAGTATGCATTCAGTCCCATTCCAGGTGCCAGTGCGAACGGGTAATTGGCGAAGAACGCCATCAAGAATGTACCGATCATTGCAGCCAGCGCTGTCGATGTAAAGATTGCACCGGAATCCATCCCTGTTGCAGACAGGATACTCGGATTGACTGCAAGTATGTACGCCATAGTCATGAACGTAGTGATACCTGCCATAACCTCTGTTTTGGCATCGGTTCCGTTCTCACGGAGCTTAAATAATTTTTCCAACATGTTTCTCTTTTCCTCCTTATACTCTCAAAAAATAAGATAACGACAACAAAATTACTGTATCTCTCTTATTTTTTTTCTTAAAGCAAGTACCTGATTTGGTGCTACGGATAACTCATCGATTCCCATCTGCAGGAATTGTTCTGTCATGTCCAGATCTGCTGCCAGATCACCACATATGCTGATTGTTTTTCCCTCCAGATGTACATTATTCGCAATAATACGTATCATTTTAAGCAATGCCGGATGATGCGGATTATAAAAATGATCCAGTTTAGAATTTGTTCTGTCCATTCCCAGTGTAAGCTGCGTCAGATCATTCGTTCCTATACTGAAAAAATCAGCCTCCCGTGCCAGTTCACCGCTTATCATAACCGCTGCCGGTGTTTCAATCATAACTCCGATCTGTATTTCTTCATTAAACGGAATCTTCTCATCTTTTAACTCTTTTTTTATCTTTTCCAGAAGCAGTTTTGCCTGCTGTACTTCTTTTACATCTGTAACCATCGGGAACATAATAGACATCTTTCCATAAGCAGATGCACGTAAAATTGCACGTAACTGCGTCTTGAATATCTCGTCTTTATCCAGTGACACACGGATTCCCCTGTATCCCATCTCCGGATTATTCTCTTCTCCCAGATCCAGACACTCTGCTGTCTTTTCACCGCCCAGATCTGCTGTACGGATCACAACCTTTTTCATTCCCATCGCTTCTGCTGCCAGACGATATACCTGAAACTGCTGTTCTTCTGTCGGAAGTTTCGGACCATTTTCCATATAAATAAATTCACTTCTGAATAATCCGATTCCACCCGCATCACTGCGCAGAACGCTTTCAATGTCTTCCCTGCTTCCGATATTCGCGCACACATCAATTTTTTGTCCGCTCTGCGTAATATTTTCTTTTCCCTTCAGACGTTCCAGACTCTGTACCTGCGTATGATTCTCATCTTGTCTCTGTTTCATCTTTGAAATCGTTGTATAATCAGGTTCGATATATACTTTTCCCTCAAAACCATCGATAATAATGGTCTTGCCTTCGTATTCTTTCTTTAAAGACTCTCCCAGTCCGATCACAGATGGAATTCCTTTTGTTCTTGCAAGCACTGCCGTATGAGAATTAATTGTTCCGTATCTGGTAACAAACCCAAGAATCTTGCTCTTATCAAGCTTTACTGCCTCACTTGGATATAATTCACCGGCTGCCAATATAAACGGTTCATCTGTCAGCATCTTATCTTTCCATGCCCTTGCAAGAATCCGAAGTACCCTTGTCGACACATCTTTAATATCTGCTTCGTGTCCCTGTACATAACTTTTATTACTTTTTGCCGCACTTGCCAGTACATTTTCCACCGCATTTTTTACAGCATACTCTGCATTCAACTTATGCTCTACGATAATATTTGTAATCTGCCTGATGATTTCCTGATCTTCAAGGATCATCTGCTGCATCTCAAATATAGCTGCATTCGCTTCACCTACTTCCTTAGAAGCCGAATCATACAGATCCCTCAGTTCCTGCAACGCTTTCTGCCTTGCTTTCTGAAAACGCATAACCTCTTTTTCTACATCTTTTACATAGATTCTGCGAATCTCTTTTGTATCCCGCTTATAAAAGGAAAGTTTTCCGATTGCAATTCCTTCTGATATTTTTTTCCCAGTCAATGTAATCATAGTTTTCCAACCCTTTTAAACCTTTATTAGTATGAACAATAATACTTTACACGTTTGCCGTTCATTCGTCAAGTAGATTACTTTTTTGTATAAAAACACAAAAACATTCCTTAAATTCATTGACGTCTTTATCAATATATGCTAATCTGACAACAGTGCAATTCATAGAATACTTTTATAAATTGCACGATTTAATAATTTTTATGGAGGTATAATCATGAAAGGTACTGTAAAATGGTTTAACAACCAAAAAG
>ERZ857750.551-NODE-551-length-50089-cov-107.661970_pt1 | contig 50089 bp, 58 predicted proteins | sample MGYA00519915_ERZ857750 | MGnify/ENA primary metagenome ERZ857750 (study PRJEB31778, sample SAMEA3449358) | human gut metagenome | biome: human gut; feature: human-associated habitat; material: faeces | place: United Kingdom | collected 2010/2012 ...
ATTTTTAATCTCTCTCCCGTAACATAAACATTTTCACCTTTCTTCCTCATCACATAAAAAAAGCAGGGAAGCCTATTTAGGACCTCCCTGCTTACTACAACCAACAATATTTTAAAATTACCTCACTTACTTTCCCATATTAATTTATCTCGTACTTTTCCTTTCTTTACTTCTTCACACTTTCCTGCCACCCATCCAACATAGACTTCTGGGGTAAATTGATACAGTTCGCACTTCATTGTGATATAAGTTTATGTTTTTCTATAAATTCCCTGAATCTGATATCCGTGACATCAAGCACAAACCCAGCAGCACCAGCATGTCCTCCACCGCCGAATCTCTTACTTACCTCACAGCAATCCGCGCTGTCTTCTACGCATTCATAAAGAGAGAACCGGACTTTACCACCTGGCATGATACAAAATGGCATCAAGGCTTTAATTTTCCTACCGTCTAACCAGTCTGGTGTAAGAGAATCAAATACTTTAGAGCTAAATTCTGTAGTATTCATCGCCACGACCTTCACCTCATCAACATACGCTTCGAACGAGTACGCACTTACCTCTTGTTCGTTTTTACCAGCCATGTAGTTAATTATAGCACGTCCTTCTTTAGCGAGATCATAAAAAATAAGATCAATTTCATTGTCCTTCATATTTTCTTTAAAGTGATCATACAAATACGACAATGCTATTAATACATTCAATCTTATTTTTGATCTCAAGGCATACTGGACAGCTACTACCGTATCCCAGCCTAAGCCGGATTCTTTATTCCACACATCGTAGTCTGACAGACACCGGACGATCGCCGGCACCTTCCCCATCAGCAGGTCGGCGGCAAGCGCGCACGCACCGGTACCGACTCTCCTAAGCCCTGGAACAGTGAACCCCCATGTCTTACTATCTTCTATAATTCCCTTGTGATGATCTATCCACATAAGGCTCTTTCCTTCATCAAGCCACTTTTTGAAAACCGTTTTAGAATCGGCTCCGAAAGAAACGTCAAGAACGTAAACAACATCTAAGTCACGCACTTTGCTGGTAACTTTCTTAACATCATCTTCATACGAATACGGGATATAAACAACATCCCTGTCTTTACTGTTTTCGTACATGGTTGCGATGGCTGCTGATACAACGCCATCCAAATCCGATTTATGATAGACTATCGCTGCTTTCTTTACTTTCATGATACAAACTTGTGAATGTAATATTATTGTCTCCTTTATCTATTCTTATAATATCACTATATCCTCTATAATCCTGATCTTTTTTAATACGAACCTTCAAAGTAACTAAAGGAGGTTTACAGGCAGGAGGAGTGTCAAACTCATCACTATAAATATCTTGCAATTCAATTTTTATATTAAGATCAACTCCATATGGATTTTCAAGGATATATATATAGCCATTATTTAAAATAACTATTCCTTCACTTGTATGTTCTTGGGACAATACATATTCTAAATCAAGATCTTTATCCAAAAATGTAGTAATATCCATATAGTCAATACCGGAATTATAGGCACATACCTTATCCGAATCAGAGAACTGCCCTGGTAGGCCACTGGCATCCCCGACCATCAACGAACATCCCTTAAGTTGACTGAAGTTCATACCGCGCATTACCGTGTCTTTACACTTCATAAGAATATCATCAATCATGCCCGTGTTAGGCTTCCTCATCGGATTTTGTTCGTCATTTGAATAACACAACCTTTTTTCATATAGGACGCCTCTTATACCTCTCTTTACCGCCAGATCATGTACGCACCTCAGTACGTATTCTATCTTAGCTTCAATATCAGCTCCAGAAACAAACCCAGCTTCTACTCCTCCTTGATTGCTTACGATAGCAAATACCTTAACACCGTTCTCCTGCATGAGGTCAAGAGCCTTATTCACCACATCCATCTTAATCCTCATATCTGTCAAGTCTGTAGCGAACGTATTCCCAGAAGCGGTTTCTATAAGCGTTCCATCAAAATCAAACAATAATATTCGTTTGGATTTTATATCAATATCTTGTACCATATCATTCTCCTTTTTCGAACTTACTTTTCTTAATCTCTCTCGGAACCAGGCAGAACACACCATCTTCGTCCTTAATCTTCACAATATCATAAACCGCATACTGATTATCACCGATATCCCAACCCAGCGAAGACAGTACATCACGGAGGTAAATACGTCTATATTTCTCACCTTGTTTATTTAATAAAAACGATCTCTCGTCTTCTACCTTAGAAGGAGCTATATACAAATTAGAATCCAACACCCCTTTAAACTCAGCTCCTTCTTCCATACCAATCAGAACCGCATCTTCGATACCCATCCATTTCAGGTTATCTACCGATATGGTCATAATCCGATCTTTGCTAATAGAAAGCTTTCTGATTTTAGCTTCTTTTGTCTTAGAACCTACATAGACCTTACTGCTTAAAAAGTTTACCTTCATGATATAATGTTTTTAAATTGTATCGCAAATATACGTAATAATATTAACAATACAATTTAAAAACAATTAAAATATGATATTATAATACGGGTAATCTTTTGAATTGCCTTGGAGCCAATTCGGATATGGTTCCGTGGAAAGCAAGACGAGAACCGTAGCTCGAATCCATGTCCGACACATCGTAAGCCGCATCCGTATACGCCACGCCGCCAGTCGGATACGAGCGGTAACCGGAGCGCGCCAAAACAAGGGAGCTGTCTGATGTCCGACTATAGTAATCTGAATAATGCGTGGAATCGCTACCGCCAACTTGTGTCGGCACCACATCAAAAAACGGACCATTTTCGGCTGCTATATTTATTATCCAACCGCTGAAAGTCTCGGCGTTCACATTGCGAGTCGAACCGTCCGGGTCGGTGATTTTCCAAACTCGGTTGTTTATTTCTACACCTTCAACCCATTCACAGATACCGCCAAAAACCCCTTCAAGTCCTAAGCCGCAAACGTACTTTGAACTTTCGTTTTTGGTATCCGCACCGCCGGTTGCGTTGCTGCTTCCCGTTGTTGTAGCCGGGCTACTTCCTGCGCCACTGGGTCCTAATACGCCTTGCAGGTTACGTGTTTTATACTTAGCATACAACATCATAGCAATTACACAATGTTGTTGAAAATCTATCACCTGGAACCCGGTGCCACGCGCTTTTGCGTAACTTCTGAAATCAGATAATGATACGTTCGTCGTAGGAGTAACATCACTCCAGCTATATAGTCTATTTAAAGACACATATCCTTTATATGCTCCAACAAGAGATTGCGGGACATGGATGTAAGTGCCATCGATATTATGATCAGCAAAATGATAAAGAAATTTATTATCATCCACCTTATACCATTTATACCAAAATTCTAAGAAAACGACCATCACATCACCTTCTTGTCCGGTAAGATCAGCCGGACTACCATCAAGATAGAAGTTACTGTCGTTATCATCTAATCTACATACAAAAACCTTTCCTCCTCCCATAGCGCTCTTGCAAAGAACTCTATAGAAGCCACTGGTAATCAACCTATGTAAAAAATCGAAGTCTTCGCTTATTGTTATATTAGCAGGATCTGATACAGATTTATCAAAAACTATAAAATTATCAGTAGGGAGACCGCCCCCCCCTATTTTGTTAAAAAATCTTCTTCTCATGATTGTCTTATTTTGGGATAAAGATAACTTTTAATTTATAAACATGAATAATATGATTCTCGTATAATAAATCTATCTTTGTCAAGATATTAATTAACTACAAAATTATTTACATTATGGCAGAATTGAAAATAGGTTTTGTAACCTTTAATCCGGGATCAGGTGACGGTGATCAGGCAGTCACCGTATCAGGTGAAAAATACGAAGGTCGTGTACAGCGCACGCAACAAGTAGAATTTGGTGCCGAATCAGGAGGTGTTAAGAAAACTGCTACCATCAACCAAGCTGCGGCAGCTGAGTTTGTAAAAATAGATCCTACTGCATCTGTAGGGAAAGGAGGTGGTACTGTAACTATCAACGGTACAAGTAACTCAACTAAATTAACGTTCTCCTTAACTCCGGACAAGACTCATCCTCTGACGCTGCAAATACCAGCCTCCTATCAGGCAGCAGGCAAGGCTACCAGCAACGGCGCTGTTATTGCCGACGACCCTGGTGCAACAGGGGGCTTTGCTTTCAGTATCGTATTCTCCGGTATTGCAGCGAACACTAATATAAACGATCTGGTAAATACTCTTAAGGTGACGGCCGCCGGAGGTCAGACGGCTAATACGGTTATTACCCAGACAGCAGGTGATCCGTTCTTGGAAATAGACAAGGAGGTAATTAACTTGGATGCAAACGGTACTCCTCAGACTATCAACGTTAATGCAAACATCAGGTGGACTATCACTCAAGCTGTTTCTAAGTTGGTAAGGAAAGTAATGAAATAACAATTACTTACAGAAAAAGAAAGGGGGCGTCTATTTGGCGTCCCTTTTTTCTATGCATTGTATGTAGTATTTATCTTTTTGCCTACTGACAAAAATCTTTTTAAAAATCATCTGTTTTCTGATATGGACTCTTTTCCCGTCATCTAATTCCCTCCATATTTCATTAAAGATCAAATCTATTAATTCCATGACCTTCTTATCAGAGACAAGATTCTTTCTACCGGGGCTGACCCATCCATCATCAGTCATCTTACTGGCTATTTTATTAGCTATCCTGCTTAATTCACGTGGGGTGCTCATTTTAATACGTTTTTAAATATTCTACCTTTTTCACACTGAAGAATGCAGTCTCTTATGGGATGATCTTGTTCATGATCGTCACACATCGGAAATTCTTTTCCATAGGGAAAAGCGATGTGCGGGCACTGCGCCCTGAACGCATCCCAGGCCGACTTCCTTACAGCCTCAGCCCCGGCACGCACGCCCTTCTCTCTTTCCTTGGCTGGGTCAGCATACACGTTTGAAATAGCTCTTTTCTTCCAAGTAAGCATATTGTAGTAAAACTTATCCACCAGTTTCCTGCCCACTACATCAAACTTCTGTCTATGAATTAAAGGTGCGGCCTTAACGATGTTCTTCCTATTTTTACTAACATCGACATAAATCAGTCCAGCATAAGACGGAACTTCACTTACGTCAATCATATTAGGCGGACAGGCGTAGTAGAAATAGTTTGGAGGATAGCTTATGACACCACCTACCTTAATAATGCCGTCTTTAAGAACCTTATGTTTTTTATCCTTTTTGAAGTCGTTAAAGAAATCTTGTTTAGACATCTTGACCTCTACTTCATAAGCGTACAATGATCTTGTTATGGCCAGGAAGTCAGATTCCCAATCATATATATGAAGATTGTTAATAACATACATCGGATTACTTAACAGATCCCTATTAAGGATCTTAAGCATTTGTTGCTCTGGGTAGTTCATTGTCTTACTTTTTTAGAGGCTTGTGGCGGAATCGAACCGCCCTACGAGATTTTGCAGATCCCTGACTAAACCACTCATCCAACAAGCCATGTAGCCCAACCGGGAGTCGAACCCGGAACTAAAGTTTAGGAAACTTTTGTTATATCCGTTTAACTACCAGGCTATTTAATGTTTGCTATGTTCACACACCGCAAACACTGAGATAATTAACATTTCCACAAAAACTTATCGTTATCCAAGGAGGATTCGAACCTCCGCTAACAGAACCAAAATCTGTTGTGCTACCACTACACCATTGGACAGTGGTCCCGGAGGGATTTGAACCCACGATCTTGCGGTTATGAGCCGCCTGCTTTCACCACTAAGCTACAGGACCTTAAAAATATGCAGGAGCCTTCACAGACGCCTGCATATAACAGCTAAATATTAACCAATAATTATCCTAAAAACTCTCTCAACGCAAAGTTAAGTACTAACCCATAATATGGCAAACATTAAAATATAAAAAGGATTAAAATACCTACTTCTTTTTTTTCTTCTTCTTTTTAGTGTCTTTTACTCGTTCAGCTTCGTTTTCGGGCTCCACAATATCACCGGCTTCTTCCTGAATCACATCCGTCTCAGGAACAACATCAGACTTCTCCGGCTCAGCGACATCATTTTTGTCTTTACCGATTATACCTATCTGGTAGCCTCTTAATTCTATTTGCATTGATTTCAGCTTCGATTCTAACTCCTGTATTGCCTTGGCTCCAATAGAAACCTCATTTTCCAAATCTCCGATTCTGATCCTGGCTTCAATCAATGCATTTGATTTCTTTTTTAATTCAGATGAGATACTGTTTTTCTTTTCTTCCAAGTTTCTGATTTTGTAATTAGCCTCATCAAGATCAGACTTAGCTTTGTCAAGATCGACATTGGCCGCATCAAGTTCTTCCGTTTTCTTCTTGACGCTTTTTATCAGCTTTTTCTGATTTTCCTTCAAGGCATCAATCTTTTCCTTAGACTCAGAAAGATCTTTGCCAATAGATAAAATCTCTTTATCCTTTGAAGCGATATCTGACTTAAGTTCTGAAAGCCTTTCCTTGTAAAAATCAGCCTTATCCTGCATTTCCTCAATTTCTTTTGCAAGATTTTCGGATTTAATAGCTTTCTCCCTGTACATTGACAGCTTGCTGTCTGTGATGAATGTAAAACCTAACATGCTCATTTTCAAAATATTTAAACATTACTTAACTCCGGAACTACCAAGACCTTTTTCTCCACGTTCATTTCCGTCTTCTACCTCAATATCTGTCACCTCTTCCAATACCATTTTGTATTGTGGAACGATTTCCATCTGAGCTATTCTATCGTTTTTATGGATTACGGTCGGTTTTTTATTGACTTTAGTAAGATTGACCATATACTCTCCTTTGTAGGTAAATTCGCATTTACCGGGCGCGTTAGTAACTACCACTCCCTCGTCAAAAGAGAATCCTGATCTTCCTTCTACATTCACGCACCATCCTTCTGGGATATTCAACTTGAATCCTGTTCCGATTCTAACAGAATAACCTTGATATAAGGTAATTGATTCAAAATCGGAAGGAACATCTATTTCCACTCCCATGTCATTCACCATCTTCACCACTCTATATGCACGAATATCACAACATGCATCGCCATCATGTTTATATTCAGGTACCACGACATCGGGGTACAGTTTCTTAATACCTACCTGCACAGTCTTCTGATACCCTGGAGTCAAATACGATTCAGGTATTTTATTAACAACCTTATCTTCTTTTTTATGTTTGTTGTTCTTTTCAGAAACAGTACCCTTCTTGCTATCTTCTTTTTCATAAAGAAGTCTTTCAATATCTTCTAACTTGTCCATGATCATATTTTTATAGTACAATAAACAATACCTTCTTTTTTTATATCCTTCGTTGATTCATAACACTCACGAAAAGTACTTATGTCTGCATCATTAGGATCATCGACCCACTCATCTCCTTGCTTATATTTTTCTCTGGTTTCTGAGTAGATCATACATAATTTATCCCCATGCTTCGCCATAATCCTTTCTTCTGTCACTTTCCTACGAAGTTTAATAAGGGGAAATCTTGTAACTATTTCTACCATCATTCTACACTATCTTTAAAAGCCCAAGAGATGTTATTCTCCTGGGCTGATGTTTATATTAAAATGGAAGGTCCTCTTCTTCCATAGGAGGAAAGTTCGGTATCTGTGCTTGCGGCTGTGGCTGCGTCTGATGCTGAGGCTTGGTGCTCCTTGTGGTAGATGCCGGTGCCGGGGCAGGGGCAGCAGGCTGAGCTGTCGGCTGTGGCGTATAAGCCGGTGCCTGATACTGTGCTGGCTGTTGAGCAGGCTGTTGGTAATTCTGATACGGAATAGCACTCGGAACAGACTGAGGTTGTTGAACCTGTTGAGGAGCAGCCGGCTGCTGAGCGTAAGCCTGAGGAGCTGCCGGCTCTTGCTGAGTATTTCCTCCTAACCCTAATTTAGCCATTATACCGGCTCTGATGTCTTTAATAGAAGCATTGAACCTGTTTGAATATTCAGTAATCTTCTGATAAGTAAAGTTATTTTGAGCCGAATAATCGAGGCTTTTCTTGCCATCAAATCCTGTAACTTCAATAGGGTCAGGCCAGCCATTTACGCCTTTTTTATAAAAACGTTCAACAAGCTGATCTTTTTCTCCGTCTACTCCGGCATATGCGATAATAAGTTCCGAAGATCCAAACTCGTCATCTTTCTTCTTCTTAAAGACATTGAAATAAATTTCACGACTGAAATCGATGTTTTCGTAGTATTTTACGAAGCTCTTAACAAAGCCCTTGATATTTCCTTTTTGATTGACGAGAGGTATGGAAATACAATAGTTTTCATTAAGCTCGTAATCTTTTAATACGATAAGGAAATTAGTAACAGTATTTCCATTAGAGAAAGTACTTGACTTTAACCCGATGTAGTTAATGTATCCAACTACTCCATTATAATACTCTTTCCAATATCCCGCCGGCTGACCGCTATTAGGATTTATGTGCTGAACAAAACCTTCTTTTGGTTCGTTACTTTTTTCATACAAGTTACCATCCGAATTAATATACAGATAATAAGTTGTACCAAAACTTCTGTTTTCTCTAAAAGCCATATTTTTATTTTTTTTATAGATTATACAATGTTTGATTTAAGATGTATGTTGATTCGTATTTAGGATTGAACATCTTTATCATCTTATACTGATCAGACCAATCCATGACAGTATCTCCTTTTATAAGTGATTTTACGGAAGACAGTATATTTTCCTTACCGATAGAAAAGCTAAAACACGGACCTTCGAGCGCATTCAAAGGCATTGATTCCATTATCTTTTTTCTATTTCCAAAATCCTCAGACATTACCGTTATGCCGTTTTCTTCATCTACCTTGACATTAACAACATTATCCACTAAAGTCATGGAATTAAGAACCGATATAAGTAAATCCCGGTCAAACTTAACCCTCGACGATTTTTCGAATTTGCTACATACGTATTCGTAGTTAGGATACTGTTGTTCTACGTTCATATCCGATATAATTACATTATCAAAGCATAAGAACGTCCTAACACCATCTGTGGAAATACTGATCTCCGTATCTTTATCAGATAGAAAACGGTACAAGATAGAAGCTGCAACCTCACTTATCATAATTGACCTTTCTTCTAATGCATTAGCACATTCTTTCCTATTTATAAACAGACGGAACATATCAGTAGAAACAATGTCAATATAATCCTTCTTCACATTAAGAAGAATCGAGCATATAGCCGGTCTAAATTCATCCGATCCAACAAACGCAAAAGATCTTTTCATAGACTGAATGAAAGATGAGCTCATAACACGAATGCCATCACCTACAGGATAAAATAAATCAGGGAAAGCCCTATCCTCAATCCAAGTAGAAGAAAAAGATCCTCTATCGTATTTAAAAACGATACTGTAATCGTTTTTAATCTCTATCTCTATATCCTGGTTATGATTTTTAAAAAACGAAATAAGAGTCCCGGCATCTACTAAAAGAGAAAACTTATGGTCACAAGGAATATCAGTATTCACATCTAAAATATCATCCGTATATGTTATACGTTCGTTCATGGCTTGTATCCGGATATGATCAAAATATAAAGTAATTTTCATATTCGATGTGACACAATCCTTTAGAACCTTATCAAACATCTTTGAAATGTTTGAAAGCTTCTCATTCATTAGTATGCCAGGAACTCTTACTTTCATTTTTTAAAACTTACGATTATGACTATCTAACACTGCAAATGTATTATTTTAAAATCTAATTACGAATTAATTGGATTTAAAATGATTTAAAATAGATTAAATACTTCTTCTTGCTGCTTCTGCTATAAGCATCGCGTCAACTATACCGTCATGGGCGGTCTTACATCTTTCGTTTTTAACGAACGTATCTGTCGGCCACAGCCTTTTAGCGCAAGCCAATGACGTTTTCTTAGTATTTACCTTACTGGCTTCCATGACCTTATCAGAATGCGTCCAAACCAATTTCTGCCATGTTTTAGGGGCTATGAAATTAACGGAACAACTTATGTCCGTAAATGCCATGCAAAGGGACAGGAACAGCCCATGCAGCTGGCCTTTGTTCTCCATGAGAGAGGCTGTTGAGGACGTGCTGACCCCGTACAGTGCGTGGACGTCCTCTATGACGAACACTACTCTATCAGGATTGTTTTCTACGATCGTATCTCGGCAAAAAACATATTCTTTAGTCAAGTCTACCGGCCCTGAAGCTGATATTCTCGGAGTGGAGATTCTTGATATTAGTTTGCTGTCTTGATCGATGCAGGCTATAGCTCCGTCTTTTCCAGGATCTGCTGCTATATATAGTATCATAATGCACTAATTTAGATTCATGTCAATTTTGCCAATGCTATCGTCATTTTCAAAGCCTCCATTGTCTGTAAGTTCGTAATCAATAGCCACAGCACCGTTACCAAGAATGTAAAAGCCTTTAAACATCTTTCCTATTTCAATAGGATACACAACATTTACATCCCTTCCAATATCCTCAAACGGCATAGCGATATCTTCTGTTTCAGCTTCTTTTTGTTTTGCTAATACCCCAACAGGTATATTTTCACCTTTTATAGATGCGTATGTAACCATATACAGAACATCGTTATTAACAAACGCCCTATCACTACTTACCTTATCCAAGCTAACATATATAATATGTTTTATAAAACTATTGATATCCCCACATATGTTAATAGCTTCTACTTCTTTCGGAATAACGACTTCCACTTCTTCTGGTTTTATATTTTTCTTTTTCATTGCATTAACCTTTTTGTATTTTGTTTTACTTCTTCAACAAGATCCTGATCTTTCATCATCTCTTGCTTAAGTTTCTCATTCTCCTTAATTCTTTTCACCCTATCGGCAAGAATCTTTTTGTATCTTTTATCCGAGATCTTTATAAACCAAGGACAGTTCCTTGATGGAATCCTTTTGCATGGATAATCAGTGAGACCGTTCGGTCCAAACTGCTCGCATCGGTTACATTTTTCTTCGCCTGTCATTGTACTATATTTTAGGGAAACATTCTTCAAGTTCTCTATAAGAGCACTCTACTACAACAGAATCTCCTTTAGGGAGAAATACTAAAATAGAATCGATAGAAAAAACGCTATCTACTTTTCTTACAAGTTGGCCATGTTTGTAAGAAGACATGACCAACCTAATTCCATACGCATCTGAATAAGATCCTTTCCTACATGGGGTTATGCTTTCAACAACATAATCAAAGCCTCCTACGTTGACTTCATCACCGGCATTTATTTCCATGATAGGAACCATCTTAGCCCTTCTATCTATGCTTATTTTCATTTTGCAACCTCAAATTTTATTTGCTCCTTCGGTTCATAATCCCATACCTCAAAATCATCAGCTACGAAATCATAAAATCCTTTCCCTTCCATACGAGACGAGATAGTAACCTGCGGAACCGGGCCGAAGAGAGATCGACGAAGGAGCTCGTTTGCCTGTTCTTCGTGACGGTCATACACATGCATATCTTGTATAAAATGAGTGAAAATAGCAGGCCTTAACCCGGCGTCATGAGCGAACATCATCATCAACGCCGCATATTGAGCTACATTCCAGCAAGAAGCTGTAATCATATCCTGGCTGCGCTGATAAAGCGTCATATACAACTCATCTCTTTTAACAGATAAATTTACCTGAAACGCACATTCTTGAAGAGGCTTAAGACTATTGGTTTCAGGATCGAACATGGATGCTACTATTCTTCTTGACGAACGATCATTCTTGAGTGACCAAAGAATGAAGTCTGTTTGGTTAAGAAAACCGTAAAGACCATCATGGATATCTATCATACCCTCTGGAGCTTTTCCGGTTCCCATATAAACATGTCTGTTCACCATATCTCCATAACATCCTTCTATCTTTCCATTATCATCAGCCCACTGATCCCAGATATGGAGACCAAGTTCTTTGATGTCTACCGATCTTTTTTGCCAAATCCACAAGATTTCTTTTATGGAGTTTTTAAGATTAGTAGGTCTAAGCGAACCAAGAGGAAATTCCCGGCGAAGATCGTACTGGTTGCATACTTGCAGGATACGCTTCACCTTTACGCCTGTCCCGTCACCGTAGACCGGTCGCTTTACCTCTTCCCACGGCTGGCTCATTATAAGAGCCAAATTATCTTGAAATATTTTATCTACTCTTGCCATATTCTTATTAGGTACTTATATACTATAGTATCACCATCTCAAGGTTATGCCAACAAACAAGGATCATTGAAAATTCTAAGAGGAATGGTTATAAAGACGATTAATTTCTTCTTGTTCTAAACACGGACCACCTACAACTTTCTCTGTCGCTTTTCTTTGTCTAACAAAATCTTCAGCTTCGGAAAAAGTTGTAGCATAAATATATCCGCCATACTTTTCTCCATTGATTTCAAATTCTGTCACAAACTTCTTTTGTTTTTCTTCTTTTGTTTCCATAACTGTAATTTTTAAAAGCAAATAATTGATTGATTTATAAAAAGAAATAAAGCGGTGATAAACTAAGTTACCTTAACCAACTACCATCCAATCATCAGCCAACATATCTGATTGAGAAGCTAACCATCCATTTACAATATTATCGTTAGCATCTTTCATGCACAGATAAGAACAGAATTTAATCATGTTGGTTTCATCTATGTCATAATAATCTTTTACGTACTTTTTAAACGAATCCGGCAATGACTTTACTTTATTAACTATCGTATCAGTAGACAACCAATCTTCCGGGCGCTGGAATACGAACATTCCTTTACCATTCCATCCTGAACGAGCAATTAACTTACCTTCTTTTACTGCCTCTAAAGCTTCTCCAAATTTCATAACTATATTTTTTTTATAAATTAAACTCTGCAAAATCTATTTCAGATCCGGTTGACAAATTAATCATTGACTTTTCAAGCTCTTCCATTGGAACCGGTTTCACAATACCTCCATTACCAAGAGTCCTTTTATAGAAGTTTATCACCACCTGATCGCTGGTTTTTACCGTCTTAGGAATAGGTTGACGAAGATATAATCCATCAAGAGACTTTACTCTTGAAAGAGCCGTATATAGCTGTCCTGTTTCAAAAGAATTAGATACGTCCATCATAGCCGCATCCAATGTCAGGCCTTGGGCTTTATGGATCGTGATAGAATAACCTATTTTTATAGGATACTGAATAATAGCTCCTACTACTTCAGATTCTATCTTATATCCGTTTCTTACGTATTTTACTTTCTCAAACGAACATGGTGTTATAACAACCTTAGTATGCTCATCATCTTTCGGTTTATCAAGGACTACTTCAATCTCACCCTTTTTTATAGATAATACAGTACCAAGAGAGCCATTGAAGTACTCTCCTCCGTTTCTTGTTATCATAACTCTTGATCCTTCTTTCAAGAAAAGAGTTTTTTCAACCGGAGCATCTTTAGGATAATCACCGTTTATAACAGCTTCTAATTTTCTTAAAGAGCCTGGTAACGATGATATTCTCATTTCGTTAATAGCCGTAGCTTTTGAGTTGGTAGTTACAATCTCAACATATCCTTGATTATTATCAGACTGAATACATCTGCTGTTTATTGTATCAAATACATCATCATCCATCTGCCCTTCACGCACCTTATTAAGGACACTAATAAACTTCTCATCTTTCTGACGGTATATTTTTTCAAAAGAAACCATTTCCATACCAGAAGCCATTAGAGACTTGGAGCTAAAGAAGTAAGATGTATCGTATATTTCTCTAAAAAAATCCTCCTTAATTACTGGCGGAAGTTGAAATAAATCACCTACCATAATAAGTTTCACGCCGCCAAACGGGTCCTTGTCTCCTCTTGCATGACGAAGTATATCAGCTACGTTGTCAAGAAGATCAGGGCGAACCATAGAAATCTCGTCTATGATAAGATACTTTATATTCTGTAAAATCTTTTCCGAACCTCCGTTGAATTTATATTCGCAGTTATCCATAAACGCGCCTTTTCGTATTTCAGGTATATACGGCTGCATTCCTATTCTAAAAAATGAATGAATGGTTTGACCACCTGCATTAACAGCAGCAACACCTGTAGGAGCTACAACAACCGCATTTTTTAATGCCGGTATAATACGCTTAAGGAACGTTGTTTTTCCACTTCCTCCTTTACCGGTTATAAACAGCGGTTTTGGTGACTTACAAATAGACTTAATAGCCTTTCCTTGTGCGACATTACCTTCGGACATAACTGAACGAAGAACGCACTCCATGATTTTTTTGTCGTAACTTATAGCCATCTTTTTTCTGATTTTGTTCTACAAAACAAAAGTATGAAAATAAAATAAAACCTAAAATATAAAATGAATTAATTAGGATTAAAAAGAAATAATAAGTTGGATAAGTAGTTTTAGATCAGACAGTAATATGATTTCGTATAGATATGGTTATGGCATAGTGGTGGCTAACGGGTGTTTCCGTCGATGTTCTACGAGATTATCGTTTTTCGGCTCTGTCGGCGACTACTAAGAACAGACCCTCTCTCAAGTACCAAACATTACAATGATGAATACTGAGATGAAGGATAAAGATAGGTATCATTATAGAATGATAGTTCTTCAAATGGTATATCCTTGAATACAGATTCACCATCTAATTCTTTATCATTATCTACTGTTGTATTAATGTTAGGTAATGATTGGATAGATATATCCATATTCTCTATCTTTTCCTTAAACTGTTCTGCCTTAACATACGTATAGATGTCTTCGCTTACCGATCCCACCGCTTTAGTCATCTCGCCGGCGAACTCAGCATACATATCCCGTACCTCATTAAAACCTGCCTTTTTGTCAGGAGCAATATTGTTATAGGATTTCATTCTCCTACTTACCCTACCGCAGACCCCGGCAACGGACGTCCCCACCTCAGCACAGCAGGCTTCCGCATCAGCCAGGCCTGCCTTTACTGTGGCTACCTTCTCCTTACTCCACCCACTAACCTTGTCGTATGATTGTTTAAGACAGTTTAAGAACATGTCCATTCTGCGCTTCTTATCTTCTGCTATGATAGCGCGATAGTACTTTCTTACAATCTGGTTTTGTGTACTTCGCTCATATCCGTCCCAGAAGTCTTTGTGCGCTTCTTTAGCCATAACAGAAGCCAATGATCTTGCTTCTTCTTCTTTTGTCTTTTTACGATCTATGCCAAGGATTTCGCCATCTCCGGAAACAACTTCTTCTGCGTTTAGGAAACGTAGGATATGAGTATTGTCTTTTAAGAAGAAATTGAAATCGTCTTTCTTATTCACTTTTTCTTTTTCTCCTTTCTCTATATCCTTCTCTCCAAAATACCATCTGTTTGTTGCTCCTTTTTTATACAAGGTCCAGGTATTTGCTATTTGCCAGAAAACGGCTCCGTGCCTATATACCGGAATCAGCTTACCTATTGGGTAGTTATGTTCGTTTGCTTCAATGTAAGCACGAGGATTATCTACGTATGTTATAAATTGTATGTTTTCGAACCTTTTTACGAGCTTGTCTTTTATCGCCATACCGACAATCTCTTTCGCTTTTGTTAGTCCTACATTCAAGTACAAGGCAATTGTTTTATTACTTATCGTCGAATCAATTAATCCATAATACGAGTGGCTTCCGTCTACGACATCAGCCTGAGAGTTTGTCTCTCCACTGTTCAGTACAGACTCATTGTTTCTGACTAAATTAACAAACATCGCCTCTCTTATCCTGTCAAGGACCTTTTCATGGTTTGTTATTTCATTTTTCTTTATCTTAATTAAAATCCTATTCTTTGGAAGACTCACTTTTCCACATCCGAGAGTAAGTTGTACGCCATTAACACGATATCTTCTTGCAACGAACGTACTATCCGTCATACGGAACAGTTCGTTAAACATCGGATGTCCTGTCATGTTCTTGAACTTCGAATACCCGATTCCAAGTTTATGAAGAAGATCTTTCTGGTTTTTGAATCTTATTCTCGAATCCCGGCGGGAGATTTTTATCATACAGTATAAAGCATACAATTCCATGAACAGCGAATCATCTGACCACTGTTCCAAAAGTCTGAGACTTATGTTAATATTTCTACCTAATTGTAGCTTCATAATCTTTGACAAAAAAAATCGGATGGATTTTTGGGGATATCCATCCGATTCATGTCTTTTTCGTTCGGAAAATCCCAAAACCCCGTTACAGATTTGAGAAGCAAACAATGAAAGACGATTAATATTTTTTATCATTCATTATTTATTTCCTGAATCTGTAACGTACAGCAAATATAGAAACAAAATTCAAGAATCAAACAACAAGATCTTATTTTTTTAATGCTACAGTGCAAATATCGGGACAAATCCTGAACCAATCATCATAAAATACGTTAATTTTAAATTTATAAATCCTTAATCCTTATCTTTGTATCAAAACGATAATCTCATGAAAGAAAGTGATAATAAAGATGTTAGTAATAGGGCTTATAGGCTTTTAGTGCCTTATTCCAATACGGTAGATATGGCTAAGAAGATACTTCTGTTTTATAACGGATACCTAATGGCTTCAGGCAATGAGAAGAATGTCATAGATGCGAGGCATTTAAATCTTCTTGCCTATTATTTTGTGTTTGGATATTCGTATGAAACGAAGAAGAAGTTTTCTCATTGTTTCAGTACCGATCTTCAATATGTATCGGTTTTGGATACGGAGATGAAGAGGCGTGGTATTTTGATTGACCGTGAAGGGAATTACAGGACAAGGTGTTTGTGCCCGGATATAGAGAACATGCGCCGTCTTTTTGTATTGGAGGGTTCAAGAGATCAATGTGCGTTGGTTTCTTTATTTTACAGAAAGAAAACTTTTGAAGCCGATGCCGAAGAATGATTTCCCTATATCATTTGAGTCACATATTATAGATGATGTGATGGATAAGACCGGGGGCGTTTACGACCGAAACCAAATACGTGACGTTTTCAGAGCCAGTATTTCTTATGCCAATAACTTATGTACGTACACAGATAACGTGTCTGTATCGTTCCCGTATGTGGGTGATATGGTTTGTAACCTTCATGAGATGGAGAGGCGCAAACACAATCTTGAGCGTCTTAAATCCAAGGTAGAAAAATTATCTAAGTATCAGGAAAAAGAACTTCAGTGTCTTGATATTAAGATAAGGATGATAAAGGATGCTTATGACTCAGGTGAGATAAAAGGTGGGGATATGTTGATAAAACACAACAAATTATCTATCTTTAAATCTCGTAAGGGTCATAGTTTTAGTGAAATACAAAATATTCAAGAACAGGAATTTAACAGATAAGTTATGAAAAAAATTTTGCAAGTGGAAGTTATATACGATGCTTTTATGGATACGATATTAAAAAAACTTCCAAGAAAAAAAGAAAATTATCCTGATTGGTACAAGGAACGTCTTGAAAAGTGTGAGGGATGTAAATTCAATACCAAGAACATCCCTAACTCTATGCTTCCTCTTTCTTTGTACGTAAGCAAGAAAATAGGTAAAAATCGTTGTTCGGTATGTACGTGCTTCATCAAGCAGAAGGCCTGGAGCAAGACAGAGGAGTGTGCGCTTGGGGAGGGGCTTCCCCGTCCTTCGTGGATGGATCGTCAGTATTCTATTGATTTTTATGATGAGAAGTCAAGATGGAACAGGTTAGAACTTATTACAATGGATTCTGATGAATTTAATGTTATTTCTACAGATGACAAGCAATATAATATTGACCTCTCTAAAGACGGTAAATCATTTGAAATCATTTTCGAACCGGTAGAAAAAGGGAACAGTATAAGGTTTTCATTCGTTCTTGAGTCTAAGCATGATATGAAGATAACAGCATCAGAGACATCTTGTGGCTGTACGTCCTCTAATTTGAATATCATAGACTCCCGTCACTTTAAGTTCAATATAGAGATACATACAGCAGGATTTGGAATAGGAAGATTCGTAAAGTACATGACTGTTCACTATCAAAAAAATGGGTCTCAAAAAGAGAAAAAGATTCCGTTTAATTTTGAAGGTACTATAATTCAAAAAAGTTAAGTTATGGGCGGATGTGGTAAAGCAAGGCATTTACAATGCGAAGATAAAAGGAAGTCCTTATTTTCTATGTTGCAGGCATCTTGTGACGATCTCCCCGATTATTCTGCCGGGGACATTCTCTATGCCGTACTTAGATCTTTTGCAAAGAAAAGAGGATTGTCTGTTTCTTTTTTAAGGACGTTGACAGACAGCGAGCTTTTTGAAGTGGCTGATTATAATTTATCAATGGAGTTGATGGACGTTATTATTTACGATAAAAAGGTTCTTGATAATGAAGAAGATTGATTTTGATTCAGATATAAAGCATCTTATTTCTTATTACAACCATCTACTGTCTGAGCAGGATAAGGTGGGAGAGGAGATGGAAGAGATAACTAAGGATATTATTAGGAAGAAGGATGAGGAAAACGACATAGAGTTAGAAGACTTTATTGATTTAGAAGAAAAGTCGTTTATGACCAACTTGTATCAACAAGAGATGTTGAAAGTATCTTCTTCTGTCAAGACCGTCTACAGGTTGTCTATTAACGCCGGTCATGATCTCAATGTAGATGATGACAGCAAGAAGGTTCTTGATAGGATAGTAAATGACAGAGAATCAGATTTTATTATGTACGTTGATAATAATACTGGTTCTGTTGTATTCAAAGACGAATCTGTTGAGGAAGGAATAAAAAACATGTGTAAGTATCGTGTTGATCCATCTTCTCTTGAAGATAGGTTTAATATGCTTAAGTCTCAGTATGAGGCTTTTTTAAAAATCGTGAACAATGAAAGCAAGAAAGCCGACTAACGATGATGTCTCTTACGTAGATCGGAAACTTCTTGTGCTAAGGGATCAGATAGATAAGGCTGAACGTTATCTATCTGAAAACCCTTGGGATAAAATAGAAGATTCCGATAAGAGGGAGAAAGAATTTAGGTTTCAAAAAAGCTTGTCTGATAGCTTAATGCAATGGACTGAATCTTATATTAAGATGTGTGGGATAATGGATGTCTATAATCAGCTTGAGGCTGCCAAAAACAAGAAAAGTCTAAAAGGAGGACAAATAGTATCAGGTATTCAGTCTTTTGTCAAGAATGAAGCTAAGAGCAAGCTCGATAAATAGTTTTGTCATGAATTTTAACAGTAAAGAACTTTATATAAATATGGGTAACGATATTCCGTTATGGAATGACCTTTATTCTTATGAAGAGCAAGACGATGATGTCAAGCAATTCTGGGAAAATGAGGCTATGAAACTCCTTAACGGTGTTACCATAAATGGTGTATTTATCCATCCTTGGCTATACTGGCATATCAATTTCTGGAAGATGATGATTGACGTAGGAGATGATCGTATTCCTGGAAATTCGCAGCTTCGTGATAATGAATGGATGTTTGCCGAATTTCTAAAGCAGGCTGAAGAAGAGAATAAAGGAATATTCATGTTCGGGTGCCGTCGTTTTGGAAAAGCCCTTCTTGACTCTGAGATACTTTATCTTGAGGACCGGGAAAATATGATAGGAAATATCGTTGTAGGGGATAAGATATATGACGATAAAGGGAATTTGGTAGAAGTCGTAGGTGTTTATCCCCAAGGAAAAGTAACTACCTACAGAGTCGTATTTGAAGACGGTCGTAACGTTATTTGTTGCGGAAATCACCAATGGCGTGTCAATCATGGCGGAAAATGGCATGTTAGGAGTCTTAGAGCCATAGCTGGATTAGATTATAAGAGTATGTCTATTCCGGTAGGTGAGGCCCTGAACTACCCTACGGCAAAGCTGCCGGTTCCGCCGTCGGCCTACGCCTCGATGCTGGCGGCTTATCTCGGTGGCTATGGTGGGGATATGTTTTTCGATAAATACATTTGTAAGAAATTTTTAAGATCGTCCATAGATCAAAAAAAAGATTTTATAGAAAACTTCATTCGTTCTTTCAGAAACGTAGTAACCGGAGAAGAAGAGCTTATGTTGTCTCATATTGACATGGATGTCATAAATTTTGTACAACGTATGTTTTGGGCTTCAGGTTGGTATGCTAAATTGGAGGGGAACAAACTTATACTATCAAGGAATCGTAAGGAATTAAAAATAAGATCCATATCGATATACGGAAAGGAGCATGCCACTTGTATAACCGTTGATAATGACTCTCATTTATTTTTGACCACCAATTACATCGTTACTCATAATACGGCCATAATGAGCTCTCTTCTGGCTCGTAATGCTACAATGACGTACAATTTGACGCATAATGTTATTGGAGCAAGTAAAGAAGACCTTGCCAATATGGGAGAGTATCTTGAGTTTGGACTTGATAATCTTCCTCCTTATCTTACTATAAACAGGACCGGTAACGACTGGACTAAAGAAGTTGTTTTAGGTACAAGAAACATCAACAACCAACGTGATGTTCATGCCAGAATAAGAATCACCAACGTTGATGATGGAAAGACGCGAGGCTCATTGAAGACCGCAGGCGGAACTCCATATACGTCTATATATGATGAGGTAGGTAAATTTCCGGTGCTTGGAGCATGGCTTGCCGGTAGGCCGGCGCATATGATGCATGGTAGAATGAGGGGCGTTTGTTTGATGGCGGGAACTGGCGGTAATGTAGAAAAGTCTCAAGATGCCCAGAAAATCATGAACTCTCCGGACGAATATGGATTCATTATAATGAATTATGATATTCTAAATAAGAGAGTTATTAAACCAACATGGCGTATATGTAAATCTGGATGCTTTGTTCCGGCCCAGATGTCTCATGCGTATGAAAAGAAAGAAACGACTCTTGATAAGTATCTTGGAGTAGAGAATGCTCCCGGTCTTAAGAAGATAAAAATAAAAGTTTCAGATTTTGATAAAAATACTGGAATAATAAAATCACGTCTTGACGAACTTGTCAAAAAGGATAGGGCTTTATACGTCCAAGAACGAATGGCATTCCCTTTGTCTATAGATGATTGTTTCCTTAATACGAACGTAAATAGGTTCCCTGTAGAAGATGCGTTGAAGCACAAAAGCCGTCTTCTTGAAGAAGGTAGGCCTGGTAAAACAGTGGATATTTATCAGATAGACGGCATGAAAATGGGGTATAATTTTAGTGATAAGCAGCTTGCTGATTATCCGTTTCAAGGTGGTAACATAGATTCTCCTGTTGTTATATATGAGGATCCACCAGAAGAAGGAGGTGTTTTTGATTACACTTATGTTTCATCGCTTGACCCCTATAAATCTGACAAGGCTGATACTGATTCTGTTGGTTCGTTTTATGTACTTAAAAGATATGTAAAAATCAACGATCCATTTGCTTATTGCATAGTAGCATCATACGCATCACGTCCTCCATCTTCCGATGATTTTTGTAGGAATTGTGAAATACTTCAAGAAGCGTATGGGGCCAAGTGTCTTATGGAGAATGCCGACCGAATGTATGAATTTTATCTTACGAGACGAAATAAGCAGCTTATGTTGCTGGAAGATGGCGAACGTCTTGCCGGTAAGATTATCCGTGCTGGCGCCCGTCAGAACAACAAGCTCGGTTTGGCTCCTACGGTTCCCAATCAGCGCATGCTTTTCAATACCGTTATTCAATATTGCTGGGAGGATGTTGTTGTTGGGTATGATGATGATGGTAATGAAATAACACAGAAAGGTATTTACCGTATCCCTGATATAGAACTTCTTGATGAGATCATAGCCTTCGGTCCTGGGACCAACACCGACCGTATCATAGCCTTCGGCCACGCTCTTCTTCTGGCTAAGTATTATGATGATATGGGTTACATGCCTGAAAGTACGACTCAGAAGGAGAATCAAAAGAAGAGAGAACGTAGGAAGACAGAGCAGGTTAAAGGATTTACGGTAAGAAGACATAACCCTTACAAAATGAGATAGGTAGAACAATTTACCTATCTTTGTGAAAAAACATATAGCTCATGGAGTATTTTAATAGAGATCAGGCTTTTCCGGCCAGAGGAGTATTTTCAGGGTTGCCGGTGCAGGCGATACCTACCAAGAGAAAAACCAGGGAGTGGTTTAAAGCCACTATGGATTCTCTTGAATTGATTGGTTTGAAGCAGCTTGATGAGAACCAAAAGTTCAAGGATTTTTATAGGATGATGGAAGGCAAGCTGTCATTTATGGAACTGAAAGATGTAATTCCTTATCTTAAGGATGTTCAGTCTATAAGGGATAATGTGAATATTCCATCATTCTTACGTCATTATGATATAATAGGTACGATCGTAAATGCTTTTGTAGGATGGTTGGGCAACCTTTCTGATAAGTATAATGTAGTTGGATTGGACGAATCTGAAGTGAATCAGTATTCTGCCACGAAGGAAAATCTTCTTTATAATTACATTAGAGAGGAATTGGACAGAAGGGTTAGGCAAGAGTTATTAAATAGAGGATTGGATCCGGATTATAATAATTTTGCCAGCGAAGAAGAAAAGCAGGCTTATGCTCAACAGATACAAGAGGTGAAAGCATCTATGACCCCTCCTGAGATAGAGAATTTCATGAATACAAAATGGAAGACTGCCGAGGTTATATGGGGTTCTCATACGCTTGAAGCGGACAGGGGGCGCTTTTACATGGATGAGATAGATACCGAGAATTTCATTGACTATCTCCTTACCGGTCGTTGCTTTAGAAACTATCATGTAGGATACGACTATTATAAGCCTGAGAGGTGGTCTCCGTTGAATACATTTTACTCTAAGACATTAGATAGCAAGTATCCGCAGTACGGTGATTATATTGGTCGTGTTCATTATTATACTGCCAATGATATTATAGTAAGGTGGGGGCATCTTCTTACGGCGAAAGATAAGCAGAAGCTTATAGGGGGTGCTGATAATTTCAATGGTACTTATCATAATGGTGATAATGGGAGCTATGTAAGTTTATCCAAATTGGCGAGTGTAGGGATGTTATATCAGAATAAGGTAATACCTTGGAAAGGATATAATGATTATGCCTCTATAAAAGCTTATGAAGATTATTACGGTATTCCAGCCGGCACATATACCGGATACGATAGTAATGGCAACGAATATCACAGAACCAGATTCATGCCAAATTTAGAGCATGGTAATTACTATAACCGTGCCCAGAGTTTGAGCGACGAGCATGTTCGTAGTGATTTGTATCAGGTAACTGAATCATATTGGGTATCCCCAGCTCAGGTGTATGTAATTACCTACCAAACTGAAACCGGATTAGTAACTACCGAAATGGTAACCGACGAGCTTCTTCAGGACTTTTTACAGGAAAATGGTATTAAGAAAATTACCAGGACCATGAGTAAGGGAATGGAGAACCCGGAGATTAATACCTATTTCGTAGATTACGTTCCACAGGTAAGGTACGGGGTTAAGATCAGTGGCGGGGCTCTCGCTCAGGATAACCTGTATCTGGATGGAGAACCTATCGATCACCAGATAAAAGGGGATAGTAACATCTATGACTTTGTTCTACCCGTTGCCGGATATATCGGTACTTCTATGGCCAACAGGATTCAGCCATATCAAATATTTTATAATTTCTCCATAAATCAGATAAACAATATTCTTGAAAAGGAGATCGGTAAATTCTTCTTAGGGGATATAAATCTGGTTCCAAGTGAATACAAGGATTTGGGTGAAGATGTGGCTGATATATGGGCTAATCTTCTTGATGTAGCTAAGTCTGTAGGAGCTCTGACATTAGATACCTCATCTCAAAACACGAAAGGCGGTGTTCCTTTCAACCAGTTTGCCGTCTATGATTTGTCGCAGACAGAGCAGCTTAAAACAAGAATGGAGCTTGCTGAATGGTCGAGGATGAAGTGTTTTGAAATGGTTGGTATCACGCCTCAAGTAATTAACGGTCCCAACAGGTATGAGACTGCCACCGGGGTCCAGCAGGGCGTTACAGCATCTATGTTACAAACACAGATATACTTTGATAACTTCGGTTACTTCAAGAAACGCGCTTTGGATCTTCATATGGCTGTCGCTCAACAATGCCAGGAAGAAGGAAAGGATATTTCTGTAATGTACACAAAAAGTGACCTTACCAGAGCGTTTTTATCTATAGGAACCGACGGTCTTAGCCTAAGGCATCTTGGTGTTCAAGCTTTATCCAACTCGAAGAAAAGGGATGAGCTTGAAAAGTTCAAGACCTTTATGTTGCAGCTAAATACGGCCGGAGGAGACATTTACGATCTTGCATCTATCTTCACATCAGATTCTATGGTGGAACTTATACAGAATGCAAGGAATACTCGCGCATACAACGAGCGTCAGATGCAGCAGCAACAACAGAATCAGATGCAGCTTAACCAGCAACAGATACAAGCTGAAGCTGCTGAGAAGGATAAGCAACGTCAGCATGAACTTGCTTTAGAAGACAAGAAAGGTCAATACAGGATACTCCAAGAGAAGATCCAGGCGGCAGGCAGGGCGGCAGACGCCAAGAGCGACGCCACCTCCCTCAACTTCCTGGCTTCTGTTTCAGATCAGACCGTAAGGCAAGCTGATATAGAAAGCAAGGAAAGGATAGAGGATAAGAAGATCGAAAACGATTCCAAACTTCATGATGATGAAATGAGAATGAAAATGGAAGAGTTAAAATTAAAATCCAAAGAGCTTGCTCAACGAGCGAGGGAAGACGCCACTAAAAGGTATGTAGCCAGAATCAATAAGAATTAAGGATTAAATATCCCCAAATTTCATTAGAAAATCTCTAATAAAATTTGGGGATATTTAATTTTTAGTGAAGATTAAACACTTATAGGTTTTTTATCTGAAATATAGGTATTTAAATATTTTTGCAGTATGGGAAAATTAGAAAAAAATGGAATAGTAGAATTGGACGATATTTTTAGTATCGGTCCGGTTGATGATGTTTATAATAGGGAAGAAGATATTCTGCCTATTAATGGTAATGAACCGGCTAAAAAAGATGAGAAGCCTGTAGAAGAAGGTTCTCAAATTAAAGAAGAGCCGGTTGTTGATCCTACTCCTGATCCTAAAGAGGATAAAAAAGGAGAAGATAATGTAGTTGATGTTAATCAGGATCAGGTAGAGACCCCGGTTGTCAATTACAGAAAAGTATTGGATGCCCTTTCTTCAAGGGGAATTATTCCCGATTTGAAAGATGTGGTGTTTAGCGGTGAAAACGGCGAAGAGATTACTATCAATGATCTTGATTTTAGTAAAGAAGATTCGTTGTGTGACATATTATCCACAGTCCTTGAAAGCCAGAAAGAGGACATTGTTAAGGATAAGATAGATGTTACTTCTGTTTCTGATATTACTAAGAAGCTTATCCAGGCTGATAAGGCCGGCGCGAATATCGTTGATATTCTTAAGCAATATGATACGAATGTCGCTCCTATAGAAAAGCTTGACATTGAAAACAAAGCAGATCAGATAAAGATCGTTCGCCATTATGTTGATCTTCTTGGGTTGCCTAAAGATGAAGCTGATGAGTTTTTCAAAGGTATTATCAATAAAGGTGAAGAGTATGTTGAAGCAAAGGCTATAAAGTATAAGGCTGAGCTTGATAAGAGAATGGATGATATTATCCAGCAACGTACTAAAGAGGCTGCCGAAAAGAAGGCGAAGGATGCAGAAGATTTTAGAAGGTATAAGAAAGACCTTAAGTCTTCTATCCAGGCAAAGTATCAGCTAAATGACACTATGGTATCTAAAGCTCTTGATTTTGCCCTAAAACCTTCTGAATCGAATCCCGGAATTACCAAAGCATTTAATAGGGTAAGGGAGATGATGATGAATCCGGAAGAAGCGCCAGATTTGATTATGTTTCTTATGAACCCAGGAGAGTTCATAAAACAGAAGTCGAATCAAGCTGTAGTTGATGAGAAAAAGAAAATTTATAAGCTCATCAGCCATACAAATAAAGACAAGAGGGTGGCTCCGGTAGATGATAAAGGCGATCAAGTTCAAGGTGTGAAGTTCGATGAAATCAGTATAGATTAAAAATTAAAACATTTTTTCGTTCATGGCTAATGTACTTTTAACAAAAAATTTCCCGGCCACCATGAATGGTGACACGGTGATTGGATATACCGACGCTAAAGTCGTTAAGCAAAGTATCGTAGAACACGATCTTAGCTCTTTAGAAGATTGGTACTACGAAGATCCGGATAAGAACCATCTGGGTATGCTTGAGTTGTTTTCTAATATTACAAACTATCCTCTGCCTATGTATATGGGTATGATCAAACAGGATGCTACTATTACCGTAAATGGTATCAATGGTTCATTCCGTTATGATCTTCCGGTATCAGAGACGTATGAGGTGGTTACAGTAGAAGATACGTCTTTGAAATATGCAAAACCCGGTATTGATGAAAGCTTCTTCGAAATTGTATTGAATGCACAATTTAAACAAGGAGATGTTATTACTTACGATGTGATTAACGGTTGCCAGGCTCTTATCTCTACAGAGCGTCCTCCTAAACAAGAAGGTGAAAACTGGAGATACTGGTGTAAGCTGTGGGGCCGTTCTCGTGCTAAATACTTCCCGAAAGACATGCTTCGTGCCGGTATTAAATACTGGAAGGTAACAAACGTTCTTGGTGAGTTCTCTACTCAGTTCTCTGGTGTAGGAGGTGCTTCTAAGGCCGGTTCTATGACTTGTGAATTTACGCTTGGTGGACACCGTGGTGTTGAAGGTGAAACGACTATGTACGCTGGTATTAAGTCTTTGGCTTATGCGGACGAACGCACACAGAATTTCATCGACAAAGCTTACCAGAAAGTTCGTCAGCTTTCTGAAATCAGAGGAGGTGATGCGAGTTATGCTATCATCGGTTCTCGTCTTGGTGACGGAAGCATTGATATGCGTACAGCACGTGTAGCCAATACAGTGTCTTTGTTCTGCTTGGCTGAGTTGGCTAAGATGGAAGCATACGAACTTATGTTCATGCGTGGAGGTAGAGTCAAGGGTCATAATGGTGTTTTGATGAAAAACGAAGGTTTGTACCATCAACTTCGCCGTGGTTTCGTTATTTCCTACGCTCGTCCGGGCGGTATCAAGCGTGAACACTTCCTGGCTGCTGCTGACTATATTTTCCGTGGTCGTAGCGATATGCCGATTGAAAATCGTGTAATGAAATTCAAGGTAGGTGCTATGGCTTATAAGAACATCGTTGAAATCTTCCGTGATGAGTTCTTCTCTCAATTAGGTGCTTTGGCTCCGCTTATGGGTACAGAACGTATCATCAATAACCCGGTAACAGGATCAAACGATGCTCTTGAATTAGGAACTGTAAAGATCAAGGGTGTTACTATTCCAGGTATTGGTAAGGTCATTGTAGAACACGAACCTTCTTTGGATTACGTTGATATGGTAGATAGAAGCCAGTTGGTAGACGGCATGACTCCTATCACATCATATTCATGTATTATGGAAGACTTGACCGCTCCTGAATATTCCAATGCATTCGCCGGTATTCCTGCTTCAGCCGAAGCTCGTATTGGTAATATCAACAGCAACGTATTCTACGTTAAGCCTGATATTGGTTCTATGTGGTGGGGTTACGAACAAGGTAGATGGTCATCCAGAGTATCGGCTCAAGAAATTGTATCCAGCCATCCTCGTATGTCAGAACAATTCTGGTGCCACTCTGTATCGGCTTGTTGGGTAAAAGATACCAGCCGGTTTGTAACAATTGAATTGTTACCAAGCTCTTTGTAATCATAACTTTTAATATTAACTTGCGGTCGGCTTTAAAACCGGCCGCAAATTTTGTTTCTAACATAGTCTTTTCATATATGAAAAGACGTAGGGTATATAAAAAAATGGGAAAAAAGATTTTTGAAGAAAGCCATGAGTCTAAGAAACTGCTGGCTACCGTAGGAGGAATGAAGATATATTCCGACTCTATTTATGTTATAACAGGTAAGATGGATGAAGAAGCTCCTTCCGGATATCAGGAAAGAGGCATTTCCAAGACTCCTTTCCCTGGGAACAAGACAGTATCTTGTTGTGGATGGGATAAGGATCTTAGGGTGTATGATACCGGTTTCTTCATCAATTCAGCATGTTATAAAGGTTACTCACTTGAAGACAAGAAGAATGAAATGGATATGCGTATTAAGAATATTCGGTATCCGTTTGAAGAAACTGTCAATGAGGACCTGGACCAAAAGAACTTCGATTTCTGGGATTCTTACAGAATTGACTTGTATGATGGTCGTTTGTTCTACACTAATGACGTTCGTGATTTATTTGAGCTGTATATAGCTATTTTGTCCAAGTCTCTTACTCCTAAAGAGGAAGACGGTAATCCGATGTATGTCGAATCTTATTATTGTGTAGAAGACAAGACTACGGCCGTAGATATCAGGAAACAACGTCAGATTGACAAGGCTGATATTTTATATGAGTTTATGAACAAGCTGAAAGGGTCAGAGGCTGAAAGGAAAAGCATCTACGATCTGCTTTTGTATCTTGACATCATATACAGCGTAGAGCTTGATCAGAGCATGGTTCAATACATATTCACTAATTGGATTGACGCCAAGAATACAAACGTTGACATGTATAAAGAAGCAAGCTCAAGGTTCTTATCTGACGACGAATCTTCCGAAGGGATGCAGGTGATTAAATTCCATCGTATGATCAGGGAAATGATCGAGGGCCTGGCTGTCACCGTCAACACCGACGGACTGTATCTGAATGGCGAGCTCCTGGGCGCCGACGCCATCTCTGCATCTATGGCTCTTGCTTCCAATAAGTCGATGTTAGAAACTAAGTCACGTGTCCTGGAAGCGTATAACGCTTTAAAGAACAAGCATAAAAAAATAGAAGGCACTAAGTCTGACAAGAATAAAAAGGAAGATGAGAAAGGTTTCGATGTTGATCAATACGCTGACAAAAAATAATAATTTATGAAAATCGTTGATTGTTATCTCCGGGCCTTACAGAAGGCTGAAGAAAACATGACCAACGGTGGTATAAAACTTGACAAGGCACGTTTTGTTCAGCTTTTTAATGACGAACAAAACCGCCTTGTTCGTTATATCCTTGATAAGAAAAATGAAGAGGATATACGTTATATCCAAAAGTTGGTTGTGTATTCGAAAGAACTTGACGAGAGAGGAGATAAAGATAATCCGGAAAGCACTTTATTTTCATTGCCTTCTGATTTCTTCTCCTTTTCAAACATATCAGGCGTATTTACCAAAGGTGAATGCACGGTCACTGATTTTACCATGTGGGAGGCTAAGAACGAAAACCCGCATGAGCTTCTTGCCGACTTTTTTAACAAACCTGATTTTGATTTTAGGGAAACATTCTATACAATAGGCGAAGATTCGGTAAGGGTGTATAAGTCTGGTTTTGATGTAGACACCGTTTACCTTACATATTACCGCTATCCGAAGGAAGTTGACATCGAAGGATATATTAAATCCGATGGTTCTAATTCAACTGATATAGATCCTGAATTAGATGATAAATTAATTGGTATTATCCTTAACATGATTGAAAAGCAATTTGCTTTGAATGAAAGCGAATACGGACGTTATCAAATAGATTCAAACAACGTCCAATCTCCTTTGTAGCAGAAGAAAGGCATATCCTAAATTAAAGATTATCAAAAAGCATTAAGAATTAATTAATTCATAATGCTTTTTGTTGCTTATATGACTATCACTATTTTTGAGACAGATAACAGAATATTAATTTTTAAAATATTATAAGGCTATGGCTATCCATAAACCGTATGACAGACACATTATCTGTCCTCCGCACGCTAAGTTGGCGGACGTAGATTCTTTGTTGCTTCAAGAAGGTCAGATCGCTATCTATGATTTGGATGGTGAGCAGACTAAAGATGGTTTGAAAGCGTTGAAAGACTTGAAAGGATATCGTAAGGACGAACAACGTTTCCAGATCAGAATCGGACGTAATGAGATGGTGAACGACCGTGTATCTGATGATAAATCATTCTCTACACCTACGTTTGCTATTGATGAAATTATAGAAGTGTATGCTTCTGCTCCGAAGAGTAAAGAAATTAAAGTAGATGAGGTTATTTTCGGTTATAACGGAATTGACGACAGTACAGCTATTACAGCAAGAAAAGGCGATCGTATTCCTATCCATATTAAGCTGACAGGACGTTTGTTTGAGCTTCGTGGTTATCCGATGGGTGAGGTGAATATTGATGATTACATCATTTTCGAAAACTGTCCGGGTCGTGAGGATATGTGCTCAGAATGTGATCCTTGCGAAGATGTTGATATTTTGGCTGCTATCTTGAAAACAATCGAACGTATCAAGAATCAGCCGATTGCAGGCGGTGGCAAGGTAGGTGATTTTGTAGAAATCCATCCTATCCATTCTTGCAATGAAATGGAAAAAACTCCGGTGGAAACCGACATGAATTTCTATTGCATGGAAATGTGTGATACCGGTGATGCTTATGCCCTGGCTCAGCTTAAGGCTGCTTATCCTGGTTTGGATATTAAGAGGGTCGGACGTCATCTTTCTACATCCAAATATCAGGTGATGAAAGAAGGTGGTAAGCCTTCTGATTATACTCAAAAGCTGTCTTCTATCATGAAAGGCTGCGAAGAGTGCCCTGATGGATATACTAAGGTAGACGGAGGTTTGATTTATGCCGTAACGTTAGAGGATGATGGGGTTGATCAGTCTACTGTAGTAGAAAGCATTAAGAATGCCGTTAGTAGCACTGCCGAGAAAACAGCAGCCCAAGATGGCGGCGTAGGTATGTACACTGTGGCCGTAAGCAAGAAACTGACGAAGGCTGATATCGATGCATTTGTAGAAACTAATCCGACTGCCACAGTAACGTTCGTTGCTAAAACAGCAGATATGTGTAGCAATCCTACTGTTACTACCGTTAGCTGGGAAGCATGTGGTTCTTGTAAGATTTCGAAAGAAGCTTATGAAATCACGTTGCCGGATGATGAATGTGGTAACAGTGCTAAAGAAGAATTGCAGGCAGCATTCCCGTATCTGACAATCGAAGATTACGGTACACCTGGTGGATGTCAACACAAATTCAAAACAACGGTCGTTACTAACATGGTTTGCGACGAATGCGATAAAATCTTCAAAGACTTCTTCGTATCTAAAGCTCCCGAATCTTATCGTGGACGTAACTGGAAACGTTTGGGTGCCGTAGCAGGAGATCAGTCCATTATCGCCGATCCGCTTCCTAAGAACTGTAAATGCGGTATCTTGTTCCGTGGTATTGACTACATGATTTCTCCGTCTGACTGTTTGATTGACCGTCTGACATTCCAGGAAGGATCTGTTCGTATTGCTGTAAATGGTGGTTATCCGGATGAACAGCGCGAGGCTATCAGCACGTACTTCAACCCGATCCATACCGAATACAAACAGCACTGGGCTCCGCGCACTCACCTCGGCGCTGAATTGCTGGATAAAGAACGCGAACAACGTATGTTCTTCGACTTCCGTAAGACTCACCAAGAACTTATGGAACGGATGTTTACCAACGAAGAAACCCGCTTAGACCTGTTGGCTCCGTATGCTGATTATTCAGTAACGCTGAAGCCGGCACGTTACTCTAACGGCTTCGGTAGGGTAATTGATGATCATATTACAGTACACTTCCATGTACCGTATGGTGCTCACGAAGGTATTCAAGACCTTATGGACTTGTTAGCTGCTTCGGCAAATATCAAGCCCTGCAAGATTTGATTTTCCTTTTTTCTATATATCCCAAGGGGGAGGAGGCTGGTCCTCCACCCCCTTTTTTGTAATAAAATAATTTGAAATAGATCGATTTCATATGAATGGCGTGGATTCTTTAGTCGGTGCCTTAGGTAGGGGCATTGACAAAATAACCAACATAGTTGGAAAATGGGGTTCCTCCCAACCGGTAGATGACAGCAAATCCGGTATAAAAATAGGGGACAAAATCTACCAGGTGGTTGTGTCCTTAAATGGCTGTTATTGGTATCTTGACGAAGAAGGCAAGAAGCATCCTGTTTCTGGTATTCCGGCCACAACCGAATGGGAGTGGATTAATATAGCCGAGAAAGTTATCAAAGATTTCAAAACTTGTTACCGTACACCTGGTGGGAAGGTTGAAGTATGGAGTTGGTATCTTCTTAACGATCAGATGGATGTTCTTAAAGAAACCCATAGAATTACCGACAGTACTGACATGGATAATCCGGTAGGTAAGGTTCTTGCTAAAATACCGGACGAGTGGGTTATGATCGACTGTGATCTTCCTGATATGACAGAACGCGACATTACTTTCGTCAACAGATGTTATAAAACTCCGGATGGTAAGGTTGAAATAGAAGGATTAGAAGCCATAGATGATAAGATAAATATCAGGGAATCTATTTATACCGTTATTCAATCGACGGACGATAATTTCCCTGCCGGCCATGTTTTCAGGCTAATTCCGGAAAATTGGGTTAGAATGGTTTGTGACTTTCCTGACATGACAGAGCGAGACGTAACTTACGTTCTTGAATGTTACACTACTAAAAAGGGGAAAGTGCAAGTAGAAGGTTTGGTGGCCATAGATAACATTCTTGGGACCAGGGAAGAGGTTTATACTGTCCTTCAGTCTACTGATCCTGATATTAAGGTAGGAACCGTGCTGGATTCCATTCCCGAAGATTGGGTTAGGATGGTCTGCGATTTTCCTGACATGACGGACAGGGAAATTGTTGAAGTGGACGAATGTTATAAGACTGATGGTGGTAAGGTCAATATAAAAGGTTATCAAGCTATTGATGCCGTTCTTGGTGTAAGGGAACAGTATTATTATATTGTTAAGACAACGGACGACGCCTATCCTCAGTGGACGAGAATAGATAAGATACCTAACGAATGGACGAAAACCGAATGCGATTTCCCTGATCTTACAGAAAGACATATTATGTCCGTAGATGAATGTTATACTACTCCTGGTGGTAAAATACATCTTGGTGGATACAGGTCGGTAGATAGCATAATAGGTGTCCGGGACGAGTATCTTATTGTCTTAGAAACGACCGACCCTGATATACAAATAGGCGCCACATTCAGCAAAATACAAGAAGGATGGCAGCGTATTGTTTGTGATTTCCCTGATGCTACTACATCCGATACAGAAATAGTAGAAAACTGTTATAAGACAGAAAAGGGTAAGGTTCAGATCCGAACATACATAACAATGGACGGATACGGAAATACAAGGGAATTGAGACATATGGTTCTTAAAACAACCGACCCTGATTACAATATCGGATCCAATATCGATCAGATACCGGTAGGGTGGTTAAGTATCGAGTGTGATTTTGCGTCTGCTACACAGCGCCATATAAGACAGGTCAAAAACTGCTACGTTTCTGATGCAGGGAGCATCTACGTTGAGGGAGAAATCGTTTACGACAATGACCTTGACGTGGACAAGATGGCGCTGACGGTCATGGAAAGCACTGACCCGGCGATCGCCGTAGGGACGGAGCTGGCTGCCATTCCCTCTGGCTACGTGAGAACAGTTTGTAGATGTAATTGTTGCAACCACTAAATCTTATTGTCATGAGCTGTAACGAATATTTTTTAGTAACACTGGAGTCTAAATCGACTCCAGTTCGTCATAAATACACGAATTTAACAGACGAATGGTATGGTCCTGATGGCGTTAAGTACGAGGATCCTGATACGATAACTAAGATCGAAGAACAAGCTACAGATAAGAATCGTATAGGGGATAACACCCTATATCAGAAACTTATTGAAATACATTCTCAAGGAGAGTCAATAAAATCAGACATCGGAGACATAGGTCAGGTATTAGATTACATAAATGGGGAGGAAGTGTAATGGGAACCATATCAGATAAGTTAATGAGGGTCATCAATACCAAAGAGGATATAAGGCAAGCCCTTATATCCAAAGGGTATGATGTACCTACTTCTATACCTTTTAAAGAGTATGCGAAGATGATATTAGATTTACCATGTAATGCTGATTCTTTCCCAGACATAGAAGGCATAGTAGCCAGATATTCAGCATTAGGTCTCACTAATGAACAAATGGCAGAGAACCCTGTAACGATGGGTGGAAGAAAGAAATTAACATAGGAAAACGAAATAATCAGAACTTTGTAAACATCCCTCATGCTGTTTTCATTGAAATGGTTTGTTATAAATGTAAGCTAAATGGGATTGAAGTTGTTTTAAGAGAAGAAAGTTACACTTCAAAATGTAGCTTTATTGACAACGAACCGATCAAAAAGCATGATTCCTACGCAGGTAGAAGAGTTAAAAGAGGGTTGTTTAGATCAGAAAATGGAACATTCATAAATGCTGATTTAAACGGAGCTCTCAATATTCTAAGAAAAGAAGTCGGAGAATTTAATTATAATCCGATAGAGGTTTGTAGTTCACCAAAGAAACTCCGAATAGGACTTTCTTAAAGAAAAGCATATTTCTTTGAATTTCATTGAAATATGTAACTATCTGAAGAAAAGAGACGTGAATTAGGAATAGACAGCCCAAGAGCGAGCGTAGACGGTTATAAAGTTATTTTACATGTAGGACATTATGATCATCTATTCAAGTCTTTAGACATGCAGGCTGATGACGAACCTCAATACCCGTATCCGGTATATGACAGCCCTTCTTCTGAGTTTGAATCTGTTCTTTCATCTAAAGAATGGGTGTCCGATGTTAATGACGAGCGTCTTTGATCTTGTTATGGTTGGGACAATTGCTATATTTGTAAAAAAGTTGAATAATTAAAGCGTGTGGTAGCGTTATCTACCATATAATCATCATGTTTCAGATAATAATCGGATGCGTTTTGGCTAATATCCTTACGATAGCAATCATCGGTTTATCCCTGTATTTAGTGTATCGTAAAAACGAAGACCGTTTAAAGGCTTTGGATTCTAAGATTGATCAGAAGGTTGAGGACGTAAAAAACAAGGTTGGCGCGGTGATGGACATCGTAGACCAGATCAAGAAATTGTTGGACAAAATCAATAAAAAATAAAAAATGGCAGAAGTAGGTTATAACAGTAAATTCGAAGGTCTGGAGGTTGATTCCAGACTTGAAAATGTGGTGCAGGCCGCTCCTGGGACGGGCTCAGAGTCGGGCAAAGGAGGCCTTATCCCGGCTCCCCCTGCCGGAAGTCAAGACGGTAGCAAGACTCTTCTTAGTAATATGACATGGGGAGATCATGTAACAAAACAGTACATAGATGATGCTGTTTCGGCAGCAGGGTGGAAGAAGCAGATTGTTAGCAAACTTCCTACTGTTGAAGAAGCGAAAGATAATGTCATGTATCTCGTAAAAGACGATGTGGCATCTACAGAAACTAAAAACGTGTATAACGAATATATTTTGGTTACTGAAGAAGGTGGAACTAAGGTACTTGAATCGCTTGGTATGGTAAGTACAGGTGTAGATTCGACTTATCTTGATCTATCTATGTTTTTAGGTAATTCAGGAACACTTGATGAAATTTCGTTTGGGAAGGTTCTGGATGCTTACAATAATAAAATTACGTTAGGTAAGTTAGGTAACAATTATTATTCTTTGGATTATTTTTTAGATGGCAGGGATTTTGAAGGTAATTTCGAACTAAGAATAATACTTGTTTCATTTGCTGATACCAACTCAGCGGAAGGAACATCCGAATCTGATATAGAGATTCAGGTAGGGACTTTTGTTGTTACCCAAGATAAGGCATATAAGGTTATGAATAATATGGTTACGTTGTCTAATACCATATTGTCTTATTTGAAGTTTATGGCTACGACTCCTAAGGTTGTTACAACATTAGCAAATTTACCAAAAGGTGCTCATAATATCATAGCCAACGTCTCTTCTGCCACGAACCTGTCTATGGACGTATCTTCCGATGATGTTGGGCGGGAATGGAAGGTGCGGGTCAACAACACCACCGGCACAGACATCACGCAGCCGCTTCCTACCTCTGGCCAGTTCCAGAGCATGTCAGGCGATAGCGTAGTAGTACCTAAAAATAGTTTTATAGAATTAAGTATCTGGTATATCAATGATAAGTTGGTTATTAGAGTAGGTGAACAAGCTTAACAGAAAGGATAGAGTATGGTTTATGTAAATAAAAACGTAAAAGGTTTTTACTGGGAAGGATACGAGTTGGACTCCTCTTCTTACGAAGTAGGGTATTCTTACCAAGATTTCTTAGATGGTAAATGGGTTCAACTTGACTCCGATCAAGAAAAGTTCCATCAAGACAATTCTGATGCGAGTGTGAAAGAAGTTATTGCCATGCAACTTGACCCGGAGCCTCCTGGACCAACTGAACATGTACATGAGGGCGATGATCAATACGCCGGCTATGTTGGAGAATACTGACCAGAGTCTGGCTCTTAAGATAAAAGGATTGTATCCTATTTGGGATAAGGATGGAGTTTATGGCGACAAAGGTCTTCCTATGGGAACTGCTGTTGTAAAAGGGCAACGTTTCCGTAGCAAAAACAAACCTTCGGATTTGGATTGGACTCTGTTTGAAGTAAGGCAAAATCACAATCTACAAGCCGACTGGGTTCCTGGTCAGGGAGGTGGAGCCGAAAGTCTGTATATGGTTGTTCAGGAAAAACATTCAGGTACGATAGACGATCCTATTCCTTGGGTATATAATTCTATTTTAGAGAATGGAAAGTATTACATAGACAAAGAAATTAAGTATCTTTGCATAAGAGATTCAGGCATCCCTTTGGCTTATGAGAATCTTTCCGATCTTGTATCAGCCGGATATGTGAGGGCTGTTTAGGTCGTAATTTGTTGTTAATGTTATGGATGGCCCCTGTATATTTATTTATGCAGGGGTTTTTCTTTAATCCAAACTCCACTTATTTTCATATTCGGTAAGGTTCCGATTATCTTTGTGAAAAAGGTTAAGTTATGGAAAGAAAAGATATTATAAAAGAATTGAGTCAGTATTTTAGTATTGTTGAATTAGTTGGTCCTAAAGAGTACGATAGAGACAAAGATCTTTGCTGGAGGTATTTAAGAACTGAGTTGCTTCACACGATACTGGTTTTAAGGAAAGACATTTTGAAAACTCCGATGACGGTTAATACCTGGAAGTCGGGCGGAAGGTTTGATGAGCGTGGGTTTAGGAACAATATCTCGGATATAGTAAAATCCAAGACCGTATCAGGGTCTTTGTATATCAGTCCTCATATGCTTGGGGCAGCCATCGATTTCGATGCCAAGGGTATGACGGCAGAAGAGACAAGGAATAAAATAATTCAGTCGCAAGATTTACTTCCTTGTCCTATTAGATTAGAATCAGGTACCAATTGGGTCCATATTGACGTATATGACTCTCTTGGAAGTAGCAAGAAAGTAATTATGTTCTAATATGGCTTACAGATTTGTAGGAAGGATGAATTTAGAAAGTTTCTGGGCTTTTCTCATTTCCGGATTATCAGCGTTGTGGATGAATTTCCAGGAGATTCATCACCTTATATATTCTATATTGTTTATATTAGCTATAAATCTTTTGTTAGCTACTATAAAAAGTATCAAACACTGCTATATCCGAAGAAAGAGAAAAAGGCCTTTTAAGATATTGACATGCATAAGCGAAATGGGAGTTTTGAAAATCCTTCTTGAGTTCGCGGCCTGCTCTTTCGGGCTGTTTACCATATCCGGAATGGATCTTATTATGTCTATGGGAGGGCATAAATCCCCAGAGTTTATAGACATGCTTCTTCAGTGGATTACAATATTTGCCTTAATATTATACGGTGGGATGGCATTCAAGCGCCTCGGAGATCTTGCACCTGATTTGATGATAGTAAAAGGCGTTAAGTACTTCTTTAGCAAAGTAAGTTGGTGGCAAAAAGTTCCATTCGGAGAAGAGCTTAAAGAAGGTATTAACAACGGTGATATACAAGATCTTTTAGACGAAGATAAGGAGGGCAAAAGATGTGTTTGCAAAAAATGAGAGTCAGTCATGTGTTAGGAGTTCTTCTACTGTGTTTTATATCTTTCTTATTTGGTAAAACATGCAAGAAGAAAGAAATAATACACGATATAGAAATAGATACGGTAATAGATACCATTATCCAACCTATTCCTGTTCCTCAGTATATAGTTGACGTAGGGGAGGTAGAAATACCTTTCCCTATGGATGCTATAGTTAAAAAAGATACGATAAAAGACACTGTTTATATCAATATACCAATACAGAGAAAAACGTATCAGACGGATGATTATAGAGCGGTAATAAGTGGGTACCGACCAAATTTAGATACGATGACAATCTACCACAAAAGAGAAATAATATACGAAAAAAGTAGACGGTGGGGATTAGGAATCACCGCCGGATACGGATTGTCTAAAGATGGTTTTTCTCCTTGTTTGAGTATGGGTGTATTTTATAGGATATGGTAAGAAGCCACTGGGGTAAGACGGACAAAGCCTGTCTTACGCCTATCCTGAAGTTCTATCCTACAACGGCAACCCCTACCCTGCAACCTACCCGGCCTGCCTCGTGCTGCGGTCTGAAGGGACCTGCTCTGCTGCCTGGGCTGTCCTGCGCCATGACACACTACAGCCTCGCCTACCTGCCCTGCCCGCTTATCCACTGGCTACTTCATGGTTTTAAATAAAAGTTCATTCATACCTCACTCGCTTCGCTCGATTCGGCATAAATTCACTAAAGAATTAAAGAATTAAATCAATATTTCTACGTTCTCTCATATCGCTCCCTACGGTCACGATATTCGTTCACTTAAAGGATTAAACAATAAGCCAAACAGCATATAGGGCAATACGTTCCTTCACCTCACTCCCTTCGGTCGATTCGGTTTCAGTCACTCCATATTATGAGGAATAAAGAATAAGGTCTTAAAAGTTAAAATAATATGAATAACAAATAATTAATTAAAACAAGATGAATAATAATTCAGGGAATGAATAATAAAATCAGGAACGATATAATCGGGACTGTTTTTATTCAAGATAACTTGGTCCACCCTGATGCTCAGTGTGTTACGATCCGAATATAGAAATACGGATACGTTTTGAGGTATGGTATAGGTGCAAACAAAAAACCTGCCCCCTATTTTCTCAAACGAAGGACAGGATAAAATATTTTTATCAAAATTTGGAGCAAGCAAACTGGTTTGCTATATTTGCCCAAAAAAATAAATAAATATGAGCGTAAATATAATTGAAATAAAAGACGGGCGCAAGCTTCACGACAGACTTCTTAAGAAAGAGTCGGTCTCACCTTTAGAGGTTATACGCAATGAGTATAACCGTTTTAGCTATAATGTAGTGCGTAGACCGGAAGGTCAATGTTTAGGAAATTTAAGGTATTTTAATCTTAATTATGATAGCAAAACAGGTCATTTCTTTAAAAAAGAGTTCAATTTAAGATATAGCAGTAATTTTGTAATCACCGACTATTGGAAAGATAGAGTGCGTTGTTTCATTGTTTGGAACTACGGATTTGGCCGTTATTTTCCGTATGCTGATTTTGTGGAGGCTATGGTTTATGATTATCTTGTCTATGGTCGTAAATCAGTTCCATACAATATAAAGACTCAGGAGGCTGAAAGTAAGTGTGTTAGATTCTATATAAATTCTGAGATATCTCACCTTAGAAAAGTGGGATACAAGGCTTACAGGGAGGAATTTAAGAAAGAGCATCCTGAATATTTTATAGATGAAAGCTGTCGAGTTTTTCGTTGTCTTGACATGTCATTAAATAGGGAGGAGAAAATAGCGGCCTGCCATGCTCATAAACGAGATCTTAGAACTTATATCATTGACTCTTTTATTGGCAGAATAATGAAAAATCCAGGAACTCTTCATTCTTGGTTTTCGGAATACGTAGATGGAGAAGGGAAGAATCGCACATGTTTTTCCGATAAAGCTGTTGAGTCATTGAATAAAAGGTTGAAGAATAATGGTTTGAATACGTTGAAGAACATAACCTTGTATCGACTATTCAGGGGTAGGGTTAAAGAAAGATTTGGTTGCAATATTAGGACCTTCTTCAATAATATCCTAATGAGCGCATCTACCGAAGAGGTCATCACTAAAGCCATTAAGAAAATAAAAGGCAAGAATATGCTGAGTCTATATGTTTCGGCATTGAAAAAGTACCGTAAGATATGCGAAGTGTATTATTCTGACGAAGATATATCCTTCGACGACATATTCCGGGAATACGGAGTAGATCTTCGAATGTGCGGGTAGGGTTCTTGTTCTCCATAATAATACACGCCAATGTTGTGTTTTATCGCTTCATTTCCATATCTTTGTAGAAAAAGAGAAGGAAATGAATTACATTGATATTTTACCACAGATAAGAAATAACATTTTCTATGTCAGGATAGTAATGACCGACTACGATGTAGGAAATCAGATGGTTATTAGAATAGTAGCCAGAAGAAATGACGGCCTGTACAAGACGGAAGTAGTACAGTATCCAAATGAAGGAACTGATTACGGTGGAGAAATTATTGTTCCTATGTTTGGTATGGCTAAGTCGTTGGTAGCCCAAATAGTAGGAGTCAAGATAAATGGTACTGAGGTGCGTGTTAATAGCACCGAGGTAGAGGGAGCTGATATAACAGCCAGATACGACGATTCCCTTACCAGAATGGGATGGGAGGAGAGTATGAACAACATCCATCTTGATTTTGAGGTTATAAGTACCAACAATCCTAAAACACTTCGCATAGCCGATCAATCGGAATGGGGGATACTGGCAGACAGGCCGGCTATTATAGAGATCTTACCACCTGAAGATGAGAATAAGTATGTTTATTATCTTGGTAAGAATCAGTTGAATGTATTTAATAGTAAGACCCTTGGCATAAATCCGGGTCGTGGAAATGATTTTGAAAACCTGAAAGATGGTATATACGATATTACCATAAAAGGCAGTCCTTCCTCTTATTCATTTAACAGAAAGTATTTAAAAACGGATCTGATCCGTCTTAACATAGATAAAGTATGGGCCAGGTCAACTGTGTTATGTGATCATGAGGATGATGACATTATTAATAAAATAAAAGAAATAGAATTTTTGCTGACTGCGGCTGAAGCTAATATGAGATTAGGGAATTTTGAAAACGTAAAACAATTATACGAAAAAGCATCTAAATTGATTTACGTTCTCAATAATTGCGAAAATTGTGGTTGTAAAATATAATCAATTAAATATCAATAAGTTATGGGATGCGGATGTGGAAGAAGCAACATTGCTTCTGTTAATAAAAGTCGGGCTATAAAGCCTCAGTCGAATACGACACCTAAAGCTGATTCTAATGCGGCTTGTATTCAGAAATACGATGAACTTGCTGTATTGGACAAGAAAATCATAGACCTTCATCGCAAGTTCAGGTTTGTAGGAGGTGTAAGTAAAAGGTATGCTGATATTCAAAAGCTGGTAAGAGGGTGGATCGTTAATTTGAAGAACGAGTGCCCGGATCCGGATGATCTTGCTACTTATTCTGAATACATAAATAAAGAATACGCCAGGTATTTTACCTCGAAATGATATGGCAGCTACCGGAAGTACACAGCAAATCCTTTTCCCTTCATCTTACTTATGTGAGTGTGCTGATCGTTTTATAGCATGTAAGGCTGATCAGTATCTACAATATCATAAGTATAAGGTAGGTATTAAGCCTGATATGGATATGGTTCTTAAAATAGATCGTATGAGAAGAATCGTATGTGAAGGGGAATGCGGGTTGTGCCCGGACGAGATTCAGAAATTTAAAGAAGAACTTAATAAGATCTTGTCATGAAAAAGATGTATTACAACAAAGAATACAGAAAAGCTTTCAAGAAATCGGATTGTCTGGAAGATCTTGGTTCTGAAGAAACGTTTATCGTTCATGAGGCTGAATTTTGTTCGGATATAAGCCAGGATGATGCAGATAGGAAAGCGGAAGAGTTTGCGGAGAAAGAAGGTCCGTTGTATGCTAATAAAGTAGGTGGCTGTTGCGAGGTATATTATAACACAAGACAGGAAGGGGATTTCTTTAAAAATGATTGTCCTGATGGTCAAAAACAAGAACAACCCACACATCACGTGGTAGAGGCCGGGCGTGTATGGTCTAAGTTCAGTACCGAAATAGCCAACTACGAAGCTGCGAAGATTCTTGAGCAAGAAGGGCAGGCTGCCGCTAACGAATCTGGAGTATGTAAAACCGTTTATTACAACGAAGATCAACATGGTTGGTTTAGTAAACGTTGTAAGGAAGGATGGAAGGCCCCTGAGAAATACAGGAGGATATACGCTGGTACCGTAACGTCTTTCATTAGCGTTGATGATGCCAATGAAAAGGCTAAGAAGATACTGGAAGAAGAGGGCATGAAATGGGTTAATGAAAATACCAAATGCGAGCCTGTTGTTGATGAATGCAAATTTGATTTTTGAAAATGAGCAACGTAAAATTTAATCCGACAGAAGGTGAGAACGATAAACTGGTGTCGGTGTTTTCTGAAATAAATGAAGGTCTTGATACGACTTTGAATTACACTATTTCCGATGAAGGGAATAAGGCTAAGAAGAACATCGTCGTTAATCAAGTTGGTAAAAGGGAAAAGTTTTTATCGAAGAAAGGGGAGGAATCTGAGCCTTTTGTTTTGTCTGATGGTAATACTTTCAATGTTCTTAAAGAAGGTGCTTCAGGATCGGCATCCGCTTGGGCTGAGGACCAACTTCCTCCAGAAGCCACGGAATCAGTTGGCGACAAAAGCCTTCTCCCTTCTTGGGATTTTTACCTTATAGACATGACTCAAAATACCGGAGACAAAGTGCGTCCGGTCGGGAAGCTTCGTAAGAATAATCTCCTTAGATTTGAAAACGGAGATTTTGCTCCTACGGTAGGCATAACCGAGGAAATGAGAGCCGAATGCGATGTGGAACTGTATTTGGATAACGGTCATAAAAATAAGTATTGTAATGCTGGAGCATTTGACGCTAAGGCTTTTTACGAAGAGTATGGTATTGGTCAAAAACTTTATAATGTATCAGGATCAGAGGTAAGGATTTTAAGACCTTGGGAGACTACTTCAAAGAATTATAGCATATTCTTAGGATGTAGCAAGAGTCTGTATGTAGTTGATAAGGTAGTTGGCAAAAGCGGGAAAATATGGTCTGGCGTGTACGACGCAGACACGGTTCCTATGCTGGACGGACTTGACCTTCGCCAGACGTGCCCTGTGCTGCCTCCCACAGCTTTATCTCCTGGACCTGTATGTACAGTAGACTCCAAGGCAAGATCTTTCTTTTTCTTGTATGAAGGAGAAACAAGTTGTAAATCAGAAGCCGGAGTTGGTAACGCCTGCACAATGTTTTTAAACGGAAGAACTTATCCGAGAGCCAATGACGTAAATCAAATCAATATAGCTAAGTATTCGAGGGTTAATAACGTAGATCCTGAATCTTCTTATCCTTTTTCTGAAGGTGGGTTCTTGACCTTAAATGCTTATATCATATACCTTGAAATGCTGTACGGTACTAAATACTTGGTTAATCCAGATACTTTTGGATCAGGGATATCAAGTAACTCCGGGGTAGGTAATGATGTTAATTACCATAAATACGGAGGATTGAAATACCGTAAAAAAGGAGAAGATACATGGATGTATGCCACATGGAACAACACTTCTTCTATTATCCATTATGAACCTACTAAAAAAACTCACTTCTCTTACCTCATAAATTCAGAGTATCCTAAAGAACAGTGCATGGAAAGCCAGATGGCGGCTTCTTTTGCATTCGAGACAGGCGTAGAAGAAGGATCAGAGTTTGATTTTTATGGAGGAAAATACTGGTATAAGAACGTCCAGGGAGCCAAGAGTATGGCTGAAGGTCATATGAATGTTATTGTATTTAAGGAAATGACCGGCACTATATCAGCCTTAAACGAAAATGACGAACCGGCAGAATTTGATTTGGAAGTTATTTTAAGGATGTCTTTGTATGATGGCATGAATTTGTCTGGAGATGTCTTTAGGTTTTGTGGAGGAGGATACGAACAGGTAGGGACTTGTTTAAATGATCCTAATGTCACTCTAATAGGTAATACTATTGATATTTATATAGAGCCAGATCAAAAGAAATGGACATATGAGAAAAGGTCTACTATAAATAATGGTGAGGTTTTTAATTTTGAATCTAAATATAAAAAGATAGCAACTACCCAGAATTTAGGAGATAGTTTTGCTTTACACCGTATTCCTTATACCGGATGGAAGGATAAAAAAGGGGGAAGTATCGGAACAGGAGAATGTTTTTATACATGGGACAATTGCTACTGGGCTTCATCTGTTGGTATAAAGTCCAGAGTGGCTGCTCGTTTCGGCTGTAGGTCGAACGATGGCTTTTGCTCGCCTCGTACTCTGTATGCGCATCACGCCACTTCTACTGCGGCTCGCAGCAATTGCGGCCTTGCCCAGTTGTTATTAGACGTCAGTCAACCGCAGGTTTGATGGGTGTAACCCATTGATGGCGCAGCGATAAGGCGCAGCCTTATATACTATATCACGGCGCAGCCGTATCTTGTTAATATAATATTTTATAGCTACAAAACAAAAATTTAAAATATTTAATACAAATTGTTTTGTAGCTATAAAATATTATACATGCATTTGCAATGTCATTAGACAACAGAGATAGTTAACATTATAAACAATAAAAATTTATTCAATGAAATCCGTTAGTCTGCTAACAAGTCTTACATTGGGATCTGACCTCTGAAATAGCAAATAACGGTTGAGAAAAAGGTTAAAAAGAATTGGCTGCTCGTTTCGGCGGTAATGCGAACAATGGCAATTGCTCGCTTCGTAATCTGAATGCGAATAACGCCACTTCTAATACGAATCGCAACAATTGCGGCCTTGCCCTGTGTGGGCTAAAAAATTGGGTATATTCTTTTTAATCTTTCCCAGGAGTGGATAATCAATAAAAGACAAGCGTATGAGGTTATATGATAAAAATATGATAGAGATGCGCGACGGTCGTAAGCCCGTCATTAGCCCACAACTGAAATCAGTTTCAAACTATATAGATGTAAGTTTGGATGATATTAGAGAAGCATGCGAAGCGGCATTTAAAAACCATTCTAAAAAGAATGATGTTGTTAATTTTAATTCTGATTTTGATGGTAATTCGTTAAAATTGTATGAATGGTATTTAGATGGTACTTATGTTAGCAAAATCAAATATCGCAAACTTGTAAAAGAAAACAAGAATGGTAAGGTTCGTGAAATAAACAGCCCGGATCTTACCACCAGAATCTATCAGCATCTTGTTTTAGTAAAGTTAGGTCCTTTGTATTATGAGAAGGATAATATGAATGGTCTTAATTGTAAGCCGGGATTTGGCATAACAGCATCGTCTAAATCAAGGTCTCTTATTAAAAAGATAAAGCATGTTTATTATGATAGACTTGATTTGAAGTATTGCCTGGTTATAGATCAACGTAAATGTTATAACCATGTAAAAGACAAAGTATTTAGAAAAGTACTTAAGAACTTTATTTCAAATAAAAAGTTTATAGATTTTGTAATAGACGTAAGTTTCGTATCTGGAGAGTTACCTATAGGAACCCCTACAAGCCCTTTCATTCATCATCTCCTTATGAAAGATTTTGATGATCTCGCAAAGAGAATAGCTCCTTTTTCATTGAGATATGCCGACGATAATTTCCTTGCTTTCTATACTAAGGAGGATGCTAATACTGCCAAATGGAGGATTAAGAATTATTGGTGGTATGAGCTTAAGATAAGATCTAAAAGGCATACTTGTATTATAACAGACATGGATAGACCTCTTGATTTTTGCGGGTATGTTTTCCACCGTAATAACAAAGGCGTATCTGAACACAATAAAGGTTATGTGACAATAAGGAAGAGGGTAGCCAAAGACGCGAAGAAGTGTATTACAAATGAAAGCTGGTCTTCTTACTTCGGTCTTTTAAAACACTGTGACAGTTATTCATTAATGTCAAAAATAGAAAATATCATGAAATTATGAGATTTAACAAGCACGATTCGTATTGATAAGAAAATGGATGCGGACAGCATCGATGTCAAGAACCTTGAAGGTATTGTATTTGATATCGTGAACTACGAAATACGAAGCAATAACAAGAATGAACCAAACTGGATAAAGTGCTTGATAGGTATTCCTGAAACCAATAAAGAAGGGATTCCTACTGGCAGGAAACTCGCAAGGGAATTTCATGGTAATTATCAAGGTATAGTAAATTTTATTTCAAAATGTGAACTTACTTATGGCAAAGATGCTATTCTCCCTATTACCGATGTAGAGATAGAAAACAGATGCGGATACGTTTTTAAAGGCAGCACTAACCGCTTGGAATACATTGATTGACTTCTTATTGTGATGGTGTGAATGAAAATTATTATCTTGCACCAAAAAAAAGAAAGTCATGAATTGTAACACTTGTAAAGATGACAGACCTGATATTCTGAGATCTAATATCTGTATCGGGTCTGATCCGTGTAATGACTGTACGGACAATTGCGAAATTCTTCCAAAAGAATGCGATTGCCCGTATGGTCATTTAAGCGATCATTGCATTCATTATACAGGATGCAAGACATTCATATCCAAATTAACTCCAGGTATGCCTTATAATGAGGTTATGCATAATATAGAACTGGTTTTCGAAAACATAGATAAGTTTTTGGATAGGATGGTTGAAGAAAATACGCTTCTAAAACAAAGGGTTGAACAACTTGAAAAACAGTTACAAAATGGAAAAGAGTGCACAAATTGGTAAGGACTTAAGTGGTAAACACGTATATGTTCCACATGTGGACGAGACGCCGGTGCCATGCCCGGACGGATACACCTGCACGAACTGCGTGTACTGCGCTGACGGCATCAACGCTGGCTACTTTAGTCTGGCTCAGAAATCTGATCTTACGGCTTTAATCAATGCAATGATATGCCGTATGGAATATCAGGATAGGGAAATAGAATTTTTAAAACAAAAAATAAATATTTTGAATAATGGCAATAACAGGTAACGGTTGTTTTGGCAGTCATGGTGGGTGCGAACGCCCGCATCATTGCAATATTCCTTCTTCTAACATATTCTATGATGGAGAAACTATAGAAGAAGCTGGTTTGTATCATGGTATGCCTTTAGACGGAGCTTTAGCTAATTTAGCTAAATACGTTTCAAGGGCTATTAACGTAAGTGGATCTGTCAATACAGAAGTATTTGACGGCACTTCTCATGTGGTTCTAAAGAAAGATCCGGCAGAGATTTTGCTTGTGTCTTATTGCGGGGGTGTTGTACCTTCTGATATGTATAAAGTCCAGGGTCGTACTGTTAAGTTCTGCCGGGATATGTGTCAACAGGATGAATTTGCTGAAGTGAGGGTCGTGTACCGAGAAGAGGCAAATAGTTCTTATGGGTTCCATTGTTAATTTAGGAGGATGAGAAATGGCAGAAAAATGCAAAGGATTTATATGTGGGGGTAATCTCGTTGATGGCTCTGTGCCTTCTGACAAGTTAGATAAAGAAACCATTATCGAGCTTATTAAAGAGATTCTGAAAGAGGAAATGCACGAATCTTGGCTTAAGGAAATAATAGAAACCATACTTAAGGAATCTATTGATTCGGATTGGCTTCGTGAGTTCTTTAAAGAAGTTCTTAAAAAATATGCTAAAGAGGAATGGTTTAAGGATATCATCTGCGGCTTAGGATGTGTTGGCGTACAAGAGATATTTGATGTTATTCCTACTGACATAACATTTGAAGCCACAGGCGGTACGGCTACGGTTCAGGTGGTTGTCGATGATGGAGTTGAATGGGAGTTGACACTTTAAATTAGGGAGGATGATTATGTCGAGAGAGAAAATATATAAGATGGATGATGGTTCTTGGCTTACCTCGGACAAGAAGGAAGGTGTCGGTCGTGATAAAATGAATTTCGATGCTCCATCTTGGAAAGGAAGGGAAGATAGGATCACTATCCGAATTGTGAAAAAATCCGATACTGAAAGTATGAAAGCTATTACTTTCAGGCAAAAAGGCATTAAAATCACAGAAGTCTCGGTTAGTAGGCTGGAGTTCCCTATATCTGGTGGAGATAAGCAGGTCCTTATTACTACCAACGTCGCTTCGATCAATGCCCTTATTACGGGTGAGAAAGATATAAAGGGTGTCATAAAAGCATTTACCACCGCTTCCGGTCTTAATATTGACGTCAATGATATTAGGCTTGATTATGGTTTCCCTGGTGATCCGGGTCTTGAAGACACGTTCCAGGTTTCGATGATTGTTTCCATGCCTGGCAATGAGGATGGGAATGAAGTTAATGAGAACATAACTATAAATGGTGTACTGATTCCTATTTATCAGCCTGGAAAGGTCGTTCCTTACATTAAATTGGATAAGGAATTTGAACAAATTGAGGGTGATGAAACAAGCACGCAGTTAAGTATAGAAAGTAATATAAAAGATTATGTTATTGAAATAGTTGAATGCGAGTCTGTGGATAAGGAGGAAATCTACCTGGACAAGGATGTTGTTGATCTTGATTCAGATGGATCACCGGAGGTAATCAACGTAAGTACAAATCCTGAAAATTTAAGATGGAGGATTAGGAATGAAAGTAGATAATTGTTGGGCGAACATAGATAAGAAAGAAGGCAGTCTTAACAGTAAGGTTAATATTTACTTTGATGAAAATGATATTGGTGCCAACAGAAGTGTCAAGATAAGGGTGTCTTCCAGGGACGGTAGCGTATCTGAAGAATATACGTTAGTTCATAAAAAAAGAGAACAGGTAGTTTATAGAAATAAAAGACAGTCAGCTCTTTTCACAAAAGAAGGATGTAATCCTGAAACAGAGAAAGGGGAAGAGCTTGAGTATGTTGTTGAGGCCGGAAAATACACGTCTATCATATCTCAGTCTGATGCTGATGACAAGGCTATGAAAGACATTGAGCAAAATGGTCAGAACTGGGTTAATGAGCATGGTCGTTGTATAACCATATTATGGTACAATGTCAAGAAATCAAAGTCGTTTAGAAAGAACGACTGCGATCCTGATACCGAAGAAGGAAGTTTGGTTACGATGACGATCGAAGCCGGGCAGTTCTCTTCTTCCATAAGCCAAGAGGATGCTGACCGTAGGGCTGAAGCCGAGTTGAATGCCAAAGGTCAAGACTATGCTAATTCTCATGGCACTTGCAATACCATAAAATGGTACAACGACAGGAAATCCAAAATGTTCCAAAAGACAGATTGTGAGGTAACTGAAGTTGGATCTATGGTAGAGTACGTTGTAGAAGCCGGCCGTTTCTCTTCTTCTGTTTCTAAGGAAGATGCTAATCAGAAGGCTTTGGAAGCCTTGGAAGCTGAAGGTCCAGGGTATGCTAATGAGCATGGCACCTGTGAAACCAATTTATGGTATAACGTAGAGAAGTCGAAAGTGTTTTATAAGAATGACTGCGAAGATGGGTTTATCGGAGCGCCTTACACTTACACAGTAGAAGCCGGTAAATACACATCAGACGTAAGTCAAGAAGATGCTGATCAGAAAGCTCTTGATGATATAGAGAAAAATGGTCAGGATCAGGCAAACCTGAATGGAGAATGCGTTACTGATCCAAATTATTTCGTCGGAAAGGCTTCGGCTCGTGTTCAGAAAAATGATTGCGATGCCGAATCTCAGACCGGAAGCTTTGTCGATTTAACTGAAAAGGATCTTGCTGGATACCCGGATGCTTTTGTATCAAGGGAAAGCCAGGAGGCGGCTAACGCGCTCGCTCAGGCTGCTATGGAAGAACAGAAACAGGATCTTGCAAATAAGAAAGGCACTTGCATAGATAAAAACCAATTTGTTGGTGTATATAGCAAGGTATTCACAAAAGACAATTGCGACGGAGAAGGCGTAGGTTCGCAGGTAACAGTGGACCAAGATGATGTAACCGGTGGTCCTTTTACTTCATACGAAAGCCAGGAGGCGGCTAACGCGCTCGCTCAGGCTG
>ERZ857750.560-NODE-560-length-49484-cov-10.468854_pt1 | contig 49484 bp, 51 predicted proteins | sample MGYA00519915_ERZ857750 | MGnify/ENA primary metagenome ERZ857750 (study PRJEB31778, sample SAMEA3449358) | human gut metagenome | biome: human gut; feature: human-associated habitat; material: faeces | place: United Kingdom | collected 2010/2012 ...
TTCTTTTGCAAACAGTCTTTTAAAACACTCGGCATTTCAATTCTTTACACCTGCCGGGAAACCAACGGTCAATTTTTATTTACCTGTTTCACGAAGCCATTTTTTTACTGCTTCCACATCTACTTTCAATGCGAGGGCAATTTGCTCAATCGGCACATGAAGTTCTGCAAAAGCAATAGCGGCATCTTTTTTTGCAGTATTAAGTCCATCAGCTACACCAGCTTCATATTCAGCTTTTCTGAGTTTTCGTTCTTCCTCTTCTTTATCGTATTCAAATATACTCATCGAGATCACCTCCGATTTATTTGCACGAAGAAATTCGGAGAGAATGTTATTACGGATACATTCATCAACAGCCAGCTTGACTGCTTCATTCAATTCCAATTCCTCCGCATATTTACGGACACAATTTACATACTGTGCATATTCTCTTAAAGTCTGGCATTGTTCCATCAGCTCTTCATTATGCCCTTCGTTGATGTTTAAGGTCAGAACTTCCAGCTCCAGTTTTGGTTCACCGGACAGATTTTCAAAAGCTTCCGACAAATGGTTTACCCAATGATCTTTCTTTTTTTCAGTTCCATTATAAAATACGATAAACTGTGGTGCCGGGACTTTCAGCAGGCATGAAGAGTAAAGCGATTTATGATCGACCAATTTCTGATATTCACTGGAAATATAGAATAAATCTCGCAATGGCATATTTGGACTATAAGTAGACTGATGTTCATACAGAAACAAGTCTGTACCGATGATGAAAGCCAGATCATTTTTCATTCCCATATAAATGGCATTTTCCAGTGTGATGATTTCCAGTTTTTCCGGATCATCATAATGAGAACCGCTGACTGCATTATAAAGAGATAATAAATTTTTGCGGTCAGAAAACAGCATACGGAATACCGTATCCTTGTAATTACGGTTTGCAGTTGGTTGTTCTTTTTTAGCCACAGGCAGTACCTCCTTTTTGCAGGAGCGTACAAAAATGTGCCAGCCATACGGTCTATGCTTTCTTTTTAACAGTTTGAAACTCCTGCTTTTTAAATTGATTTGTTTGATTGAAAAGCATGAATTTCTGAAATGTGATTAGAAAATATAGATGGCAGGATGCCAAGAACGTTAAGAAATATGCTTTGAAAGTATATTATCATATAACTCTCATTATTTCAATATATTTTTAAAAAACAATTAAAATCAACATAAACAATAAGAAACTAAAATTATACGGTAGAAGTGTAAATTGTGCCAGACAACAAAAGACAGAGGCATAGTGACGGCAGCAAGTTTCCGTTACTCTATCTCTGTCTTTTTCTGTTCTGTGTTTTGTACCCTGGCCTGAAGGACTGTTCCGCTTAAGCGACCCCTGGTAAGCCAGGAACTTTTGGCAATGTGCAAAATGAACAATTCCTAAGAAGGTACTCGAACATGGCCGGTACTTAGCGACCGTATTTTGGTCGGTTATGTACCGCTGCCAATGTGAGATAGCGAGAGCGTGCCTTCGGGGAATTTGTTCATTTGCACATTCTAAAACCTCCGCCACAACTTTTAATTCGCCGCATCAAACCAGTAATCTACCACTCCATTTCGGAAGCTTACCATGGATCCGTCATCCCAGTTCCAATAAGTAAATCCATAAGAACTGCTGCTGGTGCTGCTTGGAGCACCCCATGTATAGCGTACCTGCTTCTGTGTCATGCTTTCCGTAACTCTGTTGCTGTACCACACTTCATCATTGTAATCGCAACTATCTTTTCCAATCTTCTTTCCTTTATAATACAGAGCAAGTTTTATTTTCTCTCCATATTCTGCCGGCTTAATATTAAGTTTGACTGTTTTTTTATCATTTTTAATTTTTTTCTTATATTTTTTTGTTCCTATCGTGGCCTGAAGAACCGCACCTTTAGACGGACGTTTTAATTTTACAGTAATACTGGTCTGGCGATTGAAAACCGTTCCATGTTTGATATCATAATTACGTGAATAATCAGTCCCGCTCTTCCATTTTTTGTAAACTTTTTTTGTTCCATCACAGTCAATGCAGGAATATACGAGAATTCCCTTTTTATTAAATGTTGCATATCTTGCTATTTTATCATAAAAAGAAAAATATTTATGGCGTGCTCTCAGTTCTCTGGTTGCATTGCAGTCTTCACATTTCTGCTCATATGTATGATATTTTTTATTCTCATAATAATATGTATAATACTCACCATAGTCCTCATCTTCCCAGGAGTGTGCTTCCTTTTCTGTTTTTACTGCACCACAATCCATACATTCATACTGAACGGTATGATAATTTGCATCATATTGATCTTGTGAACTACTCGGCAACTGAGTTACCAGAGCATCTGAAATCTGGCGGGATACCGCCTTTTTTCAGGGTGCGTCCATGACACCAATACTGCTTGCCTTTCGGCTATGCAGCTACTTTTATTATTTCTGGAGTTTTTAGTCCGGTTACGGACAGTTCCTTCTGTTTTCCGGATACGGAAAGATATTTCCGCAGGATATTAAATGCGCCTACCGCATCTGCATTGTATCTTACTCCGTCAGTTACATACATGCCCCGTTCTTTTCGGTTTGATGCTTCTGCATATCTTTTTGATACTTCTGGTGATAACGGGCTGCACTGGCTGGTATAGCTTTCTTCCTGCTTTATCAATTGTATCCCATACAGTTTCAGCTTATATTCCAGCATGATATACAGCCTGTTATATGGCAGTCCGTGAAACTTCTGGTTGGTCTTATGTCCCATATCTTTCTCTTTACGGATGTTTCGGATGTCTCCCACAACCACACATCGGATATCTTCTTTTCTGCAGTATTCTGCGATCCATCTGGTTGTTTTATGAAGGTAATCCTTCACTGCATTCTGCTTTTTCCTGTAAAGTCTCCGAATATGTTTCGATGATTTTGGATATTTTATTCCTCTTTCCGACTGCTGTGCATACCATACGGACTGCACTCTGGCGATCTCTTTATGAAAATATCTTTCCAATGAAAGGTATTTTCTTCCCAGGATAAAAGTCCTGCCGTTTCCGGAATCATAACAGGTCATCAGATTATGAAGTCCAAGATCAATAGATAAATAATGTCCATTCTGAGAATGCTGTTCCGGCTCTTCAATCTCATAAATGACAATAAGGTCGCACTTTCCGTTTTTTGGTGGATAGATCCGCAGCTGTTTTATACGATCCATGTTCCTGAAAATCTTATTTTCAAGATATAAAAATTTTTCATGGATTCCATAGGTTTCTTCCATATAGCTTTTCAGATCCTTTGGCAGAGACAGACGCAGCTGGTCTGAGCCTTTCTCATGCCGGATCCCCATCTGCATGTATGTGACCGGTATATTGTCCTTTTTAAAACGGGGCGGATTTGGCTCTTTGATTCCTCCAGTCTTTTTTAGGACATAAAAAGATTTCCATGCTTTGTCCAACTGCTTGCAGGTCTCCTGCGCTGTCTGTGATGGCAGCTGTCTGTACCACAGATCCCCTTTATGTGCTTTTTTCTGATAATACCAGTCAGGATACTTTTCCAGTCCCAGTTCTTTATAATGATGACGTTCATAGTTGCAGACATTCCAGAGTTTGGAAGCCGCATAACACATATGCCCTATAATGTTAGAATATTCCGGACAGATCTTTAACGATGTTCTGTGTGACAGCAGCATTCCTCTCCCCTCCTTCAGACAGCTATGCAGATGGAGCTTTACACTCCACCCTGATTTAATACGATTTGCTCTGATGTTCAATATAACGGCGGATATTTTCTTCAGATACTGATCCGATTGTCTCCACATAATAGGAATGGTTCCACAGCTCTCCCTTCCATAGCTGGTTTCTTATTTCCGGAAAACGTTCGAATAATTTTCTGCCGGTGATCCCCTTCAGATACTTGACAATTGCTGTTATAGACAGCTTTGGTGGAGCTGATACAAAACAATGGACATGGTCACCTTCACCACATTCAAATAAATGAACGGCAAAGCCCTTGTCCTCAGCAATCTGCTGCACCAGTTCCTGAAGGTATTCCTCAATTTCTGGATTTAATATTTTCCGCCGGTATTTCACTGACCATACCATATGGTAGTTAATATTACACACACAAGTTCTATAATGTATTAGATTTTCTTTCATACATATAGTATAACATAACGAGTGAAAACGCACAATAAAAAATCGAACATATTTTCGATTAATTATATGCCAGTTACGGCATTAATATCAAAGGGTAAAGGGATTATTATATTATTTCAATGTGCAGATATGCACAATTCTACGCTTTCATCTCGGTAATTGAATTGCCGAGGATTCCCGCTTATCGTCCTAAATAATATTTTAATACAGGATTCCAAAATAATCCAGATATCTCTCAGTCATTCATGTATTCATAGTAGTCCGATTCATCTGCAAATAATCTGTACACACCATCTACCAGCCCCATGTAACCATCTGTAACGAAATATCCTTTCATGAAATTCACCGCAGCCTTTCTGAAATCTTTTACTGTTGCTTCATTTGATATACCTATTATCTCAGAATGGCAATGCAAAAATCTGTACTTCCAAAACTTTTTTATTATTTTTTATATATCTTCTCTTCGATACTTCAAAATATATTCCCATTTCGGAATTTATTTTAGGATTTCAGTACTTATATTCCCATTTTGGAATTTATTCCAGAACATAGTTTCCGTTGCAAATCATAACACTTTCGTATATGAATTGTTTACCGTATACGAGAATTAACATTTATCGTGTACAAATTTATAACAAAAGAAAAGAGCCGTTTTCTCGACTCTCTAACCTTAAGACACTTTAGTACATTTTTGTCTCATACTATTTTATTTATCATTTTCTAAAAGTGCTTTCCAATTCTCTTTAAATCCCATTGTTGTTATATCAACATTCTCATATTTATCGAACAATATCTCTATCTTATCTACAAACATATTCCAATGATTATCATTTTTCAAAATATGTTTAAGACATAACAACACTCCAAAAATACGATTATTTCCAATACCAGCTTCTGAATATTCCTTGTACAACATTGGTGTTTTTGATAATTTTGCATTATACAAGCGACCATAATGTGCACATATATTTCGAACATAAGAAATGCTCTCTAACCCACTCTCTAAGTACGTATATCCTATCCCAAACGATTTCGCTATTGCTTTTTTATCTGGGTTTTTCATATTTTTGTAAAACTTAGATAATGTACCAAAACTGAAAACTTCCACCAGCGCATATATTGGCAACATCCCACCTGCATAGTTCATCCGAAAATTCTTAACAAACGGAGCCTTAGAATTTCTTCTTATTTCTTCATGAACATCCTTCAAGAACTCTTGATGATATTTTACATTCACAAAATTATCTGCTTCTAAATAACCTAAAACACCATATTTTTCAGCGAAATAATTCGAAATTCTACATCGCACATTTATTTCTATTTTTTCGATTTCAGGGAATATAATTTGACGAAAATTTGCATTAAAAAGATATAAATCTACCAGTTGTTGAAACGTAATGTTTTCTCTATATCTTCCTTCATTTGTCTTAAGATTTAAACTATAGGCTTTAATCAATCTAAAGTATGAAATGTCATTTAATATTCTTTTCGCATACTCCTCATCTTCGACAATCAACCCAATATTTTTTAAATTCTCTATCTGTTCATCAATTGTCATAGGAGGCTGATGTTGTTTTACTTCTCCCATCCAACATTCTCCTTAAATTAAAAGACCCAACGTGGTCCGCATCGTTGAGAGGCGTGTTGGGTTCTGTTAATTATTATTATATTCATTTTAAGGAAAAAATCAACCGTTAAGTATACTTTTTTAATTTATGATAAAATATCTCCCAATGCATCTTCTGCACTGTCAACACTATGATATCCTGTTTCTTTCGTGTTGCCATTACTGTACTTCATAGTAATGCCACCTTTTGTATCTCCTGGCTTATAGTAATAATATCCCGAATACACATTACCCGGCTCATCTTCACTAAAATCCCAATGCGTACCATAATTATAATAAAGCGCATCCATAAAAGCCTCATTATTAAAGTATTCTGCATATAATATCGTGCCATCATTTTTATCAAAAGATACCTCCAGAGTATCTCCTGGATTTGCATACCTCTGAAGCGCTGCACCTTCTTCGAACGCGATATTATAGCATCTTTTCTTCGGTGTTCCATTATAATCTTCTGCCGTATATGCAACCTCATACTCTTCGATCAATTTTAGAAGATCATCCTCTGTTGTATCTTTATCGATTGCCAGAAACATCTTTTGTATATCATCGTATTCCTTAGTTGACTCTACTGGTGATTCAGTTGGAACAGTTGAAGCTACAGCACTGAAAAATGTTGTAGATACAACAACACTGACTACAACTCCCGCCAAGCTTATTTTTATTATATTCTTTCTCATAACGAACACCTTCCCTCGATATCTTTAATACGATTTAAATAAATCTTATGTCCACAAACCACGCCGCTTTTATTATTGATAGATTGCATCTTCAATAAATAAGTGCAATGCTAGCCTCCTGTATATTACTACATTCATCCATTCCCATTTTCCTTTCCATCCTTTAATACATATACTGTACTTTTATACATACCCTTACGTTCAAGAATCCCCATATTGACCAATTCTCCAAGGATACTCCTTGCACGTCTTTGCTTTACTTCCAACAGTTCTTCTGCCTGTCGAGATGTGATTTTTCCTTTTTCTTTTGCAAACTGAAAAATTGTATTTTGTTGTGCCGTTAAATTATTTATCGGCATTTTATCGGCACTTATCGGCACTTTATCGGCACTTTTAGTCTCAATTCCATTACTGCTTCCGTTTCCTATACCATAGTCAAATGAATAACTATCATCCAATGGTACAATAATCCTGAACACATCATCTTCAACAAACTGCGGATCTTTTCCTGAGTAATACTTACTGTATTTGAATAATTTTCTTACGCCTGATCCAAGCTGATCAGCATAACCAATGTTTCTGAAAAATGCTGCTATAATAGGATTTTTAGGATTCGGATCTAAATTATCAACCGTAATAACTCCTTCCTTTGCCGCGCGATTTGCATTTTCTACATACATCCGATCTTTTTCTATCACAAATTTGGCAGTATAACTGCTCGTAAATTCCCGGTGCATTAAAGTATTACTGACCATTTCTCTGACAATTGTGTTTCGTAGACTTTTGTTCACGACACCCTCAAGAAAAAACTTGTCCGGAAGATTTTTTCTGCCAAACTCTAAAAGCTGGTTGTAACTTTCAATCAAATTTGTTTTAATGATTTCTCTGTCATCATAACGATCTACATTTACCTTCCGAACCAGCGCATCCGTCACATATGTTGGTGCAACATTTAAAATCACATCATCTTTTCCAAGGAGCATAATCGCTGCAAGATTATATCCTTCTTCCCCGGTGACTATATCCCGACCATACAAGCCAGCACTTTTTAGCAGTTCCTGATCATCCATTACTGTCCAAGGATGTTGACCACCCGCATGATTTTGTGCCATAATGCGAATCTTAGGTAACAAGTCTAATCTCAAATCTTCCATTCTTGCATATGGATAGATCTTCTTTTCTGTAAAAATATTCTGCTTACGAATATACATCTGAGCAATCGTGCCAGTAGCAGTTACCTTCACATCAGCATCATCCACACGATCATAGATTACCTTCTTATAGCTGTGTACTTCTACACTTGGTGGGATGTGAACATGAATAATTGTTCGCTTTTCATCATATTTAATAATCTCCGGCACCAGATATATTGTAGGCGAAAACAATGCAGGATTACTGATAACCTTTATAAAATTTTTCACCATATCCAGGGCTGCTTTTTCCGGAACCCCAGTTACTGTTCCATCATCCAATACTCCAAGAAAAAGATCACCGCCAAATCTGTTCAAAAATGAGCAGACTGTTTCATAAGTATCATTTTCAATTCCGCTGCCGCAGCGTTTGAATTCTACCGCCACAGTTTCTCCGATTGTAAGAATAGCTTGTAATTCATTTAAGTTCATCTACTCACCTCACACCTGGTATTTACCTGATTAAATACTATTTTCACCTTCAAATTCTATAATTATATGCCTTCTTGCTTGCAATAATTTAATAAATAATTTCTCTCAAAAAATTCTACCATCTCTTGCAATTGATTTTCTAATTCATCACAATTTTTTTCATTAAATCCTAACTCTTTGAATTTCTGCTCTGGATTAACATTTTCTTCTCCACTTTTTATCATGTCTGCAATTGATGATAATTTTCTATATACTTCCCATGCCTCATCAGAATCGACTGAACGATTTTTAATCTTTAAATAATCTTCATACTTTTTTGGCAACGTTAAATATGTTCCCTTTGAACAGCAGCACGAGCAAACACCTGCGCCCAAAGCATAATATTCACCATCTATATAATATATAAACGGCCTCTTTTTAAATAATTCTTTTAAATTCAACATTTTCATTTCCTCCTAAAATTCAAAAGTCAGTAGTAAATGCAATTTATATAATTATCTGATATCTGAAAACCTATGTTAATCCTTGCCAATTACTACCTATTCATCTTACCACATTTCTAAAATAATTACTCCCAGGCAACTCATAACAGTACGGTCAGCAAAGTTCTTACTTACAGTATAAATCAGAGCTTCACATGTTTTTCTCTGCCAGATATATTCTATAGGATAGTAACTATATTGAACAGGCAATCCGACCTTTTACCATTGGTCGAAAGAACTTTGTAATGATCGAATCTTCCAACAGTGCAAAAGCAAGTGCAATCCTATACCGTCTGGTTGAAACAACAAAAGCTAACGTGGCAAATACTTTTGAATATTTCAATCTTCTGCTTACTGAGATTCCTCAGCACATAGATGACAAAGATCTCATATTTGTTGAAAATTTTCTTCCATGGTCACCCAGCGTCCATAAAGAATGCCCAGCCGATACAAAAAGTCTTGATCTTTCAATGTACATATCTATTCTGTAAATTCTTCTCAATCCTCGCTAAAATGCCGGGATTTTTGATACCTAGTACTCATGTTTGAAGACTTACAGCTCAGCTGAACCGTCTATTGCATCCACTTTGCAACCTTGCTCAAAAAATTTTTTGTGTTCCTTCCTGAACCCTAGCCGAAGTCAAGGATGTGTGCTCTTGGGATAAATATATCCAGAAATTCTTGCTATATTTGCGAAAACTCCACGGAGAATGTGCTTACAGTAAAATGTTCTTCACTGAAACTATAATATTTCAAGATTTTATCTTTCATTTTCCAGTTTATTTGCCTCAACAAGCACTCGTTCGTCAACTTCCTTTACACATTGCCATATAAGCTCTAAATCCTTTTCACAGAAACTTTTTGGAATATTCTTCGCAATTTGTATACTCCTATCTAAGTCATCCCAAATAATATATGGTCCACATTCTTTCAGCGGTGCAAGTAGTTCTTTTACTTTTTCATCATACTCTTCCAATTTGTTGCATTCTTTTTCTAAAACAGCAAAATACAATAAATCTACATTCAGTTGCTCAACCGCTACATTCATTTCAAAACAATTTACATTTGTACCATGATTATCATATCTTTTTTCTAAAAAAGCATTTCTTTCTTGTTCTAATTTTTCAGCAATGGTCTTATCATATCTATAGATCATTCCGTCTCTACAAACATACCCCTGCTCCTCCAAAACAATTCTCAGCAATTCTTGATGTGCATGAAGATTCTTTTCCAGCTCTACTAAATTCCACTCTTTTCTCTGCTGAATATAATTACGCAAATCTCGAATAAATGGTTTTTGCTTTTTTGATTTTGAAAAAGACTTTTCAATCCACTGCATTCCTTGCCACACAAATACAATACGAGAAGCCCAGTCTAATAAATCAATAGGTGAACCAATCCCTATATTTGTCAAAATTGCTTTTGCTCCATAAATATATCCACTCCAGTCTTGCATTAAACTTTGTATAAAGTCGCCCGCCCCACCGACATTATTTGCAAATACTTTTAATCCTTCTTTTCTCACCTGTGGAAATGTTCGAACAAAATCAGCAATCGTAACCTCTTGATATGGTACATTCCAGCGCACCCCATCCTCAAACTGAATATACGGAAAAAAACGATATACCGCATTCATTTCCATCTTCCCATAATATTTATCAAATGAAAGAAAATGAATTCCTGTTCCTATTTTCAGGCAATACTCTTCCAAATTTTCAGATAGCACGTCATCAGTAACCATATTCATTATCGGCATACGGTTTTCAAGACAATATTTAATATTAAGAAAAATAATATGATTATTATTCTTCTCATACTGTTGAAGCTGTTGTTCTGCAAAATCAATCCAATAATCCATCTCTCTCTCCATATTGTCTTCTGCTGAAAATCCATGCAATCTTCTTTCTTCATCTAAATATACTGCAACAAACGGGATTCCATTTATATCCAAAACATACTCCCCATTCTCTTCAAGAATTTCCTGCACTTTATTAAAATGTTCAAGAAGATACCCTTTTATAAACCTTAAGAATTCAAGTATAAGAACTTGCACCAAAAGAAAATATTCATAGCACATCGGAACCACTGTAAGATATATATTGCCATCTCCATAATCAAGCAATTCGTGTTCAATATTTTTCATTTGCTTTTTGAGTGACGAATTAATTCTCATATGCGTCACATCTAAGATTTCAGATAATTGAAAAAAGATTTTTTCTCCATCAAAACTAATTGGAACATGTCCATGTTGCAAATAATTACGAATAAAGTCTATAAAGCGATAAGAAAAATATTCATCATAAGTTCTAGAAATAAAGTTAATTTTAAAATATCCCTCTGAATCAATGTATTCCCTCTCAAATATTTCCATCGATTCAATTAAAGTGCGTGCTGAACTGACTGCATTTCTAATTATCCTATTTACATACAAAATATTCAATTCTTTATCATATAACGGAATCACTCTATCATCAAAATGAAAAACATACTGTTTTGAAATATCATCCAAATCAAATAACATCATTCTATACAATTGCGTAATCTCTTGAAAATGTCTGGACATCTCTATATAATTCCGAAAAATTTTTTCATTTTCTTCTGACATTTTATAAAAAATAAAGTTTTGTTCATTTTCCTCTATTTTTATAACTCTTCTTGTGTTCATCAACAGACTCCTTCTTTATCTCCATATACATCTACTTTTCATGAATAACCTTTAGATTCTTCACACTAATTATCATCTTATAGTGAAAATTTACCATATAAGATTATTTCTATAATTTTGCACCCCGTTTATTGAAAGAAATGGAGATGGTTTCGCTTCATAATAATCATCTTTATAAGATCGATATCTATAAGTCCCCTGCATGATATAGCATGCCTTTTTAGCTCTCGTTACACCAACATAATGTAAATTTAAATCTTGCTGATATTCAATTGGCGAAATACTTCTCCTAGGAAATACCCAATCATATAAATCCATATGAAAAACAACATCAAACTCTAAACCTTTTGATTTATGCAATGTCATAATACATATTTCATTATTAGCAGGAGGTCTATACCCTTCCAACTGTTCCGGAGACTTAAGCACACTTTCCAACTCTCTTATAGCCTCTTTAGAAACATACTCTGGATATATCAAATCTGCTAATTTTACAAAAGTACTTATTAACTTAATGAAATCATCTGGAACAGATTCAAATATAATTTTAACCATCCGCAAAATACGTTTATGATTTTTTCTATCCAGTTCCTCATCTGCATATCGATTCGCAACATCAATCGGAAAAATTTCCTCATCAAAATAATCTCTCAACAAATCTGCGAAAAATCTTGACCATTGAAAATGTGAACTGTCTAATGCATTATCAATAAACAATTTATTATTTATACCTAAATTTTCACTTATTTTAGAGGCACTCCCTTTACTTCTACATAAAATACCTATTTGACAATTATGTTCAATGCTATATTCTTCTTTAATTCCAGAAATTCTCTCTGCTATTTTCTTAGAAAGCACAATTTCATTTCCTTCGCAACTCACACAAAAAACTCTCTTATCATCATACAAGCCCTTTTTCTGAGATATTCCTAATAATTGTAGTGAATAAGCTTCAATACTCTCATGACATCGATGATTTTTACTTATTCTAAAATTTTGAAACTTCTTATTCTGAGTAAGCTCACTCAAATATTTCGAATACCTGTTTGCAAAGGCATATATCGCCTGATCAATGTCTCCTACTGCAATTCCCAATAGTCCCATTGATATCATTTTCATAAAAATCTCATGTTGTATATTGCCGCAATCTTGATATTCATCAATAAAAATATGTGTATATTTCGCCTGAATATACTCTCTCGCTTCAGGAATTTGACTCAAAACAAATAATGCCGTTTCTCCACTTATTTCTAAAAATATGTGCCCCTCAGCCAATGCATTAATCAATGCTATTTCAATCTGTGAATTGATTCCATTTTTTATATTTCTGAGTATTGTATATTGAGGATATTTTTCTAATTCTGCTTCAACCTGTAATTCTATCCGCTTATTAAAAAAATATTTTACAAACGGCATAATAATTTCAGAAATATAAAAATTATCTATCGTTCCAAAGAAAGATGATTTCATAGAAATTCCTGTCATTTTACATCTCTGTTCTAACTCACGACTTGCTTTTTTAGTATATGAAATGGCAATAATCCCTTGATACTCATAGCTTTTTTCGAGAATTTTTTCAATCTTTTTAACAATAGTATAAGTCTTTCCACTTCCTGGCCGCGCAATAACAACGATGTTTCCAGCAGCATCAATTATCTTCTGTTGTTCTTCAGTCGGACCCATACTATTTGCCATAAGTATTCCTCCTAGCCTTATCTATTAACTGGTAAATCGGTAGCAATAATTTATCTCCCTTCAATTCAGAAAAAGACATTTTCTTTTCTATACAAGCTTCCATATAAGAAAGCATATTTTCAGCCTTTCGCTTCTGCATTTCTTTAATAAGCATAGTTTTATCGGTAATTCCATAAAACTCACTTAACGAATCATATAAAAAAGAATTTGCTATATCTGTTTCAAGATCAACATCCGACAAATATATGCCATACTTCATCATCGCCTGGCTAATATAATCTCGTATGATATCTGCTTCGTTATGTTCAGCCGCATCACATTCCCATTTCGACTTACTTTCATTTTCCTCCCAATACTCCAAAAGTTTCTCGTTCTTTCGCGATAATATTTCCTTATATATTCCCATTACACGTGATACACCAGCATAATGAAATTTATTAGTCCAAGGAACCTTAAAAATATCATTATCTGTTCTCATAACAAATGGAATATTTAATGCTTCACACACTTTTATATATGGTTTAAATCCGACACCATTCACATCGATAACGTTTATATTCTTTTTATCTAATTCCAATCCAAATATTTTATCCATTGCGAAATAAAATATTTTTTCAGACGGTCCTTCAACCAAAAAAACACCATTTGAAAAGAACAATTCTGCTGATACAGCATTAAGCCTATATCCAAAATCATCAAATACTATCTTCAACTTAGAACAACAGCCTCCTTGTGCAGCATGTACAGCATTATTTGTTTTATACAAACAAACCATGCGATCAGGAAGAAATTCAGACGCTATTTGTGCTGAGTGCGTAGTAATAAATATCTGTTCTGAAAAGTTCGAAGCAAGATATTTTGAAAGTTGGCGCTGTTGGTGTGGATGAAGATGTGCCTCTGGCTCCTCGACTGCAAAAAAAGTCACCCTTTCTTTCGACCTTTCTATTTTCTGTTTTGCAACCCACGAAGCAAGATATACTTGATTATTTCTTCCATCGCCACCAATATGCATTTTTCCTCGAATTGCCGAATATGTAATCTCTAAATTTGCCAAAAGTTCTTCCACCTGCGTATCTGCGGAAGAAAAAGCTACTGCCATCTGCTCATCATTAGACGTCATTCCCTTAAGTTCTTCATTTACACAATTTAACGACTCCTTAACATAATTTAATCGATCTATCTGACTATTAATATCATCAAGTTTTTTCTGAAGTTCTTGCTTTACTGTTTCATCCTGTTCTCTCAAATTATCTTCTAACTCTTCCTGAGCCATAAAAAGCAAGTTCTGCCTGCTTCTTTTTATATATTGCACAAGATTTCTATTACTATCGACATATTCTAAATTCAATCTTCTAAGATATTGTCTAGACGTATATTCCTCTAAAGTTTCTTCTGAATATCCACATTGAATAACATATTCTGACATAGGTTTTTTAGAATACCTCAACATAAAAGTATTATTTTTAATATGTCCTTTAAACGAACTACGAATACAATCTTCAACAACATCCGTAAAATATAACGTGATCTGTACCTCTTTTTCAACAGAATATATATTATAATCACTGATTTCTAAATCCAAATCTCTATCACTCAAACTTCTATCAAGAAGAATCCTAAGTGCATATAAAAGATTTGTCTTCCCAATATCATTTGGACCTATAATAAGCGTTTGCTGTGCAAATACAATTTCTTCATCGACAAAATTACGAAAACCTTTAATTCGAACCTTTTCTATTTGCATATTTTCTCTCTATTCTCCCACTTCAATATTATATATATCTTTTCTTAAGCTCTCTAAATGCAATCTCCGGAAAACTTCAAATTCATTACCCACATAACATTTTCCGCTATTAATCTAATATCATTTTATCATATACACTACCCCACTCCCGCGAAATTTTAAGAAGCAATTTACAGCTCCAGAATGGATTTTCTAATTGCACAACACTTTAATGTTTTTAATTAAATTAACTTGCAAAATACTTATGATCTCATATACGATTATGTACCTGACTCCCCTATTACAACGATTCCCTGTATGTTTTAACTAAGAAAAATCACCTATTTAACTCACAGACAGCTGAATTTTAGCACAATTAAATTTCCTCTCTCTGTTTAATCCACTTTTTATAAAATCTAAATGCCACTGCAACTTCTAGCACACCACATGTACTTTTCCCATTCTTCGCTTCTTTCCTTTTGATGTGTTGGAAAATGGCACTATTTTCTAAATCAGCAATATATTTTTCCTTTAGGAAAAGATTATCTTCCAACCAATTCTCAAACTCGGTACGCATTTTTTTGTTTTCAAAAATCAAAACTGGAACTTCTCTCCCAGACCGATCACAACACTGACTTTTTCCATATGCAAACAGTGGTAATAGCTTTCCATTTAACGAATCTTTTTCGATGTAATAATAATATACTCCATGTTCTATATCATATTTATGTTCAGGTTTTGGAATCAGACATCTTCCCATATCCATATACCAAAGCTCTGTCTCATACAACGTTGTAGTTAAATAATTTAATTTTAAAGGTGCATACAATATTCTTTCATCATCATAAAAATAACTTAAAGTTTCATATGTATCTTGTGAATCTAAAACATTTATTTGATACTCCGGATTATGGATATTATAGCTATGCCGATCTATATCCCATCTAGTTTCAGACCAATCACCTACATCTTCTAATAGCTTCATTAATTTCTCAGAAGGTGTCATATCAATCCCAAATCTTTTTCTCCATAAATACTCTGTATGCTCCATATTTGCAGTCAGTTCTCGCGGTGTATTTTGATCATTTACTCTTGTATAAATTGCACCAGCTTTCAATGTTTTACTCATTTTTTCCTTGGTTTGATTGTAATTTTTTGTTAAATAATACGGTGTTTTATTTGTATTTTTTATAGTTACCACATCCAATTCATGCCCTTCTAACAAAAGAACATCTACAGATATTGAAGGTATATATCCCCCTGCAAAAGGTTTGTTCCTGAGAAATTCATTTATTTCTTTGGTATTACATCTTTTATAAGATGTGTTTTCTATACCAATTATCTTTCCATCATTATCCACTCCATATATTAAATATGCATCTCTTCCTTCAAGATTATTTGCCATACATATATAGTCCATCAGTTTATCTTCTGGACAGTCTGCATAGTCACTTTTATAATCCCAGTAACCGCCTTCGTGCCCTCTTAAAAGCAATTCTTTTATCTCTTCTTCCAACTTTACCTTCTCCATATCTTATTCCTCTTCCTTTATATATTCATTTTCATTACTTCCTACTTTCATGTCAAAAATAGTTTCTTCAACAACCCGTACACATTCGTCTACGTTCTTCTTTATATCCTTTCCCCAGAATCTGATCACCGTCCATCCCATAAACAGCAATTTCTTATTAATTTCATCATCTCGCTCACGATTTCTGGAAATTTTCGCTAACCAATATTCACTATTATTCCCTTTTTCAAGCCTTGGTTTTAAAACTTCCCAGTCTTTCCCATGAAAAAATTCCCCATCACAAAAAATAGCAATTTTATACTTTGTCAAGACAATATCCGGTTTCCCTGGAAGATCCTTATAGTTCTTTCTATACCTGTACCCTTTATCCCACAACGCTTTCCGCAATATTGTTTCTATCTTTGTATTATCTGAGCGGATATGCTGCATATTTTTCTTTCTCTGATCCGGTGTCAAATTGTCCATCTCTATCCCCCTATAAACCATTAATTTCAATATATCACACTTTTTTCTAATCATCTACTTTGTTAATAATTTTGCTGCTTTTTTGCAGCATTTTGTTAATTTTTTATTGACATTACGCATCTCACATGGTATACTTTCGCAAGAAGTGAAGGTATGCCTAATAAAATTAATTTATAAGACTTGATATCCAACGGCAATTCATCTTTGGATATTCTTACAAATTATAGAGGCATTAAATTTTCACCCATTTGAGGTTTTGCTTAATGCTGGATACGATACATATCTGAAAGTGATATTCATCCACCATTGCTGATCAACGGACTGGAAGATCTGAATGAGCAACAGCTTAATACAGTTCAATTATTCGTTGACTTCATCAAAACTCAGAAACGAACCTGTCTGAACGATTAAGGAGGCTACTTATGCAATACAGATTAGGAGAATTATTTTGTGGTCCAGGCGGAATTGCATGGGGAGCTACCCACGCTGATATAGGCAATTCCGATTATTCGATCGTACATCAATGGGCCAACGATTATGATGCAAACACTTGTGAAACATACCGGCACAATATCTGCCCAGATGCACCACAAACAGTTTATCATGAAGATATCCGTAAATTTGATATGGGCAAGCTGGCTCCCATCGACGCTCTTGCTTTCGGCTTTCCCTGCAATGATTATAGCGTTGTCGGCGAACAAAAAGGCATGGATGGCGTATATGGACCATTATATTCTTATGGAGTAAAAGCTCTGAAAAGATTTAAACCACTATGGTTTCTTGCGGAAAACGTTGGCGGTCTGCGTAACGCTAATGATGGCAAGGCTTTTACTAAAATCTTAACAGAACTCCGTGATGCAGGATACACAATTACCCCGCATCTTTATAAATTTGAAGAATATGGTATTCCTCAGGCACGCCATAGAATCATTATTGTCGGCATCCGCAATGACATTAATGTAACCTATCACGTTCCTTCTCCTGAACCATACAGTGAAATAAATAATACCTGCAGAAATGCTATTGAAAACCCGCCAATCCCAGAAGATGCACCAAACAATGAAGCTACACGACAGTCTGCGACCGTAGTTGAACGTCTCAGACATATTCGTCCTGGTGAGAACGCATTTACAGCAGATCTTCCACCAGAATTACAGCTTCACATCAAAGGTGCCCGGATCAGCCAGATTTACAAAAGGCTGGATCCAGAAAAGCCATCTTATACAGTAACCGGAAGCGGCGGCGGCGGAACCCACATTTACCACTGGGAAGAACCAAGAGCATTAACAAACCGCGAACGTGCAAGACTCCAGACATTCCCAGACACTTATGAATTTCAGGGAACCAAGGAAAGTGTGCGTAAACAGATCGGAATGGCAGTTCCTTGTCGTGGAGCTCAGATAATCTTTGAAGCGATCCTTAAAAGTTTCGCAGGCATTGATTATCCATCTGTTGAAGCTAATATCAATGAATAACAAAAAGTCGGAAGTTTCGTAGCTTCCGACTTTTTATTATTCACTTTTCTTCAACAGAAAAGTCCATATAATACTGTTCTTCATCTATCTTGTAAAAAGTCACATCTGTTCTTCCATATGCAAGAAGATCATCTTTTCTGACATATGCACCATTTGACAATCCCAGACGATTTCTAAAATATTCTCCCAGCAATGCATTACTGGCAGGCGTAGTAATTGCTTTATCATTCTGCTGTTCTACCCTCAGTTGCAATGTATGATGGTCATCTGTAACCACTAAAAAATGCTGTTTATCTAAAGGAAAAAATCCAGATTTTGCAATATGCGATGGCAGAGGAATATATGCCTCGTTTCTGTTTCTTTTATTACGCTGTCCCCAATTCAATCCTGATCTTTTTCCTATTTCTCCATTTTTTGTTAAAAGTGATAAAAGCACACACTTCTCCGTATCTGCTTCCATTTGTTCCCTTGTACCATCCTCTTCAGACCGAAAAACAACATACTCATCTATTTCTGCATGTGTGCAATACATCGTTCTTTTCTCTGCATCTGTATATATTCCATACGCCAAAACAGCATCTGTCTCATTTGCATTTTCTTCATTATCATGTAAAAAATACTGCTGTGTAAAAGGACCTGAAAGCATATAAGCTCTTACTGGTGTATCTCCATTCAGCCAAATATAATAGTTGTTGTTTTCCAATGCTGGCGGATATGTCAAATAACTACATGAAAAATTCCCCCATTTATCTGAATATCTGGTTCCATGCAGTTCCTTAAAACTTTCATGAGCTCCTTTATCCACTCCCTTATTCAGAGTATCACCAATAATCAATTTAACTGTCACATCGGAAATTCCAAGTTCCTCATAGCTTTTAAGCAACCATGAAGCCATACTCGGTGTAGCTTCTGCTGTTAAAATACACAGCCTGTCTGCACCCTCTTTTATTGGATCAAACAGAATTTTTCCTGCAATTCCATCCGGATATTTTAAATCACCTCTCATCAAGCATCCTCCTCAATGACATCATAATACATTGTATTACTCGGCAATTTTATATTCGGAACCCAAAGTTTCTTTCCGTTCCATCCTTTTGTTCCAGTCACCTGATACATCGTTAGAACTACTTTATCTGAAAAAGTTCCACCAAGCTGCCAGTCGTTAGGTGACAGTAATGCACCTGTACCCTGAGCAACATTTCTTTCCCTGCGTACAATCAAAATCCCCTGTCCTGTCGGATGCTCTGACAAAATAGTATCTATAACAGAGCAGAATGCCTGGAGTTTAAAATCAGGACTCGGAATAATATGTGCCAATATTTCTTTCACCAGACGAAGACTCACCTGATAATATGGCTCTGTTTCAGAAAATACTTCCAGAAGTTTTGATATATCTTCAATAGAATCATTATCCGGATTAAACGGATAGTAATTTGTTCCTCCTGAAATAATTTCCACATGGTCATTATCCAATACATTTTTACGTGTTGGATTAAGCCCCTCTGGATAATATATCTTCACATCCTCAATGCCCTTTTCAACCTGTGCAATTATAGAATTATTGGTAGCATTTATATCTGCAAACAATTTATACAGATTTTCATCAATGTAAACCTTCATCATGCCTGGATCTCGGTCATATCCAAACATTCTGCTGTGCTGCCACATTGTATCCACCTGCGGCTTTTTACTCGTTCTCGTATAATAAATAGTCTGCAATCCCGGAAATGTTACGCCACGGCCCAATGTGTTTCCGCCAACAACAAAGTTACAGCCATCTTCATAATCTGAACTTTCCACATCATTCTTCCCATTCATGACAAGAACTTTGAACTGATTTTCAGTTAATATTTCTTTAACCTTAACACTCAAATCTTCTAAAGAACACTTTTGAGATCTTGACGGATTCAGATCTGCGTATTGTCTGCTCAATTCATTCTTTAACTCTGTATCAATGTTTTCAATGCACCAGTTTAATTCTTTCTGGATATCCCCTTCAATCTTCTTATGTACAGCCACTCTCACGCTCGGATGGAATAAACAATTAGATACTTTTCCGCCTGACAAAAGAATTTGTGCTGACACAAGCAGATGCCTGACAACTACTTCCCTCATAGGCATTTTCAGTTTTTCCAAAAAGGACACACAGTCCGGCTTTCCACTTGAAGGGAAGAAAAAATCACCTCCGAGATACGCATCCCCTGGTTGAAAATAATATGTAAAATATGGATGCCATCCAGATGCAAATGTCTGCAAAAATATCGCCTGCGGTGTTCCTGTCACCTGCAGATATAAACTGCTTGATGATTCATTCTTTATGCTGTCCAGATATTTATTAATTGAAGACTGACGGTTTCTGTTTACCAATGTATTTAAAGAAGCGGCATCTGCCTCATCATCAATAATGAACAGCGGATTTCCTTTCATAAAACCGGTTGAATTAAGAATATTCGCCCACAATTTCAACATCCGCACATTCTTCTTTAATACGATAATTACCGGATCCATCAAACTATTTTCAGCGAATAATGCCGCATCATTTTCTCCACAAATACAGAATCCTTCAAGATCGGTTTTTACCCGGTCCAGCGTCTGCTGCTGAAGGACAACATTATCTGTAGTCAGTAAAACAAATACCGGAAATCCTAAATCAGCCGCCTTACATATGATTCCAAACATCTGGCCTGTTTTTCCAGACTGAACATTTCCCAGCAATAGTCCAATTTCATGACTGGAAAAAGAAAATGTTTTTATATGCTTATTTCCAACATCATTTGCTGTTTTTTCAATAGATTCTGCAAGTTTTGTATTTCCTCGATCAGTTATTTTCTTAAGGTATGTTTTCAAATACTGCATGTACTTTTCTCCTATTCCTCTTCGGATCCAGCTGTAAATGAAAGCATCCAGACATCCAGCGGATCTCCATCTTCATCTAATGCTGTCTGGCCTGTCTTCTTAAATTCCAGCCTGTCACATCCATATTCCTGGAGCATTTCTTCTGTAATCATTCCCAGGCGGTCCGTATCAGCCGCGGTATTATTTACCGGTTTTACAATTCCTGCTGCCGCCAGTCTTCCTTTCAGCCATCTTCCCATTATCAATTCATCGCCAACTGCACTGAACTGTTTATTATTATCACTTGTGGTATGCGCCTTAAACCAGTACCCATCATCTGTCACAACGAAAAATGGTTTATTCTTCTCTGGATATCCTTCCATACGGTACACATCCGCACCAACTGTCAGCTGAGTTTCATACCAGTCTCTTGCCTTTCTCTTACTTCGTGGTGCCGCATAGCAGACATTTATATTCGACTTTGTATAATGCTTTCCATCATCCAAATGGCGCTCATCTTTCTTAGGCACTTTCAGTTTCAGGAAAAATGAAACGTAAGCTTTACATCTTTCATAAAACTCAACATTTGATTTTGGTACAGACGTAACCAGCTCTATTCCATTTAATGCGGTATTAACTTCTCTTACCAACGGCATATTCTTTACCAACGCAATATTCTCTGAACAATTTGGCATTTTCAGCTTTTCAATATGTTCTGCAATTTCAGCTACTTCCTGTTCATCTGTTGTAATGGCAGAAATTTCATACTGTCTTCTATTGCTTGCTTCCAGTTTAATTACTCCAAGATTTGCGGATCCGATAATTGCCGAAAATGGATTTCCATCTTTGTAAAAGCAAAATAATTTTCCATGATACTTAAAAGCTTTTACAACTCGGATCTCTCCGATACCTGCTTCCTGCCACTTTTCATTAATTTTTATTGCTGTATGATATGCCCCTTCCGGCATACCTTCGATAAAATACATTCCGATATTTAAACACACTTTAGAAATGTTACATTCATTCACAAGCCTGTCCAATTCAGCAAGCGATGCATTAGAAGTATATCCAACTGCAATTTCAACTCTGTCAGCCATTTTCATCTGCTCATTAAAGCAGTCCATTATTGTTTCCTGATCTTCTTCTGTTCCTAATGGCAGAATATTTGAATATAATAATTTCATCCTGCACCCCCCATTTTTTCTTTTGTACATCTTTAAACTTAACAAGGTATTCTTTTCAACATTTTGTACTAGAAAAGCTACCTATACTTATAAATTAAATTCTTTCTTAAGAAGTTCAACAATAAATTTTGCACTTTTCCTATCAAACTGAATCGTTTGACTAATTTTTTCAGGCATCTCACGCTCACTTTTGCCATACGTATCAAGCTGAAAGTATTTTTCTCCATCTACTTCAAATACAGTATATGTAGTATGTACTTTCGCATGTATTGAATTTCTATCTTTATCAATATGCTTTATCGTTTCAAGATCTATCTGAGCCATACTTTCTCCTTCCATTATTCTATGTATTTTACAATAATTATTATAATCTTAGTTCATTAAAAAGGCATCCTCCTCCAATATACAGCTAATACAGTTTAGCACATATTCTTTCAACATACCTCCTCTATTACTAACATTATCTTTCCATTTCATCCACCTTACCATCAACGCATTTCTTCCTTTTATTTTACCTACACACTTCATCAACTTCTACTCTATAACCATTTGACAGAGACATAGGGTAATCTTATCCTGTCCAAAATCATAGAAGCTAGCTTTTAAAATTGAATTCCTCTATTTTTTTCCAATGCAAGCTTTCTTTCATTATTATCATTCAATATTTTTTCTAAATATTGCTTCATTTGTTGTATTTCTTTATATGCACTTACAAACTGATCTCCTGTTCCTTCAATCAATACCTTACATTGTTCCTCTATTTCTGTTCGTATGTCTATCCATGTTTTATGTATTACGTCTAACTCTTTACCAATCTTATTATCTATAAGCTCATAATACTTAATAGGATACTCACAGCTTTCCCCTCCTATCTTTTTGGTAAATGTTTTTGCTGTACTTCGTACTTCACATTTTCCATCCTTATATAAACAGCTTATATCATTAAAAATATTTAATAAACGCTCCAATTCCTGAATTTTAAGAATCAATTTATTCTTTTCATTCTTATATTCCACTTGCCCATCCAGAAAGGCCACAAGCATTTTATAAAAACCACTATATCTATCTCCTCTAGCCCCCTTAAACTCTGCTATTTTTATATCATATTCATCTATTTCTAGATAACAGATACGATATTCTCCAGATATTTCTAATGCTTCAGAAACAAAGACATTAAAACGATTATTCTTCTTTGATATATCCTTTTTAGGTAACAAAATCCTAATGTTTGCCAGATTTAACTGTGCTCTTATCTTTTCTGAAAGATCCAGTTTTTCAACTTCTTTTTGCAGGCTATAGTCTCTTAAAAAGCAATTTTTTTCTTCTTTTATTTGTTTATTCACTTAAAAAATCCTCCATATTCAAGTCCAAATTTTCTGATAGTTTCTTGAAATATTGAGAGCTTACGCGATTTTCTCCCTTTTCCCACCTTATTATAGTTTTTACAGAACACCCTACCATACATGCTAGCTCTTCTTGTGTATACCCTTTCTTTTTACGTGCTCTTCTTATTTTATTTTCCATATGTGTTCCTTTACTTTTATATTTTTACTTGTATTTTATAAAATATCAATTTCTATAAATACAGTATATAATTTCTTTATAGTATTTACAACGGACAATGTTGTCTTATTTTTAGTTTTTAATTTCTTTTTCTAGGCAAAATTGTGTCTTATATACAAAAAAAAGACATCAGTTCATCTTGATATGTACCCAGAATTCTGGACACATATTTATAAACCAGGCTGAACACATGGATGCTATCCTGTATTGTACAGGTGGTATCCATTTTGTTTTTGACTGAATTCTTTTGTTATAATAATAATATATATATTCTTCAACTGCTTGTGAGAATTCTTCGAAGGAAGAATAGTCTTTCTCATAACCATAATACATCTCATTTTTTAATCTTCCAAAGAATGTCTCCATAATACAATTGTCATAACAATTACCTTTTCGTGACATGGATTGTATAATGCCATGCTCCTGTAAGACATTTCTAAAATAAGCATGCTGATACTGCCAGCCTTGATCTGAATGAAATATCAACCCTTCAACGGAAGGAAATTTCTCAAATGCTTTATTTAGCATTCTTGCTATCTGATCAAGATTAGGACTCATGGATAAATCATATGAGATGATTTCATTTGTATTCATATCCAGCACGGGAGAGAGATAACACTTTCCCCATGAAAAATTGAACTGAGATACGTCTGTGCTCCATTTTTGTAAAGGCGAAGTTGTACTGAAGTCTCTGTTTATTATGTTATCAGCACTCTTACCAACTTCACCCTTATAAGAATGCTATTTCTCCTTTGGTCGTTTTCCGGCTAAACCTGCTTCATGCATAATACGCTGTACTCTCTTATGGTTCACTTGATACCCACGATTAATCAGTTCCTGGTGAACCCGTCTTACACCATACCGGTGCTTGTTCTCATCAAAAATACGTTTTATTTCTTCTAATATTTTTTGATTACACTCGGCGACAACATTGTTTTTGTTAATCTCAAAATAGTAAGTAGATCTGGCCATATGCATTGCTTTAAGCAGATACTTTAATTAATATCCTTTTTCTCTGAGTTTTTTAATGATTGCTGCTTTTTCGCCTTGAGTTGCGCAGCCCATTTTTCTTGCCTCAAGGCGATCCGTTTTTTTATTACTTCATTCTCAGCTTTGATATATTCGTTTTCAGCTCTTAAGCGTATCAGTTCTTCTCGTTCCGATTCTGTTAAAGGTAATGGATTTTTTGATTTTTTGATTTCTTCATTCTCGGTTCCTTTGCTGGTCGTCCTTTTTTACTTTCTACCAATCCATTATACCCTTGTAATTTATATTTGTGTACCCATTGATAAAGCATTCCGGTGCTAATACCTGCTTCTATAGCAACTTTCGTTCTTGGTGTGCCTGCAATAACCTTTGAAACCAGTTCAAGCTTTTCTTCCGGTGTCCACATTCTATTAAACACCTTATGCTTTAAAACTTCTGGACCATGTAAATCAACCAATCTAGCCCATTTTCGTATATAACTTTTGAGAGTATCTGGATTCAGTCCTTCCGGAATATCAGGATACGAACCCGAATGATACAGTTCAACACACATCAGTTTAAACTCATAACTATAACGCATAAAAATACCCTCCTTACTGGTTGTCCAGTAAAGAGGGTACATATCATCTTTAACCAATGTCTCTTTTATCAATTAATTTTTTACAAAATTACTTTTCAACCTCTCAAAATCTGCGTACCATCTTTCCCCTAAATTGGCATTTAACAAAAGAATCATTTCTTCCATATCAAAAATCTGTATTCTTGTATCCATTTCTTTTAATGCTTTTGTAGCGTAACCCGATGTAAAAATAACTGCTCGGGTTGCTTCTTCACTTAGCATGGTATATCCTAACGCACGCACTGTTTCTTTCTTTAACTCACAAGTTTTGTACAACTTGCATTCTACAAAAACTTTCTCTTTTCTTTCATTCTCATTAATTTCTGCAATGATATCTTTTCCACCGTCTCTCGTTGCCTTCGTCAAATTCACTTTATATCCTAACGCTTCATATAATATGGCAATTAAAATTTCAAACTCTCTCGAAGTTAATGAAAAAATATATGCATTTTTATCAGAAGCACTCTTTATATATTTTTCCTCGATAATATCCATCGCATCCGAAATGCCATATATTCGATCATCTGGCATATATATACACTCGGCATCAAAATACATACCTAAAGCTTTTAATGCTTTCATTGGATTAATATTTAATAACGGAAGCACCCAGGTTAATCCTTCCCAAGCTTCTTGTTTATTTTTTATACGATAAATCCGTTCATTATATTTCAATTGATTCATACATAACTCATATGTTTGTAAATTTTTTTCTTTATTTACTTTGTCCTGTACATATTCTTTGTAGAATTCATATGTGTCAACTGTATCTACTCCTAAAGTATATGGCTGAAGCAGTATTCTCAATAACTCTTTAATTTCCATATCACTTTTCTGCTCAATATCTTTCATCCACTCTCTAAAGGGAACAAAAAACTGTGGATAAACAAACTCTTCATTACGCTTTCTCAATTCAATCCACTCTTCAAGTGAATTGTAATTGTCGGTATATATTTCAGGTCTTTCCATTTTTCACCTCACACCTGACTTTGTCATTTTTCTTAGTCGCAGTTTTGCTCCCCATAGTCGCAACCTCACCGCCTTTAGTCGCAACTTGACTTTCATTATCCTACCCCAAAATCGTATGAGTGCTACTCATCCAGTAGCCCCTCCCAAACCCATCTCCTTCTGCAAACTCTGGTTCTTTTCCTGAATAGAATTTATTGTATTTGAACAGATTTCGCACACCTGAGCCAATCTACTCCACGTATCCAATATTTCTGATAGATGCTTCATAAACATATTTCACAATTTATTATATTTCTCTTTCTTCCCTTTCGCCTTGCTCACGGGATATTTCTCATTATTAACCTTAATCTTTTCCTGCACAATTTCATCAATATCCAGCCCGCAGGCATCTGCCATGAGTACGCAATAATTCAGCACATCTGCGAGTTCTTCTTTGATTTTTTCCTGTTTTCCCTCATTGGAAACATCTGTACCGCTCCACTGGAATACTTCAAGAAGTTCTGCTGCCTCCAGGGAAATGGAGATTGCTAGGTCTTTAGGATTGTGGAATTGTTTCCAGTCACGGTCATCTCGGAATTTCAAAATCTGTTTTATTGTTTCTTCTGTCATTTTTCTTACTCCTGTTCCGCTGCTTTTTTTAATGCTTCTCTTAACTGGTCATCGCATGCATATATGTACAAGCCATTTACTCCACGTGTCATAAGGACACGAATCTCATGCTTCAGTAATTCTTTTGCAAAGTTCTGCTTTGTACCATCTTCCATGGTTCTGTTCTTGGTTACTTTTCCATTACTGGTTTCACTTGGATCATAAACAATTTTGCCATTTCGATATTTTACAGATTTTCCAAGAATCACTCCTGCATAGTTGAGATCAAATCCCTGAATTGTATAAGTTGAACCAACTTCGGCAATTGTGTGTGCCTGCTCTGCCCATGCCTGTTCTTTTATCTTCTTTTTCTCATCTTTATTAAGATTTTGTTCCAATTCATAATTCCATGGCTTATGCCATCTCTGATTTTCAATCCACACATCTACTTCCCAGTATTTTTTTGATGTATCCTCCGGCTTTTTGCCTTTCTTATAATCCCAGTCATAATTGGCAATAACACGCGACAATCGACTCTTCTCGCTGCTTGCTTTCTTTTTTATTTCCAGGTCTAACGCTTCCGGCGAATCGAATATTTTTATTTCATAATCATGATGTGGGATTTTGTTTATAATCTGTTTCTTCGTAAAGGCATCAATCCATGCAAGTGTCTCATTATCCGCCTGCATGCGTAGCTGCTTTGTCAGCGTAATATAATTCTGCTGCTCGATTGCTTTATTACGGTATCTGTCAATCATCTGTTTTTCCCAGTACTGGTCCATTCTGAGTATCTGATTCTCATCAAATACAATGACAACTACTTTTGCTCTTTTTATGATATCATCCAACTGATTTTTTCCGCTGTATCCCTGATTTCCCTGGGTAAAAAGCAAATGTGCCTCATCAATAAAAACGACATCTACAGAATCCAGATCCTTATGCCTGTTCAAAAAAGTGGAAGCCTTACTTACTACTTCACCATATTTTTCTGTAATCCCCAGCTTCTTTGCAATGTCAGAATACACTTTTACCTGTTCATCATGATTGACTACCATGCAGCATTTGAATTCTGCATTGTCTTTTTCTTCTTCCTGACAGTACAATTCATAAAAAATGTTGCTGTTCAGAACCGTTTTTCCAGTTCCTGCTTCACCATCTATAAATATGATCTGCTTTTCATGCTTTTGTCTGGCAAGATCAATGCATTCCAAAATCTGGATTTTGGCATTCTCCTGCTCATCCGTTAATTTGTGCAACGGAGATGCTTTATAAATCGCAGAATCTTTCACGATATTTTCATCCGGAAAAAGTTCTTCATCTGACTCATGTAGTTCTGTCCATATTTTTCGAAATATTTCTTCGAATTCTGCCGATGGATAATAATGCTTCTGGGGATTTCCTCTTCCATTATGCACCTGATGCACTTTATCCACACTCATAAGATAATGCATAAGACGATTTTCGACATCCAATGTCAGGGACTTATTGAAATGCTCATGGCCGATGATATATAGTGAAGCATCTGTTTTCATCATTCTATATTGCCATGTCTCATGCTTGATTCTACTTTGATAATGCTGTCTCGTACGCGCAAAGATATTGTTGGATTCACCGACATATACATCATACTTATTCGTTTCCGGCCAGTTGTGGATGTATACCGTCGGAAAGTTCATGATAATGTCTTTGGTATCTTCTGCTTCATTTGTTTTGATTTCTTTCTCAAATTCAGCCAGTGCAGTTTCATTGTCTTTTATCTTTCTAATGATTGGTTTTGTGATGTTCATGCTCATTATCGTTTTTTATAACCCATCTTCCCTTACGGTTGTTACCTTCTCGTACTATAATAAGATTCTTTAGATTTGGTTTCAAAAGTTTCTCTGGGTTAATTATATCATTTAACCACTCACACCTCAATTACCGTTTTGTTGTTTATATTGTCAAAAAAAGGCACCGACCTCCGTCAGTGCCTTTCTCATCTTTATGCTCTTTCCATTGCTTCTTTGTAATCTTTTGTATCTGTGAAGATCTCGTTCTTCCACGGGTTCTTTTTCTGTACTTTTGCGCGTTTCAGGATGTATGCGAAGACGAATACATTCACTGCAAATGACAGTACGGAAATGATTCCCTGTGCAGTCGGTTCTGCGATGGTCGGCATACTGCTTCCCATTGCTGCTGCGATACCGCCCTGTCCGTATACGGATGTAACTGTTGTGAAGCGGCTTGCATCCTGGAACAGCGGGAATACCTGTGCGAACATGCACCAGAGAGCCAGTGTGTTTGCGCGGTTCTGGATCCAGCCACCTTTATTCCAGAGAGCTGCAGCAAAGGTAGGTGCAAGCAGAAGTGCCAGTCCGCAGTACCAGGAATGTGTCGGCAGGTTCAGATATGTATATTGGAAATTCCAGATATCATATGCAAGGACATATACCCAGATCATGTCCGGCCAAAGCATATCTTTTTTGTCTTTTGAGGAATAGATTCCCCACCATCCTGTCATACAGAAAATATTTAAAATTCCGGCAAGTCCGTTTAATACGTTCCACCAGCCTCCATAAAGCCATACACCTTCGGAGGAAAGCCACCAGCCACCTGCCAGAGAACCGGCACGGACTGCTGATTCAAAGTCTGATGCTACTGCGATCAGGATATTGATTGCAACAATGATAAACGGAAAAGCTTTAAATCCATGAGATTTTCCAAGCTTTCCCCAGTGGTATTTCAGTATCATAAATCCGATACATCCTGCTGTTGCTGCATACAGCTTTGCATAATGAAACCAGCTGTTCATGTGCACATATGTATCATTATTCAGCGCCCAGTCGGCTCCCATTGCTGCGCCAACATAGATAGCGATAAAGTACACGCTAAGTGCTGCAGGAAGGATCAGGAAACAGGCAATACCGCCCGCTTTGGATCTTCTTGCGATTTCATTCATTACGACAAGTCCGGCAAATACCAGCAGCCATCCAAGAAGCTGCCATCCGGCTGTCTCTCCGTAGATTTGAAAAAACATACTCTTTACTCTCCCTCTTTTGTTTATTCTACTTCTATTTCCTTAATATTGAACTCATTTCCCTGCAATAGATAGGTATGCTCACTTCCGCAATGTGGACAGATCTTGCCATGTTCTACCGTTGGATATGTCTGCTTGCAGTCTTCACAATACGTGATCGCAGGCAATGTTTCCACCACTAATTCAGATTCATCGAACAGAGGCCGCTTTTTTGCAGCCCATGTCCAGCAATTCTGTAAATAGGACTCGATCACTGTCGAGACCTCTCCCAGTTCAAGTGTGACTTTTCGTACATGTGTCACTTTATTTTCAGCGGCCACCTTTTCCAGATGATCCATGATATGAAAAGTTACTCCAAGCTCGTGCATATTTTTGCTCCTTTATCTGAGAGCTGCTGCACAGCTCCTATTTTTTCTTTTTGAATTTCACTTTGATCGACTGTTTCACCATGTTTGGAAGAATATATTTCAGCTTATCTTCCGAAGCACGCATAATGGAAGCTCCCGGAATCTCTCTGTGCAGGTGGATTGCGTCAAACATACATTTCGTTGTACAGACACCACATCCGATGCATTTATTCGGGTCGACAACAGATGCTCCGCAGGACAGGCAGCGAGAAGTTTCTTTTTTCACCTGCTCTTCTGTCAGACTCTGTGACAGATCACGGAAGGTTTTTACCTGTTCTTTTACATCCGCTTTTGGCGGAATCTGACGACTGGATGAGTCATAAGTTTCCACTTTGATGTTTTCTTTGTCCAGTTCGATGAAATCACGTCGATTACGTCCGATCGTCAGTGTACAATGTTCATGGACGTAACGGTGAAGAGAAATTGCACCTTCACGTCCGGCTGCGATCGCATCAATGGCAAATTTCGGTCCAGTGTATACGTCACCACCTACAAAGATATCCGGTTCAGAAGTCTGGTAAGTCAGTTTGTTGGCAAGTGCGCCACCATTCGGGCGGAGTTCTACATGAAGATTATCCAGCATATGGCCCCAGTCGATTGCCTGGCCTACTGAGAAAATGACATGACGACAAGGAATTGTTACTGTATCGTTCTCATCGTATTCCGGTGAAAATCTGCCCTGTGCATCAAATACACGGGTACATTTTTTGAAAACAACGCCACTTACATGGCCATTTTCTTCCAGAACTTCTTTTGGTCCCCAGCCACAATTCAGCTCGATTCCTTCTTCGAGTGCTTCTTCGATTTCCTCGTTGCTTGCCGGCATTTTTTCTCTTGCTTCCAGACAGAACATGGAAATCTTCGCATCGGTACATCTGCTGCTGATTCTTGCTGCGTCAATTGCCACGTTTCCACCGCCTACTACAACCACATCACCTTCCAGTGCAAAGCTCTCTTTTGCACCGGCTTTTCTTAAGAAATCTACCGCAGTATATGCACCTTCAGCATTTTCTCCACTGATTCCCGGTTTTCTTCCCCTCTGACATCCAATTGCAGCATAAAATCCCTTATATCCCTGCTCTCTCAGGTCTTCGATCGTAACGTCTTTTCCAATTTCCACGCCACAGCGGATCTCCACGCCAAGCTGACGGATCACATCAATTTCTGCCGCCAGAAGATCTTTTTCCAGTTTGTAGGATGGAATTCCATAGCGAAGCATACCACCCGGTTCTGCATTTTTTTCAAAGATCGTCGGTTTGTATCCGGTCAGTGCAAGGAAATATGCACAGGATAAACCAGCTGGACCGGCTCCGATGATTGCGATTTTTTCTTCAAATCCGCCTTTCAGTGACGGAATTGTTTTCTTTGGAATGAAGCGTGTCTCTGCATTCAGATCACGTTCTGCAATAAAGCGTTTGACTTCATCGATTGCAACAGCTTCGTCGATTGTGCCTCTTGTACAGGCATCTTCGCAGCGACGGTTACATACATGCCCGCAGACTGCCGGAAGTGGATTATCTTTCTTGATCAGTGCAAGTGCATCCTCATAGCGGCCTTCTTTTGCAAGCTGCAGATATCCCTGTATTCCGATATGAGCCGGACAGGCTGTTTTACACGGTGCTGTACCGGTATCATAGCAGTTGATACGATTGACATCACGGTAATTATGTGTCCACATATGTTCGCCCCATGGCTGGTCACCAGGAAGCGGCATCCGCGGATATGTAATCTCGCATCCTTCTTTATCGCAGAGTTTCTGTCCCAGTTTCACCGCTCCTGCCGGACAGGCTTCCACACATTTTCCACATGCGACACAGTTCTGTTTCTCTACTTTTGCGATATATGCAGAACGAGACATATTTGGTGTATTAAAAAGCTGTGATGTACGAAGTGCATAGCAGACATTTACATTGCAGTTACAGATAGCAAAAATCTTATTTTTTCCGTCAATGTTTGTAATCTGATGTACAAAACCATTTTCTTCTGCCTGTCTGAAAATATCCAGTGCCTCTTCTTTGGAAATATAGCGTCCGTCTTTCTGTGTCTCTACAACATAATCTGCCATATCACCAACTGCAACGCACCATCCTTCCGGATCATCGGCGCAGCCTTCGTCATGTGTCAGTCGGGAACGACGGCAGGAACAAGGGCTTGCTGCATATTTTCCCTCATATTTACTAAGCCAGTAGGAAATATGTTCCAGATCAACAGATTCATTTTCCATCTCGATTGCTTTTTCTACCGGAATGACATGCATGCCAATACCTGCTCCACCCTCCGGTACAAATGGAGTAATTTTCTCCAGTGGCAAACGGGACATATGTTCAAAAAATGTACCCATTTCCGGGTTGGATTCCAGAATTTTTGCATTCATATTAAAGAATTCCGCACATCCCGGTACATACATCGGCAGGACATACTGCTTCTCATGTGCCGCATTTTCCCAGTTGTATTCGAGAAGTCCTTTGCGTGACATTTCTTCCAGAAGTGCCTCACATTTTTTCTCTTCCAGCCCTGAAATTTTCACGATCTCCGACAGTGTTTTTGGCTTTCTTACCCCAAGCTTCAATGCCAGGAGTGCTTCCTCATCAGTAAGCACTCCGGCCAGTCCCCAATACTCCGGATCATTTCTGGTGATCTTTTTAAGACCCAGCTTCTGCGGAATACGGTCTGTGATCTTTTTGCCCAGTTTCGCAATTGGCTCGCGAAATGGTTTACCCGGATCCGGTGTAAATTCCGGGTACACATAATCCGGATAAAGCTCCTTATCGAGTTCTTTTTTCATCTCTCTTTCCTTTCCCTTCTCTCTTCTGTTTTGTTATGATTTCCAGTCAGTAACCTGCTTTTTCAGCCATGTAGTCCATGCTTCTATGCCTTCTCCTGTCTTTGCACTGACCGGGAAAATCTCCGCTTTTGGATTTCTCTGGTGAATGTATTTTTTTACCAGTTCCATATCAAAATCAAAGTATGGAAGTACATCAATCTTATTGATCAGAACTGCATCACATACTTCAAACATTAATGGATATTTCAAAGGTTTGTCATGACCTTCCGGAACAGAAAGAATCATTACATTTTTTGATGCGCCTGTGTCAAACTCGGCCGGACAAACAAGATTTCCTACGTTTTCGAGAATCGCCAGATCTACATCTTCAATGCCCAGACCTTCGATCCCCTGCTCTGTCATTTTTGCATCCAGATGACACATGCCACCTGTATGCAGCTGAATTGCTTTTGCCCCGGTTTCGGCAATTGCAAGTGCATCCACATCTGAATCAATATCCGCCTCCATGACCCCGATACGAAGGTCATCTTTTAAAGCTGCTATCGTTCTTTTCAGAGTTGTCGTCTTTCCTGATCCAGGTGACGACATCAGATTCATCAGAAAGACACCTTTTTCTTTCAGTCTGATCCGAAGCTGATCTGCCTGTCTGTCATTGTCCGCAAACACGCTCTCTTTAATTTCCAGAATCCTTACTTTTCCCACCTGTTTTTATTCCTTTCATCAGTATTTCTACCATTTCTTTTTTTGCCTGTTCATAAGTCAGTTCATTTTGATACAGAATATCTGACTCCATAAAACAATATACAGTGCCTTTTACCATTGCCATTACTACCGGAATGGAAACTTCTCGAATCAAGCCCTCTTCCATGCCTTTTTCAAGATACTTTTCTGCCTGTTCCCATCCATTGTTTACTGACCTCATCAGATGTCGGTATGGCTTTGGATACTTTTCCGCAAGTTCGTAGATCCGACTCAGTCCAATGTTGTAATACCTTTCTGGCAGTGCACACAAAAGCTTCTCCAGTTTCTGCACTACATTCAGACTTACGTTCGCCTCCAGTTCTTCCTGCATACTGTTTAAATCTGCCGCATAACGATCTGACACAGCTACCAGAACTGCCTGTTTGCTTTCAAAGACTGTATAAATTGTCTTCTTGCTGATTCCAAGGTGCTTAGCCAGATCATTCATTGTAAATTTCAGGCCGTTCTGTTTAAATTCCTCAACCGTTGCATCAATAATTTTATCCCGCATTCAATCCTCCATTTGGAAACCCGGAAACTCTTTTTGGTTTTCTGGTTTCCATTATTGTAATGCCTTGTTAAGATATTGTCAATCTATATTATAAAAAAGGCTGCGTAACTTTACAATTTACAATTAAGTAAATGCTGTTACGCAGTCTGCTGTATGTCCCTATTCTTATTCTACTGAAAAAATTAAAATCCTTTCTCGCTCATTCTTTACTTCAAACAAATCTTCTGTGCTTATTTCATCAACAAACATTAAAGCTTCTTCCGTCATGAGACAGCTTATATATTCCTCTGACGGATAGTAAAACATTAACAGAATTTCTCTTGGATTCTCATAGTATGATTCATAAATTCTGGCAAGAACTTTTTGCAGTATTTCTACAGAAAACGGATTAAAAAATAGCACCTGTCCACATCAGTTGGTACTGCATATTCTTCTGCTCCTGTCAGCTCAAAAGATACTCTTCTGCCCGATACCGCATGTTCTCTGTTAGATTCTGCTGCACTAAAAATACGCTCATCATATTCCACACCGACAGATCTGCATCGCGTCTGATAGGAAAGATAAAAACATACCCTGCCCTTCCCAGTACCATAATCAAGAACTGTATTTTTCTTACTGATCAACCCACTGTTCGCCAGGCGTTCTAATACCAAATACTGCGTCGGCTCATACGGATATCTGTACTGATCAGAACGAGAATCATCCCGTCCGGTCGTCTTTATCTTCAACAATTTGTCCCATTGACTCTCAATTTGATTCATATCTTCTGCTCTTCTTCTGTAGAATTTTGGATTTCATTTATAATATTCACTTCACATCCTGTCCCAGTTTTTCCAGTTCTTCCATAGCTTCTGTATTCTTTTCAAGTTCATCCTTAGCATTTGCAGAATAGGTCTTGAAAAACAATACTTCCCATGATAAATATCCTGCCATGCATTCAAACTGTTTCCTGATCAGCTCGTACTGTACATTATCAACCGGAGCTCCGCCAGTCACAATGATACCAACTTTCTTTCCCTTAAGCTGTAATCCACGACAATAGCATTTATCAATAACCAGTTTCAATTGTGCAGTCATTCCCCACCAATAGACCGGGGTTGCAAAAAGAATCATATCTGCTACTGCAATTTTGTCAATTGTCGGGTTCGTATCATCCTGATCTACGCACCCCTTATGGCACTGACAGGCTTTGCAGCCTTTGCATGGAGCAATATGTAATTTATCAGGAGAAATCATCTCAATCTCATTATGTTCAGCTGCTCCCTTTATAAAAGTATTGATTGCTGTTAACGTATTTCCCTTTCTTGCACTTCCATTAATAATTACGATCTTCATAGCTGATCTCCTTTTCTTTTTATTTGTCACATTTAAACTTTATTTGCAAAGCACTCTCCTTATCTTTATCCGACCAATACTTATATCATCTGTTCTCTTCCCAGTAATCCTCTGCATCCTGTATATCATCAAACTCATCGACATGATCATAATAAAAATCTTCTGGATCATCGTAATCATACACATCGTACATATCCATGCTCTTATCATCTCTGCTGTAATTGCGTTTTGATGAAGATGAATGCACGAACTCTACAGCATTGCTAACCCTACCATTTCGACAAGTCGCCATAAATTTTTTCGCTCCATCCCTTTATATGGTACATCTTTCTTGATTTCTTCTCTTTTTTCTTTCTCTTTCTGTTCTGTATACTCTTCATATTGCGCTTTTGTTTCCGCTTTCGCTGTCTGCATTTTCTCCGAATATTTTCCAGTATATTCATTTTCTCGCGGGAAATTCCACGTAAGCCTGTACAGCTGCTCAATTTTTTCTTTGTCCGCAACACCTTTACAATATTCCGCATATGGTATGATATATCTGCTATCTTCGTAGTCTGTTGGCAATTTCTCCAGCAGTTTTATCGCATCCTCATACTCTCCAGCATCTATACACGCATTCGCTTCTTTATACCATTCCTTGTTCTGGCTTTCTGCTGCCTCTTTTGCCCTCGCTCTGGCAGCCTCATCTCCCTTGATAGCACAAAAAGGAACTCCTGTAACTACCAATACGAAAGCTATTACAGCTATAATTTTCTTCTTCATACGTTAAATACTCCCTGCAATATTATTTCTTCCTTCCATTTTTTAGGGTGTATACTGTATTTCTATAAGCACCCAATCGTTCAAGCACCCCCATATCAACCAGTTTTCCAAGAATACTTCTAGCACGTCTTTGTTTTACTTCTAATAGTAGTTCTACCTGATGCGATGTAATCTGCCCGTTTTCTTTTGCAAAATGCAATACCTTTTTCTGCTGCTCACTTAAAGTATTTATCGGCACTTCATCGGCACTAATCGGCATTTTATCGGCACTACTTGTCACTTTATCGGCACTAGCGTTTTCATTATCCTTATCAATTATTATACTATAATCAAACGAATATTCATCATCTAATGGTACAACGATACGAAACACATCATCTTCTACAAACTGCGGATCTCTTCCCGAATAATACTTACTATATTTAAATAGTTTTCGAACTCCAGAACCTAGTTGATCTGCATATCCAATATTTCTGAAAAATGCTGCAATAATTGGATTCTTTGGATTTGGTTCCAGATTGTCAACTGTAATAATGCCCTCTTTCGATGCACGATTTGCATTTTCTACATACATCCGCTTCTTTTCAATTACAAACTTTGCTGTATAACTACTGGTAAATTCTCGGTGCATTAGCGTATTACTAATCATCTCTCTGACAATTGTATTTCTCAGACTTTTATTTATCGCGCCTTCCAGGAAAAACTTATCTGGCAGGTTTTTTCTTCCAAATTCCAGAAGTTGATTATAACTCTCAATCAGGTTCGTTTTAATGATTTCTCGATCATCGTAGCGATCTACATTTACTTTACGCACAAGTGCATCCGTAACATAAGCTGGAGCCACATTTAAAATTACATCATCTTTTCCAAGAAGCATAATTGCCGCAAGATTGTATCCTTCTTCACCTGTAGCAATATCCCGACCATATAACCCTGCACTTTTCAACAACTCCTGATCATCCATCGTAGTCCATGGGTGCTGACCCCCGGTATGATTCTGCGCCATAATTCGAATTTTAGGCAACAAATCCAATCTTAAATCTTCCATTCTTGCATATGGATAAATCTTTCTTTCTGTAAAAATATTCTGCTTACGAATATACATCTGCGCAATCGCACCAGTTGCAGTTACCTTTACATCGGCATCATCCACACGATCATAAATCACTTTTTTATAACTGTGCACCTCCGCACTTGGTGGAATGTGAACGTGAATGATAGTATGATTTTCATCATATTTTATAATTTCAGGAATTAGATATGTGGTAGGCGAAAATAATACCGGATTACTTACAACTTTTATAAAGTTCTTTACCATATCCGGAGCTGCCTTTTCAGGCACACCGACCACTGTTCCATCATCCAGAACGCCCATAAAAAGCTCTCCACCGAAACGATTTAAGAAAGAACATACTGTTTCATAGGTGTCATTTTCTATTCCATTGCCACAGCGTTTAAATTCAACCGCCACGGTTTCTCCGATTGTAAAAATGGATTGTAGTTCTTTCATGTTCATAACATCTCTCTCTATTCTTTTTAGTGCAAGTTTAATAAAAAGCCTCGATTTTACGGCATTTGCTAAACCGTTAATAGGTTACATATATTTACAAAACAGAGTTTTCTGGATATGAAGCAACTTCTAAGAGTCCATTTCTGATGATTTTAGGTACAAGAAATAAAACGTCGTTTTTTCCTTATGAAGGCTTTCTTGTTCTCTCAAAATCTCCTACAGTAGCTAACCTCTCATATCTACCAGGATCACCTGCCTCTGCCGGATTCTAAATTCCTTCGTTCTGCTTATCCATAGTTTGGTGCTGCTTATGCTCCTTTATCGTCAAACCAGAATATGATACGAGTATCTAATTTAGAAATTTCTGTATTTAGTTGATCTTGTATATTTTGTAAATCCATTAATTTCTCTCCTTAACTCCCTCATAATCTGTTAACACATTTCTGAAAGACGTGATTCCAAATCTATAATCAATATCCACATTTATTCCATCTGTCATATTATTCCAACAATCAATCAAAAACCCTCTATTCTTTTCAACTTTATTTTTTATTTGTTTCATATATTTTCCAGGAATTTCTCCTGCAAGTATCTCACCTGTAAGTATATCAATCGCTGCGCTATATCTATCACCTGCATTAACATGCACATGCGGTCTATTATGTTTTCCATATTCACGTGATTGCATATAATAATGAATTTGTCCTTCTCGCCAAATATCTCCTTGAAGTGCAGAAAATGCAAAATATAATTGCAAATTTCCTTCTATTTGAAATTTTCTTAGTAGAGTTTCTACCATAATATCCATATTTTCAATCTCAATAAAATCTTCATGACTTTTTATGCAAATACACGGACAGCTTCTGCAAAGATCACCTATTTGCTTATTCATTTTCTCGCATATTGCATTTCGGATATCTGACATTGTAGTATTTGGCTCCAAAATATATTCTAATTCAAGCTCAGAGTCTCTCTCTAAAATATTTAAATTTTTTCCATCTGGATCATTCGCTGAAAGAATACTACATATATAGCCAGGAACAGGCTTTTTATAGTAATAAATTGTATCAGTATATATAATCTCACTTTTTATTTTCATTTATCAATTCTCTCATATATTAATAATGTATAAGTCCCAGTGCCTGATTTAAATCCACATCCAGACCATCTGTATGCTCATTCCAGTATATCAAAAAGTCTTTTTGATTGTTTTCAATTATTTCTTTTATAATCTTCTGATCTTTTTTTCTTATTTTAGACCCCGTCAACTGTTCTGCTGTTTTTAAAGAAAAACTCCCACTTCCTTCCCCTTGTCTTATATCAACATGTACATGAGGCTCATTATGTCGTTTTCCTTCTCTAGAATTTATATAAAAACGAATCCCATGATCCTCGAACACCGCCCCAGCATCTGAGCTTACCAAAATCTGTATATCAATCGTATTAGATATACCCAATTTTTGCATATAAAATTCTAAATTTTTGCTTTTATCTACTATAGAATACCTCAAACCATTTTTCAAAAAATATATTTCCAGAACATCGTATTCCTCTACAAAATCAAGAGTTGTTTGTTCTTCTCCATACATATCCATCCTATTATTCTTTTCAGAGTAAATATGCCTTCGAATTAATTGGTAAAATTCCTTTATAGATACTGAATTCTCTACCTCAAACATTATGCTTCTATTATTAATTATTCTAAGCGGTTCTATTATTTCTTCCCCAACAATTCCATAATTCTCACTATGCGGAATTAACAGTTCATCACACAAACGTTCTTCTGCATATATATGTACTGTAAAATTAACCGTTATCTTCATTAACAATACCCCACTCCCTTGCATTGCTCTTTTCATTCTGTTCAAAGAGGAGTGTGAATCTTATCCACACTCCCCCCTGCGAACTTTTCTTAAAAATCAATCTTATAAAATATACTGCTGTATATTTGAACAAATTCCTTTGATGTCTACTTTTGATCTGAAATCAAACTGAAGAACCGTTCCATTTGCAAATGTCATAATTAATTCGCTGTCAATATCCAAAACTCCTGCCGTCTCAATTCCGAAATATAAAACTTTTGAGTATGGATATGAAAAGTAAGACGTTTTCTTTCCTGTGATTCCCTGCACATTGACTACAATAACTCTTTTGTCAGTAAAAACCACCTGATCACGTACTGTCTGAAAGCACTGAATAATGTTTTCACCTGTAACCAGCATATTGTTAACTTCAGATTTCACCTATTTTTGCGCAATTTCCTTAAGATTTAAGAAATTTGCATCCTCTCTGATTCCACTGTTTACTGTTGCCATACGCCTTCCTCCTTAAGATTATTTATAATTCTCAAATAATTTCAAAATCTTGCGAGTAAATTTTTCTGTTCCATCTTCTCCGCCATATTTTCTTGTTTTCATATGGGGAGTAAGCAACCGAACGGTTAAAGAACTTTCCCAGATATGTAATTTTAATATAGCAGATTGAGGTACGAGTGTCAATTAAGTGTTAGCGCCTCTTCTCCTCTGGAAACACTGTGATATCCAGTTTCTTTGCTGTTACCATTATCATATTTCATTGTTATGCCGCCTTTTGTATCACCCGGTTTGTAATAGTAATATCCTGTGTACGTATTATCCAGCTCATCCTCTCGAAAATCCCAATATGTTCCATAATTGTAATACAAAGCATTTCTGAACGATGCTTCATTAAAATACTCTGCATATAAAATTGTGCCATCTTCCTTATTAAAAGATACCTCCAGAGAATCACCTGATTCTGCATATTTTTGAAGCACAACATCTGAATCAAATGCAATATTATAATTCCTGCTTTTCGGTGTACCATTATATTCTTCTGCTGTATATTCCACACTGTGTTCTTCTATTAGTTTAAGAAGCTTATCTTCTGTTGTTTCTTTATTAATTTCCAGAAATATCTTTTGCAAAGCATCATATTCCTGCGTTTCCTCTGCTTTTGCTTCATTTGTTGAATCTGAAGCAGCCACGCTCCAGCATGAAACGGAAAAAGCAAGACCAGTTGCAATCCCTGTGGCAACAATTTTTAATATATTTTTTCTGATTTTCATTTTCATACAGTCCCTTCTCTTACCTAATTTCCGTTTTCTTCCCAGTAGTCATACGCATCATCGTATCCACCATCATAATCTCCGTCTCCAAATTCATCAGCCCAATCATCGGCAAAATCATCCGGGTCATCATAGTTACTGACATCATACGAATCACTCTTCCAGGAAGAATAGGAATTACCATTATATTTTCTTGGTACAGGTGTAGGAGTATTTCTCCTCTTTGGTGTATAATGATATTTTTGTGATTGGTTAAAAAGCTCAAAACTGTTATAAATTCTTTCACCATTGGAACTGCCTGAAGATTTCTTTTTGCTGTTTTCATAAATACTATTAATATGATCCCAACAGTACTGTGTTCCCGCATCTTTTAGATTCCAACACCCCGGCATTTCACAGAAACTATCATATATCTTCAAGCTCACAATCATCAGCAATAATAATCCCATGGTCACTGCGTATATTATTTTGAATTTCTTTGATTCAAAAAATGGTGGTAAAAACACATAGATTGCCCCCTTCTCTGTCGATTTACTAAATAATAAACTTTTGAGTATTCTAGCTTGCTACTTAACGAAATTCCACCGCACATGAATAATAATGAATTTCATTTTTTATTGATACTTCTCTTCCATGAGATTCCAAATACAAAAAGGATGCCAAAAAAATAGAGCGTTTTTTTCTGTTCAGTGCTTATGCTAAAATTTATACATCCACTTCTAATAAACTGAATAAGTTTTAAGATCTCGATAATTTGCAGATAAATATTCACTTACTTTATCTACTCTAATAAATTTTTGTTTTTTCCATTCATATATTTCGAAATAATCATTGATTTTTAGACATAAAAAAGTATCTTTGCCAAACATTAACTCATCCCTATAAGTCAATAAATTTTTAAACGCATTTAAAATTCCAGATACTACAAACACATTTCCCTCTGTGATATTGCTTACCGATGAATCGATCTTTTTTGCACTTCCAAGTCTGATTGCACGTATCTTAGGATTAGAAATCAATCGCTCCAACGCATTATCAACTGCCAAATTAGCTTGAGATGCAACTAAAACACGCTTATTTCGTATAACCAATTGATAAATTGCCTCTGCAATAACAGTTGTTTTCCCTGTTCCGGGAGGCCCCTGAATTAAACATACATCCGGAACAGACAATATTTTTTCTACCGCTTCTTTTTGTTTTTCGTTGATATCTGAATTCTGCCATGTACTTATTTTCTTGATTTCCTGTGGCGTTCTTGCTTTATTAATGTCAAAAAGCCATTGATCCAGTCCCTGTGAAGCAGCCTTTCCCATAACAAGATTGTTGACTGCACCTTTTAAACGATGAAGCAATGCAAAATCTCCAATTTGCGATGTTGCAATATAGCCATCTGCGTAAAGCTCTCCGGCCATTGTTTCCTCTACATCATCCTGAATGCTTCCCATTCGGCGTATCTGACGTTCAATCATTGTATTTGCATTCACTGTGAATTCAAAAACCAATTCCATCACATAAGGTTCAAAATAATTTCGATTAATTCCAGAAATCAGGGATCTTGTACCTGAATCTCGGTCATTCTCATATTTCTTTGCATAATCCTTTAATGTATCCCATTCATATGTTTCAAGTATTAAACTAAGCACAGTCATCACAAAAAACGTGCACAAAAAAAGACACCAGCCTCCCAGCCAGTGTCTTTTCAAAAACTTTCTTATTCATTCTTTCTACGCCATCATCTCATACGATCCCACCATCACGGGCATGGTCACGATTGACAACAGCGTCGTCAGAACATACAGTGAACTGGCGTATGCCGCATCTTTATCGTAGAGCTGTGCCATGGAGGTGACAGTCGCACAGGCAGGTGTTACAGATGCCAGATACACGGTCAGGAGAATCTGTTTTGCATCCATTATTCCGATAAATGCACAGATTATTTTCATCAGGAACAATACAAATATCGGATATACAATAAGTCTTAAAGCTGTAGAAACATAGTTTCTTTTTCGGTTAAAAACAGTTTTAAGCGGTACTTCTGCGATGACCATCCCAGCCAGCAGCATGCCAATTGGGCCGATCATATTATTCATCATATTCATGACATCCTGTACACCGGATGGCAGCTGGATTCTGCCAATAAACAGTACTACACCTACTATAATGGAGATGATATTCACATTCAGAAGTACCTTTTTCCATTCCAGTTTATCTTCTTCGCAGAGCATATTTTTGCAGTGTGTCCAGATTAATATAAGCTGTACTGCAATGTATGCACTTGAATAAATAACGTACTCCTGTCCGAGAAGTTCCTGCACCAGCGGAATGACAAGAATACCGGCATTTGAGTAGATTACGGTTGCCCGTTCAATTGCATCAAGATGCAGGATATTTTTTAACAATGCTGTAAGAATCAGGAATAAAATGTGTACCGCCACTGCTGCCACGCATGCCAGAATCAGACCCTTCTGGACATCTGGTGTGTATTTCACCTGAAATGCATTAATAATCACACACGGAATGACCAGGTATACCATGATCACAGATACGCTTTTGCTCTCTGAGGATTTCATAAGTCCTGCCTTTACGACTGCATATCCCATAAGCATGATTGCAAACAACTTCGCGATTTCTTCCATTAACAATAAACTGATTTCCATTTCTAGCCTCTCTTCTCCGTCATAAACTCCCGTACAATCTCCAGTCCGCCACTTGGTACGCAGAACTTCTCTCTGCTCTTCTGGCACTCTGCATAGGTTTCTTCCAGGGCAAACCATTCCACGGCCTCGACTTCTTCTTTCTGCAGAACCAGATCCGCGATATCTACCGGTTGATCATAGATATATACAAAAGCCAGTTCTTCATCTCGAAACATTTTGCCATGAAATTCTTTTGCAAACGAAATCGGGAATGTTCCGGCGAATACAAGCTGCTCCGGTGTGGCTTGTATTCCAAGTTCCTCTCCTAACTCGCGAAGTGCTGATTCCAGTGGTTCATCGCCTGCCTGGATGTGTCCCGCCGACGAAGTGTCAAATTTTCCCGGAAAAGAGTCTTTATTCATGGAACGCTTCTGAAGCAGCACTTCTGTTCTTCCATATTTCTCCCGTATGATCCATATATGTGCCGTCCTGTGTGGAATGCCTTCCGCATGCGCTTTCTCGCGGGTTACAGTCTCGCCGGTCGGATTTCCCTGTGTATCTATGATGTCAAATATTTCTTCCATTATCTTTGCCTTTCTCTGCCTGTTTTCCGCAACTTATCTCGAGTTCATTTTTCATCTGCGCGCGTGCTTTCCGCGCGATTCCGGAATTGCTGTTCATAATGCTTGCACGTGTGATCTTGTCGTTGCCGAATTTCTGTCGGATTTCGTCCATAGTTGCGTCCAGTTTTCGGTGACGTTCTTTCTTTTCATTATCTTCAAAAAGTGATAATTGCTCGAAGCTCTCGTCTGTAAGGTTTGTAAGTGCTACTCCGATCAGTCGGAGCGGTTCGCCTTTCCAGGATTCTGTAAAGAGTTTTTTCGCGTTCCTGAAGATTTCATCTGTCATATCCGTTGCATTGGAAAGTGTTGTCTGGTGCGACTTATTTTTGAAATCAAGCGTACGGAAAGTTACTGATACAGAAGTACATTTTTTTCCTTTTCGGCGCATTCTGGTGGTGACCACATCACATTGCTCCAAAAGAATCGGAAGTACCTGCTCTACTGAGACAATATCATCATTAAACGTTGTTTCTACACTGAAGCCCTTGGCTTCTTCAGGCTTTGCTTTGACTGGTGATTCATCGATTCCAAGCGCGTATTGATGCAGCTGATGTCCGGCTTTATTCCCTAATAATGCCTGTATTTCTGACTCACTTACATGTGCCATATCACCAATCGTGCGAATTCCGGCCTCTGTCAGTTTTTTCTCAAAAGCTTTTCCCAGAAACAACAGATCACGCACCGATAACGGCCACATCTTAGTCGGGATTTCCTCTGGAAAAAGTGTATGTACCTTGTCCGGTTTCTCAAAATCGGATGCCATTTTGGCCAGCAATTTGTTTGTAGAAATTCCTACATTAACTGTAAATCCCAGTTCGTCCCGTATCTTATCTTTTATCTCATGTGCTGTTTTTATCGGGTCTGGATAAATCAATGAAGTGCCTGTCATATCCAGAAAAACTTCATCTATAGAAAAGGATTCCATCACCGGTGCATACGACGCGCAGATTTCTTTAAATGCCCTGGAACATTTGATATACAGTTCAAAATCACTTTTTACAATGACGAGCTCCGGACATTTCCGAAGTGCCATTGCCACCGGTTCACCTGTCGTGATCCCATATTTTTTTGCCGGTATGGACTTTGCCACAACAATTCCTGTACGCTTCTTCGGATCACCGCCAATACATGCAGGAATATCTCTTAAATCTGACAGTCCCTGCTTCACTCTTCGTGCTGACTCCCATGAAAGAAACGCACTGTTGACATCTATATGAAAGATTAAACGGCTCATTTTTTGCCCACGTCCTATTCTTTCTTCTGATATTTCGTTCTCAAAAGCCACTTCTGATCGATCACTTTTATTTCATTTCCAAATCGAATATGCAGGGTCACAGATCCTGTCGCCTGCTCGATTTTTTCTATACAGCCTTCTCCAAACTTGGGATGCTGTACCTGCTCCCCGACCGTATACTGAACGATACTTGCCTGACTGCTTTTGTGTTCCTGCTGCCTTCGGTAGGTATCCCGTATCGCCACTGTCTTATCATGAATCGGATTTTTGAGTTTCTTTTCATAGTCATGTTTCATCAACGCTTCGCCAGCTTTGTAGTATGGTGTCGGCGCCGCTCCGACCAGGGAACAACAATATTTCCAGGCACTTCCATGAAGTCCCGGCTGCCACTGATATTCCCTTGGGATTACAATATGATGTTCCATATAATGGGCATACTCATGTTTATAAAGGTCCATACGGTCTTCTTTACTCAGGGGATTTTTTACTCCATATCCCACAAAAAGCAGAGAAAAATGGAAGTGTTCTTTTTCATGATGTCCGGTTCTTGTATAGGATCCCAGTGCATCTGTTTCAAATCCAAAAGTGATTGGAATCTGTGCCCCGCGAAGATGAAATTTCTTATCCAGTTCACGGTATAATGCCCGGATCTGCGCAGTCAGAATCGTAGTTTCTTTTTGTAAGGATGCATATAATTCTGTGTAATCTCTGTCACTCATATCATCTTATTATTTAAGGAAATATTTTCTCAGAAGGTACGTTGGTGTACAGCTCCATGCATGGCAGTAACTGTTTACGATACTGCTTCCATATGGAGACTCTGCCGGATTTTCCGGATTGTAGAGCTCCCAGAAAGTATCCGCACCGTGATTGATCATGCCGCCCCAGTAATATTTCATATAATCCATTGCCTGGTCTTTTTTGCCGCACATCAAAAGTGCTTCTACATAATGATGGTTCATGTATGGAGAGACCATTGCTTTTTCCGGTTTCAGCTCATCCAGCTTATCAAGCATTGCTCTGCCTTCTTCAATGCTGACTGCACCTGCAAGGATCAGCCATACCTGACTTGCGTAGTTGATCTGTTTTTCTTCGCCACTTACAAACAGGCCTGTTTTCTCATCCAAAAGATATTTTCTGACTGCTGCAGTCTTTTCTTCTGCTTCTTTTTTAAGCTCTTCTGCTTTTTCTGTATCACCAAGGATTTCTGCGATTTTCTGCACTTTCTTTGCGCAGTAGATATAAACACCCTGCATAGCTGTCTGTTTGTTCAGGCCTTCGGTCCAGTCAATGAATCCCCAGAAACCTTCACCGTTTTTCATAAGATTTTTTTCGTCAAACTGCTCGCCTGCGATCTCAATCTGGCGATATGCACATTCACTTAAATCCTGCAGAGTATCTTTATCGCCGGATGCTTCATAATAATCTAGAAGTGTTGCACCAAAGAACATGGAATAGTCCAGAAGAAAGGTATCATCTACGATGAATTTCGGCTCTGTAAACAGGCATGCACTTACCTGACCATTGTCTTTTGTCTGCCCTGCAAACAGGTACAGGCATCGTTTTACGAGATCCATGTTATGGAATGTTTCATAGTTTGCAAGTGCCTGAAGTCTTAAGTCTCCGAGCCACAGACGGCGGTCTCTCTTCGGTCCATCCTCAAATACGGACTGCATGCAGTTGTGCAGGGTACGAAGGCTGACCCTGTCCAGTTTACGGATTATTTCGTCATCACTCTCTACCGGTTTCACATCTTCCATGCGAACTGAAGAAACACTGGTGCAGTATACATCTTCCACTACCATCTGCCATTTCAGAGATGTGTCGATTGCCTCGATCTCCATATAACGAAATGCGTATCTTCTTGGAAGTTTCAATTCTGCCGGAAGGACATCGATATGGATAAATTCCTCCTGAATCCATCCACGGCTGATCCATCCGTCATAATCTTTTGAATCCTCGGTCATTTCTTTTGCGATCTCACCGAATTTCAGTCTGAAAAACGCCGGTGAATCCTGCGGACTTCCTACGGAATTCAGTTTCAGAGTCACATAGCCTACCTGATGATCTCCGAAATCCAGGCAGATTTTATCCCCTTTTGCAAGATGACAGGAAGAAAGATTCTCAATCTCATCTCTCTTATGGACTTCCGGAAAAATCTCTTCTGTTTTTACAATATCTACTATAGCAACAGGACGTACCACTGTCTCGATAAGTTTTGGCGTACATGCCTCTGCTTTTTTTACAAATTCATCATTGGTTACTCGAACCATATTTAAATCAATACTTACTGCTGGCATTATGTCATTTCCTTTCTAAATTCATGCAGACTGAATCTGCAAAATATCAAATTATTTTACCTTTTATTGTAAAATAAGCTATACCATTGCGTCAATATTTTTTACCTATCTTTCTCTTTACAAACCTTTCACGCTGACGTATTCTATAACAGGATGAAGAAAATATAATGTATTATTGAGGTTTTATTATGTCTGAAAATACGAAGGAAAAGGCCCGTTCCATTGAAATGGTAACGGGTTCTTTATGGAAAAATATTATTTTATTCAGTATTCCGCTGATGTGCTCGCAGCTTCTGGAAGTTCTCTTCAATTTAAGTGATGTCGCTGTTGTTGGGCGTTTTGCAGATTACAAGGCACTTGGTGCCGTGGGATCTACCACTTTGCTCGTCACATTGTTTGTCGGATTTCTGATTGGTATGGGAAGTGGAGTCAATGTCCGTGTTGCCCACGCACTTGGTGCCGGAAAGCACAAAGATACCGTGGAAACAGTCCACACAGCACTTCTTTTGTGTATGATGATGGGGCTCCTGATCGGAGCCGTCTGTTTCTTCTTTTCCGGGCGCATGCTCATGCTTTTGCATACAAAAGATGATCTGATCGGACAGGCATCTCTGTATCTGAAGATTTATGCGATCGGGCTTCCGGCCATGGGAATATACAACTTTGGTAATGGTGTCTTAAGTGCCCGTGGCGAAACAAAACGTCCACTTTATTATCTGGCGATTGCCGGTGTTTTGAACGTCATTCTGAATTTATTTTTTGTTATCGTACTTCACATGGCAGCAGCCGGTGTTGCGACTGCCACAGCAATTGCGCAATATGTTTCTGCCGGACTGATTCTGATTCACCTGCTCCGTCGCAAAGATGAATGCCGTGTTTCTTTAAAAGACATCAGATTTCACAGACACGCCGCCATTTCTATTCTGATGCTTGGTATCCCGGCCGGAATCCAGAATGCAATTTTCGCAATTGCCAATCTGTTTGTACAGACCGGTGTTAATTCTTTCGATACTGTCATGGTTTCCGGAAGTACTGCGGCTACAAACGCTGACACACTGATTTTTAATGTCATGTATGCGTTCTATACCGGATGTTCCAGCTTTATGAGTCAGAACTACGGTGCCAGAAACAAAAAGCGTGTGCTCAAAAGCTATTTCATCAGTCTGTTTTATTCATTTACAACAGGCTTGATCCTTGGTCTTCTGCTCTTTATTTTTGGTCATCAGTTCATGTCTCTGTTCGCCACAGACGCAGCGGTTATTGATGCCGGCATGCAGAGAATTAAGATCATGGCCTTTTCATATTGTGTGTCCGCTTTTATGGACTGCACAATTGCAGCATCCCGCGGTCTTGGAAAAACCGTCATTCCTACGATCATTATCATTCTGGGATCCTGTGTTTTCCGTATTGTCTGGATCTACACCATTTTTGCCTGGATTCATACAATTCCAGCATTATTCCTTCTGTATCTCTTCTCATGGATCATCACATCTATCGCAGAAATCATTTATTTCATAATAATCTACAGGAAGCTGTGATCCTGTAGATTATTTTTTTCTTTTCTTCTATATTAATAAGTAGGCTTTGTCATTTCTCCTTCATAACTGTTAAATTATTATCATTTTTTAAAAATTTCACTGTTTTTTTATTGCTTTTATTGATGAATTATGTATAATTAACTCTATGAGAAGTT
>ERZ857750.572-NODE-572-length-48776-cov-13.268324_pt1 | contig 48776 bp, 49 predicted proteins | sample MGYA00519915_ERZ857750 | MGnify/ENA primary metagenome ERZ857750 (study PRJEB31778, sample SAMEA3449358) | human gut metagenome | biome: human gut; feature: human-associated habitat; material: faeces | place: United Kingdom | collected 2010/2012 ...
AGCAACCAATGCCACCAGGGATAAAGCCCCCGCAACATTGCGCCTCACCGGATAATTCCGGCTTGGTGTGGATACTACGTCTCAATTCATCTTCACTTCATCCCTGAAATGTTTGCAATGAAGAGTACATTCCGGCTTTTCAACAGCTGTTGCAGTGGTTTCGTGCAGGGTGTGGTACAGGCTCGCAATTCTGATTAACGACCTGTCCAGGTAGTATGAAGAAATACAATAAGCAGGAATTTATATTATCTCCCCCGATTACCGTCATCGGAGGAGATATAACTGTCAGGCAAATATCGTCATCAAATAGGCGGCAAACAGTGCCAGATGCGCTGCGCCATTGAGCACGTTAGTACGTCCGGTGGAGAAGGAGATATGGCACAGCACTAAAGAGGCCACCATCACCACCATTTCTGGCGCACCAAGTGCAAACTGCAATTCGTTACCCGTCATAAAGGCAATTAGCGTGACGACAGGTACGGTAAGCGAAATGGTTGCTAACACTGAACCAAAGAACAGATTCATCGCGCGCTGAACCTGGTTGTTCAACACTGCTTTTAATGCACCTAAACCTTCCGGCGACAGAATCAACAGTGCCACCAGGAAGCCAGTAAAGGCGACAGGGGCATTCATGCTGTCGAGCAATGTCTCCAGCGAGCTGGCGTTCATTTTGGTCACCGCAATAACGGCAATCAGATGGATAATCAACCAGATAGCATGCCACAGGCTGCTATGGGCAGACGGTTTACCGTGATGCGGGTCGTCATCATCACTGTCATCTTCGTGCTCGTAGACAAACAAACTTTGATGCGTTTTGGTCTGGATCAGCAAAAATACGCCATACATTGCCGCAGAAATTAATGCTACCAGTAACGCCTGACCGGTTGAAAAATTCGCCGCAGGCAGAGCCATTGGAAATACCAGTACGATTATCGCCAGGGGGAACAGCGCAATTAAATACTGCTTGATACCAAACAGATTCATATATTGGGTGGCAAACTTACGACCGCCCAACAATAATGAAAAGCCAACCAGCCCACCGGTAACAATCATAATGATTGAATAGAGCGTATCACGCATTAGCGTTGGCGCGGCGTCGCCGGTTGCCATTAAAGCTGAAATCAAACTGACTTCAAGAATAACCACTGAAAGGCTAAGAATAAGCGAACCGTAAGGTTCTCCCAGGCGATGGGCTAATACGTCCGCATGACGGACAACACTAAAGGCGCTACTTAAAATACCAATAAGCGCAAGAAGATTGATGGCAATGACCACTGGTAGTGTCTGGCTGCTTCCCCACAGGAACAGCACTACCAGCGCCAGAACCGGGAAAATAAGCGAAGTCTCCTTGTGGCGGGTTTTTACCGCCTCTTGAGCATTTGACATTATGGTTATCCCTTTGCAGATGAATTTATCGAAAATGTAAAAAATAGGTAGGAAAAATAACAGAAAGTGTCTGGATATCGGTAACATTTTACGAATTTTTACCCCGCTGTCGATTTTTTACTCATTGGGGCATAAAAATAAGTATTACGTTTAGACAATGTTTGTTTTAGCGTTTCTTAAGAAGAGTCTGACCTGAAAATTCTTATGTTTTGGCAAGAGTAGATATTGTTGACCACACTTAATGTTCAACTTTGTAAAAGGAGTCAACGATGCCGTATAAAACGAAAAGCGATCTGCCGGAAAGCGTAAAGCACGTTCTACCGTCTCATGCCCAGGATATCTATAAAGAAGCGTTCAACAGCGCATGGGATCAATATAAAGATAAAGAAGATCGGCGTGATGACGCCAGTCACGAAGAAACCGCGCATAAAGTGGCCTGGGCTGCTGTGAAGCATGAATATGCCAAAGGGGATGATGATAAATGGCATAAAAAATCGTAAAACCGGTCGCTTAGTTAAAGCTATTCGTGCGGTGTTGCCTTGCAAGTGGTCCGTGGATTGCATATTGTCCCGTTAGTGGTTTCAAAATGAGCAGTAAAAATGTCCGGAAGACACCAAAAAGTTGTCGCAGGGAAGTATGCAGTGGCGGAGGTGTAAGGTGATAACGCGTGATTTCTTGATGAATGCCGATTGTAAAACGGCATTTGGTGCCATTGAAGAATCACTCTTATGGTCAGCAGAACAACGGGCGGCTTCGCTGGCGGCGACGCTGGCTTGTCGACCTGATGAGGGACCGGTGTGGATCTTCGGCTATGGATCGTTGATGTGGAATCCGGCACTGGAGTTTACCGAATCGTGCACCGGTACACTGGTTGGATGGCATCGCGCATTTTGCCTGCGCCTGACCGCCGGGCGCGGGACTGCGCACCAGCCGGGACGGATGCTTGCACTGAAAGAGGGCGGACGCACCACAGGCGTCGCCTATCGACTGCCAGAAGAGACGCTGGAGCAGGAACTAACCCTGTTGTGGAAGCGAGAGATGATTACCGGCTGTTATCTGCCAACCTGGTGTCAGCTTGATCTTGATGATGGACGCACAGTAAACGCCATTGTGTTTATTATGGACCCGCGACATCCAGAATATGAATCTGATACTCGCGCTCAGGTCATCGCGCCGTTGATTGCGGCGGCGAGCGGTCCGCTGGGAACCAACGCACAATACCTGTTTTCACTGGAACAGGAGCTTATCAAACTGGGAATGCAGGACGATGGGCTGAATGATTTGCTGGTATCGGTAAAAAAACTGCTGGCGGAGAATTTTCCGGATGGTGTGTTACGTCCGGGATTCGCCTGAGTAAACTTCCCGCATAGTGGGGCGTCAGACGCCCCCTCAAACATTAAAATGTGAGCACTTTATCGGCTGACAGCGTCCATTGCGCCAGTTCCACAAGAGTACCGATTTCCACCCCATCAATCAGAGGAAGTGTACTAATCCCGCGCCCGTCGGTACAGGTTTTGCACAATTTCACCGGTACATTCTGAGCGGTAAGGATCTCCAGCATTTGCTGAATGTTGTAGCCTTCCCCTGGTTTTTGCCCGCGCAACCCGGCTGTGACCGCATCAGACATGAGGAACAGACGCAGATCCAGATTGCTCTCCTGCTCTCGTAACGCAATGGCCAGCCGCAAGCTGTTAAACAAGGATTCGCTCCCGTAAGGTGCGCCATTGGCAACGATCACGATTTTTTGCATTATTTACTCCTGTATTCAGGGAATTAGACACTCATCTTCTATCTTACTGCTTCTGCAGCGTCTGACCAATCGGTCACATTTTTAAGGATTTTCCTGAAAGCGCGAGAAAATACGACAAAAGTTGCCAGTAATCGTTATTCTTTAAGGCTATGGTTTTTCATTATTACCGGAAGTTACCGACGTTTTGAGCCGTTTCGTTCCTCGCATTATCCCGTTTTATTTACTCTTGCTTGTAGCAGGCGGTACAGCTAACGCACAATCTACCTTCGAGCAAAAAGCGGCAAATCCCTTTGATAATAACAATGATGGTCTGCCGGATTTAGGCATGGCTCCCGAAAATCATGATGGGGAAAAACACTTTGCTGAAATTGTGAAAGATTTCGGCGAAACCAGTATGAATGATAACGGGCTGGATACTGGCGAGCAGGCAAAAGCTTTCGCATTGGGAAAAGTCCGCGACGCGCTTAGTCAACAGGTTAATCAGCACGTAGAGTCCTGGCTATCACCGTGGGGAAATGCCAGTGTTGACGTCAAAGTGGATAACGAAGGACATTTCACCGGCAGTCGTGGAAGCTGGTTTGTGCCGTTACAAGATAATGATCGTTATCTCACCTGGAGCCAGCTTGGTCTTACTCAGCAGGATAATGGGTTGGTGAGCAATGTGGGCGTTGGGCAACGCTGGGCGCGCGGCAACTGGCTGGTGGGTTATAACACTTTTTATGACAACTTGCTGGACGAAAATCTTCAGCGAGCGGGCTTTGGTGCCGAAGCGTGGGGCGAATATTTGCGATTATCGGCAAACTTTTATCAGCCGTTTGCTGCATGGCATGAACAGACAGCCACGCAGGAACAACGGATGGCGCGCGGGTACGACCTGACAGCTCGGATGCGCATGCCGTTCTATCAACACCTCAATACCAGTGTCAGCCTAGAACAGTATTTTGGTGATCGTGTTGATTTGTTTAACTCTGGTACGGGTTATCACAATCCCGTCGCGTTGAGTCTGGGATTAAATTACACCCCTGTGCCATTAGTCACTGTGACGGCCCAGCATAAACAGGGTGAAAGTGGCGAAAATCAAAATAACCTCGGGCTGAATCTTAATTACCGCTTTGGTGTACCGCTCAAAAAACAACTTTCTGCGGGCGAGGTTGCCGAAAGTCAGTCGTTACGTGGTAGTCGCTATGACAATCCGCAGCGAAATAATCTACCGACTCTTGAGTACCGACAGCGAAAAACGTTAACGGTGTTTCTGGCGACACCGCCGTGGGATCTAAAACCTGGCGAAACAGTGCCGCTGAAATTACAAATCCGCAGTCGTTACGGTATTCGGCAACTGATTTGGCAGGGCGATACGCAGATATTAAGTTTGACGCCGGGCGCACAAGCCAACAGCGCGGAGGGCTGGACGCTGATCATGCCTGACTGGCAGAACGGGGAAGGGGCAAGCAATCACTGGCGATTGTCTGTGGTGGTGGAAGATAACCAGGGGCAGCGTGTCTCCTCCAATGAGATCACGCTAACGCTTGTCGAACCGTTCGATGCATTGTCAAACGACGAACTGCGCTGGGAACCGTAATCAGAAAATGCGCTCCTGATGCACCCATACCGCTGCTTCCACGCGAGACTTGAGCTTCATTTTCTTCAGCATGTGCTTGACGTGCACTTTTACTGTGCTTTCGGTGATATCCAGGCGGCGGGCAATCATCTTGTTCGGCAAACCCTGGGCAATCAGCTTGAGAATATCGCGCTCGCGTGGGGTTAACTGGTTAACATCGCGCTCAGTAGTGGCACGGTTAGCGCGCAAGCTGGCGGCCAGAACAGGCGTTAATGCTTCGCTTAATACCATTTCGCCAGCAGCTGCCTGATGCAATGCTTTCAGCAGATCTTCCGGTTCCATATCTTTTAACAGATAGCCATCCGCGCCGCGTTTCAGTGCGGTGACCACATCTTCTTCATGGTTAGAGACGCTGAATACCACAATGCGCCCTGAGAGGGACTTTTCGCGCAGTTTATCCAGCGTTTCCAGACCGTTCATGCCGGGCATATTGAGATCTAACAGGATCAGATCGGGATCAAGAGACTCCGCCAGTTCAATACCCTGTTCGCCATTACTCGCTTCGCCAACCACGGTGATATCTGGTGCCATACTGATAAGCTGTTTTACGCCAGTTCGCAGCATCGGGTGATCGTCAATCAGCAGGATAGTAGCCGGTTCCTGATTACTCATGGGTATCTCCTTGGACGTCTGTGAAAGTTTTTTCGGGAATAAAGGTGACCACCACTTCGGTGCCACCTGATTCACGACGGCGGACGCGGCAATCGCCTCGTAAACTTTGCGCACGATCGCGCATTATTATCATGCCGTAGTGATTGCTGCGGATGGCATTTTCAGGCACGCCGCAGCCGTTATCCTGGACGGTCAGTTTGACCTGATTATCGTTTTGCGCCACCGTCACCACGACTTCACTCGCTTGCGAATGTTTGAGGGCGTTACTTAATGCCTCACGGGCAATTTGCAACAAGTGGATTGCCTGATGCGAAGGCACCAGGCGAGGCGGCAATTGATAATCCAGCTTCACCGGGAAGCCAAATTTGGCGCTGTACTCTTCGCAACTCGCCTCCAGCGCCGGACGTAATCCAGGCTCGGTGAGCTGCAAGCGGAATGTGGTGAGCAATTCACGCAACTGCGCCCAGGATGCATTCAGTTCGTTACGGATCTGACTTAACAGTTCGCGGCTGCTTTCTGGCAGCGCATCGCCCTGCATCTGTAAACAACTCACCTGCATCTTCATGCAAGAGAGAGATTGGGCAATAGAATCATGCAGTTCGCGCGCAATGGTGGCACGCTCTTCCATCACGATCAACTGTTGCTGACGTTCCTGATGGCGATCCAGCGCCAGCGTGGCGGTGAGTTGTTCAACCAGGGTATCCACCAGTTGTTGTTGATCATGGCTAAGATGACGCCCCTGCGGCAGGGTCGCCAGCAAAATACCGTACTGCGTATGAGAGTCAGCCAGCCGCCACTTCAGGGTCGTGCCGCGATCACCAACGGGTAATACGCCGCGCGGGCAGAGCTGGCAGCCTTTATCATCACAAGTCATATCTGGCTGGCAGGTAAACTCCTGATGATTCTCTTCATCATCAGTGTCATACACCCGCAATTCGATATCACGTAGCAGGGTTAAATTCTGTAAGCCGTTGAGTACAGGTGACAGGCGTTCACACAGCGGGGCGCGGGAATGCAAACGGCGGTTAGCCTGCCATAAAAAAGAGAGGATCTGATTTTTATGCTCCAGCCCGGCGGTTTTCTCCTGAACCCGCTGCTCAAGTACGGCATAACTTTCGGCCAGTTCTGCAGACATATTGTTCAACGCAGTTCCAAGCATCGCCATTTCGTTGCGCCCGCTGATGTTTGCGCGTTGGGTAAAATCGCGATGACTGACGGCACTCGCCATTGCCAGCAGTTGCCGCCACGGTTGTAGCAGTCGCGCCCGCAACCAGATAATAGTGAACACCAGTAAAAGTGCCATAAATACCGCCATTACCCGATGGACCAGTACCACTGTCTCGATGCGCATTTCCGTGGTGCGGTCAAAACCAGATACCAGTTGATCAAGCCCGGCAACAAACTGGCTGACATCCGCTGACACCGTTTCTCGGTTTTGTGCACGCATCAGCGCAGGGATCAGTTCATTACGCCAGTAATCTTGTAAACCCTGTAATTGCGCCAGTTGTCCGTCTCGTTCTGCTGCTCGAGTCAACTCGGCGCTAAATGCCGTTTGTTCCATCTCTTTAATTAAGGGCTTGTCTTTCTCGCTTAATGGCACTGCCGCCAACAGACGGTAACTTTGCATGCGCAGCGATCCCGCTTTGTTGATCGCATGGGCGCTGCCCTGAACGCCTTGCACCAGCCAGCCAGAAACCGCCATCCCTGCCAGTCCAATAGCAGTAGAAAGCAACACAATAAGCGCAACCTGATTAACCAGGGTGAGCGGAGAGAGACAACGTTTAAGCATGTAAACCTCTTCCTTCAGGCTTTAAATGAGCAATAACCTTAATGAATGTGACGATACATTCTGGAATGGCAGTATTCTCGGCTATTGGCTGAAGTATACCCATACCCGGAAAGAGTTACTCCTTATTTGCCGTGTGGTTAGTCGCTTTACATCGGTAAGGGTAGGGATTTTACAGCACCGTGAAAAATCTCATAATTTTTATGAAGTCACTGTACTCACTATGGGTAATGATAAATATCAATGATAGATAAAGTTATCTTATCGTTTGATTTACATCAAATTGCCTTTAGCTACAGACACTAAGGTGGCAGACATCGAAACGAGTATCAGAGGTGTCTATGAGTCACTCATCCGCCCCCGAAAGGGCTACTGGAGCTGTCATTACAGATTGGCGACCGGAAGATCCTGCGTTCTGGCAACAACGCGGTCAACGTATTGCCAGCCGCAACCTGTGGATTTCCGTTCCCTGTCTGCTGCTGGCGTTTTGCGTATGGATGTTGTTCAGCGCTGTTGCGGTGAACCTACCGAAAGTCGGCTTTAATTTTACGACCGATCAGCTATTTATGTTGACTGCGCTGCCTTCGGTTTCTGGCGCGTTATTACGTGTTCCATACTCCTTTATGGTTCCTATCTTCGGTGGTCGTCGCTGGACGGCGTTCAGCACCGGTATTCTGATTATTCCTTGCGTCTGGCTGGGTTTTGCCGTGCAGGATACCTCCACGCCTTATAGCGTCTTCATCATCATCTCTCTGCTATGCGGCTTTGCTGGCGCGAACTTCGCATCCAGTATGGCAAACATCAGCTTCTTCTTTCCGAAACAGAAGCAGGGTGGCGCGCTGGGTCTGAATGGTGGTCTGGGAAACATGGGCGTCAGCGTCATGCAGTTGGTTGCTCCGCTGGTGGTATCACTGTCGATTTTCGCAGTATTTGGTAGCCAGGGCGTCAAACAGCCGGATGGGACTGAGCTGTATCTGGCGAATGCGTCCTGGATATGGGTGCCGTTCCTTGCCATCTTCACCATTGCGGCGTGGTTTGGCATGAACGATCTTGCTACCTCGAAAGCCTCCATCAAGGAGCAGTTGCCGGTACTCAAACGGGGTCATCTGTGGATTATGAGCCTGCTGTATCTGGCAACCTTCGGCTCCTTCATCGGCTTCTCCGCGGGCTTTGCAATGCTGTCAAAAACGCAGTTCCCGGATGTTCAGATTCTGCAATACGCTTTCTTCGGGCCGTTTATTGGTGCGCTGGCGCGTTCTGCAGGTGGTGCATTATCTGACCGTCTGGGCGGAACTCGTGTCACGCTGGTGAACTTTATTCTGATGGCGATTTTCAGCGGCCTGCTGTTCCTGACCTTACCGACTGACGGGCAGGGCGGAAGCTTCATGGCGTTCTTCGCGGTCTTCCTGGCGCTGTTCCTGACAGCTGGGCTGGGTAGTGGTTCCACTTTCCAGATGATTTCAGTGATCTTCCGTAAACTGACAATGGATCGCGTGAAAGCAGAAGGGGGTTCTGACGAACGTGCGATGCGTGAAGCGGCAACCGACACGGCGGCGGCGCTGGGTTTCATCTCTGCGATTGGCGCGATTGGTGGCTTCTTTATCCCGAAAGCGTTTGGTAGCTCGCTGGCATTAACGGGTTCGCCAGTCGGCGCAATGAAGGTATTTTTGATTTTCTATATCGCCTGCGTAGTGATTACCTGGGCGGTATATGGTCGGCATTCTAAAAAATAAACCGTTACTCGTCATACTTCGGGTTACATGTGCTGCGGCTGCGTTCATTCACCCCAGTCACTTACTTTAGTAAGCTCCTGGGATTCATTCACTTGCCGCCTTCCTGTAAACCGAATTATATAGAGTAAAATATTTGATTATCCTTTGCGCGGCATGATGTCGCGCTTTTTTTATGCGTCATTTAGTTACAACATACTAATGTTATATGGTTTATTTCGCCGGATTTCATTAAGAGCCATTAATATGTTACCCATGGGGAATACTCCTTAATACCCATCTGCATAAAAATCTTAATAGTTTAAATAACTACAGGTATAAAACGTCTTAATTTACAGTCTGTTATGTGGTGGCTGTTAATTATCCTAAAGGGGTATCTTAGGAATTTACTTTATTTTTCATCCCCATCACTCTTGATCGTTATCAATTCCCACGCTGTTTCAGAGCGTTACCTTGCCCTTAAACATTAGCAATGTCGATTTATCAGAGGGCCGACAGGCTCCCACAGGAGAAAACCGATGAGTAAATTCCTGGACCGGTTTCGCTACTTCAAACAGAAGGGTGAAACCTTTGCCGATGGGCATGGCCAGCTTCTCAATACCAACCGTGACTGGGAGGATGGATATCGCCAGCGTTGGCAGCATGACAAAATCGTCCGCTCTACCCACGGGGTAAACTGCACCGGCTCCTGCAGCTGGAAAATCTACGTCAAAAACGGTCTGGTCACCTGGGAAACCCAGCAGACTGACTATCCGCGTACCCGTCCGGATCTGCCAAACCATGAACCTCGCGGCTGCCCGCGCGGTGCCAGCTACTCCTGGTATCTTTACAGTGCCAACCGCCTGAAATACCCGATGATGCGCAAACGCCTGATGAAAATGTGGCGTGAAGCGAAGGCGCTGCATAGCGATCCGGTTGAGGCATGGGCTTCTATCATTGAAGACGCCGATAAAGCGAAAAGCTTTAAGCAGGCGCGTGGACGCGGTGGATTTGTTCGTTCTTCCTGGCAGGAGGTGAACGAACTGATCGTCGCATCTAACGTTTACACCATCAAAAACTACGGCCCGGACCGTGTTGCTGGTTTCTCGCCAATTCCGGCAATGTCGATGGTTTCTTACGCATCGGGTGCACGCTATCTCTCGCTGATTGGCGGTACTTGCTTAAGCTTCTACGACTGGTACTGCGACTTGCCTCCTGCGTCTCCGCAAACCTGGGGCGAGCAAACTGACGTACCGGAATCTGCTGACTGGTACAACTCCAGCTACATCATCGCCTGGGGGTCAAACGTGCCGCAGACGCGTACCCCGGATGCTCACTTCTTTACTGAAGTGCGTTACAAAGGGACCAAAACTGTTGCCGTCACACCAGACTACGCTGAAATCGCCAAACTGTGCGATCTGTGGCTGGCACCGAAACAGGGCACCGATGCGGCAATGGCGCTGGCGATGGGCCACGTAATGCTGCGTGAATTCCACCTCGACAACCCAAGCCAGTATTTCACCGACTATGTGCGTCGCTACACCGACATGCCGATGCTGGTGATGCTGGAAGAACGCGACGGTTACTACGCTGCAGGTCGTATGCTGCGCGCTGCTGATCTGGTTGATGCGCTGGGCCAGGAAAACAATCCGGAATGGAAAACTGTCGCCTTTAATACCAATGGCGAAATGGTTGCGCCGAACGGTTCTATTGGCTTCCGCTGGGGCGAGAAGGGCAAATGGAATCTTGAGCAGCGCGACGGCAAAACTGGCGAAGAAACCGAGCTGCAACTGAGCCTGCTGGGTAGCCAGGATGAGATCGCTGAGGTAGGCTTCCCGTACTTTGGTGGCGACGGCACGGAACACTTCAACAAAGTGGAACTGGAAAACGTGCTGCTGCACAAACTGCCGGTGAAACGCCTGCAACTGGCTGATGGCAGCACCGCCCTGGTGACCACCGTTTATGATCTGACGCTGGCAAACTACGGTCTGGAACGTGGCCTGAACGACGTTAACTGTGCAACCAGCTATGACGATGTGAAAGCTTATACCCCGGCCTGGGCCGAGCAGATTACCGGCGTTTCTCGCAGCCAGATTATTCGCATCGCCCGTGAATTTGCCGATAACGCTGATAAAACGCACGGTCGTTCGATGATTATCGTCGGTGCGGGGCTGAACCACTGGTATCACCTCGATATGAACTATCGTGGTCTGATCAACATGCTGATTTTCTGCGGCTGTGTCGGTCAGAGCGGGGGCGGCTGGGCGCACTATGTAGGTCAGGAAAAACTGCGTCCGCAAACCGGCTGGCAGCCGCTGGCGTTTGCCCTTGACTGGCAGCGTCCGGCGCGTCACATGAACAGCACTTCTTATTTCTATAACCACTCCAGCCAGTGGCGTTATGAAACCGTCACGGCGGAAGAGTTGCTGTCACCGATGGCGGACAAATCCCGCTATACCGGACACTTGATCGACTTTAACGTCCGTGCGGAACGCATGGGCTGGCTGCCGTCTGCACCGCAGTTAGGCACTAACCCGCTGACTATCGCTGGCGAAGCGGAAAAAGCCGGGATGAATCCGGTGGACTATACGGTGAAATCCCTGAAAGAGGGTTCCATCCGTTTTGCGGCAGAACAACCAGAAAACGGTAAAAACCACCCGCGCAACCTGTTCATCTGGCGTTCTAACCTGCTCGGTTCTTCCGGTAAAGGTCATGAGTTTATGCTCAAGTACCTGCTGGGGACGGAGCACGGTATCCAGGGTAAAGATCTGGGGCAACAGGGCGGCGTGAAGCCGGAAGAAGTGGACTGGCAGGACAATGGTCTGGAAGGCAAGCTGGATCTGGTGGTTACGCTGGACTTCCGTCTGTCGAGCACCTGTCTCTATTCCGACATCATTTTGCCGACGGCGACCTGGTACGAAAAAGACGACATGAATACTTCGGATATGCATCCGTTTATTCACCCGCTGTCTGCGGCGGTCGATCCGGCCTGGGAAGCGAAAAGCGACTGGGAAATCTACAAAGCCATCGCGAAGAAATTCTCCGAAGTGTGCGTCGGCCATCTGGGTAAAGAAACCGACATCGTCACGCTGCCTATCCAGCATGACTCTGCCGCTGAACTGGCGCAGCCGCTGGATGTGAAAGACTGGAAAAAAGGCGAGTGCGACCTGATCCCAGGTAAAACCGCGCCACACATTATGGTCGTAGAGCGCGATTATCCGGCGACTTACGAACGCTTTACCTCTATCGGCCCGCTGATGGAGAAAATCGGTAATGGCGGTAAAGGGATTGCCTGGAACACCCAGAGCGAGATGGATCTGCTGCGTAAGCTCAACTACACCAAAGCGGAAGGTCCGGCGAAAGGCCAGCCGATGCTGAACACCGCAATTGATGCGGCAGAGATGATCCTGACACTGGCACCGGAAACCAACGGTCAGGTAGCCGTGAAAGCCTGGGCTGCCCTGAGCGAATTTACCGGTCGTGACCATACGCATCTGGCGCTGAATAAAGAAGACGAGAAGATCCGCTTCCGCGATATTCAGGCACAGCCGCGCAAAATTATCTCCAGCCCGACCTGGTCTGGTCTGGAAGATGAACACGTTTCTTACAACGCCGGTTACACCAACGTTCACGAGCTGATCCCATGGCGTACGCTCTCTGGTCGTCAGCAACTGTATCAGGATCACCAGTGGATGCGTGATTTCGGTGAAAGCCTGCTGGTTTATCGTCCGCCGATCGACACCCGTTCGGTGAAAGAAGTGATAGGCCAGAAATCCAACGGCAACCAGGAAAAAGCGCTCAACTTCCTGACGCCGCACCAGAAGTGGGGTATCCACTCCACCTACAGCGACAACCTGCTGATGCTGACTTTAGGTCGCGGTGGTCCGGTGGTCTGGTTGAGTGAAGCCGATGCCAAAGATCTGGGTATCGCCGATAACGACTGGATTGAAGTCTTCAACAGCAACGGTGCTCTGACTGCCCGTGCGGTTGTCAGCCAGCGTGTTCCGGCAGGGATGACCATGATGTACCACGCGCAGGAACGTATCGTTAACCTGCCTGGTTCGGAAATTACCCAACAGCGTGGTGGTATCCATAACTCGGTCACCCGTATCACGCCGAAACCGACGCATATGATCGGCGGCTATGCCCATCTGGCATACGGCTTTAACTACTATGGCACCGTAGGTTCTAACCGCGATGAGTTTGTTGTAGTGCGTAAGATGAAGAACATTGACTGGTTAGATGGCGAAGGCAATGACCAGGTACAGGAGAGCGTAAAATGAAAATTCGTTCACAAGTCGGCATGGTGCTGAATCTCGATAAGTGCATCGGCTGCCACACCTGTTCAGTTACCTGTAAAAACGTCTGGACCAGCCGTGAAGGCGTGGAATATGCGTGGTTCAACAACGTGGAAACCAAGCCGGGCCAGGGCTTCCCGACTGACTGGGAAAACCAGGAAAAATACAAAGGCGGCTGGATCCGTAAAATCAACGGCAAACTGCAGCCGCGCATGGGTAACCGTGCCATGCTGCTGGGTAAAATCTTCGCTAACCCGCATCTGCCGGGGATCGACGATTATTACGAGCCGTTCGATTTTGACTATCAGAACCTGCATACCGCGCCGGAAGGCAGCAAATCGCAGCCGATTGCCCGTCCGCGTTCGCTGATTACCGGGGAACGGATGGCGAAAATCGAAAAAGGGCCGAACTGGGAAGATGACCTGGGCGGTGAGTTTGACAAACTGGCGAAAGACAAGAACTTCGACAACATCCAGAAGGCGATGTATAGCCAGTTCGAAAACACCTTCATGATGTATTTGCCGCGCCTGTGCGAACACTGCCTGAACCCGGCATGTGTGGCGACCTGCCCGAGCGGTGCGATTTACAAGCGTGAAGAAGATGGCATCGTCCTGATCGACCAGGATAAATGCCGTGGCTGGCGTATGTGCATCACTGGATGCCCGTACAAAAAAATCTACTTCAACTGGAAGAGCGGTAAGTCTGAGAAGTGCATCTTCTGCTATCCGCGTATTGAAGCGGGTCAGCCGACCGTGTGCTCAGAAACCTGTGTCGGTCGTATCCGTTATCTTGGCGTGCTGTTGTACGATGCCGACGCTATTGAACGTGCAGCCAGCACCGAGAACGAGAAAGATCTTTACCAGCGTCAGCTGGACGTGTTCCTCGATCCGAACGATCCGAAAGTCATCGAGCAGGCGATTAAAGACGGTATTCCGCTGAGCGTTATTGAAGCCGCACAGCAGTCGCCGGTTTATAAAATGGCAATGGAATGGAAACTGGCGCTGCCGCTGCATCCGGAATATCGCACACTGCCGATGGTCTGGTACGTGCCGCCTCTGTCTCCGATTCAGTCTGCAGCAGACGCGGGTGAGCTGGGTAGCAACGGCATTCTGCCAGACGTCGAAAGCCTGCGTATTCCGGTACAGTATCTGGCGAATCTGCTGACCGCCGGTGATACCAAACCGGTACTGCGCGCACTGAAACGTATGCTGGCGATGCGTCATTACAAACGTGCTGAAACCGTTGACGGTAAAGTTGATACCCGTGCGCTGGAAGAGGTCGGTCTGACCGAAGCCCAGGCACAGGAGATGTACCGTTATCTGGCGATTGCTAACTACGAAGATCGCTTTGTGGTGCCGAGTAGTCATCGTGAACTGGCACGGGAAGCCTTCCCGGAGAAAAATGGCTGCGGCTTTACCTTTGGTGATGGCTGCCACGGTTCAGATACCAAATTCAATCTGTTCAACAGCCGTCGTATCGATGCCATCGATGTGACCAGCAAAACGGAGCCGCATCCATGATCGAACTCGTGATTGTATCGCGTCTCCTTGAATATCCGGATGCTGCCTTATGGCAGCATCAACAAGAGATGTTTGAGGCGATTGCCGCGTCGAAAAATCTGCCAAAAGAGGATGCCCATGCGCTGGGCATTTTCCTGCGCGATTTAACGACGATGGATCCGCTCGATGCCCAGGCGCAGTACAGCGAACTGTTCGACCGTGGCCGCGCCACGTCACTGTTGCTGTTTGAACATGTGCACGGCGAATCCCGCGACCGCGGCCAGGCGATGGTGGACCTGCTGGCGCAGTACGAGCAGCACGGCTTGCAGTTAAACAGCCGCGAATTGCCGGACCATCTGCCGCTGTATCTGGAGTACCTGGCGCAGCTGCCGCAAAGCGAAGCCGTGGAAGGTTTGAAAGATATCGCGCCGATTCTGGCATTGCTGAGCGCGCGTCTGCAACAGCGTGAAAGCCGTTATGCCGTGCTGTTTGATCTGCTGCTGAAACTGGCGAATACCGCTATCGACAGCGACAAAGTGGCGGAAAAAATTGCCGACGAAGCGCGCGATGATACGCCGCAGGCGCTGGATGCTGTCTGGGAAGAAGAGCAGGTTAAATTCTTTGCTGACAAAGGCTGCGGTGATTCAGCAATCACTGCGCATCAGCGTCGCTTTGCCGGTGCCGTCGCGCCGCAATATCTGAATATCACCACCGGAGGACAGCACTAATGCAATTCCTGAATATGTTCTTCTTTGATATCTACCCGTACATAGCCGGGGCGGTCTTCCTGATTGGTAGCTGGCTGCGTTATGACTACGGGCAGTACACCTGGCGCGCGGCGTCCAGCCAGATGCTGGATCGCAAAGGGATGAACCTGGCGTCGAACCTGTTCCATATCGGGATTCTGGGGATTTTTGTCGGTCACTTCTTCGGTATGCTGACGCCGCACTGGATGTATGAAGCCTGGCTGCCGATTGAAGTGAAACAGAAAATGGCAATGTTTGCTGGTGGTGCCAGCGGCGTGCTGTGTCTGATTGGCGGCGTGCTGTTGCTGAAACGTCGTCTGTTCAGCCCACGCGTGCGTGCAACCACTACCGGAGCGGATATCCTGATCCTGTCGCTGCTCGTTATCCAGTGCGCGCTGGGCCTGTTGACCATTCCGTTCTCCGCTCAGCATATGGACGGTAGCGAGATGATGAAACTGGTTGGCTGGGCGCAGTCGGTGGTGACCTTCCACGGTGGCGCTTCTCAACACCTCGATGGTGTGGCGTTTATCTTCCGTCTGCACCTGGTGCTGGGGATGACGTTATTCCTGCTGTTCCCGTTCTCGCGTCTGGTACACATCTGGAGCGTACCGGTGGAGTATCTGACACGTAAGTACCAGCTGGTGCGCGCTCGTCACTAAGCGAATTTTAGTTCACATAGACCCTGCTTCGGCGGGGTTTTTTTATGGGCACGGTGCGGGGTGAGTTGTCGGATGCGCTTCGCTTATCCGACCTACAGGGGAGGATATTGTAGGCCCGGTAAACGTGGTGCCATCGGGCAAAATTAGCTCGGAGTAACAGGTTTTGATTATTTAAGGAAGCGATGGTGGTGGGGGAAGGATTACTCAGCGCTGCGCGCTTCGCCCTTCGGGTCGTTGCCTGCGGCAACGCTCTCTCGCTGGCGCTCAAGTCGAACCTTGGTCGAAGCTTCTCATCCTTCCCCGCTTGGGCAGAATATTTGATTGCGGATTCGTTTGAGAATTCCGGGGCTTTTGAAAGTGATGGTGGTGGGGGAAGGATTACTCAGCGCTGCGCGCTTCGCCCTTCGGGTCGTTGCCTGCGGCAACGCTCTCTCGCTGACGCTCGAGTCGAACCTTGGTCGAAGCTTCTCATCCTTCCCCGCTTGGGCAGAATATTTGATTGCGGATTCGTTTGAGAATTCCGGGGCTTTTGAAAGTGATGGTGGTGGGGGAAGGATTACTCAGCGCTGCGCGCTTCGCCCTTCGGGTCGTTGCCTGCGGCAACGCTCTCTCGCTGACGCTCGAGCCGAACCTTAGTCGAAGCTTCTCATCCTTCCCCGCATGGGCAGAATATTTGATTGCGGATTCGCTTGAGAGTTCAGGGACTTTTGAAAGTGATGGTGGTGGGGGAAGGATTCGAACCTTCGAAGTCGATGACGGCAGATTTACAGTCTGCTCCCTTTGGCCGCTCGGGAACCCCACCAGGGGTAATTCAAATTTTGAGGTAATGCTTGAGATGGTGGTGGGGGAAGGATTATTCGTCGCTTCGCTCCTCACCCTTCGGGCCGTTGCCTGTGGCAACGTTCTCTCGCTTTCGCTCGAATCGAACCTTAGTCGAAGGTTCTCACCCTTCCCCGATGAGTGCAAACTTTCACAATCTCACCGAAGTTACCACATCGCTGTGGTGAATTATGGTGGTGGGGGAAGGATTCGAACCTTCGAAGTCGATGACGGCAGATTTACAGTCTGCTCCCTTTGGCCGCTCGGGAACCCCACCACGGGGTAATGCTTTTTACTGGCCTGCTCCCTTATCGGGAAGCGGGGCGCATCATATCAAATGACGCGCCGCTGTAAAGTGTTACGTTGAGAAAAATGAACTGGTTGCGTAATTTTCATCCGTAACGGATTAAAGGTAACCAGTTATTTTTGCTGGCGATTAAAGAATAATCGTTCGATTACCGTAAACAAAGACGCGCTGTGCCAGTACTTTGTATAGTGCACGACTTAAGACGTTTTTCTCGACGTCACGACCTGCGCGCATCATATCTTCAGCTGTGTAGGTATGATCGACATGAATAACGTCCTGCATGATGATTGGGCCTTCGTCCAGATTGTCATTCACATAGTGAGCGGTTGCGCCAATAATCTTCACACCACGTTCATAGGCCTGGTGATAAGGACGTGCGCCAATAAACGCTGGCAGGAATGAATGGTGAATATTGATGATCTTATTCGGGAAGCGTGCCACAAATTCCGGCGTTAATACCCGCATATACTTCGCCAGCACCACGTAGTCAGGTTGATAAGCATCAATGGCATCCGCCATCTTTTGATCGTGCTCGTTGCGGGTTAACCCTTCATGGCTTACCAGCTCAAACGGAATATCAAAACGCTCAACCAGAGAACGTAAAGTATCGTGGTTACCAATAACTGCCGCGATTTCGACATCCAGGCCGCCGTAATTGGCTTTCATCAACAAATCGCCAAGGCAATGCGCTTCTTTAGTGACCAGAATCACTATCCGGCGACGACCGGCAGGATTCAGCTCACGCACGGAGCCTTCTGGCAATGCGCTATCGAGATCCGCCAGCAGGGTGGAATCATTAAAAATCCCTTCCAGTTCCGTGCGCATAAAAAAGCGCCCGGTACGGTGATCAACAAATTCATTGTTCTGTACGATATTTAACTCGTGCTTGTAGCAAATATTGGTAATACGTGCGATCAGACCTTTTTGGTCCGGACAAATAGTACGCAGAACTTTACGTTGGAGTGAATGCATTGCTGGAAAAACCTTGTTGAGAGTGTTTGCTAAACCGTACCGTCAACCATTATTGGCCGCAGCACTTTTTAAATTTTTTACCTGAACCACAAGGGCAGGGATCGTTGCGACCAAACTGCGGACGTGTACCGTCAATATAGTACCATTGACCGTTTTCTTTCAAAAATCGCGAACGTTCAATTATTGCACCTGTTTTACCACCTTCGGTAAATCGAGCAACAAAACTGACAAATCCGATATTGTCGGCGTCCTGCCAACAATGTTCAAATACGGTCAATCCCAACCATTCAGTATGCGCAAATCCGGCCATCAATTCGGCACGTAACGCCGCTGCTCCACAAGAGGGATGCCAGGTCTTTATTAAATAATCTGCGTCTTGCATCACAAAAGCGCAGTAACGCGAACGCATGAGATGTTCTGGATCAGGTGCAACCTTTTCACCAGACACATAAGGGTGGCAACATAGGCTATACTCGACAGCACTACCACAGGGACAAAGCTGAGACACAAATAATCTCCCTGGAAACAATAACGGCGTATTAACCGCCTGAGTAGCACTATGTTAACCGAGCAGTAGCGATGTGGCTACGATTGCATTCCAGGGGAATCTTGCGGGAATAATGAGAAAGATAAAAATAGGGCTGGCGCTGGGATCTGGCGCGGCGAGAGGTTGGTCGCATATTGGCGTTATTAATGCGCTAAAAAAAGTGGGTATTGAAATTGATATCGTTGCAGGATGTTCAATTGGTTCGCTGGTGGGCGCTGCCTATGCATGCGATCGATTATCTGCGCTGGAAGATTGGGTGACCTCTTTCAGTTATTGGGATGTTTTACGCCTGATGGATCTCTCCTGGCAGCGCGGTGGGTTACTGCGCGGCGAGCGTGTCTTCAATCAATACCGCGAAATAATGCCGGAAACAGAGATCGAAAATTGTTCCCGTCGCTTTGCGGCTGTTGCCACCAATTTAAGTACGGGACGTGAATTATGGTTTACTGAAGGCGATCTCCATCTTGCTATTCGCGCATCATGCAGTATTCCAGGACTCATGGCACCTGTTGCACATAACGGCTACTGGCTGGTTGATGGAGCAGTCGTTAACCCAATTCCTATTTCCCTCACGCGTGCATTGGGGGCTGATATTGTGATAGCGGTTGACCTGCAGCACGATGCTCATTTGATGCAACAAGATTTGCTCTCCTTTAATGTCAGTGAAGAAAATAGCGAGAATGGTGATTCTCTGCCGTGGCATGCGCGTCTGAAAGAAAGGTTAGGCAGCATAACGACACGTCGGGCGGTGACAGCGCCAACGGCAACAGAGATTATGACCACTTCTATCCAGGTGCTGGAGAACCGCCTTAAAAGGAACCGCATGGCAGGTGATCCGCCCGATATTCTGATTCAACCTGTTTGCCCGCAAATATCTACGCTTGATTTCCATCGCGCGCACGCTGCCATTGCGGCCGGACAGCTGGCAGTGGAAAGGAAAATGGACGAACTTTTGCCGTTGGTACGCACCAACATTTGACCAGAATTTTTATCTACACTTAAGTTAATTCTGACAGGCGCAGGTGGCAATAGCATGCCACTATTGAGTAAAGCCAGTCAGGGGAGAGAACATGACGCAGCCATTGGTCGGAAAACAGATTCTCATTGTTGAAGATGAGCAGGTATTTCGCTCGCTTCTGGATTCATGGTTTTCCTCATTGGGAGCGACAACGGTACTGGCGGCTGATGGGGTGGATGCCCTTGAGTTGCTGGGAGGTTTCACTCCAGACCTGATGATATGTGATATCGCGATGCCACGAATGAACGGGCTTAAACTGCTGGAGCATATACGTAACAGAGGCGACCAGACCCCAGTTCTGGTGATATCTGCCACTGAAAATATGGCAGATATTGCCAAAGCGTTACGTCTGGGCGTTGAAGATGTTTTGCTGAAACCAGTTAAAGATCTGAATCGCTTGCGCGAGATGGTTTTTGCCTGTCTCTATCCCAGCATGTTTAATTCGCGCGTTGAGGAAGAGGAAAGGCTTTTTCGCGACTGGGATGCAATGGTTGATAACCCTGCCGCAGCGGCGAAATTATTACAGGAACTACAACCGCCGGTTCAGCAGGTGATTTCCCATTGCCGGGTTAATTATCGTCAATTGGTTGCCGCGGACAAACCCGGCCTGGTGCTTGATATTGCCGCACTTTCGGAAAACGATCTGGCATTTTATTGCCTTGATGTCACCCGAGCTGGACATAATGGCGTACTTGCTGCCTTGTTATTACGCGCATTGTTTAACGGATTATTACAGGAACAGCTTGCACACCAAAATCAACGGTTGCCAGAGTTGGGCGCGTTATTGAAGCAGGTAAACCATTTACTTCGTCAGGCCAATCTGCCGGGGCAGTTTCCGCTATTAGTTGGCTATTATCATCGCGAACTGAAAAATCTCATTCTGGTTTCTGCGGGTCTGAATGCGACGTTAAATACCGGCGAACACCAGGTGCAAATCAGTAATGGTGTTCCGTTAGGCACTTTAGGTAACGCTTATTTGAATCAATTGAGCCAGCGATGCGATGCCTGGCAATGCCAAATATGGGGAACCGGTGGTCGACTGCGCTTGATGTTGTCTGCAGAATGAGCAAACGATAACGCGGGCTAAATTTGCATTACCTGCTAATGTCGGCTGGTGGTACTATCGTCGCCATTCGTATAAGTAATTGTCTTAATTATGCTAACTCGCCTCCTTTTCAGAACTTAGCCCCTTCGGGGTGCTGATATACTGGGATGCGATACAGAAATATGAACACGTTCAAAACACGAACAGTCCAGGAGAATTTAAATGGCTGCCATTAATACGAAAGTCAAAAAAGCCGTTATCCCCGTTGCGGGATTAGGAACCAGGATGTTGCCGGCGACGAAAGCCATCCCGAAAGAGATGCTGCCACTTGTCGATAAGCCATTAATTCAATACGTCGTGAATGAATGTATTGCGGCTGGCATTACTGAAATTGTGCTGGTTACACACTCATCTAAAAACTCTATTGAAAACCACTTTGATACCAGTTTTGAACTGGAAGCAATGCTGGAAAAACGTGTAAAACGTCAACTGCTTGATGAAGTGCAGTCTATTTGTCCACCGCACGTGACTATTATGCAAGTTCGTCAGGGTCTGGCGAAAGGCCTGGGACACGCGGTATTGTGTGCTCACCCGGTAGTGGGTGATGAACCGGTAGCTGTTATTTTGCCTGATGTTATTCTGGATGAATATGAATCCGATTTGTCACAGGATAACCTGGCAGAGATGATCCGCCGCTTTGATGAAACGGGTCATAGCCAGATCATGGTTGAACCGGTTGCTGATGTGACCGCATATGGCGTTGTGGATTGCAAAGGCGTTGAATTAGCGCCGGGTGAAAGCGTACCGATGGTTGGTGTGGTAGAAAAACCGAAAGCGGATGTTGCGCCGTCTAATCTCGCTATTGTGGGTCGTTACGTACTTAGCGCGGATATTTGGCCGTTGCTGGCAAAAACCCCTCCGGGAGCTGGTGATGAAATTCAGCTCACCGACGCAATTGATATGCTGATCGAAAAAGAAACGGTGGAAGCCTATCATATGAAAGGGAAGAGCCATGACTGCGGTAATAAATTAGGTTACATGCAGGCCTTCGTTGAATACGGTATTCGTCATAACACCCTTGGCACGGAATTTAAAGCCTGGCTTGAAGAAGAGATGGGCATTAAGAAGTAACATCCGTATCGGTGTTATCCACGAAACGGCGTTGAGCAATCGACGCCGTTTTTTTATAGCTTATTCTTATTAAATTGTCTTAAACCGGACAATAAAAAATCCCGCCGCTGGCGGGATTTTAAGCAAGTGCAATCTACAAAAGATTATTGCTTGATCAGGAAATCGTCGAGGGATTTACCTTGCTCATCCATTGCTTTTTTGATTACAGCTGGAGTACGGCCTTGGCCAGTCCAGGTTTTAGTTTCGCCGTTTTCGTCAACGTAGCTATATTTTGCCGGACGCTGAGCACGTTTAGCTTTGGTGCCAGATTTAACGGCAGCAAGGCTATTCAGCAGTTCGTTCGGGTCAATACCGTCAGCGATCAGCATTTCGCGATATTGCTGCAGTTTACGAGTGCGCTCTTCAACTTCAGCAGCAGCCGCGCTTTCTTCTTCGCGACGTTCGTTAACAACAACTTCTAATTTTTCCAGCATTTCTTCCAGCGTTTCAAGTGTACATTCTCTTGCCTGCGCACGAAGAGTACGGATGTTGTTCAGAATTTTAAGTGCTTCGCTCATTGTAGTAATCTCAAACTTATATTGGGGTGGTTTGTTGAGGTAATAATAGAGCCTTAAATTCAGTTGTGCAATAGCCAGGAATGTAAGGAATTCAAAATTGTTCTTTATTTTGTGCCGCCAATAAATATCTTTTCATAAAATTAGCCAGAAAAGACGCGGCATATAGCCCTATTTACACCGATGATTTCGCAGCACGTGAGGTTAAAACTTCCTGATTCATGTCACATTTTATGGGGAGATTATCGTAGGCTGACGACCTTTCAGTCTTCTGTATTAGTTGTGTTTACGAGAATTCCCTATTAAGCGAATGATGAAAAGTAGAACAGTCGCAATAAGAGCATGGACTTAGTATTGCACTATCTCCTGGAGGTCAACAGAGGGCTATTACTTGCGCAACAGGTTAAAGATTGTGAATAGTTACCAGCAGTCATTTACCCGCTTATAACAAGCGAGGCAGTTGTAATGATAGCTCAGAAGGATTATGCAAGGCTTCGTAAGGGAGAACGCATATACCCACTTCTGTGCATACTGTTGAGCTGAAAAACTGACGAATTATGATAAACTCCAGCCAACTTTATTTCATATCATTGAGGGCCTGTGGCTGATGGCACAGCTATATTTCTACTATTCCGCAATGAATGCGGGTAAGTCTACAGCATTGTTGCAATCTTCATACAATTACCAGGAACGCGGCATGCGCACTGTCGTATATACGGCAGAAATTGATGATCGCTTTGGTGCCGGGAAAGTCAGTTCGCGTATAGGTTTGTCATCGCCTGCAAAATTATTTAACCAAAATTCATCATTATTTGATGAGATTCGTGCGGAACATGAACAGCAGGCAATTCATTGCGTACTGGTTGATGAATGCCAGTTTTTAACCAGACAACAAGTATATGAATTATCGGAGGTTGTCGATCAACTCGATATACCCGTACTTTGTTATGGTTTACGTACCGATTTTCGAGGTGAATTATTTATTGGCAGCCAATACTTACTGGCATGGTCCGACAAACTGGTTGAATTAAAAACCATCTGTTTTTGTGGCCGTAAAGCAAGCATGGTGCTGCGTCTTGATCAAGCAGGCAGACCTTATAACGAAGGTGAGCAGGTGGTAATTGGTGGTAATGAACGATACGTTTCTGTATGCCGTAAACACTATAAAGAGGCGTTACAAGTCGACTCATTAACGGCTATTCAGGAAAGGCATCGCCACGATTAATAAGAATTTCTTTACTGACAGGGTGAGCAGGGCACTTTTATCCTGTCAGTTCGTTTTACGCACTTCTTCCGGGCTATATACCCTTCTCGGCAGTTTTTTAACGCCGCTATACGCCTCACAGGGCTCTTAAGCACCGACGTTGACTTGTGACCTGTAAAGTACAATATCCCTGTGTTTAGGCGTTATACATCGTCGCAAATATGATGAAGGCTAATGCTGTCGGTTTATGGAAAAGTTGCTTTGGGTAAACAAAAAATACGGCCCCAGAAGGGCAATGCCGTTCACTTAAGAGGAGCGGCACTATGTTTCACAGGATAACGGGTTTTTGATATCTTAACCGACCTCGGCCTTGATGGTCGGGGGCGTTTTGTTATGAACACCACTTCCAGAGCACCCCGAAGATGCTCCAGTCGTTTCGGGATGGTCCCTGGTGACGCCGTGTTTCCCAGCTCTATCATTTCTGATGCGATATTCTTCCACGCAGGCAGTAGCCAGTGGCGGTTACAACCCTTCTGGTTCAGCGTCAGCAGCAGGTCTTCGCTGTAAAAAAGTTTATCAAACAACGTAATAGAGTTATCCGGGATGGTGGCGAGCATGGAGTGGGCCAGCACAGTTTCGCTCTGCCGGTAAGGTGCGGTCACGGCATTCAGCAGAATGTGACTTCCCAGGTTCATTAAGGCCACCAGACGCATAACCGGGTAGGCGTTCTGCCGCTTAGTGGATGTGTTGGCAGACCCATAATATTCACGCAGCTCGGGTTTATCAGGTGTCCTGAACTGTGCGCCATCAATGGCAAAAAGTTGCAGGCCGTGCCAGTCATCCTTCAGGTAACGTTCCGCGCCCCTGTCTGTGCGGTCTGGCGGAAGAGCCATTCCACTGGGGCGGCCCCCACGCGCTGACGCGCCTGGGTGACAGCGCTGCGGGCCAGCAGGTTCATCCCCGCTTCGCCATCCGCGCTCAGGTTCAGACGGCGAACAACATCGGTAATTGGCTCATTGCACCACCATCCAGATAACCATGTCCCCCGGTAAACGACGGCGGCGAACGGTCGCATGAGCAGAAAGCGTCAGGCAGTGTTGTATCCACTCGGTGGGAAGGTGTTCTGCAAATAGTTGTGCAGAGGGCGGAGGCATAAGCGGATGGTCACTGAAATCGAGCAGATCATTGAGAAGTGGCATAAGAAAACGGCTCCCTGTTGTGGAAGCCGTTATAGTGCCTCAGTTTAAGGATCGGTCAACTAATCCTTAACTGATCGGCATTGCCCAGAAGGGGCCGTTTATGTTGCCAGACAGCGCTACTGATTAAGCGGATTTTTTCGCTTTTTTCTCAGCTTTAGCCGGAGCAGCTTCTTTCTTCGCTGCAGTTTCACCTTCTACATAATCACGACCGTAGTAGGTATCCAGCAGAATCTGTTTCAGCTCGGAGATCAGCGGGTAACGCGGGTTAGCGCCGGTGCACTGGTCATCGAATGCATCTTCAGACAGTTTATCCACGTTCGCCAGGAAGTCTGCTTCCTGAACGCCAGCTTCACGGATAGATTTCGGAATACCCAGTTCAGCTTTCAGCGTTTCCAGCCATGCCAGCAGTTTCTCGATCTTAGCAGCAGTACGGTCGCCCGGTGCGCTCAGACCCAAGTGGTCGGCAATTTCAGCATAACGACGGCGAGCCTGCGGACGGTCATACTGGCTGAATGCAGTCTGCTTGGTCGGGTTGTCGTTCGCATTGTAGCGAATAACGTTACAAATCAGCAGGGCGTTTGCCAGACCGTGCGGAATATGGAACTGGGAACCCAGTTTGTGCGCCATTGAGTGACATACACCCAGGAAGGCGTTCGCAAACGCGATACCCGCGATAGTCGCTGCACTGTGAACACGTTCACGCGCTACCGGATTTTTAGACCCTTCGTGGTAGGACGCTGGCAGATATTCTTTCAGCAGTTTCAGTGCCTGCAGAGCCTGACCATCAGAGAACTCAGATGCCAGTACAGAAACATAAGCTTCCATGGCGTGAGTTACTGCGTCCAGACCACCGAAAGCACACAGGGACTTCGGCATGTCCATAACCAGGTTGGCGTCGACAATCGCCATATCCGGAGTCAGCGCATAGTCTGCCAGCGGATATTTCTGACCAGTAGCGTCGTCAGTTACAACCGCAAACGGAGTGACTTCAGAACCTGTACCAGAAGTGGTGGTGACAGCGATCATTTTCGCTTTCACGCCCATTTTCGGGAACTTGTAGATACGTTTACGGATATCCATAAAGCGCAGCGCCAGCTCTTCGAAGTGAGTTTCCGGATGTTCGTACATAACCCACATGATCTTCGCGGCGTCCATCGGGGAACCACCACCCAGCGCGATAATCACGTCTGGTTTGAAGGAGTTTGCCAGTTCTGCACCTTTACGAACGATGCTCAGGGTCGGGTCCGCTTCTACTTCGAAGAAGACTTCAGTTTCAACGCCTGCTGCTTTCAGTACGGAAGTGATCTGATCAGCATAACCATTGTTGAACAGGAAGCGGTCAGTCACGATGAGCGCACGTTTGTGGCCATCAGTAATCACTTCATCCAGCGCGATTGGCAGGGAGCCACGGCGGAAGTAGATAGATTTCGGAAGTTTGTGCCACAACATGTTTTCAGCTCGCTTAGCAACGGTTTTCTTGTTGATCAGGTGTTTCGGACCAACGTTTTCAGAGATGGAGTTACCACCCCAAGAACCACAACCCAGAGTCAGGGAAGGTGCGAGTTTGAAGTTATACAGGTCACCGATACCACCCTGAGACGCTGGGGTGTTAATCAGGATACGCGCCGTTTTCATTTTCTGACCGAAGTAAGAAACGCGAGCCGGTTGGTTATCCTGGTCAGTGTACAGGCAAGAGGTATGACCGATACCGCCCATAGCAACCAGTTTCTCTGCTTTTTCTACCGCGTCTTCGAAATCTTTAGCGCGGTACATTGCCAGAGTCGGGGACAGTTTTTCATGTGCGAACGGTTCGCTTTCATCAACAACGGTCACTTCACCGATCAGAATCTTGGTGTTTTCTGGTACAGAGAAGCCTGCCAGTTCAGCAATTTTATAGGCTGGCTGACCAACGATAGCCGCGTTCAGCGCACCGTTTTTCAGGATAACATCCTGAACAGCTTTCAGCTCTTTACCCTGCAACAGATAGCCGCCGTGGGTTGCAAAACGTTCACGTACAGCGTCATAAACAGAGTCAACAACAACAACAGACTGTTCAGAAGCACAGATTACGCCGTTGTCGAAGGTTTTGGACATCAGTACAGATGCAACTGCACGTTTGATATCAGCAGTTTCATCGATAACAACTGGAGTGTTGCCCGCGCCTACACCGATAGCTGGTTTACCGGAGCTGTATGCGGCTTTAACCATGCCCGGACCACCAGTCGCGAGGATCAGGTTGATGTCTGGGTGGTGCATCAGTGCGTTAGACAGTTCAACAGAAGGTTGATCGATCCAGCCGATCAGATCTTTCGGAGCACCGGCAGCGATAGCAGCCTGCAGAACGATATCAGCCGCTTTGTTGGTGGCATCTTTTGCACGCGGGTGCGGGGAGAAGATAATGGCGTTACGGGTCTTCAGACTGATCAGCGATTTGAAGATAGCAGTTGAAGTCGGGTTAGTGGTCGGAACGATACCGCAAATAATACCGATTGGTTCAGCGATAGTGATGGTACCAAAAGTGTCGTCTTCAGACAGAACACCACAGGTTTTTTCATCTTTATAGGCGTTGTAGATATATTCAGAAGCAAAGTGGTTTTTGATCACTTTATCTTCGACGATACCCATGCCGGATTCGGCAACGGCCATTTTCGCGAGTGGGATTCGAGCATCTGCAGCAGCCAGAGCGGCGGCGCGGAAGATTTTGTCTACTTGCTCTTGAGTGAAACTGGCATATTCACGCTGGGCTTTTTTTACACGCTCTACGAGTGCGTTAAGTTCAGCGACATTAGTAACAGCCATAATGCTCTCCTGATAATGTTAAACTTTTTTAGTAAATCATCTGCTCGAATACGAGAGTATAGTCAGTGCGGTGATGATTTGCTTAACCTATGAAAATCAAAAGCTTACTCGCGCTCACACTCACTGTGATTTACTAAAAGAGTTTAAACATTAGAGTTATTATCTCTAATGCGTCACTTCCAGGTGGCGTAAGCAAGATTACTCACTTCTGGGTACTGATTACGTGATCCAAATCAAATTTTTGCAAAGCTGACACCTTTCAGCATCGCTTTTCGCCATTATAGCTAACAGTTAATAAATTGTAGTATGATTTGGTGGCTACATTAGCATGTTTTGCACAACTAGATAACAATAACGAATGATAGCAATTTTAAGTAGTTAGGAGGTGAAAAATGCTGTCAAAAGGCGTATTGTCAGCGCGTCTTTTCAACCTTATTTATGGCTAACATTATCCGGCTTTTGCTTCGGAGCTAACCGTGATTCAGACCTTTTTTGATTTTCCCGTTTACTTCAAATTTTTCATCGGGTTATTTGCGCTGGTCAACCCGGTAGGGATTATTCCCGTCTTTATCAGCATGACCAGTTATCAGACAGCGGCAGCGCGAAACAAAACTAACCTTACAGCCAACCTGTCTGTGGCCATTATCTTGTGGATCTCGCTTTTTCTCGGCGACACGATTCTACAACTTTTTGGTATATCAATTGATTCGTTCCGTATCGCCGGGGGTATCCTGGTGGTGACAATAGCGATGTCGATGATCAGCGGCAAGCTTGGCGAGGATAAACAGAACAAGCAAGAAAAATCAGAAACCGCGGTACGTGAAAGCATTGGTGTGGTGCCACTGGCGTTGCCGTTGATGGCGGGGCCAGGGGCGATCAGTTCTACCATCGTCTGGGGTACGCGTTATCACAGCATTAGCTATCTGTTTGGTTTCTTTGTGGCTATTGCATTGTTCGCTTTATGTTGTTGGGGATTGTTCCGCATGGCACCGTGGCTGGTACGGGTTTTACGCCAGACCGGCATCAACGTGATTACGCGTATTATGGGGCTATTGCTGATGGCATTGGGGATTGAATTTATCGTTACTGGTATTAAGGGGATTTTCCCCGGCCTGCTTAATTAATTCCTTTCAAATGAAACGGAGCTGCCATGCTCCGTTTACTTCGTCATTATTTTTACTTTGTTCCCGCGCAGTTATCAAAAGCAAAAGGAATAGGTAAAAATATTCTTCTCAAATTACAGTTAGTTATAAGGATTTCCTTAACTGCTTCTCCTCACCATCATGTTATTTTCGCCACATCATAATCCTGGGCTTGCTGAAGAATAATTGAAATGATATTAGTAATTCCACTGCCTTTGGTAGAGGAAAGTGCTAAATAATAATCAATTGTTAAATTATTGTGCATTTCACTACTGGAACTGTAATCAGAAAAGATAGACATGCTTAGCCAATCTCTATTTGATTGAATTGAAAGATGTTTGTTAAGGCATGGATGCAAGCTATAGATTCTGATACGGTCAATAAAAGAGAATTGCTTAACAATTTTGCAAAATGTATTGGCGAGTAAGAACCGCATTTGGTACTTTCCGGGCAACCGCCAGACGATTCTTTATTGGTAATGAGAATAATTAACAATTAAAGAGCGTCGCGAAAGAATAATGTGTCTCGACAGGGGAGACACAGTACGAATCGACATAAGGTGATCGTCTGAATCACCAGAATAAATAAAGTCGGTGATAGTAATACGTAACGATAAAGTAACCTGACAGCAGAAAGTCTCCGAGCCTGTGCAGGGTCCCAATCCGGGATTACACATGCTGGTTAATACCAGTAATTATAATGAGGGAGTCCAAAAAACAATGACCAACATCACCAAGAGAAGTTTAGTAGCAGCTGGCGTTCTGGCTGCGCTAATGGCAGGGAATGTCGCGCTGGCAGCTGATGTACCCGCAGGCGTCACACTGGCGGAAAAACAAACACTGGTACGTAACAATGGTTCAGAAGTTCAGTCATTAGATCCGCACAAAATTGAAGGTGTTCCGGAGTCTAATATCAGCCGAGACCTGTTTGAAGGCTTACTGGTCAGCGATCTTGACGGTCATCCAGCACCTGGCGTCGCTGAATCCTGGGATAATAAAGACGCGAAAGTCTGGACCTTCCATTTGCGTAAAGATGCGAAATGGTCTGATGGCACGCCAGTCACAGCACAAGACTTTGTGTATAGCTGGCAACGTTCTGTTGATCCGAACACTGCTTCTCCGTATGCCAGTTATCTGCAATATGGGCATATCGCCGGTATTGATGAAATTCTTGAAGGGAAAAAACCGATTACCGATCTCGGCGTGAAAGCTATTGATGATCACACATTAGAAGTCACCTTAAGTGAACCCGTTCCGTACTTCTATAAATTACTTGTTCACCCATCAACTTCACCGGTGCCAAAAGCCGCTATCGAGAAATTCGGCGAAAAATGGACCCAGCCTGGTAATATCGTCACCAACGGTGCCTATACCTTAAAAGATTGGGTCGTAAACGAACGAATCGTTCTTGAACGCAGCCCGACCTACTGGAACAACGCGAAAACCGTTATTAACCAGGTAACCTATTTGCCTATTGCTTCTGAAGTTACCGATGTCAACCGCTACCGTAGTGGTGAAATCGACATGACGTATAACAACATGCCGATCGAATTGTTCCAGAAGCTGAAAAAAGAGATCCCGGACGAAGTTCACGTTGATCCATACCTGTGCACTTACTATTACGAAATTAACAACCAGAAACCGCCATTCAACGATGTGCGTGTGCGTACCGCACTGAAACTAGGTATGGACCGCGATATCATTGTTAATAAAGTGAAAGCGCAGGGCGACATGCCCGCCTATGGTTACACTCCACCGTATACTGATGGCGCAAAATTGACTCAGCCAGAATGGTTTGGCTGGAGCCAGGAAAAACGTAACGAAGAAGCGAAAAAACTGCTGGCTGAAGCGGGTTATACCGCAGACAAACCGTTGACCATCAACCTGTTGTATAACACCTCCGATCTGCATAAAAAGCTGGCGATTGCTGCCTCTTCATTGTGGAAGAAAAACATTGGTGTAAACGTCAAACTGGTTAACCAGGAGTGGAAAACGTTCCTCGACACCCGTCACCAGGGTACTTTTGATGTGGCCCGTGCAGGCTGGTGTGCTGACTACAACGAACCAACTTCCTTCCTGAACACCATGCTTTCGAACAGCTCGATGAATACCGCGCATTATAAGAGCCCGGCCTTTGACAGCATTATGGCGGAAACGCTGAAAGTGACTGACGAGGCGCAGCGCACAGCTCTGTACACTAAAGCAGAACAACAGCTGGATAAGGATTCGGCCATTGTTCCTGTTTATTACTACGTGAATGCGCGTCTGGTGAAACCGTGGGTTGGTGGCTATACCGGCAAAGATCCGCTGGATAATACCTATACCCGGAATATGTACATTGTGAAGCACTAATGGCAATACGTGGGGCAGGAGTGTCCTGTTCCACGGTGTCTGATTTTTATCGCATTACAGAAGGCACAGGCCAGAAGGTAGGGCAATGTTAAAATTTATTCTACGTCGCTGTCTGGAAGCGATTCCGACGCTATTTATTCTTATTACTATTTCGTTCTTTATGATGCGCCTCGCGCCGGGAAGCCCTTTTACCGGCGAACGTACTTTACCGCCAGAAGTGATGGCCAATATCGAAGCGAAATATCATCTTAATGATCCGATCATGACACAGTATTTCAGCTACCTGAAACAACTGGCGCACGGTGATTTCGGTCCATCGTTTAAATATAAAGATTATTCGGTCAATGACTTGGTTGCATCCAGTTTTCCCGTTTCTGCCAAACTGGGAGCCGCAGCATTTTTCCTTGCGGTAATACTGGGTGTTAGTGCTGGCGTTATTGCCGCATTAAAACAAAACACCAAATGGGACTATACCGTGATGGGGCTGGCAATGACCGGGGTTGTTATCCCCAGTTTTGTGGTTGCACCATTATTAGTCATGATATTTGCGATCATTTTGCATTGGCTGCCGGGCGGTGGCTGGAATGGTGGGGCGCTTAAATTCATGATATTGCCGATGGTGGCGTTGTCACTCGCTTATATCGCCAGTATTGCGCGTATTACCCGTGGCTCTATGATTGAAGTATTACACTCCAATTTTATTCGTACTGCCCGGGCGAAAGGGTTACCTATGCGGCGGATCATTTTACGTCACGCATTAAAACCTGCTCTGTTACCCGTGCTCTCTTATATGGGCCCCGCATTTGTCGGCATTATTACCGGTTCTATGGTTATCGAAACCATTTATGGTTTGCCGGGGATTGGACAACTGTTCGTTAATGGCGCATTGAACCGTGACTATTCCTTAGTGTTAAGCCTGACCATCCTGGTTGGTGCTTTAACCATTTTGTTTAATGCCATTGTCGATGTGCTATATGCGGTTATCGACCCGAAAATCCGTTACTGATACTGGAGCTCGCGATGATGTTAAGTAAGAAAAACAGCGAGACGCTGGAAAATTTCAGTGAAAAGCTGGAGGTCGAAGGGCGCAGCTTGTGGCAGGACGCACGTCGACGTTTTATGCATAACCGTGCGGCGGTTGCCAGTCTGATAGTGCTGGTGCTGATCGCGTTATTTGTAATCCTGGCACCGATGCTTTCCCAGTTTGCCTATGACGATACTGACTGGGCGATGATGTCCAGCGCCCCGGATATGGAGTCCGGTCACTACTTTGGTACTGACTCATCCGGTCGCGACCTGCTTGTGCGCGTTGCGATTGGCGGGCGTATCTCACTCATGGTCGGTGTTGCTGCGGCACTGGTGGCTGTGGTCGTCGGGACACTTTATGGTTCGCTTTCCGGTTATCTGGGCGGTAAAGTGGATTCGGTAATGATGCGTCTGCTGGAAATCCTCAACTCCTTCCCATTCATGTTCTTCGTCATTTTGCTGGTGACCTTTTTCGGTCAAAACATCCTGCTGATTTTCGTGGCGATAGGCATGGTTTCCTGGCTGGATATGGCTCGTATTGTGCGTGGGCAAACCCTGAGTCTGAAGCGCAAAGAGTTTATTGAGGCGGCACAAGTTGGCGGTGTATCGACATCGGGCATTGTTATTCGCCACATTGTGCCGAATGTACTCGGTGTGGTGGTGGTCTACGCATCACTTCTGGTGCCCAGCATGATCCTCTTTGAATCTTTCCTTAGCTTCCTGGGGTTGGGTACGCAAGAGCCGTTAAGCAGCTGGGGTGCATTGCTGAGTGATGGCGCGAACTCGATGGAAGTCTCTCCATGGTTATTGTTGTTCCCAGCGGGATTCCTCGTGGTGACGCTGTTTTGTTTCAACTTTATCGGCGATGGCTTGCGTGATGCCCTCGACCCGAAAGATCGTTAAGGAGTGCAGCCATGAGCGTAATTGAAACTGCAACTGTGCCGCTCGCACAACAACAGGCTGACGCACTGCTGAACGTGAAAGATTTGCGTGTCACCTTTAGTACCCCGGACGGCGACGTCACGGCGGTCAATGATTTGAATTTTTCCCTACGTGCCGGAGAAACGCTGGGTATTGTAGGTGAGTCTGGTTCGGGTAAATCGCAAACTGCATTTGCGTTGATGGGCCTGTTGGCTGCCAACGGACGTATTGGCGGATCGGCAACCTTCAATGGGCGTGAAATCCTCAATTTGCCAGAGCATGAACTCAATAAACTGCGCGCTGAACAAATCTCAATGATTTTTCAGGACCCAATGACTTCGTTGAATCCCTATATGCGCGTCGGTGAGCAGTTGATGGAAGTGCTGATGCTGCATAAGAACATGAGCAAAGCTGAGGCGTTTGAAGAGTCGGTGCGGATGCTCGATGCGGTAAAAATGCCGGAAGCGCGTAAACGCATGAAAATGTACCCGCACGAATTTTCTGGCGGCATGCGTCAGCGAGTCATGATTGCGATGGCCTTGTTATGTCGACCTAAGCTGCTGATTGCGGATGAACCAACAACTGCGCTGGACGTCACCGTACAGGCGCAGATCATGACGCTATTAAATGAACTGAAGCGGGAATTTAATACCGCCATCATTATGATCACCCACGATCTTGGCGTGGTGGCGGGGATCTGCGACAAAGTGCTGGTAATGTACGCCGGGCGCACGATGGAATATGGCAACGCGCGCGATGTCTTTTATCAACCCGTTCATCCTTATTCTATCGGTTTGCTCAACGCGGTGCCGCGTCTCGATGCGGAAGGTGAAACAATGTTGACCATCCCGGGTAATCCGCCAAACCTGCTGCGATTACCGAAAGGTTGCCCGTTCCAGCCACGTTGTCCGCATGCGATGGAAATTTGTAGTAGCGCACCGCCGCTGGAAGAGTTTACGCCTGGCCGTCTGCGTGCTTGCTTTAAACCGGTGGAGGAACTGTTATGAATGCTGTAACTGAAGGAAGAAAAGTCCTCCTTGAAATCGCCGATCTTAAAGTGCACTTTGAAATCAAAGATGGCAAACAGTGGTTCTGGCAACCGCCGAAAACGCTCAAAGCCGTCGATGGTGTCACTCTTCGCCTGTATGAAGGGGAAACATTAGGTGTGGTAGGGGAATCGGGATGCGGTAAGTCCACCTTTGCTCGCGCCATCATCGGTTTGGTCAAGGCGACCGACGGTCATGTTGCCTGGTTAGGTAAAGAGTTGCTGGGCATGAAACCCGATGAATGGCGTGCCGTTCGCAGTGATATTCAGATGATTTTCCAGGATCCGTTGGCATCGCTAAACCCGCGTATGACCATCGGCGAGATCATCGCTGAACCACTGCGTACTTATCATCCGAAAATGTCACGCCAGGAAGTTCGCGAGCGCGTGAAGGCGATGATGCTGAAAGTCGGGTTATTGCCTAACCTGATTAACCGCTATCCGCATGAGTTCTCTGGTGGGCAGTGCCAGCGTATCGGGATTGCGCGTGCTCTTATTCTTGAACCGAAGCTGATTATCTGTGATGAGCCGGTGTCGGCGCTGGACGTGTCAATTCAGGCACAGGTGGTCAACCTGCTCCAGCAATTGCAACGCGAGATGGGATTGTCATTAATTTTTATCGCTCATGACCTGGCCGTGGTAAAACACATTTCCGATCGTGTGTTGGTGATGTATCTCGGCCATGCGGTAGAACTGGGGACCTATGATGAGGTCTACCACAATCCACTACATCCTTACACCAGGGCATTGATGTCGGCAGTCCCCATACCTGATCCGGATCTGGAGAAGAACAAAACCATCCAGTTACTGGAAGGGGAATTACCGTCGCCGATCAACCCGCCTTCCGGTTGTGTTTTCCGTACCCGTTGCCCGATTGCCGGTCCAGAGTGCGCCAAAACACGTCCTGTTCTGGAGGGGAGTTTCAGACACGCCGTTTCTTGCCTGAAAGTCGATCCGCTTTAAAAACAATAAGGGCTGACAGTTGTCAGCCCTTTTTCACGCTAAAAGCGATTATTTATTCCCGCCAGATGATATGGCAAAGTTTGTGATCTTTTTCGCGGCATAACAGAATGCGGGCAAAAACATCGTTGATTTCACCATCTTCACTGTCCGCCAGACCAATCACCACTTCGGCAAAAAAGTCCGGGTTCAAATCGAAATCAACATGTTCCTGCCAGTCTTCCGCCGGATCGAATAACTCCGCGCCGCCGCGCTCTTCAAACTGAAGATTGAACAGCAGAACATCAGCTGGATCGAGATTGTCGGCAGCCAGTTCGAGAAAAATATCGTAGGCCTGTTCAAGCGTTTCATCTTCAGTCAGGCGATTGTTTAGATCCATATCCATAGTTACTACCTGTTTAACCTCTGTTGGCGACGTTTTACAGCAACGGACTGAAGAAGTAAAACAGTCGCTCGGCGACACGTTGCCATAATGGACGTTTTAGCCATAAACGGGCATCGAGCAGACGTGAACGCGAAATATAATCGTCCTGAACGGCGGCGAGGTCAGCACCAAAACCTTTATCGTCGATTGCCAGGGTAATCTCGAAATTTAGCCACAGACTACGCATATCAAGGTTAACTGTGCCAACCAGACTTAGTTCGCCATCGACCAGCACGCTCTTGGTATGCAGTAACCCGCCTTCAAACTGATAAATTTTAACCCCAGCAGCCAGCAGTTCCGTAAAGAATGCGCGACTGGCCCAGCCGACCAGCATCGAGTCATTTTTTCGCGGAAGGATAATACTGACATCCACCCCGCGCTGCGCCGCCGTGCAAATCGCATGAAGTAAATCATCGCTTGGCACAAAGTAGGGCGTGGTCATGATCAAATATTCACGCGCCGAATAAGCCGCAGTCAATAATGCCTGGTGAATGAGATCTTCCGGAAAGCCGGGGCCAGAAGCAATTGTGTGAATGGTGTGACCGCTGGCCTGTTCAAACGGCATAATATTGACATCTGGTGGTGGCGGCAGAATACGTTTTCCGGTTTCAATCTCCCAGTCGCAGGAATAAATAATCCCCATCGCGGTGGCGATAGGGCCTTCCATACGCGCCATCAGATCAATCCATTGCCCTACGCCCGCATCTTGTTTGAAGTAGCGAGGATCGACCATATTCATGCTGCCGGTGTACGCGATGTAATTATCGATCATGATCATCTTGCGATGTTGGCGCAGGTCCATACGGCGTAAAAACACACGCATCAGATTGACCTTTAAGGCTTCGACCACTTCAATACCGGCATTACGCATTAGCTCGGGCCACGGGCTGCGGAAAAAAGCCACACTCCCGGCGGAGTCGAGCATCAATCGGCAATGAATGCCGCGTCGCGCAGCCGCCATTAATGATTCAGCCACCTGGTCCGCCATGCCGCCGGGCTGCCAGATATAAAACACCATCTCAATATTATGGCGCGCGAGCTGGATGTCGCGGATTAACGCCTGCATCACATCATCTGACTCGGTCATCAGTTGTAGCTGATTCCCTTTGACCCCAGCGATCCCCTGACGACGCTCGCAAAGCTTGAATAATGGCGCAGCGACACTGCTATTTTCTTCGGCGAAGATATGCTTACAGGCTTTAAGGTCGTTAAGCCATTTTGCGGTGGAAGGCCACATCGCTCTGGCGCGCTCAGCGCGGCGTTTGCCTAAATGGAGCTCGCCAACGGCAAGATAGGCAATAATTCCGACTAACGGCAGAATGTAAATAATCAACAGCCAGGCCATCGCGGAGGGAACTGCGCGTCGTTTCATTAGAATGCGTAAAGTTACGCCTGCAATGAGCAACCAGTATCCCAGAATGGCCAACCAACTCACCAACGTATAAACGGTTGTCATAGATTAGAAATCCTTTTGAAAGCGCATTGTTATGAGTTTACGCATATGGATTCATCTGGCAAATAAAAACGCGGGAAAAGCACTGGTCAGCGTCGGGGGTGGAGGTATAATGACCATTCTGTTATTGCATAGAGTAGTTAACATGAAGCGGAGTAGAACGGAAGTGGGGCGCTGGCGCATGCAGCGTCAGGCTAGCCGACGTAAATCGCGTTGGCTTGAGGGGCAATCGCGCCGAAATATGCGTATCCACAGCATCAGGAAGTGCATTCTAAACAAACAGCGTAACTCGTTATTGTTTGCGATCTACAATATCTAAATGTACTGGGCACCATTGCGGTGCCCAATAAGTTTACTCTTCCGTCTTTAAACTCTATTTTTGCGCCGATTCTTTACTGTCAGCTTTCGTTTCTAGTTCATCGTTATCGCTGAAAATACCATGACCTGAGTTCAACAACATTGAAACGAGCATATCATTATTAATCTCTTCACCATTTAAAACTCGCGCCAGAATTTCGCTGCCAAACAGTTGCGGTGAGAGAATGATATCCGGATGTACCATCTTAATCTTATTCAGGTTTTTGCTATCACTGACGGCGAGAACTGTTTTGACATCACTGCTCATATCTTTTGCCGAGAGTACAACAAACGCGTTATCTGCATCGTTATCACTCAGCGCCAGAATGGCCCGGCAACGATCGATTCCCGCTTTCTTTAATACAGAACTGTCATTACTGTCACCGGGGATAACATCAGCATTATCGCCTAAGCGTTGCTCAAGTTGCTTGATATCATCTTCAGGCAAGTTGCTGATAACCGTTACGTTTTGTCCGCGTTGATTCAGTTGCAGGATCGTATTGATGGCGAGAATCGAATGTCCGCAAACAATAAAATGATCTTTACGATGCATTGTATGATTGTTTCCTTTTACAAGTTTGTTGAATCCCCCGCGGATAAGCGGACCAAAAATTGAGGTCATAGATGTGGCAAAAACGGTAATGCCGGAAATAATGACCGAAATAGTGAACAATCGTGCTGATTCAGAAACAGGGACAATATCGCCATAGCCGACGGTTGACATGGTTTCTATCGAAAAATAGAACGCGGTCATCAAACTTTCTATTCGCGGATTAAAACCTTCGCTTAAATAAAGCGCACCGTAGGTTGAGTAAAACAGTAATGTCGTGAAACTAATAAATGCAAAAATTGTCCCGGCTGCGGCGCTACTGTGGGAGAAGTCTTTGCGCAGTATCAGCAAAAACACCAGCGTAAAAATGCAAAATCCAATACTAAATTTCAGCCAGGGATAAAAATGCAGGGTGTAAATTAGCGCTATCAACAACAAAATGATACTGATTGCCCATGCGAGCTTTGCCCGGAACAGTAAGCCAATGGAGTTCAGGACAAGAAAGACGCCGAGCATAAAGAGTGGGGCGTTTGCCAGCAAGGAGAGATCCAACTCTGAAAATGCTTTGATATGGAAAATATCAAGCAAATTGACCGACATACCATAGATTGTTTTAAAAATAAGCAATCCATTTAAAAAGACGGCCAGCGCGAGAATGTCGTGCCGAAGGGTCACCCATAAATTTGTTGCTGTTTGTTTGAATGTAGCCCAGTGACTCACTGATACCTCTGTAACCACAATTTTGTTTAATTATCTTAGCGTGCACATTTTCTGAACATACATGCAGCGCGTGAATGTGTTAAACAATAGTAGATGACTTTATCCGCAGTAATCAAAGGATTTGAGCGAGCAACTGTACCTCAGGAAAGGTCATTTTTCCTGAATATGCTCACATCATATAAAGAAATACAGATAAAGTTATTATCTGCTTGTGGTGGTGAATGCACTGACCGGCTATAAGGAAAGGCCAAACAAGAACACGGTTGCAAAAACCGTGCCCTTAAATATTGAATCTCTATTCAGAACACTTTCTTAAATGGTTTCACTGAAACGTGTTCATAGACTCCTGCCGCTACGTACGGGTCAGCATCGGCCCAGGCCTGAGCTGCTTCCAGCGATTCAAATTCAGCAATAACGGTTGAGCCAGTAAATCCCGCAGCCCCTGGATCGTTACTGTCTACCGCTGGCATTGGACCAGCTGTCAACAAACGACCTTCATCATGCAGTAACTGTAAACGTGCTAAATGTGCCGGACGAACGGAAAGGCGTTTTTCGAGGCTATCAGCTTTGTCTTGAGCGTAAATAACATACAACACGGGCACAACTCCTTGTTCGGGAAAGTTGTAAAGTACGTTATTTGAAAGGGCGAAGATCTGCAACGGAAAGATGATGTCTTTGTTAAGGCCATGCATAAAGTAAGGGTAATTACGCCAAAAATGACATTTTCACTGATCCTGATCGTCTTGCCTTATTGAATATGATTGCTATTTGCATTTAAAATCGAGACCTGGTTTTTCTACTGAAATGATTATGACTTCAATGACCCTTGAATGAAGTCTATTCGGTTTTCTAAGAGACCTGTTAATAACAGGCTTTATCAGGTGTAGTTGGGCTTGTTCCAACCCCTATGACTATGCAATTTAAAGGCATTTTCCCGAGTATCTATGCAATCCTACACAGATTCTATGCAGTATCGGTATAGTCCCTTTTTAGCATAACTTATTGAAATATATAGAGAATCTGTGAAGTCTCTTTTCAGGGAACTATGCAGGGTGTTAGTCGTCCCTCTCTCGACTCCTAGAAAAGTGCTATATACAGGAGTATATAACGCTATTCATGCGGTTGGTCACATGGTGTAACTATAAAACCCTTAACGATTTCCTGCGTGAAAGTTAGAAAGTGATGGTTACAGTTACCCTCCTAAAATCTTCATAGCTCCTTCATAACCAGTCTTAAAAGGACTTCCTTTTGAGACACTTTCAACGTAACGGTAGAATGCACCCTCAAGTAGTCTCAAAAGGTTGTTTTTGGATTATGAGACAGCTAAACTTATGAGACTAACTTTTGAGACTTCTAAGGGGAACATTATGGCGATACTTGGATATTGCAGGGTAAGTACAGATGACCAATCCATCACTAACCAGCAAATGCAAATTGAAGAGGCAGGGTACAACATTGCTAAATGGTTCACTGATGAAGCTGTCAGTGGTTCTGTCAAAGCTTCTTTAAGAAACGGTTTCAGCAGTTTGTTAGCTTATGCACGAGAAGGTGACACCGTAGTTGTGGTAGCTGTAGACCGTCTTGGACGTGACACAATTGATGTGTTATCAACGGTTAAAGCGCTACAGGCTAAAGGTGTGACAGTTATCAGCCTTAGAGAAGGGTTTGACTTATCAAGCGCTATGGGTGAAGCAATGTTAGGCATTATGTCAACGTTGGCACAGCTTGAAAGAAGCTTGATAGCAGAGCGTAGAAAGGCTGGTATTGAACGTGCTAAAGCTGAAGGGGTACATATGGGAAGGCCTGTAAAAGCTTCTGAAGAGACTGTACAGACGCTTATTTCACAAGGTAAGACGAGGTTGCAGATTCAGGAAGAGTTAGGAATCTCTAGAGCAACTTATTACAGACTTGCTAAATAAGTTACTGAATAGTTACATGGATGTAGCTGATATTTGGCTTTTTTGCAAAGGGGACCACATAGCTGGTGTGACGGGTACTTAGCAGCTACAGACATCATGAGGTAGATTCTACCGAATCAACTAGTCAGATATTTTTGAAAGATTTGGTTGAAGAGGCTTAGAAGAGGTCTGATTATTTTTTATAAAAATTTTAGAAGCCTGATAACTCCTGTACAGATTTTATACAAACTAAAAAGGACTCCCGAAAGAGTCCCTTTACAAGTCGATTTTTAACGTGGCTACGACAATCCACCCATACCTAACCAAACCAGACCTAACCTAGCCGTACCAAGCTAAACCATACCCTACCTAGCCATAGTGAGGTGTAGAGAAACCGTTAAGGTGTCTGTACAGTTGGTGATTATACATATTGTGATGATAACATCAAGAAACTTTTAACAGGAGGGGTTCCCCTATGGTCACCATATCCTCTTTTCCCGCTAAGTAAGCTACACAGACCTAGAGAACATGCCTTCACAGCATCTATATCAGGTCAACTTCAGAGGTCTTGATAGAATCTTCAAAGGCACTTGACAGATAACTGTGAAGTTGCTAGGAAGGGGTATTTAACGGGAGGAGAGATACGATATAACCCGAAGGGGAGAGTATCATCTTAACAATTATCTTAAGAATAAAACTGAAAAGTTCTTAACGGATAACTACCTAGAAAGAAGGGAAACGAAGAACCGTAGGTAGTGACCTGTTAAACAGACTGTTTCAAAGCTCTTAAGAATCTGTTAAGTAAGGTCATGTGAACAATCTTACCATTTTGTCAATGCTTTTGTCTTTGACCTAAATCAATAAAATGTATCGTTTGATATGCTTTTAAACAAAATAGCTAAAAAATCTTTTTAGAGGGGCGCTTCGCTTGTGTCACCAATATCATTCTTCCCTGTCTAAGAGGGAGGTTACAGGGCATTTCAAAGCCCTCAATAGGCAAACCGAGGAATACGGAAAACCGAGGGAAGAAAAACTATTGTGATTACCTTGAACAAGGTCTGTAAAGGTCGTTTAAGAAGTCGGTTAAGAAAGGAGCTTCCCTCTCTGGGGTTATCGCTCTTCTCCCGATTAGTGGGGCGGTTAAGAAGACCTCTGAAGTTTCTCTGTGAAGGTACTGGACAGCCTTATATATATATTGGCTAATTACAACTTATTGAAAAATAAGAACTTTTAGAAGTTACTGTTAAGGTTACAGAGTTAACTGTGAAGAGTCTTGTCAGTCTATATATTGGGTGATTACAGCTTATTGAAAAATAAGAACTTTTAGAAGTTACTGTCAGAGAGGTGAATACTTGATAGATACAGCTTTCCGGTTCTGTCAAGCTATTTTTTCATAGATAGCACAAAATGCTAAAGATACCCCTATACCATCACGTACAGGGGGTTGAAGGAGTTTAACGGGGTTCTGTGTGGTCATTATCCTTAAGGTCAAGCGTCCATGTACGACCGAACAATTTAAAGACAACAAGCACTCTGACGAGGACGTAACGAAGTAACAGACCTGCAACAAGTCCAATACCTCCACCAGCCCATACATCAGGTGACCCCAGTTCAGGAGGGAGATTTACCATTAAATTTCCTTGTAAGACGCCCTTAATCGCATTCTGACACAAAAAGTACCTGACCTTATGAGTTGACCTGAAGAGGCCGTTTAACTCGTTACAGAGCGATTGAAGAGGTCTGTGTGCAATGCAATAACCATGTGACCATTCTCATAGCCACGCCTCATATTTTACTCTCCCCATAGAACCATTATACCACAGATGTTAATGAAATGTTAAAAAATGCTTGACATTAGTCTTTGAAAATGCTAGTATTGTATATACAGTTAACAGAATAATAACACTTCATGAGGGTCAGAATATGAATGAACGACAGAGAATTTCAAAGATTTCTTGAAGAGAGCAAAGCAAGAAACAGATACAACTCCTACAGCTACACAGACACCCCCACCAGCTACGAACTACCCAAGCTCACCAGAGCAGAACGCAAAGGCCTTGATGAATTAATTCGTAGCATTACGCCACGAGACAGATTTATGCCAGCACGCAAAGAAAAAGAGAATACTTTAAAAACTTTCTTGATGGGCTTTGATTCTTACGAGCAACTGCCAGCAAAAATTGAAGATTTAATTATCGGTACTTGTCGCAGTTTTGGAAGGGATAACTATCACCGGAAAGTTTTCTATTTACTACGAAATATTGACAAGATTAGCTCAAGCACAATAACAAGTTATCTACAGCGTCAAGCGACCCGATTAAGCCATGAGCTACCAAGTGATAAATATTGCGCTAACTTAGCCACTATTTGCATGAAAGTTATTGAGACAATTAATCATCATGCGGAAATGGGAAATATCAGCCTTACGACAAGTGAGCCAGATTTCGAGTTTGACCCGTATTTAGTTACAGAGGAATTTTAAAATGAAAAACAAACACACTTTAACCCGTATTACAAAGACAGCCTTTGAAGAACTTAACCGAATCAAAAACATTACAGGTCTGCCACACTCAGCAGTGATGAAGCTTGCAATTAACCGTGATATTAACGAACAAGATTTGCTTAATAGTCGCTTAGAGGCTGCAAGACACCATATCAGGATTAAGCAAGATGACCTTGATAGTCTGAAATCTTTAAATGCTTTTGGACTGGATTTAGCAAGGTTACTAAGTATCAAAATTCACAAGCTGTCTCTGGAGGTCTGATTATGAAGCAATGGCGAGATGATATTAAACGGTTCTTTGCAACTTACTTCATGATTAATTACGAAACAGGAATGCTTGAATGGATTGATGGCGGAGAAGTTAAGACAAGAGATGATGCTTACGGTAATCCAATGATTCGTTATGGCACTCGTGATTATTATGTGAAATATGTCATCTGGTTTTTGCATCATGAAGTTCAGGCAACTAAAAAAATTATCTTCAGGGATGGTAATAAAAGAAATTGCCACCCAAACAATTTACTGCTGGAGATTTAATGCTATGTATTAAATTCGAATATTTGACAGATAAAATGATTAAGCATGTATCAGACCTGCTCATCAAAGAAGGTGGTTTCGGTGATGCTTGCAATCCAAAAGATATCTTCATTCATGCCACCAGCCCAAACGCAACACTAAAGATAGCAGTTACAGCGGAATGGTTTGAACGAAATAAAGCGGAATTAGGTTATTGGTAGTCCGAGACTTTAAGAGAAATTAGAAAAACAGCTTCTCAGACGCTCTCAATCGCATTCTAACGCAAAAAACTACCTTATTTTAGGGTGGGTAATACCACTGTACAGGCTACCCCTGAAAAAGACTGTTTAGCTCGTTACAGAGCGATTGAGGAGGTCTGGTAAAAAGAGGATTTTAGGAAATGAACAATTACCCAATGACAGTACTAATTGACCAAGAAACTATGAATTGGTTGATTGACCTGAATAGGTCAGGATTTAATATCTATTTCATGCATTGTTTTGAAGCATCAACGTATATTGACAAGCATACAATCAACGAAATTAAACTTGGTGACTTTGTTCACAAACTGGAAGTAACAGACCCAGACTACAAGAGATTTATCACTGAAGAGTGCAATCGACTTGATTTAAGTCCTGAGCAATTATTGAAGCTGAATATATTCTTGACCTCTCAGGATGAATTAAACCCTTACAGCGAGGTGATGTAATGACACTCGTTATTTTATGGACAGCTTTAGGTTTATTATGTGGTTGCCTGATTGCTAACGAAGCTAACAGAAATTGATGTTACCAATCTGTTAAAAAGCTGTTGACAAATAACCTTGAGCATGACATAATTGTATATATGAGGAGAGCAATTCTCCTTGAATTAAAATATTAATCGTTCTACATCGATGATAACTATATTCTGAGTTGGAAGGTGCAATGCTTTTCGCTACATGACCTTTCAGGTTAGTCTGAGAGGTCATCTCGAAAAGTGCTTAATCATTCATTCATTGAATCCTTTACAGCTTTGCCCTAATCATGAGTTAGGGCGTTTCTTTAAGAGTTTTTAAACAGAGCTTTTAAAGAAAGTTTTTCCTGAAACTTCGTTAACGTTAAAGCAAACCTTCAAAGCCCTTCACAGATTATGTTTAGGGCTTTTTTCAGCTTTTAAAAAGCATACTTGGCAAACCGCCTTTTAAGTCTCTTCTAAGTTTAGATAGGCTGTCAGGTGTGCTTTTTAAAAACTGAATATTACTTAGAAGAGGAAATGAAATGGAAAATCTATATATCAACGGTAAAAAGATTGATAGCTTCGGTGACTGGTCGCCACAGACTGAACATCCAGCTATCACTATCCAGCGTAAAGAACATGATGAAAGAATTAAGCTTGAGCAAGAGTTAAAGATGTCACCAAAGGAAATTACCTTTGTGTCTCCTGAACCTCAAGAAATGCCTGATGTTTGCAAGGGTGAATCATTACTTGAGCTTGAAAAGAAATATTACCCACAGTTAAAAGCACAGCGTATTAAACTAGATGATGCTTACAGTAAAGTTACCCTGATGCAATCAGCTATTGAACCGTCAGAATTTGAGATTCAGGATGAATTGTCACAGAAACCATTTGTTTATTACCAATATGCAGACAATGATGGTTTTGGTACTTTTCCTGAGAATATCCCCGACGTGATTAATAATCTTCCTGCTGGACATCGAATTGTGAAGATGGTTAAAGCTTCAAGAGGTGCTGGTCAGTTTATTTACATGACCAATAAGAGCGATGAAGAACTCTGTGAACTTGCTAGACAGAACATCTTGGCATCACGTAACAAGCAACTTGATAATGTTAAGTTGTATCTCTCAAGAGAGCTTCAGGCTATGAAAGAGCTTGTGAAAGAATATGAAGACGCTAAGAAGGTTGCTATGCAGGCTGATATTGAGCAGCTTACGAAGATTTCTCAGAAATACGCAAAGGCTATTTGAGGTGAATAATGAGTGATTTAACAGAACGCGATGAAACAACTAAATTTTTAATTGAGCATTTTGAAGGTAAATTACAGGGGATTCGAACGACTCTTGATGATATACAGGCATACAGTGAATATATCATTGCCAGTTTGAAGGAAAAAACTCTTGATGAGCTAAAGTATATGGGGCGAGATGACTTAACAGTTTCCCTTATCGACCTCAAAGACAAAGTAGCTGCGCTCGATAAAGAGTATTATGAGACCTTTCTTTCACTTCGTTACGAAATTGTAAAGAACGAACGCGGTGTAGAGTGTATACGCTTATTGGAGTGAAATTGAGTTATGAGGTGATTAATGTATGAAGACCGTCTAGAAACTATCAAGGCAGTTTGTGAAAAACTTAAAAACCAACCACACAAGCCGAAGTTGAGAATTAAAAGCAAACGTCAAGTTATCACCTCACATAAACCAAAGGTTAGAAGGATTCCTTCATGGTGTATTGACCGTGTTCCTGCTGACGCTCAATTAATTGGTGAGTCTGGTTCTTACACTTATATCCTTCATTAAAAAATTACAAAGGGGAGAGATTAACCTTAATTGGTTGGTCCTCCCCTTTTTCGTATATGAACACTTAAGAGGTGAAATATGAACAATGGCACAGTTTAAAGTTGATAGTTTTATCGTTGAGCTAGGCTTCAGCGAGAACGTTGTTAAGGGCTTGCAAAGAGTTGAAAAGGCAGCTTTGCAGTCAGCACAAAGAATTGAACGTAATTTGAATAGGGCGTTTAAGGTCGATACCAAGAAACTTGACAGCAATTTAACGGCTTCTTTAAAGTCAATGGAAGGAAAAATTAATAAGACCTTTGACCGTCTGGAAGCTAGAGCAAAAAATACTAAAGCTTTCCGTTTCACAAGTCAGGTTAATGACGTTATTAATCCGCCAAGACAATCGAGACAGCCACGAATTAGCGGCAACAGAGCAATCACAGCAGCGCATAGCGTGAATATGAGCAAGCTTCGTGACTTTAATCCTATGCTTGAGAAGTATTTTAAGAGCCAATATTACAACTTAAGCAGTAAAGCCAAGACACTTGGAAACGAAGCTTTTAATCGTGAGTTAGTAAAATTAAATCAGTCTCTTCGTGAAACACTTTCTAAGTTTAACAAGACCACCAGCAAAAATAATCACAGTGAAAACGCTTCGAATGGTCTGGATGTATTAGCTACAAGTGCAATCAAAGCAGGGACGGCTATTTATACTTTCCAGACAGCCTTAGAAGCTTACAGGCGGATTATGGAGATTGGTCTGAAAAAAGAAGCATCACAACGAGCGGCACAATTCGTTTTAGGTGATGAAGGTGCTAAACGAGCTACAGAATTTGTTAAGAATCTTGCTAATAATACTGGTGTAGACCAGATTGAAACATTAAGCAGTTTTGCTAAGTTTTCCGCTGGTGCTGGTGATATGAATGCAGACCAGAAAGAATCCTTATTTTCTAATGTGATTGGTACATCCAGATTAATGGGGCTAAGCACCGATGAAATTAACGGGATTTTAAAAGCTTTTGAGCAGATGGCGAGCAAGGGCAAGATTCAGGCTGAAGAATTACGCGGTCAGTTAGGGGACAGAATGGCAGGTGCTTTTCAGTTATTTGCCAGAAGTCTTGGGATGACTACCGAGCAATTAGATGCAGCTATGAAGAACGGTAAAGTTCTTTCTAAAGATGTTCTTCCTAAAGTATCCGCTGAAATGGGAAGGATGATTGATAAAGCTGGTGGATGGGAAAAGATTATTAACTCTACTCAGACGCAGTTAGGCCGCCTTTCTAATTCATGGAATAATAATCTGGCCTTAATGTTCGATGGTTCACAGGAAGGTTTAACAGACTTTACAAGGTCACTGACTAATTTACTTAATTCACTAGGTGGTCAATCTAAAAATCTTGGTGAACATTTTGGCGACTTGATGAAAAGTATGTCAAACGGTATTGATGATTTAACCACGATTAGCTACCGAGTGCAGGGATTCTTTGACAGAGTGACCCTTGCTTACAGAGAATTAAATGACACTCAAAAAGCTGTAGCTGATGGTATCGCAAATGGCCTGTTAAGTGCATTAAAGGGACTTGCTGGTATTGTCGCTGTAAGGTCTGGTATTGGTGCTGTAGGTGGTATCTGGAACTTAATTAGGGCTATTTCCACGCTTGGAAATGTCGCAAATACAGCAGCGGGAAGAATTAATTCACGTTCCGGTAGTGTTGAAGGTGGTAAAGGAAAATTATCTGTAGCTGATGCAATTACCAAAGTAATGATTGTCGGTATGGCAACTGATGTGATTAACTCCATTGTTAAACCGTTCTATGAACGTCAGATGAGTAAGTCAGATAATCCAATTGACAAAGTTGTAAGGTCAAAGGTGGAACCCACAGACCAAGCATTGACTGGTGACATGAACTCTTTAGCTGCTGTTTTATGGGCTATGGTTCAGGGCAAATCAAAGGATGTTCCACAGTTTTCACCTGAAGCATTAAATAATCTGAAAGGTCGAGTGGAAACATTCACACAAGATTTAAAGGTTATCAAGCCGTCAGTAAACATTCAGCCTCAGACAATCAATATCACAACTCAGACGGTACTTGATGGAAAGGTTATTGATGAAAGAACCACATCTCATATTAATCGTATGCAGGAAGATACCTTGATTAGCTCAGCTTACCCAGAGGAATAAACAATGTTAGAACTACTAATATTTATTGCCACACATGGCAATCTATTAATCTTTATCTAGTATGACGATTCAACTATGAATAGTCGAATGCTACGTGATTTCTTCTGAACAGATACCAACATCAAAAATTAGATTTCACGTAGCTCACGCTTAACAGAATAGGAATAACAACAATGTTTGACACAAAGCAAATTAGATACTCAGGTAAAGATGGTATCTATTTTCACCTTAGAGATAATGTAGAATCTTTTCTTGCCTTAACAGCTACTGAACAGATGGACTATGACTCACCGATGATGGTGACAACTCAGGCTATGCAATCGGGGCAAACTATAACTGATAATGTTCAGAGAGCACCTAAGACCATCTCTATTAGCGGTGTTGTAGTGGTTGATTCGACGGGTTCAGTTCTATTAACCAGACAGGGGCAACTTGTAGAAACCTTTATTTCTACGGTTGAACAATGGCGAGACCAGAAACAAATCATCACTATTGTTTGTAAAGATGGAATATCTATCTGAACCGCCCCGGGTTTCCTGGAGAGTGTTTTATCTGTGAACTCAGGCTGCCAGA
>ERZ857750.586-NODE-586-length-47917-cov-21.547700_pt1 | contig 47917 bp, 39 predicted proteins | sample MGYA00519915_ERZ857750 | MGnify/ENA primary metagenome ERZ857750 (study PRJEB31778, sample SAMEA3449358) | human gut metagenome | biome: human gut; feature: human-associated habitat; material: faeces | place: United Kingdom | collected 2010/2012 ...
AACTTATATCTTGTCCCCAATCGCTGACTTGACCATAACCTTTTATATCTGATGGTGTTTGGTATTGGAAAATCTCACAGCACAAGTTAGACATTTTTATCATTCCCACGTCCTTTAGCGTATGTTGTTGGTTTGCACTGTCGATAAATACAACGTATGGATATCCAGATTCTTGTTGAGTTTGTGCAATCCTAGTTAGAAGTTCCCTTGGATTTATTTCCTTTTTCTCAATTTCATCATCTTGTGCTAATTTGTCATACCATTCGTCCATTTTTATTTCATCAAGATGAACACCGTATTTTTGATAAATTGAATGTGGATAAAATGCATAACAATTTTCATTTTTCTCCGCAAGCTCCATAAATTTATCTGGAATTATAGCTCCGATTGAAAGTGTTGTAAGCCTTATTTTTTCGTCTGCATTTATCTTTTTACTGTCTAGTAGTGTTTCAAAGTCTGGATGAAGTACATTTAAATAAACTGCCCCAGCGCCTTGTCTCGCTCCCATTTGGTTGAAATAGCTGAATGATTGCTCTAGTAATTTTGCAACACCCATAACCCCGCCGGCTGCTCCTTTGATTCCTTTTATAGATTCGCCTGCAGCCCTAAGTCTAGTCAAATTAAGCGCAACCCCACCGCCTATTTTTGACAAATGGTTTGCAGATGAAACTCCATAAGATATACCTTCACAGCTATCCTCTATGTTTACTAAAAAGCAAGATACCATCTTTCCTGCTCTTGCTCTACCTGCATTTAAGAAAGTCGGTGTCGCTGGTTGAAACTCTTGATTTATAAGTTTTCCTGCAATATCTTTTGCAAGTTTAGAGTCCCCATCTCCAAGCGTCAATGCAACAATCAACACCTTATCCTCGTAATTTTCTAATATTTCCTCACCATCATTACTCTTAAGCGCATAATTTTGATAAAACTTGCTCGCACTCATATAAGATTGGAATTTAAAATTCTTCGATCTTATAAAATCATATATAACTTCAATCACATACTCATCATACATATTTATAATTTCTTTTGAGTAGTAATCGTTTTTAACTAAATAATCTAATCTTTCTTTTAAGTTATTAAATTTTCTCATTCTTGGCTCTATGTAATCCTCTAAATACGATTTTAGAGCTTCTTTATCTTTGTCAAGTTGATATTTCCCATTTTCGTCCCTGATTATAACTTGGTTATTTAACTCTATATAATTCATCGAATTTCTCCTTTGTCGCCTAGTTTATATTTATAATTTCGTTTTTATCTTGCCCACAATAATTATTTATAAGATTTTTATACATTTTAAAGTTTGAAATAATAAGTGTAGAAATTTGTCTTGGGCTTAAAGTCTATATCTATATAATGTCCATTTATGATTTATACCCACATAATTTCTTTTTTAATTTATTTTTTGTATTTTTTTGAAAATAAAACACCATATATAGTAGATATTTTTTTATCTTTTACTATATATGGTGTTTACAAACTTTATATTATCCAGTTTTCACAATTCCAAACTGTAGTCACAATATCTTTGTAAAAATCTCTATCGTGGCTTACTAAAACTATACTTCCATCATAATTTATAAGAGCTCTTTTTAATTCTTCCTTTGCATCTACGTCTAAATGATTTGTCGGTTCATCTAAAAATAGTATATTACTTGGGTTGTTGATAACTTTACAAAGCCTTACCTTTGCTTGTTCCCCTCCACTAAGTTTGCAAAGCTTGCTGTTTATGTGCTCATCTGTCAATCCACACCTTGCCAACATTCGCCTCACTTCTGTTTTCGTATTTTTAGGAAATTCATTTGAAATCTCGTCAATAACAACATTTTCTGTATAATAATTTTCTTGTTCATAATAACCTATATCCAAATGTTGCTCATCTAACATAACTTTCCCTTCTATTGGATTTATAACTTTCATCAAAGTTTTTAATAAAGTTGTCTTGCCTATTCCATTTGCACCGATAATTGCTATTTTTTTATTTTTATCCATCTTTAAATTGAGTTGTTTTGTGAGTGGTGTGTCATATCCTATTACTAAATTTTTAGTTTTGAAAATAACGCTCCAGGATGGCTTAGAAAATTTAAAATCAAAATGTGGCTTTGGTTTTTGCTTACTTATTTCTATTTTATCCATCTTCATAAGCTTCTTTTCTCTAGCCTTTGCCTGTGCTGCTGTTGCTGCCCTAACTTTATTTTTTCTTATATAATCCTCTAGTTTATTTATCTCCTTTTGTTGCTTTGTATAATCCCTCATTAACTGCTCTTTGTGAAGCTCATATAATTTTAGAAATTTCTTATAATCCCCATTATATCTTGTGAATTTCTTATGCTCCAGATGGTAAACTACATTTACGACCTCGTTCATAAATTCTGTATCATGTGAAATCAATATAAATGATTTTTCATAGCTTTTCAGATAATTTTTTAGCCAATTTATATTTTCCTCATCTAAGTGATTTGTCGGTTCATCAAGCAACAAAATATCTGGTTTTTCGAGTAACATCTTTGCCAAAAGAACCTTGCTCCTTTGCCCTCCGCTCAATTCATCTGACTTATCATACATAAAATCATTTATTCCTATTCCGTATGAAATCTCATCTATCTTTGAATCAATACTATAAAAATCACTATCTTCTAGCACACCTTGTAAGGTTGATACTTTCTGTGTTATTTTTTCAAGTTCAATATCATTAGATGTCGACATTTTATTATAAAGTTCGTTTAAATTCTCCTCTATTTTATATAAATCCGCAAAAGCACTTTGTAAAAATTCCCTAACTGTCGGATAATTATTTATATTAACATTTTGATCCATATATCCAATACTAACTTTATTATTCCAATAAATTGTGCCACTGTCGGGAAGTAGCTCATTTGTAATAAGTTTAAAAAAAGTAGTTTTGCCCTCACCATTTGCCCCTACAAGACCAATATGCTCATTTTTTTCTAATTTGAAATTGACATTATTAAAAATAATTTTATCCCCAAAACCTTGAGTCATATTTTCCACGTTTAAAATACTCATATTCGCACCCCTTTCTTTAAAAGTACTTATATTTATAAATTACTCCCTTTTTACATTGTGCACAAGAACACAAATATTTCTGAATTAAACATGTTAATTTTATAATTCATCTAAATACTAAAAAGTAAACATTAAATTTATTTCCCAATTTACAAATTTAATATACACTTTTTTATTGGAATTAAAAATAACAAAAAGGCTATTGCAATATCTCTGCAATAGCCATATATTTATCTCAATTAATATATATTTTTTAATTACTATATATTTTCTTTACTACATATATTCTTTTAATTACTATACTTATAAATCTACCTTTTTAATAATTCGTCTTATACTATATCCAGTTAAATAATATCCATCAGCCAATTCTTCTATAGTTTTCCCATTTTTATGTTTTTTGGCAATTTCTTTATTTCTTTTATTTAATTCATCTTTAGTACTCGTATTTTCTCCCCAAGACTTTTTATTCTCTTCTTTTTTAGGTATATAAAGATAACCACCTTCTATATATTTCTGCAAATCTTCAATCATATATTGAGGTAATACATCCTGCGCTTTTTTGTATTTCATAAACCCTTGCTCCTATCTACATTTATTTTGTAAACTAAAAGCAATAATTTTAAGAAAACATGCGCAAATTTTTTAATTAATTTTTTATAAACTTGCCCTATACAACATGCTTTCTAAATTATTGCACAGGGCTTACAACATTCGCTCTTTTCATAGACATTTAAGTCACCTCTCTTTATAATCTATCTACTATTATAATAACACATAATTTCTTACTACTTTAGTTTTGACATAAAATTAAAATTTTAATTAAAGTTTTTTCAAAAATCCATACATTATATAGCGAGAGGATTTAACAGACATTCTTATATTTTTAAATCTGTTATTATGCGAGTTCTTTTACTTTATCTTTATTGATTTTTTTCATTATAAATACAGCGACAATTAGTGCGAATCCTTCTGCTATTGGGAATGCCCACCAAATTACATTTTCTGAGTTTGGTATTTTTGTATATCTGGAGATAATGCAAATATACCTGCGACTTGATGTGCAAAAATTTGTAAAAATGCTAACCCTATACCCATGATAATTAGTGTATACATCATGCCGTAGAATATTCCTTCTTTTACTCTTTGTTTATTTCTCATTCCATAGTTAAATGAAACAATTGGAATGATTGCGTTGTTTAAACCGAATGCTGCGAAAAATACAAATTGTTGTATTTTATAATAAACTCCGTATGCTGTTACTGCTGCTGTAGATACTGATATAAGAAAAAGTCAAGGAATTTTTTTCCTTAAACATAGATGTAAATCTATTAATTACACTATATCTCTAAAAGCTCCTCTAAATTATCTAATACTGCCACATGTGGGTATGATTCTAAATTCTTCCTTGATGTTGTGCCAGTTGTCACGCCGACAAAATCTATATTGGCGTTTTGTGACGCTTTTGCATCTATATAACTGTCTCCGATATAAATTGGAGATTCACATTTCATCATTTCTATCATTTTAAATAATCCCTCTGGATTTGGTTTATAATTTTCAACATGTTCTGTTCCTATTATAAAGTCAATTAATTCTCTACATCCTAGATTTTCAAATACATCGTTTATTCTCTGTCCCCAACGAGATGAAACTATTCCAATTTTTTTGCCTCTATTTTTAAGAGTTTCTAAAACTTTTCTTGCTCCACCTATAAAAACTGTATTTGGAACTGTTATTTCATCTGATTTTTCCTTTTGATATTTTTTAAATAAATCTATACCCTCTTCTGAATCATCACCTGTCAAAATTGTATATGACTCCCCTATTGGTATTCCTATTGTATTTATTATATCTTGGCGAGTTGCCTTTTTTAAATTCATTTTTTCAAGTGCATATGTGAAACTGTCCACTACTGGGTCTGTTGCATCTGCTAATGTATAATCAAAATCAAATATATAAGCATCGTAATTTTTCATATTCTTCTCCTTATTGTCTTATCTCCTATTCAATTAAAAACTTCTTATTTATTTAACTAGAAATAATTTAAAGGTATAGTAAAAAGTCACCCCCAAAACTCCTACAAGCATAACTGGCGTAAACCACCACCCCATTTTAGTTGCTGAAATTGAGCAATATGTTATATAAGAAAAGCTCATAACTAAGATAAGTTTATCTAATAAAACCATATTCATAGTATAATTAAACACTATACCTTTGTTTTTATCTGTAATTTTGACCGGCACATTCCACAATCTTGGAAAAAACATTGTAACAGTAAGCAGTATATATAATGCTACATTAACTATAACAAGTATTATTATCGATCCTTTTCCTGACCAACCATCTATTTGTCCTTCTAAGTTAAAATGTGATGGTATTTTGCTCGGCAACTGCGGATATAAAACAGCAGTATATACAATTTGTGCTAACAGCAAAATAAAAGTTACTATTTCTAGTGTTTTGTGAAATTTATTGTACGGTAGGTTAAACATTTCGCTCCCCCCTTATTTATTACATTATAGCACTATCTAATATATTTTATGTTATATTGAAGTGATTAATTTAGATAACTACATTTTCTTCAAGAATTAGGTTTTCATGTTATAATTTAAGTATAAGAAAATTTATATTTTAAAATAGCTTAAATTATTATTTTCTTATATCATATTTGTGTAAATTAAGGAGGTTCATCCTATGAAACAATCTATTCTTGAAGTTATAAAAAGTAGACATTCTGTCAGGACTTATAGTAATAATCCGATAGATGAAAGTATTTTAGAAAAAATTCAAACTTATATCGATAGTGTTACAAATCCATTCAACAAGAAAATTCAAATTAAACTTTTAAAACCAGACGGATATCACAACGAAAAGCTGGGTACATATGGCGTTATCAAAAATCCAAGTTATTTCTTGGCTGCTTATTGTGAGGATAAACCCCTTACACTCGAAGCACTTGGTTATACTTTTGAAAAAGTTATCTTATATTGTACTTCACTTGGACTTGGTACAGTTTGGCTTGGTGGAACTTTTAATAAAGGGAAATTTGCAAAAGCTGTTGAACTTAAAGATGGGTATGTTCTACCGGTTGTATCACCTGTTGGGTATGAAGGCGGCAGAAGAAGTCCAATAGGATTTTTAATTGGAAATAACCACAACAAAAGAGATTCATTTAGCTCATTATTTCACAAAGACGATTTTTATACCCCTCTTACAAAAAAAGATGCGGGAATTTATTCAGATGCATTAGAGGCAGTTCGTCTTGCTCCATCTTCACTAAATTGTCAGCCATGGAGAGTTGTACTAAATGATGATGGACTTCATTTTTACAGCACTAAAACTAAAGATATCAATAAAATAGATATGGGAATCGCTTTTTGCCATTTAGATAGTGTATTTGAGGAACAAATGGTAAAAGGAAGATTTAAAATATTGAATCCAAATATAAAAACAGATTATGAATACGTGATTTCATGGATTCCAGACATGTATTTTTAAAAAATAAGTATAATTTTATATTAAAAAAGAGGTTATCTGGATATTGATAACCTCTTTTGATAATTTAATTGTAAATATATTAAATTTTTTAATTTTATTTTATATATAAACTTTTATTTTGCTAATGCTAGCTCTTTGTTTAGTATTTCATCTTTTCTATTTAATAAATCGTCGTCTAAAAGTTGTTCTTCTATATTTTCAAAGCCGATACGTTTTATTATTTCTTCAAAACGCTCACCTTTTATACCTTGATCTTTATATAGTAAGATTGCTTTTTCCATAACGTCTAGAACTTCTTCTTGTGTTTTAAAAATTGTAGTTAGTGGTTTTCCTATAGAGATTTTTTTGCCCCATCTACCACCTATATAAAGTTTGTATCCCGGTGTACCTTCATCGACTACACCAAATGGACATTTTCCGACACAACGTCCGCAATTATTACATATATTTGTGTCTCTAGTTATTTTTTTATCCACAACTTTACATGCATCCATTGGACATACTTGTTCTATTTTACACTTTTTGCATCCTTTACATTTGTCTAAGTCATGAGTTGGGATTAATTGACCTACAATCCCCATATCGTTTAGGTCTGGTTTCATGCAGTTATTTGGACATCCGCCTACTGCCATTTTAAATTTGTGTGGTAGGGCTACATCATTATAGCCTTCAAAAAATCTATGGTGCATTTCTTCAGATATTGCAAATGAGTCAAGTCTACCGAATTTGCAAGTTGTCGCCTTACATGATACAATCGGACGTATTTTCGCCCCTGTCCCACCAGTTTTTAGGCCTTCTTTTGCTATGTAATTTCTAAAATCGTCAATTTTGTCAAATGGTATCCCTTGAACTTCTATAGATAATCTTGTTGTAAATGTTATATTTCCATTTCCAAATAACTCTGCCGCTTCTGCAATACATCTATGTTGAGCTGCAGTTATTTTACCATTGACTGTTAATACTCTTGCTGAAAAATTGTCTGTTCCTTTGTTGTTCAAAAATCCTAGTCCTTTCACTCTTTTCTCTTCTTCTGGGCTAATTGTTAATGATGACATATTTATCCTCCTTAAATAAGTATATTCTCATTTTAATATGTAAATTTATTATTTTGATTGTTTACTTAAATGTCGGGTTTTTATTAAATTATGTCGATACCATTTACATATTTTAATGACTCTCTTATCAATTATTTTATCACTTGAATATCCATTTGAAAAGTGATATTATCTTATCATTATGATATAACAATTATAGGTAAACCAAGCAATTGATGGGTTGCCTATCTTGACTTTATATAAAAAATCAATTATATAAGGAGGAATACAATGCCGATTTTTGATGATTTACATGGAAATTTAAACGACGACTTTTTAGCAGATGATCCAGATAATTTGAAAAATCTATTTATAATAAATAATGCCGTAAGTTGTGTAAACAAAAGTGTTGAAAATGTATATATCCCTAGAAATGTTAAATCTATTCCATATCTAGGATTTTCGGACTGTATAAATTTAAAATCACTTCATCTACCAGACAATATATCTAATGTTGAAAGAGAGGCATTTTCTAATTGCGAATCTTTAAAAGAAATTGTCTTTTTAGGAAGTATGAAAGAACTTAACAAAAAACTTTTTGCTGAGTGTAGCTCACTTTCTGAAGTAATATTTCCAGATATGTTAGAAACTATCTCTGATGAATGTTTTTTAAATTGCACAAATTTGAAATATTTAAGTCTACCAGAAAGTTTAAAAACTATTGGAAAATACGCATTTAAAAATTGTAACAATTTATCTGATATATATTTGTCAGATGATATTGAAAATATAAATGAAGGGGCATTTTTTAAATGTAGCCACTTAAAAAATGTAGCTCTTTCTCCAAAGTTAAAAGTTTTAGATACGTACTTATTTGGATATTGCTCAAATCTAGAAGAAATTGATATTCCAGAAAGTGTGGAACTTATAAACGATTTGGCATTTTTTAATTGTACTGATTTAAAAAATGTGAAATTTTCACCTAATATCTCGTCAATAGGCTCACGAACTTTTTCAATGTGTATGAATTTGAGAGAGGTTGATTTGCCTGATTCAATTTTATCAATAAAACAAGGTGCTTTTTCAAACTGCCTTAAATTAAAAAAAGTCAAACTACCTAAAAATTTAAAATCTATTTCATCTGGAATATTTGCCAACTGCAAATCACTAAAAGAAATTGAACTTCCAGAAAAGGTGACTTACATAAAAAATACAGCATTTTTAGGTTGCACAAATCTAAACAAAATAAAATTAAATCATGGGTTAAAATTTATTGGTTCTAGAGTATTTTGTGACTGCATAAATCTTGAAGAAATAACTCTTCCAGAAACTATCCAAAATATCGAGGAATATGCATTTAGAAGTTGTATGAATTTGAAAAAAGTTGTTATACCACAGACAATAACATCAATAAGCGAATTTGCTTTTGAAAACTGTCCAAACTTAACAATCTACGGAAAGAAAAATTCGTACGCACATTGGTATGCAAACCAAAACAAAATACCTTTTAGAGTTATGTAAATTTTACAATTTATATTTTAGTTTCCCCAGTCGTAGGAATAAAACCTACCGATTGGGGTGTTTTTATAAAAAATTCATGGCGCAGACGACTTCATTCGTTATTTAAATTAAAAAAGGTGTGAAGCAATATAGAAAATTAGTTTAATCTATATTGCTTTACACCATTAAAAATTTATATATAAATTTTTCGGTAGCTATGTCTATAGCATTTATTTAATTAATGTTTAAAAGTTTCTGCTATAAATGCTTCTATTTCTTGTGCTGTTCCAAGTTCTAACACTTTTTCTGAGAATACTTTCATATCAGCTTGGCTCACAGAGTTTATTAATTTTCTAGCTGGTAATATTGAGATTGGACTCATTGAGAATTCATCAAGACCAAATCCTAATAATATTGGTATCATTCTTTGATCTCCTGCTGCTTCTCCACACATTCCTGCCCATTTACCTTCTTTGTGTGCATTTTCTATAACCATTTTTATTAATCTTAATACTGCTGGATTGAATTGGTTATATAAGTAGCTTATTTTTTGGTTCATTCTGTCTACTGCACAAGTATATTGGATTAAGTCATTTGTTCCTATTGAGAAGAAGTCCACGTGTTTTGCAAGTACGTCTGATATTACTGCTGCTGATGGCACTTCTATCATCATACCAACTTCTACGTCTTTTGAATAAGCTATGTTTTCTTTATCTAACGCTTCTTTTACTTCTTCACATACTGCTTTTGCTTGTAATAATTCTTCTAATGAAGATATCATTGGGAACATTATTCTTAATTTTCCATGAACACTCGCTCTATATAAAGCTCTTAATTGAGTTGTGAATATTTCTTTTCTGTCTAGGCAAAGTCTGATTGCTCTGTATCCTAAGAATGGATTCATCTCTTCATCCATTTCTAAGTAGTCAAGTTTTTTATCTCCACCTATATCTAAAGTTCTTATTACAACTGGTTTTCCGCTCATTCCTTCAAGTACTGCTTTATAAGCTTCGTATTGTTCATCTTCTGTTGGGAAGTCTACTCTGTCCATATATAAGAATTCTGTTCTATAAAGTCCAACACCTTCAGCGTCGTTTTTAATTAAACCATCTACATCGTTTGGAGTTCCTATGTTTCCTGCTAATTCAACATGTTTTCCGTCAGTTGTAACAGAGGGTTGTCCTTTTAATAATTCTAATGATTTTTTATAATCTTCGAATTCTTTTTTCATTTGTGAGTATTTAGCTATTGTTTCTTCGTCTGGATTTACTATTACTTCTCCAGTATCTCCGTTAAATACAACAAAGTCCCCGTCTTTTATTTTTTGTGTAGCATCTGTTAGTCCAACTACTGCAGCAACTTCTAAAGTTCTCGCCATTATAGCTGTATGAGAAGTTCTACCACCGATATCAGTTAAGAATCCTAATACTTTCTTTTTGTCCATTGTAGCTGTATCTGATGGAGTTAAGTCGTGTGCAACTAAAACTACTTCATCTTCTAATGCAGCTAAGTCTACTATTTTTACACCTAGTAAGTGTCTTAATATTCTGTTTGTAACGTCTTTTATGTCAGCCGCTCTCTCTCTCATATATTCGTTGTCCATAGCTTCAAACATTCCAACGAACATCTCTTTTATTTCGTTTAGTGCAAAGTCTGCATTGACATTTTCAGTTTTTACTTTGTCCATTGTAGAGCCTAGTAGTTCAGGATCTTCTAAAACTAATAAGTGTGACTCAAATATTTGTGCCTCTTCTTCACCTAATTCAACTTTTGCTTTATCTCTTACTTTTTCAAGTTCAGTTTTTGATATAGCTACTGCCTCGTTTAATCTAGCTATTTCTGTTTCTACGTCTGATATCGATTTCTTTTCTATGACTAATTCATTATGCTCTAATACTAACGCTTTCCCAAGTACTATACCTGGTGATGCTGCTGTTCCTTTAAACATCTTTTTTACTCCTCCTAAAATATACCCTTACTTCTTTTTATTATTTATTATTTTCCATTTTATTTTAACTTCTTTTAGATAGTTTGCAGTTTGATTTTTAAAAACCTGGGTTTCCCCAGGTTTTATATTGTATGTGGCTTTGGATATTATTCACCAAATCCGCTTTCGATTAATTCTACTAATGCGTCAACTGCTGCTGCATCATCTGCACCTTCAGCTTTAACAACTATTTCTTCACCTTGACCTAAACCTAAGCTCATTATTCCCATGATTGATTTAGCATTTACAGTTTTTCCTTTAGCTAATACTTCTACTGTTGAAGTGAATTCAGATGCTTTTTTAACGAACATCCCTGCTGGTCTAGCATGTAATCCTGTTGCATTTTTTATTACTACTGTTTTTTCCATTTTGTACCTCCTAATTAATACACATAAAAACTTATATAGGCATTTTTCTTAAACTTTGATTTTTAAAATCGTTTAGTAGTTTATTTGTTATCGCCTTTTCATTTTTTTCTTTTTTATTTAACAAAATAATGGATTTATTTTCATTATTTTCATAATCGAAATTAATTGAGTCAATTTGTGAATTGACTGAGTCTATAACCTTTGAAAAATCGTATAAATTCAAAACGTCTATATTATTTTCCTCAAGTTTTCTTTCATATATACTGTAAAAAATATCTTTATATGTAAATTCCTTTTCTAAATGAAACATATCCCCAAGTTGTGGTATGATTTCTTCTAATAAAACTCTTAGGCTTGGTTTTCTCCTTATTTTTAAGATCTTGCATATGTATTCTATCGTTTTTATATCTATGTTACTTATCAAATTAAAGCATGTCTCTTCGTCATATATGAAATCTGCATTAAAGAAATACTTCACCCCATCGTATCTTTTAAATACTTTCATTGTATCCATATATCCAAGTTTGAACAATGTCTCCATATGATCTTTGTCCTTGTTTAGAGAACCTCCCAAAACCATCGAAGGTTTTATCACTGTTAGATTTAAATCTACATATTTTTGCAAACTTTTATCTCCTGCGGCATCATTCGATAATCTAATTACTATTATATCATTATATCCTTTATTCGCCAATAACCCAACTGGCGTATTATCTGATAAAAAGCCATCTAGATAACGTTTATCTTCAAATTTATCTAATTGAAATATAGGTAAGCTAGAACTTGCGATTAAATAATCTACCAATTTCCCCTGCGGTATGTCCTCTTTCATCAAGTGTTGTGGGATGATTTTTTTGTCTAAGTATACTGTTACTAATCCAAAATCTTTTGATGAATTTCTTATTTTTTCTTCGTCTATATTTTCTTTTAGTAAATTTTTAAGAGGAGTTATATCTATTCCTTCGTTTTTTCTAGCTTTATTCATAAGACCTATGACTACATTTATATCTTTTGCCTTAAACTCCACATTTTTATATTTTTCATAGAAGTCTTCTTCTATGTCCATAAAACTTTTATAATCCCTATTTAACCAGATGTCTTTCATTATTTCATAGTCCCCCTGGACTATAAATGCTGCATTTAATGCCCCAATTGAAGTTCCAACTACCCCGTCGAACTCGACACCTAATTCTTTTAAAGCTTTATAAGCCCCTAATTGGTAAGCACCTTTAGTGCCTCCCCCTTCTAATACTAAACCTTTCATTTACATCACCTAATTTTTAAGTTTTAATCCAAATTAGTGTCATGATTTAAATTTAAAGATTTTTTAATTATTTCCTCTATTATATTTTCTATGAAATCGATTTTATTTTCAAGGTAATGTTTTTCTTTTAAGAGCGAAATATTTTTGTCTTGTATTTCCATAACGTTTTCACAAGTTGTTATTTTAGTTAAATCGCTTGAAATTACTAATTTTTTTGAAGTACTTTCTAATTCATTTATTATAGATAGTTTTTTTCTTGAGAGGAATATTATTTCTTTTGATAATGACTCTATTTTTTTGTAATTTTCATCTTTAAAAATCTTTAATTTCATAACTCTATTCGGATAATAATCGAATATTTTTTTGCCCATTTCTTTACCTATTATCTTAAAATATTTATCGTATACTTTTGAATTTAATAGCCCGACTAAGTATTCATATGAAAATTCATCTTTGTATTTTTCTTTTATAAAAAATGAATACACATCTGCACTTCCATAGCTATTATCAAAGTCTATCGCAAATCTGTTGTTTCTAGACTTATATGGATACATTATTTTTGTCTGCTCAAATAGGGATTTTTCTCTTCCCCACTGAAGTTCGTACCATTTTCGGCTATTTCGTATACATTCTCTCCTGTTTTGGAGCTTTTGTTTATATGGCATAAAGTAATTATCTATAACAAATGGATGGTCCTGTTCTGTTTTTATGTCGTTTGAATATATCAATTTATAATTTGAATTATCAATTATGTACTTTTCGACATTTGTATTTTTAATCCAGTTTTTTAGTAGATTTTTGTCTATTTTGCTTATATTTTTGTCGTCTTTATTTACGACGAATGCCTTGTCGCAACCTGTGATTATCCCCTGAAAACTCTCACCTATTTCATCTAAAAAATATTGACACTTATTTTGGATTTTGTTATAAAATTCGAATTCTACCTGGTCTAGCATTAACCAATCTTCCCCAAGTGACTCGATATTTACCATGATTTTTTTAAAATTATCTTGTTTTAAATATAATCCTAAGTTGTCTATTTTCTTTATATTGATATTTTCATCTATTATTTTATAGTATTGTATGTATTTATCTTTTTTATTTTTATGCTCAAACACTACGATACAACTTGCAATTCCTAGGCTTGAAAATAAATTCGCACCTAGAAAGTCAACTATATTGTCTATCTTGGCATTGTCTATCATGTATTTTCTAAGATACTTTCCAGATGGACTTTGCATAAAATACCTCGGTGTAATAATCCCTGATTTTCCATCTTCTTTTAATAAATCCAGTATTCTTTTATAAAAGCAAAAATAAAGATCCCCTTTGTTTTTATATACATCACCAAATTCCTTGTATAAAAATTTTTTATATTCGTTGTCTAAAAGCTTTTGACCAATGTATGGCGGGTTGCCGACAATATAGTCAAACTTTTTTATAGAAAAGACTTCGCATAAGTCTGTTTTTAAGCTGTCAGCACAAAGTATATTGAGATTTTTCTCGTATTTATCAAATAAAATCTCGTCTAGCTCGTCCTCACTAATTAGAAATTTATCTTTATAAATTTCGCTAAGCTCATCTTTTAAAATATTCATAATTTGTCTTTTAAATATAAATAATGCATCTTCGTCTGTGTCTACTGCAAAAATGCAGTTTTTTATAATATGCAGACTTATATCTTCTGATGAAATAAAATCTCTTCCATATTTCACCCTTAAATTATCTATATTTTCCAAAAACTTTTTGTGAAGTATTTCATATGCACTTATTAAGAAATTTCCACAGCCACAACACATATCGAGCACCTTTGGATACGGCTCATCTACTACATCGTGTTTTTGTATTGTCTGCTCTAATATATACTCCACAACAACGTATGGCGTATAATAAATCCCCTGATTTTTTCTCTTTTTAATATCTAAATTATTCTCATACCTCTTTGAAACTTCAAAACTTTCTTCCATAGTCGCCCCCCATCAAATAAATTTAAACGAAATCACTACTACTTAAACTAAAAGTTAGTCCTGTAAATAATTATATAGTTATATTTTGATTTCTGCATGTAAAAAAGCCAAATTTAGATTGATTTTTATCTAAATTTGGCTTTAGAGTATTGCCAATTTTATTTGCCTTTGTATTTAAGCTAGTTAATTATATCTGGTTATACATACTCTTCCCTAGGATTTCTTCAAACTTGTCGTATGCATTGTGAACAAGCATGTGATAAAGTGTTCTCAATAAGTCTATCGCTACGTCTCCGTTGAAGTCTTGTGATAGTGAGACATAAGGAATTTGGACTAAAAGCTCGTCATTTCTGTTTAGTACAAATTTTTCTACATTATGTATACCGTTTAATTCATTTATTAATTTAATTATTATGTCTTTTTTGGACTCGTCTGCTACTTTTCCGAAAAATATCGTGATTGTAGTGTAGGCAGATTCGTCTAGTATTATGCCTAATAAAAATTTGTTGTTTTTGTATTGTTGTAGTGATCTGAAAAACACCATTTTTTCGTTTTTCACCACATCAAAAATCTGCGACATTTGATTTTTTCTCAAAGATTCTTCAATTAAAATTTTCTTTATTTCTAAATCAGCCATATCTGCACTTCCTTTTTTATTTTTTGGCATCTATATAAGTTAATATCCCTTGTGCTATACCTTTCGCTAATTCATTTTGGTAATTTTCATCTTTTAAATTTTTCTCCTCACCAGAGTTACTTAAAAATCCACATTGAATATATATAGAAGGCATACTGTTATCTCTCAATACACTCATATTGTATGTATTTGTTCCTCTGTTTTCGGCTTTTACAAACGCTACTATAGAAGTTTGCATAAGACTTGCAAAGTCAGCCGAGCCATTTTTGGAATCTTTGTGGTATATAGTTTCTATTCCTGTGGCTTTTCCTGTAGTCTCAGCAGCCATATGGATAGATACAAATACCTCAGCATTTTGGCTTTCTGCTAGAGATTTTCTTTCGTCTGGGCTCATGTAGACATCATCTTGTCTAGATAGTATTACGTTGATATCTTGTTGTTTGTTTAACTCTTTTGCTACTTTTTTTGCAATTTCTAAGTTTAGTTCTTTTTCTTTTATTTTGTCATTTGTTATATATCCTGTTTCGTTTCCGCCACAACCGGCATCTATAAATACGTTGTGTCTAACTTGTAGAGTTGCTTCTTTTTCGTCACCTACGTCGTATTGCTCGTCGGTGTTTACGTTTGAAGTGTCGATAGCTCCACCTGTCAGAGAATTTTTTAGTGATATTACATTTGGCCAAATAGTACTTACGAAATTGTATGTTTTCTTTCCTATAAATCCTACAACAGAAATCACTATGATTAACCCTACTAAAACTATTAGTTGTTTTTTCCTTTTAGTTGATGATTTTTTTCTATGTAAACCTTTTTGTTTTTTGTTTTTTCGCGGTTGTGTAGGCCTTTGTGCCGTCTTTGTCTGCGGTCTTCTATTTTGAGTATTTGCTTTATTACCTTGATTTGAGGTAGTTCTTGGATTATTTGTTCTTTTCTTAGTCACTGAATTCACCTTTCCATTTTAGGTTAAATTTATATGCCCTAAATTAAGTCAATTCTGAGCATATTTTACATTATATATTATAAGGTAATTTTATCATTAAGAAAGGCTTTTTTCAAATATTATTAACAATTTAATCCTCTTTTACTCATAATATCCTAAAATTTTTATATATCGCTTTTCACCTTGTTTTTGACTAAGAGGAAAGTTGTATAAATCATATGTGTGTTGGCATACTAAGTAGTCGATTAAATACCCTCCATCTAAAATAACATCTGTGATTATCATGTTGTGATATGCTAAGTCATTTTCGTATATAAGTTGTACAATATCTCCTATTTGCAATTCGTTATATGATACTTCCACAGCATATATCCCAAAGTTTTGGGTGTCTTTTGTGTTGTTTTTTGTGATGTATTTGTAAAAAGGCTCGGCGGCTGTCCATGTAGGAGTTCTGTTCATATCGCTATACCAATACCACTGTTTTAATATATCATTTCCATGATGATCAAAAGGTATACCTCCTTCGTGTAGACATTGTGACACAAAATTAGTACAGTCCCCTCCCCATTTTTCATAATCTTTGTAGTTTGGGTTTCTGTCTTGTGCCCAATCAGTAGCGTATTTCACCGCCAATTCTCTATTATATCGGACAAACATTTTTTTCACTTCCTCAAAATTTAATATAAAAATATATTTTTCAAAGCATAATCGCTTAGAATATTCTTTATTTTTTTAAATGATATTGTAAATTCAATTAGATTGCAGACTTGACTTGTTAATTCAAAACTCGATATGCAGATTACTAAATCTCTACCATTAAAATAGAAAACTGGATCTTCACATATATAGATAGATTCCATCATCAACTCATATAAATCATAAGTTATGTGGCTTGTATAATTATCCAAAATCTCGTAAATCTCTTCCATTATATAACTTTGGATTATTTTTTCATAATCAACATCTTCTTTAAAAATATCTTCTAAGGTAATTTTTTTCATTAAATCAAAATCGTAATTGTAGCTGTAGATATTGCTTATGTCAGTGAGTCCAATAATTTGAGAAAACTCCATAGGAATGCTGACAATATTTCCTCTATTAAATGCAACGTTGTATTCCGAAATGACATTTATATTTCTAATTATTATTTCATCACAATAAGTGTAGATAACCACTTCTTCAAAAATGCTTACCTCGTTTAATATTGATTTATTTACCTCTTGTGCAAATTGTTGAATCTCTTCGCCTTCATCATCCACCTCGATTTTCGGATAATTTAAGAAAAACCTCATATTTTTTACCTTTTTATCTATTAATCCGCTCATAATATTTACCATACCAATTTCCTCCAATTTCCTCTGTGATAGTAAATTTTATGAATCAGAAACATAGTATATTCTATAAAACGCAAAAAAGACCACGTAAAACTACTATTCTTTTTATTTCGAATAGAATTTTTGTGGTCTTCTTCACAATATAATTATTTAATGTAAAAAATATTTATTATCCGATTATTCTTCTAGCTGTTACGTATCCTTTTACGTAATATGAAGAATATAAGTTTTCATATTTAACGCTTTTACCAGGACTTGGAGCATGGATAAATTGTCCATTTCCAACATACATACCAACGTGGCGTATTCTGTTTGTTCCACTGTTGAAGAATACTAAGTCTCCTGGTTGTAAGTTGCTTTTACTTACATATCTTCCGTTTGATGCTTGACCAACAGAAGTTCTGTTAAGAGTTATTCCAGCTGCATTTTTGTAGCAGTAGTACATAAGACCTGAACAGTCAAAAGAGTTAGGTCCAGCAGCTCCATAAACATATGGTTTACCAACTTGTCTTTTTACCATATTTAAAACAGCTTGGATTTTTGCATTTGAACTTGTTCCTATATTTGTGTCTCCTGATGTACTTCCAGATGTACTTCCTGAAGTTATACTAGATGAACTTCCTGCTGTTATTGTTAAGTAACTTCCACTAACGCATCCTGTTGTTCCATTAGCTAATTTAACTTCATACCAACCATTGCTGTATTGTTTTAGTATTCCTACTACATTTCCTTTTTTAACACTAGATTTCGCGCTGTAAGATGTAGATGGTCCACTTCTAACGTTTAATGATGTCGCATTAACTTTACCAACTTTAGTTATAGTTGAGTAACTTTGTACTACATAAACACCACTTTGTGTATTTGTGTTTGTGTTAGTATTGTTATTAGTTGTTCCACTATTAGTACTTCCTGTTACTTTTACATAAGTTGGTGAAACATATCCTGTTTTTCCTGTAGCAGTTGTAACTTTGTGCCAACCTGTGCTAGCAGTTTCATGTATAGTAACGTTGTGTCCTTTTGATAAAGTTGTTACTATAGAGTATGCTGTGCTTGGTCCAGATCTAACATTTAGTGATGATGCAGTAACTGTAGCAGTTTTTTTAGCAGTTGCTGTAGTTGTGTTATTGCTTCCAGTATTTTCAGATACTTTCCCATCAACTTTTATGTATTTGTTGCTTGCATATCCAACTACTCCTGCTGAAGTTTTTATTTTGTACCAGCCAGTAGCGCTATCAGTATCAGTTATAGTAACTGATTGGCCATTTTTTAAAGCTCCTACGATTGAGTAAGAAGTAGATGGTCCTTTTCTAATATTTAAAGAACTTGCTGTAACTGTTCCTGTTTTTGATGATATTGTTTGAGTTTTATATAATGAAGTTGTATCTGTATTTTCGTTTTTTGCTGCGTCTGCTGTTGTTGTTTGCCCAGCTAAAGAAACAGATGTTGCAACCATTCCTAGAGCTAATGCTTTTGATAGTGTCGTTTTTGTTTTCTTTTCAGTAAACATGATTTGTGACACTCACCCCCTAATATTATAAATTTTATTTCCTATTTATTCTAACATACTTCAAAACTTTTTTCTACAAAGCCAGGTAATTTATAGTTAGTTTTTGGCTTTTTTGGTAAAATTTTTTACATGTTTTATTCTACTTTTTCTTTTTAATTTAAAGTAGAAACCAAATTTATTCGATTTTAAATTTATTTTAAGTTAAATTCATTTTATTTTTTAATAAATTTACATACACAAATTTAAAACTAAGTTTTTGGCTGTTTAGGGGTATGATTCTTACTTTTCCAAATCAAAATTGTTACTATCAAAGTAATTTATTAAAACTAATATAGTTTATCTAGAGAAGAAGTTTTTTATACTTCCTTCTAAAACTTTAATTTCTTCTACTTTAAATAATTTTATACAAATTGCATATACTACAACTCCTAATAAAATCGCTCCACCTAAAGACGCACATTCTCCTATAAACGATAATCCTAACATTGAAACTAAAGCGTCGTAAGTAAATAATACTACTATCGACATAGCAATTGATGCAATTATAGATTTTATAAGAACTTGTGCTACTGCTCTACCATTAAATGAGCCTACCTTTTTTCTAAGGCTGAAGAACATCAGAACTACTGTAACCATGTATGAGATACTTGTCGCCATAGCAAGCCCCATATAACTAAATGGTTTTATAAATAATAAGTCTAGTATTATATTTATAATTACAGCGATTGATGAATTTATCATTGGTGTTTTTGTGTCTCCCAATGAGTAAAACCCTCTGCTCAGTATTTCTTTTACTGCATATCCGATTATACCTATTGCATAAAATCTAAGTGCGTTTGAAGTCATAAGAGTTGATTCGTGGCTGAAACTTCCTCTTTCTAATAAAACTCTTACGATCGGCTCTGCTAATAATATCGCTCCGAATACTATCGGTACAACGACTAAAATTATGCAGTTACTCGATTTAACCATTATCTTTTTGAAGTTTGTTATGTCTTTTTCGTTTACAAACTGAGATAATTTCGGATAAATAACAGTAATTAAAGATGTTACGAAAATAGCAACGACAAAGTCGTTAAGTCTTGATGCGTAGTTAAGAGCTGATAATTTACCATCACCTAAAGTACTCGCAAGCGCCTTATCGACATATACATTAAGCTGACTCATCGCAACCCCCATCATCATAGGTATACTTAATTTAATCATTTTGATGATGGATTCGTCTTTTATATTCATATAAAAGCTGTATTTATATCCTCTTTTATACATGCAAGGAAGTAGTATGATAACTTGGACAAAAAGACCTACTAATGCTCCAATCGCCAAGTAATAACTTCCGTATTTTACACTTATAAATATCGCGCCTATTATGATTAAGTTGTAGACAACGCCTACAATTGACGCTGGCAAATAGCTGTCCTTCACTTGTAAGAAGGATGACTGAATCTTGTTTAAAGATAAGAATAATACACCAAACATCATAATACGCAAGAATTTTACTGCTAGTGCGAATTTTTCTCCAGTAAATCCAATCGCAAAGATTTTGATTATTTCGGATGCAAAAATTATTCCTAAGATCGAAACTATTATTGAAAATACTGATAAAATATTTAGTATATTATTTGTAAATTTAAGCGATTCCTCTTCGCCGAGACGCTCTTTTGTGTCGTAGTACATCGGTATGTACATCATGTAAATTACAGAACCGACAATAGATATAATAAGCCCTGGGATATTTAGAGTAAGTACAAATACGTCCGCAACCATACTTGTTCCGTAGAAATTCGCAAGTATTGTCTCTCTTAGAAATCCAAGCACTCTAGATAACAAAGTCGCCACCATAATTATAACTGCATTCTTCGCAGTCCTAGACATCAGCCCCACCTCCTAATAATGTTTGTTTTAAATTTATAATTTAGCAAATTAATATTAAGTTAATTTAAACAAATAAAGGGGATATAAAAATCTCTAAGTATTTTTATATCCCCCACTTATGTTTATAAGTTATAATCAGCTTATTTTATAAATTTTACTAAACCTGTTTCATAGCTTATAATCAGTTTATTTGATAATTTGTGACTTACTTGCTAATTTATTTTATAAAATTATTTGCTAGCTTGTAAATCGCTGTATTTGAAATCTTGTGTCGAACTAAGTACTACACTATTACGTCCAATTTGTTTTATTGATATTGTGTCTAATTTGTCTATTTTATCGACTTCTAAAGTGTTTTCGTCTATGAATTTTTTATCAACTTGTTTGTCGTTTAGGTAAACTCTACTGTTTGTAGTAAAGTTTTCTCCATGTATAATCATTTTATTTCCTTTAGTTTCGATATTGTTGATTACGATCTCTTCTACTCCCATTTTAAGAGTGTTTTTCTTTGCTTTTTCGTCATCATTTATGTAGTATGATTTTCCGAATAAAACATCGTATTCTATAAGGTCTTGCATTTTTGAGAATTCTGGATCATCTTTCATATATGTGTTGAATCTCTCCATTGGACCGTATTTTAATCCTGCTTCTTTAAACATTAATGAACTTAATTCATAAGATTCTATTTCATCTATATCGTATTTTTCTATGTCGAAGTTAGCATAAAATGCAAATGGGGCTTTGTATTTATCTAAATAAAAATCGTCATCTTCAAATATTTTAAGTTTTGGCATATGGTCAGAGTAGAATAAGATTATTGTGTCTTCGTCTCTTTTATTTACCATATCTACTAGTTCTCCAATAAAGTCGTCAGTTCCTTTTATTTGGTTGACATAGTAGTACATTTGGTTTAGAACTTTTTGGTCTAATGTACCTGATACTTTTATTGGGAAGTCGTAGTTTTCAGCGTCTGTAGGATAACTACTGTGACCTTGAACGCTGACTGTATATACTAAGTCTGAGTCTTTTGTAGAATCTAATGCCTTTTCGATATATTTAGTTAAGATTACGTCTTTTACCCATTCTCTTTCGTTTAATTCGTAGTTGCTCATGTATTCTTTTGATGTAAAATCGTCAAATCCAAGTTTTGCATAAGCGTTGTTTCTTCCGTAGAAGTTACCTTGGAAGTTGTGGACTGCATGAGCTTTATATCCTTCTGATTTTAGTGTTGTTGCTACAGAGTTATAGTATTTACTCTTAAGTATTGTGTTGTATGGGATTTCTCCAGGTGTAAGGTAGTCGATGTTGTTTCCTGTCATAACTTCAAACTCTGTTCTTACTGTTCCTCCTCCTGTTGTCGGAGCACTTGCCATCCCATGAGTAAATGTCTGTGTTAACTTTCTGAAGTTTGGTATTGGGTCTTCGCTGTATTTGATTCCCTTTACTTCAGTAGGATCCATAAACGCCTCAAGCTGAACAAATAGTATGTTTGGCTTTTTGTTGTTTAGTGTTCTGTTGTCGCTTGCTTCAGCCTTGTCCACCTTGTCTTTAATTTCTTGTATCTTAGCTTGTGAGTAGTCGTTTGGTTTTTTTCTGATGTATTTAACGCATGACTCTACAGTTGAATAAGTCAGACCGTTGCATTTATATGATGCAGGTATGTCCCATCTTTTAAATTGCATTATATTTTTTGATTGTTGAGATCTTACTGTTGAGAAAAATCCTATTGATACTATAAATATAAGTACAAAGTTGATTAATTTAAATCTTTTTGTATCACAGTCTAATTTATATAAAAATACTGCAACTGCTATTAAGAATGCTAAACATATCACTGCTATTATTATCATAGTTTTGTTTATGTATTTATCAGCTATTTCCATAGCTTCTCCAATAGAGTATAAATCAGAGAAAGTAAGCGGGATACCTCTAACTTTCATTAAGAAGAAAGTCGTAATTGCTACTCCTAATATTACCATAAAGGAAATAAAATATACCATATATTTTCTTTTTACTAAGAAGAATATAGATGTCAACATAAGTATTAGAAGATAATTAGCCAAAACTACTCCTGGCTTTTCTTTTATCAATGTTATTACATCTTCAAAACTGCCTCTTAGTAGAAATTCAGTTGCAAATACTAGTACTAATCCTCCGATTAACCATAATAAAATTTGATGTATTGTCCTTTTGTCTAACTTAAATATTTCGTTTAATTTCTTCACAACATTCCCCCCTAAATTGAAATTGTCTTATTTTTATACTCAATACATTGAAATAGTTCGTGTTACTTAATTTATTATAGAACAATAAATTTTAAATTTCAATTAAGTAGGGCGGATAAAACCTTACAATTTACTTACAATTAAAAAAATACTGCCTAATGTAGGTTTGTTTTACGTTAAGCAGTATTTATAACAAAAATAATTATATTCGTATTTTAAAGCATAAACTACAATCCTTTGCTCGGTTTGTAATTTTACTTTTCATTTGTTCTATTTTAGTTTGCGATTTCGCTTTGCATTTGTTCTACGTTTTCTTGTTGTGAAGAATTATCTTCTTTTGAAGAGTTATCTTCATTTTTCACATCGCCATTTGTATTATCTTGATTTGGCGTATTGTCTTCTTTATTTTGATTATTATCTTGGCTTGGTTGGTTATTTTCTGGTTTAGTAGTGTTTTGACCTGGTTTATTAGTAGAATTATTTTCTGCACCTTGGATTAATACTCCATTTGCATCAAATTCATATACAACACCGTCAATTGTTTGTTTTCCAGTAACCATAACACCATCGTCACCTAGATAGTATTTTTTGTTTCCAATTTGAGCCCAGCCAGTGCATAACTTACCAGTTTTCTTGCCGAAGTAGTATTTATGTTGACCGATTGTTTGCCATCCTGTACGTCTAACTCCATCTGTACCTAGATAGTATTTTTCTCCGTCTACTATAACCCAGCCAGTTTGTTTAGCACCATTTGAACCTAAGTAATAAGTCTTGCCACCTATCTTGCTCCATCCTGTATATAATTTACCTGATGTTTTGCTGAAGTAGTAAGTGTTTGAACCGATTTGGCTCCATCCTGTATATAATTTTCCGGTAGTTGTTCCGAAATAGTACTTCTTGCCGTCAATTGTTTGCCATCCAGTTACTTTTACTCCGTTTGTGCCGAAGTAGTATTTACTTCCATTGATGTTTGCCCAACCTTTATATAATTTTCCTGTAGTTGCTCCGAAATAATATTTATTTCCATCGATTGTTTGCCATCCTTTAGCTAATGTACCATCTGGATTTTTATAATATGTTTTCTTGTTTTCTGTGTACCAAGTAGCTTTTAATGTTCCCATATTATAGTATTTCATTATATAATTATCTGATTCACTAGTATTTTTGATTAATACTGTTGTTCCAACTGGGACTTGGTCAAATAACCACTCAACCTCGCTATTGTGCATTCTTACACATCCTCCAGTTATATTTTTACCTATTGATGATTCATTATTATTCCCATGAATAGCGTAAGTAGTTCCATAAGTTCCGTTGATATTTAGCCCCATCCATCTTTTTCCTAAAGGATTATTTGGTGCTCCCCCTGGAATATGAGTTTGATAATATGGTCTGTTTTTTATTTTATTTACTATTGTTGTTTTACATTGTGGTGTCGGAGTGCTAAGTTTTCCTGTAGAACATCTAAATGATCTTACTAGAGTATAATTAACGTAATAATTCAACGTATTTTTCTTTGAATTTACAACTATAAGATATTTTGATTCTGCACTACTTATTGGTGCTGTACCAACTAATATAACTACTACTGTAAAAAGTACAATGAAAATTTTCTTGAATGCTTTCTTCATACTCTTACCCCCTCTCTACAAATATATTAGCACCTTTTACCATATTTTACCTTATTTTTCTTTGCGAAAATAGGTTAAGATTTTGTTACCATTTTTTGTTATATTATGTGATAAGAGATTAATGAAACTATAATTCCCGATAAGCAGTTTCCTATGAAAACACCTGCAAACGCCTCTACTATCCTCATTCTAAGAATTGATGCAATCGCCGCAGCCGTCCAAGTCCCCGTTGTTGGAAGTGGTATCCCGACAAATAATATTATTCCAAGCAAAGATGCTGCCTTCATTTTTTTCATACTATTTTCTATTTTTTGATCTATTTTATTTAACAATTTTACGAAAATTTTTTTATCCCTCATAAATTGTACAATATGCCTATAAGTCAAGACTAAAGGCACCGAAACTAATGTCGATCCAGCAACACTCGCTATATAAACCCCAATTGGATTTAAATCTAGCGCCATCCCAATCGGTATAGCTCCTCTAAGCTCTGTTACTGGTATCATTGATAAAATTAAAATTCTTAAATACTCCACGTTTCCTCCTATTGTAGCTAAAAATTTTTATTATAAACGCAAATTGACTAAAAGCCATATATATTATATATCATACTTTTAGTCAATTTTTTATTAATTATATTATAAAGCTTTCTTAAATTTTCTTAATTTATCGATTATAAATTTACTGTTTAATTTATTAATTATAAAATTATTATATCTATTATACATAAAATCATTATATTTATTTAATCACGAAATTACTGCTTAATTTATTGATTCTGAAATAATTATATATATTAGATATAATTTCATTATGTTTATTGTTTATAAAATTATTGTGTATATTAGAATTTTTATTTTGCAGTTTGAAGTTTTTTATCTTTATATCCGTTTGGATTTTTACTTTGCCAGTTCCAAGAATCTCTGCACATCTTGTTTACATCGTATTTTGCAACCCAACCTAATTCTTCTTTAGCCTTTGTCGGATCAGCATAACACATAGCTATATCTCCAGGTCTTCTATCTACTATTTTATATGGAATTTGTACATTACTTGCTTTTTCAAACGCCTTTACTAAATCTAAAACGCTGTATCCTGTTCCTGTTCCAAGATTGTATGTAACTAATCCTGTCTTTTGGTTTAATTTTTCAAGTGCCTTGACATGGCCATTTGCTAAATCGACAACATGAATATAATCTCTTACACCAGTTCCGTCGTGTGTATCATAATCATTTCCAAACACACTAAGTTGATTTAACTGACCAACTGCTACCTTGGTTATATAAGGCATTAAATTATTTGGAATTCCATTTGGTTCCTCTCCTATAAGACCGCTTTCATGTGCGCCAATTGGATTGAAATATCTAAGTATTGCAACATTAAAATCTTTATTAGCATTGCAGATATCTCTAAGAATCTCTTCTATCATTAATTTTGTTGTTCCATAAGGATTTGTTGTTGAAAGTGGAAAATCTTCCTTTATTGGACAAGTTTTTGGATTGCCATAAACAGTTGCAGATGAGCTAAATACAAATTTATCTACCCCAAACTCCCTCATTAATTTTAATACTGTTAAAGTATTTGTAAGATTGTTATCGTAATAATCTAGTGGCTTTTGGACAGATTCACCAACTGCCTTAAGCGCTGCAAAATGTATTACTGCGTCGATTTTATTCTCCTCAAATACTACTTTAAGTTTTTCGCTATCTCTCGTGTCGATTTCATAAAATTTTACGCGTTTTCCCGTAATCTCCTCAATTCTATCCAATACAATAGAACTACTATTGCATAAATTATCTACAATAACTACTTCATACCCAGCATTGATTAATTCTATGACAGTGTGGCTTCCTATGTAACCAGCACCCCCAGTAACTAAAATATTCATTTGTCTTCCCCCCAATGGACTTTATACAGTCAGATTTATAATTACCCCTTTTGCATAAAAGTATCACAGTTGGTATGAAACCGCAATAAATTAGATTACTAAATATCTAAACGTGGGTTATGATGTAGTTTTGTGTTACAAAATACTATTTTTTGCACAAAAAAACTGCAATTATTAAAATTGCAGTTTTACATTCATGGTTAATTAAGCAAATCTATAAGCGGAGTTCTGTATTTGATAATCATCTTTCTAGGCTTATTGTCACCAATAAGCTCGAGCGGCCTACCTACCGGAGGATGCGAGCAACATCCCTTATGCCCTATCTTGGCCTTGCTCCAGGTGGGGTTTACACGGCTCAGCTAGTCACCTAGCTGACGGTGAGCTCTTACCTCGCCTTTTCATCCTTACCACATAAAGTGGCGGTTATTTTCTGTTGCACTTTCCTTAGGATCACTCCCACTAGGCGTTACCTAGCACCCTGCTCTATGGAGCTCCGACTTTCCTCACGCAGCTTGCGCTGCCCGCGATTATCTGGTCTACTTAATCGAATCCTATATTAACACATTTGTTTATTTATGTCAAGCATATATTTGAATTTTAATTATATTTATTCTAAATTATATACTTATATTTAATATTTTTTAGCCTAAGTATAAATAGATTTTTTATTTTGCTTAAATTATTTTATATAGATATATATACTTATCTATAAAAGTTTTGTGTTAAGTACATGCTTGAGCTTCCACCGAATACAACGCCGACACCTATGTATCTATAGTTTCCCAATATATTCACTCTGTGCCCTTCTGAATTCATAAGTGCATAGTGGGCGAAGATTGCGCTAGTTTGTCCAGCTGCGATATTTTCTGCGGCACCTTGATAGTTGATTCCATATTGAATCATCCTATCAAATGGACTTTGATTTTTTAAATTAGTATGTGAAAAATAGTCTTGGTCTCTCATGTCTTTGCTGTGAGCGCGAGCACACAAAGTAGCGTTTTCATCATATGAAAGCATATTTAGTCCTCGTCTGCTTCTTTCCTCATTTATCAAATATCTGTTTATATTTTCAAAACTAGTAGTAACAGACTCATCAGATGTATAAATTTCAGCCATATTTTCTTCTGTCTTTTTGCCTATAATTTGTATTCCTACTACTTTATTATCTTCAAATGAATCGTAAAAAACTGTTATATAACTTGATTTTGTCTTAATCAAATTATAATATTTTTCATTCAAGATATATCTAGTGTTTTTTATTCGTCTATAATCAAGTAATTTATGCTCACTTTTCACTTTACTTTCCACGTCACCTAGTTTTATACCATTAGATTCACACGAATTCATCGTATTACTAAATAATGCTACGACTTTATTTTTAGAAATTCCTATCATACAGAACTTATCTATATCTTGATTGTATACATACCATTTAAAACCATACTCGCTACCTTCTTTTTTATTTGGCTCCCCCATTTTAGATATTACATTTTTAACACTTTCTCCTAGCTTTATTGTCGAGTAATTATCAAATGAAACTGAACCATTATAATCTGATACACTTTCCTCTACATTATTTTCATCACCAATAGCAGAATTATTTATGTATTCATCTTCATTATCTATTTTATTTATTATATTGTTTACATTTCCTTGCACATAACTTATTAAATTATTAGATATATCTTTTAATGGCGATCTAAATATAAATACTATTATTAAAATAGTAAAAACGTTAAAAAATTTTTTCACAGCAACCCCTCCTAATCAATCTACAGATTATAACTTGCACTCTTGAATATTATATTAATCAAATTTGACACTAAAATAAAATAACCTCTATTAAAAATTCGATATAATTATCTTTATAGCCACCTTAAAATGTCAAACATCTACAATAAATTCATAAATACAACTAATATCAAGTTACTAATATACAAAACTACAGTATTTATAGACTTTATATAAAAAAATAGTACTCCACATCAAAATAGTTGAAATGAAGTACTATATATATTCATATTAATAGAATCTATCTTCCTCCTGTAAGAATTTCATAGAATCTATACATAAATCTTCTTAAGAACATAGCCACAAGTACACATACAGTTATTGTTATAACTGGAGCTACGAAGAAGATTATTAAGCTGCTCATATTACTCATAGGCATAACTTTAAACCATATCTTTTTAAGGATAGATTGGAATGGTATGTGGAAGAAGTATATAAATATTCCGTATTTAGCCATTTTGAATTTCTTATTTTTTATGTTGTCTATTCTATCGTATAATAACCACATAAACGGAACACCAAATAAGATTACTACGTTCTCTGCTAAATCTAATAATGGTAAATCTGTGTACATAAGGGCTGCCCTAACTGCACACGCTAATATATATATAATTCCTATTACTACAACTTGATTTTCTGTTACTGATTTAAAGCGTAAGTCTACTTTATTTATTGCAAGAGCTGCCCCTATTCCAAATAACATGAATGGATAATTAAATATTTGTAATATCCATACTCCTCCAAACATCTCTGATATTGGATATAAGAACCAAATTACAACAAATATAGGTAGTGATTTTTTGCCTAATGATTTAATTATATAGTAGAACACTGGTGTTAATAATACATCTAACATCAATGATCTTATATACCAAAATTGGTATGGTAGTGGATATACGTATGTATTTACGAATAATTCCTTTAAAGTATAGTCTGTTATTATTCTGTCTGAGAATAAAGCCCTACCAGCAGGTACTAATTCTACTAAGTATAGTATAACTAACCAACCTGTACACCAAATTACATATGGTATAAATAAACTATGGAATCTGCTTTTAAATTTGTATTTCCATTTTTCCATAGTAGGCGTGAAATTGTAGAAGAATAAGTATCCTGATATTAAGAAGAATACAGGAACGGCAATTCTGACAATCCCTTGACCTATAAAGTTTTGTATTATTGAATTTGCGCTTATTACGTCTTTTGCCGATTCAAGATTGTTTGAATGTAGTAAAACTACAAAAAACGTCATGAATAACGACACATTTTTTATCTTATTACTGATATATTTATCCATTCTGCGTTTTACCTCTTCCCTCTTTTATTTATTATTTTTAGTCAAAATCTAGATTAAAAATACCATATTTCCAGTATATTTTCAACTTACAACAATATTACATTTTTCTTAAATTTACTATTTTCGACTTTATTTTATGATTTTATATTCTTTTAATAGCTCTATTCTCTGTTTTCCCAATTCCATAGTATTTATATAAGATGTTGTGTTGTTTTTATTTTTCTTTAAATAAGATAAAATTCTTTGTGTCCAAGCGATAGGAAGAAGAATCGGATGTTTTTGTAAATATGTATAACTTCCCTTTAAATAGTCTACATTTGGGAATATCGCCTTAAATCTATTTGTGTTATTTTGCCCTTCGACTGCATTTAAAGTCATGAGCGCTGTATGTTTTCTCTCTTTTGTACTTCCGCCAAAGACTCCTGCATTTAATATGTCGTTAATTAAATCATAGCTATTTATGTAGTAGTCCTTAGAATTTATAATTATGTTAAAATCTCTAACCCCTTCAGGATATATAGCTTTAGTATAATCAAATCCGAGATATTTTAAACTTATATCGATTAAATTTAGTGCAAAAGTATCGTAATTTAAGATTTTTAAATCACTCCAGAACTTTTCCCAATTTATAAATTGATTATAAGTTTCTATGTATTTGGAGAAATCGGCAACTTGCCTTATGCCGAAACCTCCATGTAAAAAGTGTTTCATATTGTGAAATACAATATATATAAGATGTTGCTCATGTGATAAAGTTTTGATATCAATGCCGTCTATGTTTATATTTATACTATTTTCAAATATATTTTCAAATACTTTATTTAGATGTCCATAAGCCTTTGATTCAACAGGAAAAAGGCTTGTACTGACTTCTATACAAAGGCCTGTTTTTTTACAGAAATACGCACACTCATTTCCCTCTTTTTCAATAAATTCAAGCCCCTCATTACATAAAATTTCTTTAATCTTTTCGTAGTCTTCTTGCTTTACTAATATATCTTCATCCGACGACATCCTATCATCTGGATTATTGTACATATTTCTAAAAATTATACCTTTAAATATAATTGTTTCTATATTTTCTTTCTGTAAAATTTTATAAAGTTCTAAAAACCTATTGCTGCGTTGAATTTGAGATACAACTAACCTAAGAGCAACTTGCTTAAACATTCTTTTAAACTCTTCATCAGCATTTTTAAAACACTCTTGATTATATAAAGCACTGTATATCATAGGCAAAACGTGATGAATTTCAGATAAACGATAAATCTGTTTCAAATCTTGTGAATCAATATATCCCCCTTCATAAGTACCATTATTTAATGATGACTTTAATAAGTCTAAAAACTGTAAATTAAACTTCTCCATATTTCCCCCTTTTATTATTAATATTGTATAGAGTTATTTTTTATATTTAGTTAGCAAAATCTTTTTAATTACTACATTAATTATAATTTATCTACATCTTTTGAGCTATCTAAACAGTATATTTTTTATAATTTCTTGTATATTTTCCATATTTCTTTTAATTTTACATATTGAACCAATTTAACTTGTTGTATATAATGAATATAATGAAAATTTAAGGGGAGGTGAAACGCTACGATAAAAATATTTATCAGTAGCACACATATTTGGGTAAATTAAAAAACTTTTTTACTTTTAAAAAGGTTACTATAACCTTGCTAGTCTTACTTATTCTAATTCCACTAATTACATTCGGGGTTGTGTTAATTAGAATAAATTCGACTCATGTAGAAGACAACTACAACTCTCAATACCAAAAAGTAGAGGGAATAACAAACATACTTTTATTAGGTACAGATGGTCGTGAAAACGAAGATAAATATAGATCAGATGCTATGATGATTCTTACTATCGACACAATTCACAATGATATAAAACTTACATCACTTGCACGTGATACATATGTAGATATCCCAGACCACGGAAAAGGAAAACTTAATGCTGCTTATTTCTGGGGCAAAGAAGATTTATTATTTAAGACTATAGAACAGAACTTTAAAATAGGACTTGATAAATTTGTCCAAGTTGATTTTGAAGACCTTATGAATATAGTATTTGTTATTGGTGGTGTAGACGTAGAGATTGAAGAAAGAGAAATTCAATCTTTAAATGAAGGTATTCCAGGTGCATATAATTCATGTACTTATGCAGATAAAGGCGAAATGCAACTTATAAACAACGCCGGAAAACACACTTTAAATGGATACCAAGCAATCGCCTATGCTCGTATGAGATACCTTGATAATGGTATATACAGAGATGGAAGACAACGTAAAATAATTTCGGGGATGTTTGATGGAGTAAAGGACCTTTCAATGTCTGAATATCCAAAACTACTAAACACACTACTGCCTTATGTAAAAACGAACTTGACAGTAGGAGAAATGCTAAACCTTGCATTTACTTCATATAGTTTTGCAACATCAAAAGAAATCAAACAAGCAGAATATCCAATAATCGACGATAAGCACGTAAAAGGCGGAAAATATAAAAACGCAGGTTGGGTATGGTTGTATGATGTGAACTCAACAGGAGTACTTCACGATTTCATATATGAAGATATTAATATGGAAGATAATGAGTATTTAAAAGATGATAGTAAAATAGAGCTTAATTATTAGGATAAAATAAATAACTTTATCTATATAAAATACTTAAATTTAGTTATATAAAAAGTGAATTGTAAAATGTTTTAAAGTTTTGCAACTCACTTTTTTTAATCTTTTTATCTTTAATTATTTACGATCATTATTTCTTTAAATTCACTACCATAATCTCTGGAACGTTATTAAAACGAGGTAGCTTTTGAGTATTTGACCCAAGTCCACTTGTAATTAATAATTGCATATTATCCTTTTTATAAAGACCATGGATGTATTCTGGGAAGTAGCCTTGATCACCGCCATAAAGACCGCCTAAAAATGGTACTATAACTTGTCCCCCATGGTCATGTGAACTTACAACTAAGTCAATATTCCAAGCTTTTGATGCTTCACCAAATACAAAACTATCTGGTCTGTGACTCATCATAATTTTATAACTCGATGTATCTTCAAATTTTGTCAAAAAGTCATATATTCCATCTCCCATATCATCACGCTTTGTTGTTCCATTTGGATCAAACGCATATCCATACATTCCACCAATACGAATATCGACACCATTTACCTTTATATCTTTGTACTCCATTTCTAATAAAGTTGCCCCTGTGTTTTTTATTTCGTCTAATAATTTTTCAGAATGTTGATTTTCCATATATTCTAGCTCATGATTTCCCAAAGCATAATAAACAGGAGCTATCTTTACAAGTCTTTTTATAAAACTCATTGCAATGTCGCTGTTTTCAGAATCGTCGTTTAAAATATCACCATCTGCTATTATAAAATCTGGATTTTGTTCTTTTATTTGTTTTAATAATTCTCTGTCATCGTCTTTAAAAGTGTTGTCGTGTAAATCACCTATCACTACGAATTTTACTGAAGAATTTATTTTGTCGCTATTTATATCGTAAGAATTTACTGTTAGGTGGTTGTACGAAATGTATACTAGATAATAGCAAACTGAAATTGCTATTATTATTAGTGCACAAATTATACACAATACTATCTTTAGTTTTTTCTTAGTTTTTTTATTACCCATAGTTATTCCCCCTGACTAGCTAAATTTATATAATTCTAAAAATCCTTTATAAGCCTATTTACTTCTCTTTCATCAATATCGCTGACATCTCCATTATCTATTCTGTAAACTCTGTCACACATTGTTAGTACGCTCGGGCGGTGGGTTGTAACGATGCAAGTTCTTTCATATCCGCTATTCATTATATTGCGAAGGACTTGTCTTTCTGTAAATACGTCTAATGCAGAAGTCGCTTCGTCTAGTAAAAGTATCGGTGATTTTCTCAAAAGCGCCCTTGCAATGGAGATACGTTGGGCTTGTCCTTCTGAAAATCCGCCACCCCTCTCACCTACTTTGGAGTTTATACCTTTTGGAAGTTTTTTTACAAAGTCATATGCACAAGCTGTTTTTAAGGCTTCTATAATTTCTTCATCTGTTGCATTTGGTTTGACCATGCGCATATTGTCTGCTATTGTTCCAGAAAAAATCGTATTTCCCTGTGGAACATAAGAGAAAAATCGCCTTGTAGATGCTGAAATTTTGCATTTTATACCGTTTATATCTTTTATAAATGCACCTCCAGATTTAGTATTAATAAGCCCCAAAAGAAGTCTCACCATTGTAGTTTTACCTTCACCAGAAGGACCAACAAGAGCCACAATCTCGCCTGGATTTGCCACTACATTTGCATTTTTAAATACAGTTTTAGTGTTATTGTAACTAAAATTAACATCCTCAAGCTCGATACTAAGCCCCTTGCCTTGTGTGTTGTTTTCTATCATTCTCACCTTTTTTTCATCTAGCTTTATTTCGTTTTTAATTTTGAAAAACTCCATAATCCTACCAGCAGATGTCGTCGCACTTATTGCAGATGGAACAAGGCTTACAAGTGATTTGAATGATGATGATAATTGACTTGATAATTGAACAAATAAAGTCATCGTACCAAAAGTTATGTGCCCTGTCCAAAGGCGATAAACTCCCCATCCAAAACAAGCATAAGCCACAAACATTCCAACAACCGACATAAAAGATGATGTATAAACAGAGAATTTGTTGTAATCTAAATAGACATTTTTATAATTTTGTTGCACATTTCTAAGTTTATTGCTAAAAAATTCAACTAAATCAAATGCCTTTACTGATTGTATATTTTGAAAAGACTCTTCATTAAAAGACATAACTTCACTTGAAACTTGTCTCATTTTCTTGTTATAATCCCTCATTTTTTTCATCAAAGTCTTTGATACGATAACCATAACAGGTGCACTTGCAAGCGCAATAACAGCCATAGTCGGATCATAATAAAGTATTATCGCAAGGATTCCCAAAAACTGAACAGAGCGCGTAATCAAACTAGGTATCCAGCTCAAAATGCTAGATGCCACAGTATTTACATCACCGTTTAAGCGATTTAGTAAATCACCACTGTGAAACTCCTTCATAGATATCCAATCAGCCACGAGGATTTTGTCATATACCTCCGCTTGAATTTCATTATTTACTTTTATATTGATCTTTGCTGAAATCATAGTTGTCACAGCATTAATTCCAATACTAAAAAGCCCCATAGCAATTATAAAAACTGTGATTAAAGCTATATTACCTTTGTCCTGACCTGTTACAGCATCGATTAAGTACTTTGAACCTACACTCGACGCGAGCCCCATAAGCGTCGTCATTATCCCCAGAGATATGTAAAATACAATTTGAAATTTGTATTTTTTTGCATAAGTGTACATCCATTTTGTCTCTTCATACATTTCCTGTAGCATGCCATCTTTGATTTTTATTATAACCTTTTTTATAAATTCCATTTGATTCCCCCATTTTGATTCCCCCATTTGGTTTTATATGTATATAGATATTTTAGCACTTTTTGGTAGTTGTGGCGCAGCATTTACAAAGATGTAGATTTATATGAACTTATATTCTGTATAAGTATATTTCCCTAATTTGTGATTAATATGCATTAATTGTATATTTTTCTATAAAAAACGAGCACTTTCGTGCCCGCTTTTTTATATTATTTCAGCATCTTTTAAAGTTTGTAAAAACTCATCCAAGTCTGCTTTTGCGACTTCTTTTTCGACTTCATATTCATCTAAAATCTTTTGTAACAAGTCGTCTTCATCTTTTGCATTTTCGTAGTTATCCCATATGAATCTCCCCAATTCATTAACAGATATCAATCCATTAAAATGTGCTGCTGTTTCTCCTGTTGGTATTAGCACAGTTTCTCCAACTATTTCTCTTTCGATAAACTCTTTTTTAAATCTCATATTCCCTCCACAATTTATACAACAATTTGTATTCGGTAGCTTTTATTTTTTAGTAATTATTTCATAGGGCATTCACTACTAATCTGTAGTAGTGTAAGTTTTGACCATCATTATTTCCCCACCATCAGAATCAAAGTGAGATGGATAAACAGTTTGGCTTTCTCCAGCTTTTAAATTTTCTATTTTAGCAGTATAAGTAATTCCTCCAACATAATATCCTTCGCTTGATTTATATTTGTAGAATATACGCACGCAAGGTATATCTTTTTTAGATTTATTTGTAACTTTTATACCGTTGTTGCTTACTTTTTCGCATTTTACAGTAGATACTTTTTCTAGTGAGCTGACATATGATGCAGTTGTTCCGCCATAAGTCACTCCACTACTGCTGTTGAAAGTTGCTTTGTTTTTTTCCATTACTACTGCAGAAGTATTAGCAGGTAGTGATGTTACATCAAATACTAATTTTTTATCTCCATTATAAAGTTGAATTTGTGCAAACTCTATAGCTTTTTTAGAATTATTTTTAACTTGTATAGCTGCTACATTGCTTACCTCTTTGTCAGAACCATCTTCTATATATATTCCTGAATATCCATTTATACGTTGGATAGTTATATCAGCATCTGATGGTTTAAAATTTGATGATACTTTTTGGCTAGTATTATTGAAGTTGGTTATGCTTCCATCTTTTGAGTATGAAGAATTATTACTTGAGCCTGATGAATTTGAACCTGAGTTTGAGCTTGAATTTGAATTATTATCTGAACTCGAACTATTTTCTCCTCCTGAGGAATTTGAATCGCCTCCATTTTGGCTATCTCCACTACTTTGGCTGTCTCCTTTAGTTTCACTATTTGTACCATCTACTGCAGAATTTCCACTTCCGCTAGAACTTCCATTAGTTCCATCTCTAGAATCTGCGCTATCTCCTACACTATGCGATGGATTTATAATACTAGCTACATTTACTTTTCCTGATTTAACTGATATCATAACTATTAATAGAATAATCAACCCAATAATTATCCCGTTTATTTTTTTGTTATTACTCAATTTAATCGCCCCCAAAATTAATTTTTATTGTCTTATTTCCTATCGAATAAATTAGCAATTAATCGACAGTACTATTAATTATTCTACAATTGTTGTTCTAATTCCTTTAAAACTTTTTTACAAGCATCCGGATAATATTTTGTCATATCACATCTATATTGTGGAACTTTGTCGTAAGTCCCTGTTTCTGTGTAGACCATCGCTGCACAAGCCTTACACTCATCCTTTTTACCACAACCTGCACACTTAACAGGCAGTTTAATCTCACTTACGATATTTTTCGCATTTTCCCAAGCTTCATCAAAACCAACTTCCCAAGGATCTTTTCCCTCATCTGGAATCATTCCACAAGGAAGCATCTTTCCTTCCCAAGTCATCCAAAAGCTCGTAATCCCAGCACGACAACGCATATGGTCCCCTTCCACAACGCCACAATCATCATCAGCATCATAAAGTGCAAGTTGACCAGACTCAATATAATCTTTAAATCTGTCAAAACCATTACTATATGCACTGATATAAGCCCCATAAAGTGCAGCATCCTCTGCATTAAATCGGTCATTTTGTCCAATCTTTGTCTCATCTTTTCTAAGCGGTGGGAACATGTAAGAAGTTGCCTGAATCACTAAATCATGCTCCTGTGCAAAATCCATCATTTGCTTCAAATCATCTTTATTATAAGGCGTAACACTACAATTTAACTTAACTTGTATGTTATTTTCCTTTAATAAAGAAATCGCCTTTGTAACTTGTGTAAATCCCTTTGGGTTATTACAAAGTCGCCCATATGTTTCATCACTCCCACCATAAAGCGTCATATTAATTCGCATAGGTGGATAGTGTTTTAACCAACTTATCACATCTTCATCTATCATAGTTCCGTTAGAATTGATCGATATACAAAATCCCATCTTGTGAAGTTCTATATAAAGATCTTTAAAATTTTTTGCTAAAAACGGCTCTCCTCCTGTCAAAAGTAAAAATAGCATACCTCTTTCTCTTGCTTTTTTTGCAAGTTCAATCCACTCTTCATTTGTTCTAAGCCTTGCAATGCTTTCTTGCTTTTCCTTTGACATTTTTATGTAGCACATTTTGCAGTCCATGTTACATAATGGTAAAAGTTCAAACGTACCGCTTATTGGTGTTTTTGTTATTGATGCCTTTCTGTGAAGGTATTCTGTTATTCTAGGTTCTATTAATTTCTGTTTCATTTTCTCCCTCTTTTGATTTATATTTTTTATTAAAATCAATTATCCCCTGTTTTTTATTTCGTTTATTATCGTAATTTTATTTTATAGATTTTTCACATTCATTATTTTCTATAAATAAACCTCTATCCTCTATAATCTGATTTTTTAAGAAATCTACTGCGCTTTTATCTGGCAAACATTCATATTGATAAATTTGTACGTTTTGTACAACATCTGTGATCATATTTATTATGTTTTCTTGGAATTTTTTGTCCCAAGTATGCACAAGTGTCTCGCTATACAGCTTTATGAATGCTTCTCTTTGCGATAATTTTGTAAGTTTATTTTCTTTGCCTTGTTTTAGGACTATTATGTGGGATATTTCAGCTTTTTTATTTTTGTAAATGCCAGATGATCCCGCAATAGGAAGGCCATATGCAGTCCATTTTCCATCCATCTTTCTAATACCACTTCTGTCTCCATTTATGATTTCGGCATTTTCGTATTTCTCCCATAAATCTGCTTGGGTTGATTTTCCTGTACCTGATGGTGCAGAGAATATTATTGCTTTGTCTTGCCATTTTATAAATGAGCTGTGAAGGATAAATGCATTGAATGAATTCAATACTTGTTCTATATTCATAAGATCTATTATATTTCTTGAATAATTAATATATCTCTCTTCCCCCTCCAAATATTTAACCTCACAATAATGTTTATTTATAGGTGTAACCCACGCATATGGATTTTTATCAGGTATTGGATACAATTCGTGTACAAACCCCTCTTTTGTTTCATAAAATTTTATTATATTTTCATATACTAGTCTTCCTTCCATTTTAAGACGTTCTTTTACTTTTTTATATTCCAATAATATATCTTCATTTTCATAATCTGAAATAAAATCTTTACTTTCCATACTTATATTTATTTTAAAAGTTGATTTTACATGTATTTTTATATCTGCTATTTCTAAGTAATAATTATTCATATTTCTCCTATATACCAATATGGTCATGCCAAAGGCATGACCATATATTTTGTTATTTATTTTTATTTTAGTAAGAACCAAAAACAACTTGTCCTGGGCTTGGAGTGTTGTAACATAAATCTTCATATGGAACATCTGGGTCTATCACTTCCTCGCAAGTTTGTTCTTTAACAAATATGACTACATCACCTACATGCCAACCACAAGAAGTTTTATCAGCATATGTATGTTTTTGACCTGCAAATCCAGCATTCCCACAATTTTGTGCAATATTTTGTGCTATAGTAAAATCTTCAATAATTATTCCAGGTTTGCTATATTTTTTCTTCATTATTATCTCACCCCCTATAATTATCTTCTAAACCAGTTTTTTATACTATTAATTATTTTATTCCAAGTATTATCTGGTTTAGTTTGTTCATTATTATCTTGGCTACTATTATCTTTATTAGTATCATTATCGTCAGGATTATTTATATCTACATCTCCTTTATCAAGAGTCTCTTCTGTATCTTTTTGATTTGTATCTTGTTTTTCTTGTAATGCATCAAATGTGTTTACATAAGACATTAATTCCGGTGTACTTGTTAATGCATATCCATTAGCTGTTGAAATTTCACCAGTTATTCTAACTTTTGTTATAGATAATAAATTATCTGACATATTTTCAATTACTACATTACCCTTAGTATCTGGTGTAATTTGATAATATAAGTCTGCTGCAGATTTTAGTTTTATCTCTTCAACTTTATCTCCACTAGTAACTTTTACTGTTACTTCTTTTCCTGTTGGTGATTTTAAGCCTATAAATACTTTATTCTTTTCTGAACTATATCCATTTATATTAAATGCTACACCTTGGATTTTATTTTTTTCTGTATCTGATTTAAGATACACTTCATTCTTTGGACCATAGTCTTTATATGTTCCTATCTCAGTTGTTCCTGCTCCTAATTTATCAATAAATAAAGAACCTTGAATAGCTGTATCTATAGCTTGTACTTTACTTCTATCTAATAAGTCTTTTCTAACTTGGATATATTGAGCATTAGATTCGCCTGCTTCTTTATATGCTTTACCAGCAGTTGAATTTGTATCAACTTCTCCTAATGGATTATATACACGTATACCATCTAAATAATATGTTCCTCTATTTTCAGAACTAACTGGTGCTACTTTTATTGTAACTTCATATGTTCCATAATCTAAATCATCATAGTTTAATGTTGGTATTTGATAATAGTCACCGGATACAGATAAATTATCAATAGATTTATATTTTATAGTTTTTACAGTTTCTGTTCCCTCTGCATTTTTTGTAACTTTTTTAAGAGAAGTACTTATTTTTCCTACACCTTCATTAGTTCTACTATATACATCAACACCAGTTCCTGTAAATCTAAATGTAGCTGAGGCTAATTTTTGAGAACTATAATGTGCAGATCCATTACTATATCCTGTATCATCTTTATATGAATCATCCCATCCATAATTTTCATTATCTGAACTTTGTTGATTATCTTTTGAGCTTATACCTGTTTGACTTTGATCTTCGTCTTTTTTAGAATCTTTCCATGATCCTGTCCAAACTATAGCAACATTAGCATCTCCATTATCATCAGTTCCAAAATCATCTTCATAATATACTGATGTAGCAGGTATTACATTAGTCTTAGACCATTCATACTCATCACCTGTTTTCTTACCAAAACTGAATATTGAATCAAATCCATCCCAATTGATTCTTCTTGGTTGATAAGTTAATGTTTTGTTTTCTAAAGCAAATGTACCATAAGTTTTCTTGATAGATGGAGATGTAGTCGGTGCTGCTTTAGTAGAATTAATTTGTGTAGTTTCACTATAAGCCTTACTTTGACTTTCGTCTGTATTAGGAATTGTTACTTTCTTACCATAATCTAATACATAACTATATTCTGGTATAGTTACTTTAGGTGATACAAAGTTTTTAACAGCTGTTGTTTCAGTTGAATTTTTATATATACCTGATTTTGCCTGTTCTGTATCATTAGAGTACATATCTATACCTGATTGTAATCCATTTACTAAAATTTCAACTATAAGTTTTTTACCTGGATGATTTTTTGTTACATAATTTGTTGAATAATCAAACCCTGTAACATCTACTTTATTTCCATTTATACTAACTGGATAGTCTGTAGTTTTTGCTTCTACTCTATTTTTCCAAGTTACACTTCCATCGTTACTAACTTGATCAGATTCAGCAGTATATACTTTTATAGAACTAGCATCTGTACCTTCTGGTAATTCAAATTTATCTGATATAACATCTCTTAATATAGAATTATTTTTTAATGTAACACTAGTTCCACTAGTAATTTCACTACTTGAAATACTTTCAAATATATTATTTAACTCAGTTGCATTAGATGCAGATTGATAATAAGATGCTTGTGCTGCCTTAGTACCAGTCGTTGTCATATTTTCTGCTTGAGGATAATTTGAAGATACAAGATTCATATATCTATTAGCTGCAACAAGTTGTTTATCTGAATTTTTTGAACCATATTGATAATTATTATTTATATCCATATTAGGATTTGCTCCATCAAATATACCTATAGTATAAACAGTTGCTCCATTATCTTTTGCAACTTTAGCATTTGATATTGCACGATCTGACATACTATAATCAATATTATCTGTACCTGATGGTGCAGTATATCCATCTGTAAACATAACTATAATTTGTTTACGATTTTCACCTTCTTGAACTGGATATTTTGCTAAGATTCTAGAAGCCATATCCATACCATATTCTGAATATGTATCTCCCTCAGCACCTAATATATTTATAGCTTGGTTAATTTTATCAGATTGTGTTCTTACATTCATTAATGAATTTTTTAATGCGTTTTCAAATGTAGTATTATTATCACTAGCTGTTTTATAATTAACTGCACTATTACCTGTAACTGTAAGAATTTCTGTATTTTTATAAGTTGAACCATTTTTACCTTTAGTAGATGCAAATCCTACCATTGAAATCCTGTGATTTACATCATTTTTAGTTGCATCATCTTTTACTGTATTAACAAAATTAGTTACAGCATTTTTTAAAGCTCTAATACGAGTAGTATTTCCAAATCTATTACTCATACTACCAGATTGATCTAACACCAATACAATATCAAGAGGAACAGCCTCTTCAGTAGTAGTAATAGTATCTTGACCTGTAGAATAAGCCTCTAAAGTAATCTTATAATTACCATCTGACTGAAGTTCAATACCTTTACTTAGATGCAAATTGTCCTCAGTTCCTTCAGCCGCATAAGAAGTACCAGACCCAGCACCAACCGGTGCAACCACCATGGTCAACGCCATTGCAGCAGCCGCAACGAACGCAACCGATTTTTTAATAAATTTTTTTACTCCCATTTTTCTTCTCCTTTCTAGATTTTATACGCTAATATATCCACCAAAATAAATGCCGCGTAACACATTTATCGTTGTGAACCCGCCATGTATTATCAAATTGTGAACATAATTTCTAATCTAGTTGGATGGAAATAGATAAGAAGTTATTGATAGAAATGATCTCTAGCTATATATCAAATTCCCCTCACAATTTAAAAATACTTTTACAGACAAGTTTAAAGATATATTAGTTTCATATACAAATTAATGTATTGAAACAATTTTGAAAAATGATGAGATTATCTATATATCTAAAATACTTGATACAATTACCTCATACCAAATATTAAACTTCACATATTTTAGATATCACATCATCATTATATAATAAAGTAAATAAATACCTTATTACCTTAATTAAAATATCCCTTAAAGTATAACTCTTGCTGATATTGTTTAAATCTGATATCACTTTAACCTTTTACATTTATTTCCATTTAATTCTTTATTTATAATGATATCACTTTAGTAAGCGAATATCAATAAATTACATCTCAAATCAAACTATTTTTATCAAAAAATCACCAATTTTCGGTTATATTTTTAATTGTATTTACATAAAAAATAATATTTTTAAAAAAATCACATTTTATTTAATTTCAATCGAGCCTATAACCGCTTTTAATCTATATCATTTAATAGCTCCTACCACTATAAATATATTCGATATTTTTCAAGTTATTCCTTGTTTATTTTCTCTACTTTTTAGTTACAAAAACGTAAATTTTATAAATTACGACAAAAATATGTTTAACACAAACATAAAAAAACAGAACGTCGCTAATTCTATATCTCACCTATTGTGCTATCGACTTTAATAGCACAATTTATCAACTTATTTCAACAAACGAAATATATTATGTTGCAAATCGCAACAATAATTTAATAAGTAATCTTAGTACGAGTAATATAGCAAACAAATAGTATTGTAATTCTTAAACTAATAAAAATTATCTACTATGTAAACTCCTCCTGACTTCAAATTCTCCAATATTGTCATAGCATCATATTTTTTTAAATTTTTACAGTAAATTTCTTTGTAAACTTCATCATACAAATATATATAAATTAAAATCTTGATATTTTATCATAATAACTATGAAATATGAAAAAATATAGTTAAATAAATTATTGCATAATAAAATCCCACTTGAAATATTTATACTATCTTTAGTGGGATTTTTTATCAGAGTTCAGTTTAATAGAATACTATTGTCTAGCATAATCTTATATTTCAGAAAGTAGTTTTTTAGAATCATATTGCAACTAATCCGTTAGATTTAACCTATTTGGACTCAAAGTTTCATGCTCAACTCTTTGCTGGGCAATGGTTGAGCATGATTTATCTTTTAATCATCCTCCTCACAACACTCTATTTTTTAACAATATCATGCTCCAGCATAAGCTCATTCACAACGTCGACAATCTCCTTCGCATCTTCAATAAATTCCCTAACTGTGTTGATGTGAATAGGCTTTTTTTCTGCATTTTCATGAAACATATCAAACTGGTGGGCGATGGAGTTTCGTCTTTCACAAAGTCGGTTCATCCTTTCTTTTAGTTTTGTTACTCTTTCCTTTCTGTCTATTTCATAGTTGTAGATTTTGTTTGCAATTTGGTACATATGCAGCCCGATCATATTCATCGCTTTTTCGATTGAATCGTAGGAAATCAGCGAAATTTTACTGTATTCATAGTTTATAAATTCAATAAACCATGAATCGTCTCGCTCTCCTTTTAATACATCTAAAATCGTTCCAAGTTTTATATTTATATTTTTATAAGGTTTTGTCTCTTGCCATATTTCGTCATACATCTGCATTATGCCGAATTGAGTAATTTCATGAAAATAAAAGTCGAGTGAGCCACCTAAAAACACAATCTGAGAACGCAGTATATAATCTATTTTTTCCTTATCCTTACTCTCCAACAAGTCAATAGTCTTAAACTGCTCCTCTATATCTTTTATACTGTCTTCAAAATGCTTTTTAATTTCAGCCAAGTCGAATTTTATAACTTCAGGTTGTACTTTGTCCCTTGTATTCGACTTTCTTTTAGATAAATCTAAATCGCGATGTTTATCCAATTTCATCATCTAACACCACCATCGTTTTTAAAACTAGGAACAGCGCCATATCTTCCCATTATGTACCCCTTGGCTATGTTTTCATCAGCCCTAATATTTTTAATTTCGACAAGAGAATACAACTCCGTTGCCCTGTCTTTTCCCAATTGTGCAAACCAAATCTGATCATTTCGGAATAAATTTAAGCTAAGCAAACTTATATCATGACTTGTAAAAATAAGTTGATCAGAGTTGTTTGGAAGATGAGTATTAAATAAACTTATAATTTTATAAGCAATATTGCGGTGAAGGTTTAATTCGATTTCATCCACAATCATCACCTTTCCATTTATAAAGCTCTCTACAATAGGTAAAACAAGGTCAAATAATTTGTTGATTCCCGTCGACTCCTCTTTATACAAATCAGTTTCAAACTCGTCGTAAACGAATTTTATTCTTATCCCTTTATCGTCTAAATTTTCTCCTGAACTTTCAATTTTAATATCCTTTATATCACTATCAAACTCGCGAAAAACAGAGATAATCAACTCTCTCATCTTCTCATTTTCCATCATAACCTTAATACAGTTTTTTCTTTCAGTCTTTACATCATTATTTTGTATGACAAGATATTCTTTAAAAAACAAAAATGCATTATTTATCTCAAAAATATCACTTTTATCACCAATGCACGACAACAATAGTTTATTATCTCCAATTTCATTTTCGATTATCTCTAACAATACCTTATTTTCTTCAAATTTTTCACCAAGACAGACTTCTCCTTCCTTTCTTTCAAAAACATTCATAGCATTTTTATCCTCAAAATAATATAAATATTCCTCATCCACCAAATTATCTTTTAACACAAATCCATAAGCATATCTAATATCATTTATTATATATTGCATATTAAACTCGCTTTTTTTGTCCTGAGCCATCTTGTGAGTAGGTTGTTTCAACACTTCACCAGGTCTATTTTCTCTACTTTTAATAACCAACTCCCTCATAAATCCAATACCTTTAAAAATATTGCTCTTTCCTGCACCATTTGGTCCATAAATCACAGAAGTATGCAAAACTCTAAAATCGTCAAATTTCTTTAAGTATTTTTCATTTTTGATATTATCCGTCGCAATAGCCGAAAAAGTAACCTTTTCCTTAATGGACTTAAAATTGCTACACGAAAACTCCAACAACATGACTTATGCCTCCTTATTCATAATCATCGTCAAACCCGTCATATTCAAAGTCTTCATCATCCTCATCATACCCATTTGGATATAACAAATCCTTCATATCATCGAGTTCCTCGCGCAACTCAATAAGTTCGCTCTTAGAATATTGTCGAAGTTCATCCTCATATTGATTAAAATCCTCGATAAGCTCCTGAATAATTTCCTCCCTAGTCTCCCAAATTTCCTCTAACTCATCCTCAGAATAATCCGCCAGCTCGTCCTCATCTTGCTCGCAATATTCTACAAGATCCTGTATCATTTCTTCCTTAGTCATAACAATCCTTCCTTTCAATATCTTAAAATTAACTTTATGATTTAAATTCATAACTTCATATCTTGCTCATATTTTGCATAGGTTTCATATATTTATGCACGCGTTTTAAAATTTAAAATTCACTGCGTTCATAACGTCAACGACTTCGTCCGTTACTTAAAATTCACTGCGTTCATAACGTCAACGACTTCGTCCGTTACTTAAAATTCACTTCGTTCCTCCCAAAAAGTAAAAAAGACTAGAACCTCTATTCTAGCCTTTTTGATTTACTCCCAACCGTGCCATGGAGCAATTTCATCTTTATATCTTTGTACTAATTCCTTACTTCCCACAATCATAGGTTCCAAATCCACTTGACAGCAATTATCCGTATAACTTATGACAACATCAGTAACTTCATACTCGTAAATATTAAACTCGCCGTATAGACTGTCGCTTATAAAATCCCCTTTGTGAGGTATGACATCACTCTCGATTGTTTTGACAATATTCGTAAATTCATCTATTTCTTTGCTTCTTTCGTTTACTAATATTCCTTGTGATAATGTTATTTTCATGGAATGCCTCCTTGTTCGTTTTCAGACTACATTCTACAATTCTACATGAATGGAGTTTTTTCCTTTTTTTTGTGGTCTTTTTTTGATTAATGAGAATTATATACATATATTTTACTAATTTATAATTTTCTTCTCACCATTAAAAATAAAAAACTTACTAACCACATAATTAAAAATAACAACAAAAACACTAGCAATAATCTTTATAACACCATCATCAAATCCAAGCAATGTAACAAAAACAAACAACATTAAAGTCTCCACTCCACCAGACATAACCCTAGCAGCAAAAAACATGAAAACTTCCTTAACCAGCTTCTTTATCTCAAGAGACTTGTCCTCAAAAACCCAAAACTTATTCGTAACATATGCAAACACTACAGATATAAACCATGCAATAATATTTGCCACGATATAATTGATTTTTAGCCATCTTGTCGCCCCAAAATAAGACACATAGTTAACCAAAGTTGTCAAAACTCCAAACACCAAATAATTAAATATCTCCTTATTATTGCCCTTTAATATATCTCCTACTTTTTCTTTTAAACTCATCTTAACTCCCCTATTTACTCATTTGTATCCTTGCTCAAAGCCACTTCTTCATAATAATGATCACAACCGTCGCTCGCTGCATTATTTATATTCGATTCATCAACTATAAAGTGTGGTCTTTTTTTAACTTCATAATAAATCTTTCCTATATATTCTCCCAACACGCCTATAAATACTAATTGAACTCCACCAATTATCATTATAGATGCAATCGTTGTGAAATATCCTGGAACATCTATTCCATGTATTAATATTTGCACAAGTAAAAATACTATGTATATTAAACTCATCATTATTAAAGAGCAACCTATCACAAAACATACTCTCAAAGGCTTGTCATTAAATGATATAATTCCATCTATTCCATAAGACAACAATGATTTGAAAGACCATTTAGTTTCTCCCGCAACTCTAGACTGATTTTCATATTGGATAGTTTTTTGTTTAAAACCAATCCATGAGAATATTCCCTTAGAAAATCTATTGTATTCCTTCATCGCAAGTATAGAATCAACAGCTTTTCTGCTCAATAATCTAAAATCTCCTACTCCGTCCACAAGTTCAACGTCTATCAGTTTATTGACTAATTTATAATATAATTTTGTTACCCATGTTCTATATTTATTGTCACCTTTTCGATTTCGCTTTGCTATTACCTGATCATATCCTTCTTCATAATATTTGATCATCTCTGGTATAAGTTCTGGTGGATGCTGAGGATCAGCATCCATTATTACAACACAGTCTCCTGTGATGTATTCCAATCCAGCCAACATACCAGCTTCTTTACCAAAGTTTCTGCTGAATGATATGTATTTTACTGACTTGTCGTTTT